>OHKB01000012.1_pt1 | contig 132718 bp, 130 predicted proteins | sample 1568741 | NCBI WGS metagenome assembly OHKB01 (sample SAMEA3879575, study PRJEB24766) | human gut metagenome | biome: human-associated habitat; feature: feces | place: USA | collected 1985/1987
CGATGGTAGTGTGGGGTCTCCCCATGCGAGAGTAGGGAACTGCCAGGCATCAAATTAAGCGAAAGGCCATCAGTCACGATGGCCTTTTTGCGTTGGCGCAGAAAAAAATGCCTGATGCGACGCTGCGCGTCTTATACTCGCACATATGCCAGATTCAGCAACGGATGCGGTTTCCCCAACTTGCCTACTTCCATACGTGTCCTCCTTACCAGAAATTTATCCTTAAGCTCCTCAATAACCATTTTCCTGCTAACTAAATTCATGGTTAAGGTTGCATAATGATACGCAACAAATGTATAACATTTTCTTTACCAAAAGAAATAGATAAAAGCGACCGACAAAAGCATCGGATTACGGCAGGAGACATAATGGCATGGCTGAAAGTACTGTAACGGCAGACAGCAAACTGACAAGTAGTGATACTCGTCGCCGCATTTGGGCGATTGTGGGGGCCTCTTCAGGTAATCTGGTCGAGTGGTTCGATTTCTATGTCTACTCGTTCTGTTCACTCTACTTTGCCCACATTTTCTTCCCTTCCGGGAACACGACGACTCAACTACTACAAACAGCAGGTGTTTTTGCTGCGGGATTCCTGATGCGCCCAATAGGCGGTTGGCTATTTGGCCGCATAGCCGATAAACATGGTCGCAAAAAATCGATGCTGTTATCGGTGTGTATGATGTGTTTCGGATCGCTGGTTATCGCCTGCCTCCCAGGTTATGAAACTATAGGTACGTGGGCTCCGGCATTATTGCTTCTCGCGCGTTTATTTCAGGGATTATCCGTTGGCGGAGAATATGGCACCAGCGCCACCTATATGAGTGAAGTTGCCGTTGAAGGGCGCAAAGGTTTTTACGCATCATTTCAGTATGTGACGTTGATCGGCGGACAACTGCTAGCCCTACTGGTTGTCGTGGTTTTACAACACACCATGGAAGACGCTGCACTCAGAGAGTGGGGATGGCGTATTCCTTTCGCGTTAGGAGCTGTGTTAGCTGTTGTGGCGTTGTGGTTACGTCGTCAGTTAGATGAAACTTCGCAACAAGAAACGCGCGCTTTAAAAGAAGCTGGATCTCTGAAAGGATTATGGCGCAATCGCCGTGCATTCATCATGGTTCTCGGTTTTACCGCTGCGGGCTCCCTTTGTTTCTATACCTTCACCACTTATATGCAGAAGTATCTGGTAAATACTGCGGGAATGCATGCCAACGTGGCGAGTGGCATTATGACTGCCGCATTGTTTGTATTCATGCTTATTCAACCACTCATTGGCGCGCTGTCGGATAAGATTGGTCGCCGTACCTCAATGTTATGTTTCGGTTCGCTGGCAGCCATTTTTACCGTTCCTATTCTCTCAGCATTGCAAAACGTTTCCTCGCCTTATGCCGCTTTTGGTCTGGTGATGTGTGCCCTGCTGATAGTGAGTTTTTATACATCAATCAGTGGAATACTGAAGGCTGAGATGTTCCCGGCACAGGTTCGCGCATTAGGCGTTGGCCTGTCATATGCGGTCGCTAATGCTATATTTGGTGGTTCGGCGGAGTACGTAGCGTTGTCGCTGAAATCAATAGGAATGGAAACAGCCTTCTTCTGGTATGTGACCTTGATGGCCGTGGTGGCGTTTCTGGTTTCTTTGATGCTACATCGCAAAGGGAAGGGGATGCGTCTTTAGTGACGGGTCAGTTGCCAGACGGTATAGCCGGTGCTTGCACCGGCGACATCCCAGGCCAAATCCTTCCAGCTCCAGCCGCTCCCTTCGGGGCGGCTATCCCAAAGCTCTTTTGACGCCCCCAAACTGACAGAGAACATCAATCCAAACATGGCACTGCGATCCCGGCTCATCCCCTGATGCTGTGAATATTCATTTCCGGCGGCGGAAAGCATCGCCGAGGCGATAAAGTGTTGAGCTTTATCCTGCCCGCTCCAGCTATCGTTAGCCATATGGCTGCATCCAGAAAGTAACAATAGCGAACAGACAAAAAGAATACGCAAAACGTGGCCTCCAAAAAACAAACCCCGTACAGGACGGGGTTGTGATTACAGGATGCGGCTAATTAATCGGTCGATGCGGATACGGCGCAAACGGCGGATGAGTTTACGAACCTTCACCGGATAATCGGCAATACTTTGCAGATCGCGATAGTGCTTAACGATGGTGGTATGCTCGCGGATCAGCTCCAGTTCTTTCTCTCGCTGTGGCGCCAGCTCAAGTTGCGGATCGTGGATCAAAATGGCGTTTTCCAGATCCAGACGCCAGGCGCGCGGGTTCAGGTTATTACCGGTGATCAACATCCACTTATCATCAACCCACATCCCTTTTAGGTGATAGGTGTTGTCGTCATCTTTCCATAACCGAACCACTAGCTGGTCAGTATTGACGTAATACTGCAAACGGCTCAGGAAACGACGCAGATTGATCTCATAGAGATAAGGCAATGCGCCAATTATCTTGAAAGGTTCATCTTCCGGAATGTAGAAGTCGTTCGCGGTTTTATCACCAACAATAATTTCGACCTTTTTCCCTTCGCGCAGCAACTGGATAATATTGCGCACAAGGATTGCTGGCAGGTTGAAGTATGGCGTACAGATGGTTAGTTTCTGCTCGGCACAAGGCATAAGATGGAAAATGGTCTTGTTCAACAGACTCGATTTCCCCAGCCCCACTAGCGGCGTTACGGAAAGCTGATCGTTGTCGGCATCGCCCTGGAAATGATAAGCGGCATCACGCAGCTCCTGGCGGAACAGACGAATATCGTTCTTGATTTCCGGGCTTTTTGGCCGATTAACATCATCCAGACGATTAACGCCGCGGCCATTCATAATATTCTGTGTAACCCATTCAAACATAATGTCTGACATCTTACGGTTACGGATAAGATGATAACGGTCGTAGCGATATTTATCGTGCTGATGCAGGTAAACATCGTTCAGGCTGGCACCGCTATAAAGTACGCTATCGTCGATGATAAAGCCTTTAAAGTGCAGAACACCAAGGGCTTCACGGGTATTGATTGGAACGCCATAAACCGGAACATCTACGCCCGGATTTTCCTGCGCCATGCGGCAGTACCAGTCAGCGTTAGTGTTAGATGCCGCAGCGCCAATGCGTCCACGTTGTGCACGATGCCAGTCGACCAGCACCCGCACATCCAGTTCCGGACGCTGCCTTTTAGCTTCATACAACGCGTTCAGAATGCCTTTGCCACCGTCATCCTGTTCGAGATACAGGGCGACAATGCAAATGCGCTGCTTCGCGCTGGCTATTTTTTCCAGCAGCGTCTCCCGGAAGTCGGCGGGAGCGTAAAAGAAATCGACATCATCAACTGATTGAGAAATCTTGGGTAGTTGGGCAAGGTGTTGTTGATGTTTATTACGCTTAAATTTTGACAACATCACAGTGCATTTCTTCTCTGTTCATTGAAGGGTCCTCTGTGCAATGCAGACGACATAAGCGGGCAATAATAACACCAGTCCCGATTAAGTGGTCAACATTTCCAGTACCTTACTCATGATTCCTCGCGTTGGGCAAGATTTAGCGTAAGCCCAACGATCCCCTCTTCGAGCTGGATATCAACGTTAAACCCGAGCTTGCGGGCTAGCGCCACCATGCCACGATTGTTTGGCATCGTAATACCATTCAGACGTTGTAGTCCGTGATCTCGCGTATAGGTAATCAACTTTTCCATTAAGCGTCGACCTAAGCCTAACCCTTTGAGATCCGAGCGAACCAGCACAGCAAATTCGGCATCGATGTTATCAGGGTCGGAGATCGCACGCGTGACGCCGAGGATCTCTTCCGTTTGATCAATACGTCGTACCGCTACAAACGCCATTTCCCGATCGTAGTCGATCTGCGTCATGTTGGCTAAATCTTCATGAGTAAATTCGTTGATCTCGCTAAAGTAGCGGTAATAAAGATCTTCTTTGGTGACTCGCGAAATGAATTGCTGAAGTTGTGGCTCATCTTCTGGCAAAATCGGGCGGAACAAGCAGCGTTCACCGTTTTTCAATTCTACCCATTCTTCCAGCTGATGCGGATAAGGGCGCACTGCCAGCCGACTCTCGTTATCGCCTTCAAACGGCGCGATATCCAGCGTGACATCCAGCGCGGTAAATTCACTGCCAGAAGCCAGCAAAGGATGAATATCCAGACGCTGAATTTCCGGGCAATCGACAATCAGGTTGGAAACCTGCACCAGAAGCTGGCTCAAGCCTGCAACATCCAATGGGCGTAGCGCACTGCGCGCACGAATCTTTTTACTTTTGATCCCCTGAATAACCAGATAGCGGGCCAGGTTCATGTTCAGCGGCGGCAGTGCGACGACGGCTTGATCTTCAGGACGCCACTCCACACCTCCCTCACCCAGCATGATCAACGGCCCGAAAACCGGATCGTGCTCAACCACAACCCGCAACTCCTGAGCGCCAGCCCGGTTAGCCATACTTTGCACCAACAGGCCGTGGATCCGCGCCTGCGGCCATGCCATTTTTACGCGATCGAAAATAGCGTTTGCCGCTTGCTGGACTTCATTGGCTGTACGCAGGTACAGCATTACGCCCTGAACTTCCGATTTATGTGGAATATCCGGCGAACGCAATTTCAGCGCCACCGGATAACCAATCTGTTCGGCAATATGCACCGCTTCGGTGCTATCGCTGGCAATCCAGGTGGGGAGCGTGTTCATGCCATACGCTTGCAGGATAGGCTGAACTTCATGGGTATCGAGCGACGTAGCCCCTTCGGCAATCGCCTGTTGCAACAGAAGATGCGCTTCTGCGGTATTGGAAGTCAGATTGCTGGGCAACGCCGGCGTTTCGCGTAGTTGCTTCTGATTACGCCGGTACTCCACCATATGCATAAACGCGGTGATGGTGCCTTCCGGCGTGCGATAGGTCGGCAGCCCGGCTTCGCTGAATAAACGTCGTGCCTCTTGCGAGGAGTGCTCGCCGCACCAGTTCGTCAGCAAAGAGACATATTTGCTGCGGGGATGATGCTTTACCGCTTCAATTAATTCTTGCGCGCTTTCTGTTGCGGGAGCCGCTGCGCTGGGTGAATGAATAACCATCAGCGCATCAAAATCCTGGCTGTGGAGCAGAATGTCCAGCGTTTTGACATAATGCTCGCTGCTGGCGTCATCGCGCAGATCGAGCGGGTTAGAGATTGCCACATGTCCAGGCAGTGCATCGCGCAGTTTCTGGCAGGTTTCTTCGCTTAGCGTTGCCAGCTTGCCATTGTGTGACCATAAGGCATCCAGCGCCAGCGCGGCAGGCGCAGCACCGTTGCTGATAATCATCAACCGGTCGCCACGCAGCGGGCGCATATGGCTAAGGGTTTCCACCGCCGAAAACAGCTCGTGGGTGTCCTGTACCCGCAACAAACCGGCACGCTGAATAGCCGCATCCCACGCCGGATCCATTCCTGCCGTCGTGTTGAGCAGTCGCTGTGCCGCCGGGCTACGTCCGCTTTTAATCACCAGAATCGGTTTATTACGCGAGGCACTACGGGCCGCCGAAACAAAGCGTCGCGCGTCGCTTAACTGTTCGAGATAGAGCAGGATGGCGCTGGTTTTACTGTCGCGCGCAAGATAGTCGAGCAATTCATCAACGTCGATATCCAGGCTGTCGCCGAGCGCAATAAAGTAGGAAAAGCCCATCTCACGCTGTTGCGCCCAGTCGAGGATGGTGTTGGAGACGGCAGCCGATTGTGAAATAAACGCCAGCTTGCCGCGTTTAATCGGCACAGGCGAAAAGCTGGCATTCAGACCTTGCCAGGGAGCCAGTAAACCCAGACTGTTTGGTCCTAGCAGGCGCATGTTATGGCGCAGGGCGCAGGCGCGGAGATCTTCGTGTTGCGATGCCGGGGCGGAAAGAATAATGCAGGTTTTACAGCCTTTCTCGCCGAGCTCTTCCAGAAGAGCAAGATTACGGCTGGCATTAGTACATAAAACCGCAAGGTCGGGTGTAAAGGGCAAGCTGGCAATATCCGGCCAGGCCAACACACCCAACACCGCTTTCCAGGCTGGCGTCACCGGGAGTACCGGTCCGTTAAAGCCTCCCGCCAGCAGGTTACGCATCATCAGGTAACCTGCGCGATTGGGTTTCATCGATGCGCCAATTACCGCAATCGATTTTGGTCGCAGTAGTGCTTCCAGTCCTCGCTGACTCATACCGGTCTCCCGCAGAAGTGACCGAATGATTTTAAACGCTTTCTAACTGTTCTGCTGTGATGCTACCCAGATGTTGCGTTTTTCCTGCCAGATAGCGTGTTTTAAAGCGGGTAAAATGCTCGCCTAACCCTGCCGCCGCCCCGGTATCGCCGGCCATATCTAACAGTGCGATGGCTACCTCGGCAGTACAATATTGGCCTTCAGCCTGGGCTTCACGCAGGCGATAGGCAGAAAGCCGGGAAAGATCGACGGAAATGACGGGAAGATTATCCAGATACGGACTTTTACGAAACATCTTGCGAGCTTCCGGCCAGGTACCATCGAGCATGATAAACAGCGGTGGCTTACCGGCAGGTGGTGTGAAGATCACTTCCCGTTGCTCATCAGCATACGAGGCGGGAAAGACCACCATTGGTTGATAGTCCGGGTTTTGTACCAGATCCAGCAAATCCTGCGAGGGTTCGGTACGCGACCATTGAAACGCAACGGTATCAGGCAAAATATCAGCAATCAGACGCCCGGTATTACTGGGCTTCATTGGCTCGGTGTCGAACATCAGCAAACAGAAGCGACTTTTTGCTTGTGCTGGGGTAATTGTCGAACAGAGACATAATTTCTCTGGCAAAAGACAGCGTTGGCAGCGACGAACGCGATTACCGCGGGCAAGAAAAGGACGTGTTGCGCGCGCAATACGCTCGGCGCGTAACTGGAGAACAGCGTTTTCGGTCATAAGAGAGCGTCGAAAAAACGCCATTGTCGCAGAGGAGAAAACGGGGCACAAGATGCGCCCCGGTAAGATTAAAGAGATTCGTTCAGCCAGCTGTCGAACGGCGCTTTCGGTACTGCGCCATTAAGCATGTCGACAACCTGACCGTTTTTGAAAATCATGATCGTCGGTATACTACGAATTCCAAAGCGACTGCTCAATTCACGTTCAGCTTCGGTATTCACTTTCACAAAGCGCACTTTACCGCTACGCTCTTGCGCGACATCTTCAAAAATTGGTGCGAAATTACGGCAGGGGCCGCACCACGGTGCCCAGAAGTCGATCACCACAGGTAGATCATCCTTCAGCAATTTGTCGAGTGTTTCACCGGTCGCATTAATCACCTCTCCGTCAAACAAGTCGTGACCGCAGCGTCCGCATTTTGCCGCATCTTCGATCCGATCGTCGGGAATGCGATTGATGGCCTGACAATGGGTACAAACGGTATTCATAACTAACCTCGGGATGAGTAAGGAGACTTATCGGCAACGACGCCGGTATGTTTCTAATATGTTACATATTATCGGGGACATTGTTCCAGACAACAATCTGTTTTATTCAATAGGTATGATAGTCGCAGGCTTTGGTACGAAATCATGGCGAACCGCGCGGACTTCGGGTAATCTGCGCGCTTCGCGCAGCGCTGGTGGAGAAAAGCATGAACGATGAAATGAAAGGTAAAAGCGGCAAGGTCAAAGTGATGTATGTCCGCAGTGATGATGATTCTGATAAACGTACCCACAACCCGCGTACCGGGAAAGGGGGCGGGCGTCCAGGAAAATCTCGTGCTGACGGTGGCCGTCGCCCCGCCCGCGATGACAAACAGAGTCAGCCCCGTGACCGCAAGTGGGAAGATTCGCCGTGGCGCACGGTTTCCCGCGCGCCGGGTGATGAGACGCCGGAAAAGGCCGATCACGGTGGCATCAGTGGTAAAAGTTATATTGATCCAGAAGTTTTGCGTCGTCAGCGTGCGGAAGAAACCCGCGTCTACGGCGAAAATGCATGTCAGGCACTGTTCCAGAGCCGTCCGGAAGCGATTGTTCGCGCCTGGTTTATCCAGAGCGTAACGCCACGTTTTAAAGAAGCCTTGCGCTGGATGGCGGCAAACCGCAAAGCGTACCATGTGGTGGATGAAGCGGAATTGACAAAAGCGTCAGGCACGGAACATCACGGCGGCGTTTGCTTCTTGATCAAAAAGCGTAACGGTACAACCGTGCAGCAGTGGGTAAGCCAGGCAGGCGCGCAGGATTGTGTACTGGCGCTGGAAAACGAATCTAACCCGCATAACCTGGGTGGCATGATGCGCAGCTGCGCGCACTTCGGCGTGAAAGGCGTTGTGGTGCAGGATGCGGCACTGCTGGAGTCGGGGGCGGCTATCCGTACCGCAGAAGGCGGCGCAGAGCACGTTCAGCCGATTACTGGCGACAACATTGTTAACGTGCTGGATGATTTCCGTCAGGCAGGTTACACCGTAGTGACCACTTCCAGCGAGCAGGGTAAACCGCTGTTCAAAACCAGTCTGCCAGCGAAAATGGTACTGGTGCTGGGTCAGGAATATGAAGGGTTACCGGATGCCGCACGCGATCCGAACGATCTGCGCGTGAAGATTGACGGTACGGGCAACGTTGCCGGGCTGAATATCTCTGTCGCAACCGGCGTTTTGCTTGGTGAATGGTGGCGTCAGAATAAAGCCTGATAAATCAGCCGGGTGGCAACTCTGCCATCCGGCATTTCCCCGCAAATTTACTCACTCTCTGCCGGTAATACTGGCATCCAGTCAATCGGCGTCTCGCCACGTTGTTCCAGCCACTGATTTGCCAGCACAAAATGGTTGCAGCCAAAGAATCCACGATGCGCCGAAAGCGGCGACGGATGCGGTGCTTTCAGTACATGATGGCGTTGCTTATCTATAATCGCCCCTTTCTTTTGCGCATGTGATCCCCACAACAAAAACACCACGCCTTCGCGGTGCTGGTTAATCAGGCTGATGACTTTATCAGTAAACGTCTCCCAACCGAGGCTGGCGTGGGAATGCGCCTGACCTGCGCGAACCGTCAACACAGTATTGAGCAGCAGAACGCCCTGACGCGCCCAGCTTTCGAGATAGCCATGATTAGGGCGGGTGAAGCCCGGAATAGTATTTTCCAGCTCTTTATACATATTCAGCAGTGACGGAGGAGTGGCGATTCCGGGGCGAACGGAAAATGCCAGCCCATGCGCCTGTCCCGGTCCGTGATAAGGATCCTGGCCGAGAATCACCACTTTAACGTCACCCAACTCGGTAAAGCGGAACGCGTTAAAGACATCTTTTTGTGGTGGATAGATAGTGACGCCGGACTGCCGCTCGCTGGCGACGGTCTGAAGGGTATTAAGAAAATAGGGTTGCTGCTTCTCTTCAGCCAGCACGTCATGCCAGGTTAATTCGTTAGCCATCTCGCTCTCCTGCGAATCTTCAATCCGCCTAGCTTAACTGCTTATTTCTACAGAACAAAATCATGCTCATTTTTTAGACTTAAACGAGTGCAAAAAAATGTAAATTGGTAAAATTTCACACCCGCATAAGTTGATGTAAAACAATAAAATCCATTTGCGACCACAATCGATGTGTGGTTTTTATTGATTTAAATCAAGGAATCAAGGGTTGTTGAGGAGTATATATACACTCAAGCAACAATGGTTTTACCAATTGGCCGCGACAGGCTGAATAAATCAAATAATTTTGCCGGGGAGGCATCACATGATTACAGGTATCCAGATTACTAAAGCCGCTAACGACGATCTGCTGAACTCTTTCTGGCTGCTGGACAGCGAAAAAGGCGAAGCGCGTTGCATCGTTGCAAAAGCAGGTTATGCAGAAGATGAAGTGGTTGCAGTAAGCAAACTGGGTGACATTGAATACCGTGAAGTTCCAGTAGAAGTGAAACCAGAAGTTCGCGTTGAAGGTGGTCAACACCTGAACGTTAACGTTCTGCGTCGTGAAACTCTGGAAGATGCAGTTAAGCATCCGGAAAAATATCCGCAGCTGACCATCCGTGTATCAGGTTATGCAGTTCGCTTTAACTCTCTGACTCCGGAACAGCAGCGCGACGTTATCGCTCGTACCTTTACTGAAAGCCTGTAAGGCTTAAGTAGCAAGTTACTAAGCGGAAGAGGGCGACCTCTTCCGCTTTTTTAATTAATAGAAAATGCGTACCGCGCAATAGATCAGCAGCAGCGCGAGCACGATATTTAACTGGCGACCATACTGGCGAAACAATCGCTGAAACAGATGCCCCGCCAGCGCCCAGCACACATTACCAAACGTCCCAATCATCGCCAGCAAAACGCTGACGCCAACTACCCAGCTTAGCGCCTGTGTTTGCGGCAGAACAAACGTCGACAGTGCCGTAACACCGTACAAAATGATTTTGACGTTCACAAACTGCAAAGCAAAGCTGGCCCAAAAGCTGATTGGTTTTGCCTGAAGTCCGTCTTCCTTTGTTGGGCTGGTGGCGATTTTCCACGCCAGCCAGACAATATATGCCGCCCCCGCCCAACTCAAAAGGTGTACCGCTGCCGGGTCAATCACTGCCAGTGAAAATGAAATGCCCGCACACAGTAACATCACAATCAAAAATCCCAGACTCATCCCTGCCAGCACGCGGGTACTTTGACGAAATCCATGCGACGTAGCAGAGCTAAGGGCGAGAATATTGTTCGGTCCTGGCGTCATGGCGGTAATCAGGGTGTAAGTCCAAAAAGCACTTAAAAGGGTCGGTGTCACTTGTTATCTCCTCTGTTTTGGTAGACAGTACCCGACACGGAACATTTAAAAAAATGAATGTTTTTACATTCTAAATTCGATATTTTCGATAGGTTTGGGGTTATGGATCTGCGCCGTTTTATTACACTTAAAACCGTGGTGGAAGAGGGTTCCTTTTTGCGAGCTTCGCAAAAATTGTGCTGTACACAATCGACGGTGACTTTTCATATTCAGCAGCTTGAGCAGGAGTTCTCGGTACAATTGTTTGAGAAAATTGGTCGACGAATGTGCCTTACCCGCGAAGGAAAAAAGTTGCTGCCGCACATCTATGAACTTACCCGAGTGATGGATACGCTTCGTGAGGCTGCGAAAAAAGAGTCGGATCCGGACGGGGAACTACGCGTTGTTTCGGGCGAAACGTTGCTCTCTTACCGAATGCCGCAGGTGTTGCAGCGTTTTCGGCAACGCGCACCAAAAGTGCGTTTATCGTTGCAGTCGCTGAACTGTTACGTGATCCGTGATGCGCTACTGAATGATGAGGCCGATGTCGGCGTCTTTTATCGCGTAGGGAATGATGATGCCCTGAACCGACGAGAGTTGGGTGAACAATCGCTGGTGCTGGTGGCTTCACCGCAAATTGCAGATGTCGATTTTACTGAGCCGGGAAGACATAACGCCTGTAGCTTTATTATCAACGAACCGCAATGTGTCTTCCGGCAGATATTTGAGAGCACGCTGCGTCAGCGGCGGATCACGGTGGAAAACACCATTGAGCTGTTAAGCATTGAAAGTATCAAACGTTGTGTCGCGGCGAATATCGGTGTCAGTTACTTGCCCCGCTTTGCGGTGGAAAAAGAGCTTGAGAGCGGAGAATTAATTGAATTGCCTTTTGGCGAACAGTCGCAGACCATTACGGCCATGTGCGCACACCATGCTGGAAAAGCGGTTAGCCCGGCGATGCACACTTTTATTCAGTGTGTTGAAGAGAGTTTTGTGGCTGGATAAAAATAATGTCGGGATTAAACCCGGCATTTAACTTGTCGACAAAGTGCGCTTTATTCATGCCGGATGCGGCGTGAACGCCTTATCCGGCCTACAAGATCGTGAAAATTCAATATATTGCATGAGCCACGTAGGCCTGATAAGCGTAGCGCATCAGGCAGTTTTGCGTTTGCCAGCACTTTTAATACCAGGCTTAAACCCGGCATTGAGATTACTCTTCTGTCGTTTGCGGTGGCACGCCCGTTCCGCTTGGTTTACGGCGCTTACCAATATTTTTGGTGTCGCGATGGCGTTTTTTCACACGCGGTTTCTCTTTCTCTTTAGCTTTTTTCTTCTCGGCGCGTTTTGCCAGTACTTTCTTCGATGGCTTGCCGGTCTGCTTCTCGCTTGGCGCACGCGTTTTCGGGCGTAACTCATCAATAACGCGAGCTTTAATCGGCTCTTCAATGTAACGGCCAACCTTGCCCAGCAGCAAATGGTCATGGGCTTCCACCAGCGAAATTGCGGTGCCTTTACGACCGGCGCGCGCGGTACGTCCGATACGGTGCAAATAAGTATCGCCACTGCGCGGCATATCGAAGTTAAAGACGTGGCTGACGTCAGGAATGTCGATACCGCGCGCGGCAACATCGGTTGCAACCAGTACGTTTACGCGACCTTCGGTCAAACGCTTGATCGCTTCGTTACGCTTGCCTTGTACCATCTCACCTTCGAGATAGCAGTTGTTGATGCCCGCTTCGCGCAGCCAGTTTGCCAGCTCATGCACACGTTCACGCTTACGCACAAACACAATTGAGCGGGTCGCTTCCGGCTGTTTTAACAGATGCACCAGCAATGCGGTTTTATGTTCCAGGTCATCGGCGCGGTAATACCACTGATGAATTTTTTTGCGCTCACGGGTGGACGGATTGGCAGAAACCTCCACCGGATCTTCCAGCAGACGCTCGGCAAAGTCCTGAATCGCATCGCCTTCCAGCGTTGCCGAAAAGAGCAGGGTCTGTTTACGCCAGCGCGTTTCGCCAGCAATATGTTCGATATCCTGAGCGAAGCCCATATTCAGCATACGGTCTGCTTCGTCGAGGATCAGCGTTTCAACCGCGCGGCAATCGAAGTTCTCTTCTTTTATGTATTGCAGCAGACGTCCGGTCGTGGCGACCACGATGTCCTGATTTTCGCTGAACACTTCCGCGTGGTTCATATAGGCTACGCCGCCGGTGATGGTGGCGATATCCAGATGCGTATGTTTCGCCAGTTCGCGGGCATGATCGGCCACCTGCATCGCCAGCTCGCGAGTTGGGGTGAGGATCAAAATACGCGGCGGACCGGATTTCTTACGCGGGAAATCGAGCAGGTGCTGCAACGCTGGCAGCAGATACGCCGCCGTTTTACCGGTGCCTGTCGGCGCAGAACCGAGTACATCACGGCCATCGAGCGCAGGCGGAATGGCGGCAGCCTGAATGGCGGTCGGGCGAGTGAAACCTTTATCCTGGAGGGCTTCCAGCAGGCTTTCGTCGAGTTCAAGTTCGGAAAAAGTCGTTACAGTCATGTTCTACCTCTGTGTGGGGCGCTGATTATAGACGTTACGGCTGCAATCTTCATCTGTTTGTATGGATATCGCTTCTCGGGTATTGTTCTCACCCGGTGCTATCGCCGTTTTTCCTGCAAGGTTTTATTTTCATGTCACAGTCTACATCCGTGCTTCGTCGTAATGGATTTACTTTTAAACAGTTTTTTGTTGCTCACGATCGCTGTGCGATGAAAGTGGGAACGGATGGCATTTTGCTGGGCGCATGGGCACCGGTGGCTGGGGTGAAACGTTGCCTTGATATCGGCGCGGGTAGCGGGTTGCTGGCACTGATGCTGGCGCAGCGAACCAGTGACAGCGTGATAATTGATGCCGTTGAGCTGGAAAGTGAAGCTGCCGCGCAGGCGCAGGAAAATATCAACCAGTCCCCGTGGGCAGAGCGGATTAACGTCCATACGGCGGATATTCAGCAGTGGATCACACAGCAGACAGTACGCTTCGATTTAATCATCAGTAACCCACCTTACTATCAGCAGGGAGTAGAGTGCGCGACACCTCAACGGGAACAGGCTCGCTATACCACTACGCTTGATCACCCATCGCTGCTGACCTGTGCGGCGGAGTGCATTACCGAAGAGGGATTTTTCTGCGTGGTGCTGCCAGAGCAGATTGGTAATGGTTTTACTGAACTGGCATTAAGCATGGGCTGGCATTTACGTTTGCGGACGGATGTGGCGGAAAACGAAGCGCGACTGCCGCATCGGGTGCTGCTGGCATTCTCCCCGCAGGCGGGAGAATGCTTTAGCGATCGCTTAGTCATTCGTGGGCCAGACCAGAACTATTCCGAAGCGTATACGGCGCTGACCCAGGCTTTTTATCTGTTTATGTAATGATTGCCGGGGGAAAGGATCGATGGACCGGAATGCGTGAGCAGTTCCGGGTAATCCAGCGTAAAATGCAGCCCCCGGCTTTCTTTGCGCATCATCGCGCAGCGAACAATCAACTCGGCAACCTGTACCAGATTACGCAGCTCCAGCAAATTATTTGAGACGCGGAAATGGGCGTAATATTCGTCTATTTCTTGTTGGAGCATGGTTATCCGCCGCAGGGCGCGTTCCAGGCGCTTCGTTGTGCGCACAATGCCAACGTAATCCCACATAAACAGCCGTAGCTCGTGCCAGTTATGCTGAATTACTACCCGTTCGTCAGGGTTCTCAACGCGGCTTTCATCCCACGGCGGTAACGTACTGACGCCGTGGGCATCAGGCATACGTCTGGTGATATCTTCTGCCGCCGACCAGCCATAGACCAGACACTCCAGCAATGAATTCGAGGCCATGCGGTTAGCGCCGTGTAAGCCGGTATAACTCACCTCGCCAATGGCATACAAGCCCTCGACGTCCGTACGCCCATGATCATCAACCATTACACCACCGCAGGTATAATGTGCAGCAGGCACAATCGGTACCGGTTCTTGTGTGAGATCAATCCCCAGCCCGAGCAATTTTTCATAAATCATCGGGAAATGCTGGCGAATAAAATCGGCGGGCTTATGGCTGATGTCGAGGAACATACAATCTGCGCCGAGGCGTTTCATTTCATGGTCAATGGCGCGGGCGACAATATCGCGCGGGGCCAGTTCGCCGCGCTCATCAAAATCGGGCATAAAACGCGTGCCATCCGGGCGCTTGAGATAAGCGCCTTCGCCGCGCAGTGCTTCCGTTAACAGGAAATTGCGTGCCTGTGGGTGATACAGTGCGGTAGGGTGGAACTGATTCAATTCGAGATTGGCAACCCGACAGCCTGCGCGCCACGCCATAGCAATGCCATCGCCAGAAGAAATATCCGGATTGGTGGTGTACTGATAAACCTTCGACGCACCGCCGGTTGCCAGTACCACTGCTTTTGCGTGGCAGGTTTCCACCGTTTCTTTATTTCGGTTCCATACCCACGCGCCAACAACCCGTCGCGTGCCCGGGAGGCCAATTTTGTCAGAAACAATCAGATCAACTGCGTTGCTGCGCTCCAGCACACGAATATTCGGATGGTTCTGCGCCTTGCTCACCAGCGTGGATTGTACTTCTCTACCGGTGGCGTCGGCGGCATGAAGAATACGACGGTGACTATGTCCACCTTCACGGGTCAGATGGTAGCTTTCTTCGCCATTCGGTTGAACGTGGGTATCAAACAAAACCCCTTGGTCAATTAACCATTGCACACAGGATCGTGCATTGCTGGCGACAAATTCAACTGCATGGCGATCGCAAATACCAGCCCCGGCAATCAATGTGTCTTCCACATGCGAGTCAATGCTGTCAGTTTCATCAAACACGGCGGCAATACCGCCCTGGGCATAAAATGTTGAACCTTCCGTTACCGGGCCTTTACTTAGAACGATGACCTGATGCTGGTCAGCCAGGCGTAGCGCCAGTGAAAGTCCGGCTGCGCCGCTACCGATAATCAACACGTCACATGAATGTTCTGGGAGAGTATTCATTTTCTTTGTTTAATTTACTAAACACCGTTTGGTCAGCATAGCATCATGTTGTGCGAATAAACACCTGCTATTTTAATATTTGTTACAGTGGCTAAACACGCTGACGCAGGGCGGCGAGAAAAAGAGAAGTTACTGGCTGGTGGAGGATTAGGTGGTGAAATAAAAAGGCCGTTGGGTTACTCTTCAGGCAGTTAAATGGGCATTTCTACACAGATAATGCGATGTTCAGATTCTGTAGACTTATAATGATAGATAATGATCCGTCTACAGCATGACAAACAAAAACAGATGCGTTACGGAACTTTACAAAAACGAGACACTCTAACCCTTTGCTTGCTCAAATTGCAGCTAATGGAGTGGCGTTTCGATAGCGCGTGGAAATTTGGTTTGGGGAGACTTTACCTCGGATGAGCGAGCAGTTAACGGACCAGGTCCTGGTTGAACGGGTCCAGAAGGGAGATCAGAAAGCCTTTAACCTACTGGTAGTGCGCTATCAGCATAAAGTGGCGAGTCTGGTTTCCCGCTATGTGCCGTCGGGTGATGTTCCCGATGTGGTACAAGAAGCTTTTATTAAAGCCTATCGTGCGCTGGATTCGTTCCGGGGAGATAGCGCTTTTTATACATGGCTGTATCGGATTGCTGTAAATACAGCGAAAAATTACCTGGTTGCTCAGGGGCGTCGTCCACCTTCCAGTGATGTGGATGCCATTGAAGCTGAAAACTTCGAAAGTGGCGGCGCGTTGAAAGAAATTTCGAACCCTGAGAACTTAATGTTGTCAGAAGAACTGAGACAGATAGTTTTCCGAACTATTGAGTCCCTCCCGGAAGATTTGCGCATGGCAATAACCTTGCGGGAGCTGGATGGCCTGAGCTATGAAGAGATAGCCGCTATCATGGATTGTCCGGTAGGTACGGTGCGTTCACGTATCTTCCGAGCGAGGGAAGCTATTGATAACAAAGTTCAACCGCTTATCAGGCGTTGACGATAGCGGGATACTGGATAAGGGTATTAGGCATGCAGAAAGAACAACTTTCCGCTTTAATGGATGGCGAAACGCTGGATAGTGAGCTGCTTAACGAACTGGCTCATAACCCAGAAATGCAGAAAACCTGGGAAAGCTATCACTTAATCCGTGACTCAATGCGGGGTGATACTCCCGAGGTGCTCCATTTCGATATCTCTTCACGCGTGATGGCCGCCATTGAAGAAGAGCCAGTACGTCAACCGGCGACATTGATCCCGGAAGCCCAGCCTGCGCCGCATCAATGGCAGAAAATGCCATTCTGGCAGAAAGTACGTCCGTGGGCGGCACAGCTTACCCAAATGGGCGTAGCAGCATGCGTATCGCTTGCAGTTATCGTTGGCGTCCAGCACTATAATGGACAATCTGAAACGTCCCAGCAGCCCGAAACGCCGGTATTTAATACACTGCCGATGATGGGTAAAGCCAGCCCGGTAAGCCTGGGAGTACCTTCTGAAGCGACCGCAAACAATGGTCAACAGCAGCAGGTACAGGAGCAGCGTCGTCGCATTAATGCAATGTTGCAGGATTACGAACTGCAACGCCGACTCCACTCTGAACAGCTTCAGTTTGAGCAGGCGCAAACCCAGCAAGCCGCTGTACAGGTGCCAGGAATTCAAACTTTAGGAACGCAATCGCAGTAATGAAGCAACTTTGGTTTGCCATGTCATTAGTGACAGGTAGCCTGTTATTCTCTGCTAACGCCTCGGCCACTCCCGCGTCCGGGGCGTTATTACAGCAGATGAACCTGGCCAGTCAGTCACTGAATTACGAGCTGTCATTCATCAGCATCAATAAACAGGGTGTTGAGTCTCTGCGTTATCGACATGCACGCCTCGATAACCGCCCTCTTGCACAATTGTTGCAAATGGATGGCCCGCGCCGGGAAGTGGTACAGCGCGGCAATGAAATCAGCTATTTTGAACCGGGACTTGAACCGTTCACGCTTAATGGCGATTACATTGTTGATTCTCTGCCATCGCTTATCTATACCGATTTCAAACGCCTTTCTCCTTACTACGACTTTATCTCCGTCGGGCGCACGCGTATTGCTGATCGTCTTTGCGAAGTCATTCGCGTGGTTGCCCGAGATGGTACACGCTACAGCTACATCGTGTGGATGGACACCGAATCGAAATTACCGATGCGGGTTGATCTCCTTGATCGCGATGGTGAAACGCTGGAACAATTTCGCGTGATTGCTTTTAACGTCAATCAGGATATCAGCAGCAGTATGCAGACGCTGGCGAAGGCAAATTTGCCGCCGTTGCTTTCTGTTCCTGTAGGTGAAAAAGCTAAATTCAGCTGGACGCCAACCTGGTTGCCACAGGGTTTTAGCGAAGTTTCCAGTAGTCGACGTCCGCTACCGACGATGGACAACATGCCTATCGAATCACGTCTCTATTCCGACGGATTATTCAGCTTCTCGGTAAACGTTAACCGCGCTACGCCATCGAGCACCGATCAGATGTTGCGCACCGGACGCAGAACCGTCAGTACAAGCGTACGTGATAACGCCGAAATCACCATTGTCGGTGAACTGCCGCCGCAAACGGCGAAACGCATTGCCGAGAATATTAAGTTCGGGGCAGCGCAATGATCAAAGAGTGGGCTACCGTCGTCTCCTGGCAAAACGGGCAGGCGCTGGTCAGTTGTGATGTTAAAGCTTCATGCAGCAGCTGCGCTTCACGCGCCGGTTGCGGTAGCCGCGTGTTAAATAAACTTGGCCCGCAAACCACGCATACCATTGTCGTACCCTGTGATGAGCCGTTAGTGCCGGGGCAAAAAGTGGAATTGGGGATCGCCGAAGGCAGCCTGCTTAGCTCCGCATTACTGGTTTATATGTCGCCGCTGGTGGGATTATTCCTCATCGCTTCGCTATTTCAGCTACTCTTTGCTTCTGACGTCGCAGCATTATGTGGTGCGGTCCTCGGCGGTATTGGCGGGTTCCTGATTGCGCGCGGCTACTCGCGTAAGTTTGCTGCCCGGGCAGAATGGCAACCGATCATCTTAAGCGTGGCATTGCCGCCTGGCCTTGTGCGATTTGAAACATCTTCGGAAGACGCGAGCCAGTGATTTCACTGGCTTTGTTGCATTTTGCATAACAAATGCGAGGACGTTTCCAGATACCACAATCCATACGGTATGAACATTTCCTCGCCTCAATGTTGTAGTGTAGAATGCGGCGTTTCTATTAATACAGACGTTAAGCTCAGAACAGCGACTTCTAAAAGCCTGGTTAACCGGGCATTAAGGCACAATAATCATACTTTATGAAGAATATACGTAACTTTTCGATCATAGCTCACATTGACCACGGTAAATCGACGCTGTCTGACCGTATTATCCAGATCTGCGGTGGCCTGTCTGACCGTGAAATGGAGGCGCAGGTTCTCGATTCCATGGATCTTGAGCGTGAGCGTGGCATAACCATCAAAGCGCAAAGCGTGACGCTGGACTACAAAGCGTCTGACGGCGAAACCTATCAGCTGAACTTTATCGACACCCCGGGCCACGTTGACTTCTCCTATGAAGTTTCCCGTTCGCTGGCTGCCTGTGAAGGTGCATTGCTGGTGGTCGACGCCGGGCAGGGCGTAGAAGCGCAAACCCTGGCAAACTGCTACACCGCCATGGAAATGGATCTCGAAGTGGTGCCGGTACTGAACAAGATTGACCTGCCGGCAGCCGATCCTGAACGCGTGGCGGAAGAAATTGAAGATATCGTCGGCATCGACGCCACCGACGCGGTGCGCTGTTCAGCGAAAACCGGCGTTGGCGTGCAGGACGTTCTCGAACGTCTGGTGCGCGACATTCCGCCGCCGGAAGGCGATCCGGAAGGCCCGTTGCAGGCACTAATTATCGACTCATGGTTCGACAACTACCTGGGCGTTGTTTCACTTATCCGTATTAAAAACGGCACCCTGCGTAAGGGCGACAAAGTGAAAGTCATGAGTACCGGGCAGACCTATAACGCCGACCGTCTGGGCATCTTCACGCCGAAACAGGTTGACCGCACTGAACTGAAATGTGGCGAAGTAGGCTGGCTGGTATGTGCGATTAAAGATATCCACGGCGCTCCAGTCGGCGATACCTTAACGCTGGCGCGTAATCCGGCAGAAAAGGCGCTGCCTGGCTTTAAGAAAGTCAAACCGCAGGTATACGCCGGTCTGTTCCCGGTAAGTTCCGACGACTATGAAGCCTTCCGTGACGCGCTGGGTAAACTCAGCCTGAACGATGCTTCACTGTTCTATGAGCCGGAAAGCTCCAGCGCGCTGGGCTTTGGTTTCCGCTGCGGCTTCCTCGGCCTGCTGCACATGGAGATCATCCAGGAACGTCTGGAACGTGAATACGATCTGGATCTGATCACCACTGCGCCGACCGTAGTGTATGAAGTTGAAACCACGTCAAGAGAAGTTATTTACGTCGACAGTCCATCCAAGCTGCCAGCGGTAAATAACATCTACGAACTGCGCGAGCCGATTGCCGAATGTCACATGCTGCTGCCGCAGGCATATCTCGGCAACGTTATTACGCTGTGCGTAGAAAAACGCGGCGTGCAGACCAATATGGTTTACCACGGTAATCAGGTGGCGCTGACGTACGAGATCCCGATGGCGGAAGTGGTGCTCGACTTCTTCGATCGCCTGAAATCTACCTCGCGTGGTTATGCGTCTCTGGATTACAACTTCAAACGCTTCCAGGCGTCCGACATGGTACGTGTAGACGTATTAATCAACGGTGAACGTGTTGATGCGTTGGCGCTGATCACCCACCGTGATAATTCGCAAAACCGCGGTCGCGAGTTGGTGGAGAAGATGAAAGATCTGATCCCACGCCAGCAGTTTGATATCGCCATTCAGGCAGCGATTGGTACGCACATTATTGCGCGATCCACCGTGAAACAGCTGCGTAAAAACGTACTGGCTAAATGTTATGGCGGCGATATCAGCCGTAAGAAAAAGCTGCTGCAGAAGCAGAAAGAAGGTAAGAAACGCATGAAGCAGATCGGTAACGTCGAGCTGCCGCAGGAAGCGTTCCTCGCCATTCTGCACGTCGGCAAAGACAACAAATAACCCTTAGGAGTTGGCATGGCGAATATGTTTGCCCTGATTCTGGTGATTGCCACACTGGTGACGGGCATTTTATGGTGCGTGGATAAATTCTTTTTCGCACCTAAACGGCGGGAACGTCAGGCAGCGGCGCAGGCGGCTGCCGGTGACTCACTGGATAAAGCAACCCTGAAAAAGGTTGCGCCGAAGCCTGGCTGGCTGGAAACCGGTGCTTCTGTTTTTCCGGTGCTGGCTATCGTATTGATTGTGCGTTCGTTTATTTATGAACCGTTCCAGATCCCGTCAGGTTCGATGATGCCGACTCTGTTAATCGGTGATTTTATTCTGGTAGAAAAGTTTGCTTATGGCATTAAAGATCCTATCTACCAGAAAACGCTGATCGAAACCGGTCATCCGAAACGCGGAGATATCGTGGTCTTTAAATATCCGGAAGATCCAAAGCTTGATTACATCAAGCGCGCGGTGGGTTTACCGGGCGATAAAGTCACTTACGATCCGGTCTCGAAAGAGCTGACGATTCAACCGGGATGCAGTTCCGGCCAGGCGTGTGAAAACGCGCTGCCGGTCACCTACTCAAACGTGGAACCGAGCGATTTCGTTCAGACCTTCTCACGCCGTAATGGTGGGGAAGCGACCAGCGGATTCTTTGAAGTGCCGAAAAACGAAACCAAAGAAAATGGAATTCGTCTTTCCGAGCGTAAAGAGACACTGGGTGATGTGACGCACCGAATTCTGACAGTGCCGATTGCGCAGGATCAGGTGGGGATGTATTACCAGCAGCCAGGGCAACAACTGGCAACCTGGATTGTTCCTCCGGGACAATACTTCATGATGGGCGACAACCGCGACAACAGCGCGGACAGCCGTTATTGGGGGTTTGTGCCTGAAGCGAATCTGGTCGGTCGGGCAACGGCTATCTGGATGAGCTTCGATAAGCAAGAAGGCGAATGGCCGACTGGTGTGCGCTTAAGTCGCATTGGCGGCATCCATTAATAGCTCATCTTCGTTCACGTTGTCGCCGTTATGGCGACAACGTGAATTATTTATGAGATAAATCTCCCGTGGCTAACGACATCCCCCGTCGTTGTGTATAGAATATTCCCCCGAAGTTTAAGGTTGGCACCTCCAGGTTGCCACGGCACACGAAACAGCGTTGGTCCCCATATACCGGTAAACTGAAACTGCAGCGAAGCAGTTAGCAGAGCCATGTATATCAGGTCTGTTTCGTGTGCTGAATTGTTGACGCATTTATTTATTGGTATCGCATGAACCCCATCGTAATTAATCGGCTTCAACGGAAGCTGGGCTACACTTTTAATCATCAGGAACTGTTGCAGCAGGCATTAACTCATCGTAGTGCCAGCAGTAAACATAACGAGCGTTTAGAATTTTTAGGCGACTCTATTCTGAGCTACGTTATCGCCAATGCGCTTTATCACCGTTTCCCTCGTGTGGATGAAGGCGATATGAGCCGGATGCGCGCCACGCTGGTCCGTGGCAATACGCTGGCGGAACTGGCGCGCGAATTTGAGTTAGGCGAGTGCTTACGTTTAGGGCCAGGTGAACTTAAAAGCGGTGGATTTCGTCGTGAGTCAATTCTCGCCGACACCGTCGAAGCATTAATTGGTGGCGTATTCCTCGACAGTGATATTCAAACCGTCGAGAAATTAATCCTCAACTGGTATCAAACTCGTTTGGACGAAATTAGCCCAGGCGATAAACAAAAAGATCCGAAAACGCGCTTGCAAGAATATTTGCAGGGTCGCCATCTGCCGCTGCCGACTTATCTGGTAGTCCAGGTACGTGGCGAAGCGCACGATCAGGAATTTACTATCCACTGCCAGGTCAGCGGCCTGAGTGAACCGGTGGTTGGCACAGGTTCAAGCCGTCGTAAGGCTGAGCAGGCTGCCGCCGAACAGGCGTTGAAAAAACTGGAGCTGGAATGAGCATCGATAAAAGTTACTGCGGATTTATTGCCATCGTCGGACGTCCGAACGTTGGCAAATCCACATTGTTGAACAAACTGCTGGGGCAGAAGATCTCCATCACCTCCCGCAAAGCGCAAACAACTCGTCACCGCATTGTGGGGATCCATACTGAAGGCGCGTATCAGGCGATCTACGTTGATACCCCTGGCCTGCATATGGAAGAAAAACGCGCTATTAACCGCCTGATGAACAAAGCGGCGAGCAGCTCTATTGGCGACGTTGAGCTGGTGATTTTTGTCGTTGAAGGCACCCGCTGGACGCCGGACGACGAAATGGTGCTCAACAAACTGCGCGATGGCAAAGCGCCGGTGATCCTCGCGGTGAACAAAGTGGATAACGTGCAGGAAAAAGCCGATCTGCTGCCGCACTTACAGTTCCTGGCAAGTCAGATGAACTTCCTCGATATCGTGCCGATCTCTGCTGAAACCGGGCTGAATGTCGACACTATCGCAGCAATCGTGCGTAAGCACCTCCCTGAAGCGACCCATCACTTCCCGGAAGATTACATCACCGATCGCTCACAGCGTTTTATGGCGTCTGAAATCATCCGCGAAAAACTGATGCGTTTCCTCGGCGCTGAACTGCCGTACTCCGTGACCGTGGAGATCGAACGTTTCGTCTCTAACGAACGCGGTGGTTATGACATCAATGGTTTGATTCTCGTTGAGCGTGAAGGGCAGAAGAAGATGGTTATTGGCAACAAAGGGGCCAAGATCAAAACCATCGGGATTGAAGCGCGTAAAGACATGCAGGAAATGTTCGAAGCGCCTGTCCACCTTGAACTGTGGGTAAAAGTGAAATCCGGTTGGGCCGACGACGAACGCGCACTGCGCAGTCTCGGTTACGTTGACGATCTTTAAGAGTCACTCCGATGGAAGGCTGGCAGCGCGCATTTGTCCTGCATAGTCGCCCGTGGAGCGAAACCAGCCTGATGCTGGACGTCTTCACGGAGGAATCGGGTCGCGTGCGTCTGGTTGCCAAAGGCGCACGCTCTAAACGCTCTACTCTGAAAGGTGCATTACAGCCTTTCACCCCTCTCTTGCTACGTTTCGGCGGGCGTGGCGAAGTCAAAACGCTGCGCAGTGCTGAAGCTGTCTCGCTGGCGCTGCCATTAAGCGGTATCACGCTTTACAGCGGTCTGTACATCAACGAACTTCTCTCCCGCGTACTGGAATACGAGACGCGCTTCTCTGAACTCTTTTTCGATTACTTGCACTGCATTCAGTCTCTTGCAGGTGCCACTGGTACGCCAGAACCCGCGCTGCGCCGCTTTGAACTGGCACTGCTCGGGCATCTGGGCTATGGCGTCAATTTTACCCATTGTGCGGGTAGCGGCGAGCCGGTAGATGACACCATGACGTATCGTTATCGCGAAGAAAAAGGGTTTATCGCAAGCGTCGTTATCGACAATAAAACGTTCACCGGAAGGCAGTTAAAAGCGTTAAACGCGCGGGAATTTCCTGACGCAGACACACTACGCGCCGCGAAACGCTTTACCCGCATGGCGCTTAAGCCGTATCTTGGCGGTAAACCATTAAAGAGCAGGGAACTGTTCCGGCAGTTTATGCCTAAGCGAACGGTGAAAACACATTATGAATGATGAGGATTGTCATGGCTGAATTACTGTTAGGCGTCAACATTGACCATATTGCAACGCTGCGTAACGCACGCGGTACTGCTTACCCGGATCCGGTGCAGGCGGCGTTTATTGCTGAGCAGGCGGGAGCGGACGGCATTACCGTGCATTTACGTGAAGATCGCCGCCACATTACTGACCGTGATGTGCGCATCCTGCGTCAGACACTGGATACCCGCATGAATCTGGAGATGGCGGTGACCGAAGAGATGCTGGCGATCGCCGTTGAGACGAAGCCACATTTTTGCTGTCTGGTACCGGAAAAGCGTCAGGAAGTAACAACCGAAGGCGGCCTGGACGTCGCAGGGCAGCGTGACAAAATGCGCGATGCCTGCAAACGTCTGGCAGATGCCGGGATCCAGGTTTCTCTCTTTATCGACGCCGATGAAGAGCAGATCAAAGCTGCGGCAGAGGTTGGCGCACCGTTTATCGAGATCCACACCGGTTGCTATGCTGATGCCAAAACTGACGCCGAACAGGCGCAAGAGCTGGCGCGTATCGCCAAAGCCGCGACCTTTGCCGCTAGTCTCGGTCTGAAAGTTAACGCTGGTCACGGTCTGACCTATCACAACGTGAAAGCTATTGCCGCCATCCCTGAGATGCATGAACTGAATATCGGTCATGCCATTATTGGTCGTGCAGTGATGACCGGACTGAAAGATGCGGTGGCAGAAATGAAGCGTCTGATGCTGGAAGCGCGTGGCTAATGGCAATATTAGGTTTAGGCACGGATATCGTAGAGATCGCTCGCATAGAAGCAGTGATCGCCCGATCCGGTGAGCGCCTGGCACGCCGCGTATTAAGCGATAACGAATGGGCAATCTGGAAAACGCACCACCAGCCGGTGCGTTTTCTGGCGAAGCGTTTTGCTGTGAAAGAAGCCGCAGCAAAAGCGTTTGGCACCGGGATCCGCAATGGTCTGGCGTTTAATCAATTTGAAGTATTCAATGATGAGCTCGGCAAACCACGGCTACGGCTATGGGGTGAGGCATTAAAACTGGCGGAAAAGCTCGGCGTTGTAAATATGCATGTAACGCTGGCAGATGAACGCCACTATGCTTGTGCCACGGTAATTATTGAAAGTTAAAATAATACCGTTCTCTTTAAAAAGTAAAACCCCCGAACTGGTAAGGAACGGGGGTTTTACTTTTTAACTTTAATTTTGTGCAGCATGCACCCTCAACAACAGCGATTATGGATCAGTGTACTTATCTTTTACAAGCAACTTGCAATCTTTAGCATAAAAACTCGAGCCTTTACGAAGAAAGCAATATTGATGGAAAGATTAACGTGACCGCCAATTCGTAAGTACATTAAAATTGGCTTCGTTATTGAAGATTTTGCTGTGCTTTACACCATGCCACAGAATTCCCCCATTGAAACGAGTGGTGTCGTCAAAGCTCTGGTGTGGAGTGCAGCATGCACCCTCAATAACTCGCACGTTCAGTTTTGGGGAGATGTAAGGGCTAATCTGAACAGCTGCATTCCTTGTTTAAGGAAAAACGAATGACTGATTGCCGATACCTGATTAAACGGGTCATCAAAATCATCATTGCTGTTTTACAGCTGATCCTTCTGTTCTTATAACACAAGGAAACGTACTTAAGGTGCGTCCGGTGAGCCAATCGGACGCGCCTTTAATAACTATAAATAAGTGTCTTGGCAGATACTATATAAATTAACTTAGTGAATGATTATGCTAATGTCATCAATTAAATAAATATAATGGCGTTAAGGCTTCCCAGTAATATAATTAATACTCTACTTCCAGAGTAGAATATTAAATTTTATCCGCGTGGTGCATCAGCACAAATTTATCCCACAACTGTTCTTCTGTCTCGACATGCGCCGGATCTTTCACAATAGTATTGGGGATCGGGCACACCTTCTGGCAGGTTGGTGTCTCGTAGTGCCCTACGCATTCGGTACACTTATCGCTGTTAATCTCGTAGATATGATCTCCCATTGAAATCGCCTCATTCGGGCATTCGGGTTCACACATATCACAATTGATGCATTTTTTAGTGATTAACAACGCCATAAGGAAACTCTCAAAACAACACAAACCGGGCGGGCATTATACGCGCATTCTTTACTCAGACCAGTTTTTTCACCAGCGCTTCACTATGACGAATACGTTCTGGTGCCAGTTCCAGATCCTGCTGAATCAGCGCAATGAACAGCAAATCCGTTAACATTCCCTGAGCGTGACAAGCAGAGATTGAAGCACTGTTTGTCGCTTGTTCTTCGGCAATGGTATACAGGCAATGAGAAGCACGCTGTTGCAGGGCATTCGGAGTAAAGCCGGTAATCGCCAGCACTTTTCCGCCCACTCGCAGCATCTCATCTGCCGCCAGGTTTAACTCGCGTCGTACACCGGTGTAGGAAATGGCTAATAACAGATCGTCAGGGGACGACGCCTGTACTGTTGCGAGTAGCGCATGCATATCGCGCACTGCGGCAGCATTGAAGCCAATCTTCATCAGCTTCCAGGCAAAGTTTTGCGCCACCAGACCCGAAGCGCCAATACCGGTCAGAATTATCCGCCGCGCAGAGCGCAACATTGTTACGCATTCATGCAGTTTCTCTTCACTATTAACGTTTAGCGTTGCGTACATAGCGGCAGTATTTTCTTTAATCAGTTTTTCGCCGACCAGCCGTAACGGATCATCACCGCGGATTTGGTTATGAATGGGCACGGAGGGCGATTCCGGCTGGCTTGCCAGCGCTTCACTCAACGCCAACTTAAGCGCCGGAAAACCTTTATAGCCGAGTTTTTGCGCGAACTTCACGACGCTGGACTGACTGACTCCGGCTTCGTTGGCCAGTTGCTGAGAGCTTAAATGGCGCGCCGTATCAGGTTGTAGCAGCAGATAATCCGCCAGTTTTTTATCACTCTGGGCAAGCCCCTGGTAACGCTGACGGATACGAAGTAAGCCGTTCATATCTTTCCTCGCGATGAAATAGTGGCGACAACAGGCAATATGAGAGACACGCGAGTGAATTTTATATTCCATTGCCGCTAATTGCCATGAATTAAAAATTCCAGTTAGCCATGATGCGGTCGATTGTTGCCGGAAAAGTGATGATCTATCTGTTAGGCTATGTAGTAGCGAAAATTAATCAGGATGTTTCAGTCCAGAGGAGTATGGTTTGGCAACTCACGAGCGTCGTGTGGTGTTTTTTGACTTAGATGGAACATTGCATCAGCAGGATATGTTCGGCAGTTTTCTGCGCTATTTACTGCGTCGCCAACCGCTGAATGCGTTACTTGTCCTGCCGTTGTTACCGATTATAGCCATTGCGTTATTGATAAAAGGTCGTGCGGCACGCTGGCCGATGAGTCTGCTTCTGTGGGGGTGCACTTTTGGTCACAGCGAAGCACGTTTACAGACGTTGCAGGCCGATTTCGTGCGCTGGTTTCGCGACAATGTTACCGCCTTTCCGCTGGTTCAGGAGCGATTAACCACCTACCTGTTAAGTTCCGATGCTGATATCTGGTTGATTACCGGCTCTCCGCAGCCGCTGGTTGAAGCGGTTTATTTCGATACGCCCTGGCTGCCGCGGGTTAATCTTATCGCCAGCCAAATTCAGCGTGGCTATGGTGGTTGGGTATTGACGATGCGTTGTCTGGGACATGAAAAGGTCGCACAACTGGAGCGCAAAATCGGCACTCCGCTGCGGCTGTACAGTGGCTATAGCGACAGTAATCAGGACAATCCGCTGCTTTATTTCTGTCAGCATCGTTGGCGAGTAACCCCGCGCGGTGAACTCCAGCAACTGGAATAGAGTAAAGCATAGCGTCCGTGTATAATGCGCCGCGCTTTTATAACCGGAGTTTTCTTTTTGTCTGAAGTCGAATTTAGCCACGAATACTGGATGCGTCACGCGCTGACGCTGGCGAAACGTGCCTGGGATGAGCGGGAAGTGCCGGTCGGCGCGGTATTAGTGCATAACAATCGGGTAATCGGCGAAGGCTGGAACCGCCCGATTGGTCGCCATGATCCCACCGCACATGCAGAAATCATGGCCCTGCGGCAGGGTGGTCTGGTGATGCAAAATTATCGTCTGATCGACGCCACGTTGTATGTCACGCTTGAACCATGTGTAATGTGTGCCGGAGCGATGATCCACAGTCGCATTGGTCGCGTGGTCTTTGGTGCGCGTGACGCGAAAACTGGCGCTGCGGGATCTTTAATGGATGTGCTGCATCATCCGGGTATGAATCACCGAGTGGAAATTACGGAAGGAATACTGGCGGATGAGTGCGCGGCGTTGCTCAGTGACTTCTTTCGCATGCGCCGCCAGGAAATTAAAGCGCAGAAAAAAGCGCAATCCTCGACGGATTAATTTTGTTTCTCTTCACTCCCTTTCCTGGAAAACAGCAGAGAGGGAGAATGGGTCAAATAGTTTGATGACGACTGGGAAAGAAACGAGAGAAAAGGAAATTTCTCTTTGCCCAACTCCGTAGGCGATACCGCCGGATAATCCTGCGCCAGTTGCATCGCCGCTTCTGTAGCCTGCTTCTCTTTCTCTTGCAGATAACCCACCAGGCTAATCTGATACTTACGAATATTTTCGACATAAGCGTAGGCTTCATGTCCACGAGCGTAGCCGTAAGTCAGCTTGCTGTAATAGGGTTTCTGGCTAAGTAAAGGCAGACGCTGTTTTACGTCAGCCCAACTGTCAGGATTCCCTTTGGTTTTTGCCGTCAGGGCGCGGGCATCCAGCATATGCGCATAGCCCATATTGTACGCAGCGAGGGCAAACCAGATCCGCTCGTTCTCCGGCACACTTTCCGGCACTTTACTCATCATATCCTGCAAATAACGCACGCCACCGCTGATGCTCTGTTCGGCATCGGTACGATCCGTAATGCCGAGGCTTTGCGCGGTATTTTTGGTTAACATCATCATGCCGCGCACACCCGTCGGTGAAGTGGCCTGTGCATCCCAGTGCGATTCCTGATAAGCAATAGCGGCCAGCAAACGCCAGTCAATTTCTTCGGCGTATTTCTCAAACAGGGGCTTTAACTGCGGCAGTACCGCATCGACGGCGCGTAAAAATGTGCGCGTATCGACGTAATCAAAATCATCGCCATGCCCCAGGTATTTCTCTTCAATGCGTGCCAGCGTACCGTCTTCATTCATTTCGTTGAAGAAGTCGAGCAGGGCGGCGGAAAGGGTATTATCGCCATCTAACGGGCTAAACCAAGTCACCGGTTGTTCATCGGTGATATCGAGCGCTACGGCGAGCTCCGGGTGAACGCGCTGAAACAGGCTGATGGCGACAGAATCAGCAATGGTGTAATCGAGTTTTCCTTCGATGACATCTTCCATTAATTCCGCAGAGCCTTTTTTGTCGTCTACCTTCCAGCTTAATTCCGGGAATTTTGTGTCTTTCAGGGTTTGGAGATCGTTAACCACCACGTGACCCGGTGCAACGGTGAGTTGCTCCGCCGTCAGGTTGCCCAGTGTGCGCGGGCGATACTGACCCACTTTATAAACCAGTTGTTGTGACACGGAATAATAGGTAGGGCCAGGCTGATAATTTTTTACCCGCTCACTGTTATAGACCAGTCCTGCCGCCAGCAGGTCGGCGTTACCATTATCGAGGTCGTCAAACAGCTGGCTGATATTCTGCCGCACGGTCACTTTCAGTTTTACACCGAGGTAATCGGCAAACTGTTTCGCCAGTTCGTAATCCAGGCCAAAAGGTTTCCCGTTGATTTCGTTATAAGTCAGGGGAGTATGAATGGTGCTCACACGCAACTCTCCCCGCGCTTGAATGGCGGCGATACGGTTGTCGGCTTTACCAAACCAGGGAATGGATGGCCAGAGAGCGACCGCGAGCAGCAGTGCCAGAATGCCGATGAACAGATAATTAATCTTTAATTTTTTCAATTAGTTAATTCTCTGTGTCGTGCGCGTCCCAGCTTGAAAAAACGTAATAATAGTGAAAGGTTTACTCATAAATGAGCGGCATTTTGCGTAAACCTGCGCCAGATGGCAACTTATTACAGCCATTGGCGGCACGCGTTGCTAATTCACGATGGTGATTTTATTTCCACGCAAACGGTTTCGTCAGCGCATCAGATTCTTTATAATGACGCCCGTTTCCCCCCCTTGGGTACACCGAAAGCTTAGAAGACGAGAGACTTATGATGGAAATTCTGCGTGGTTCGCCTGCACTGTCGGCATTCCGAATCAACAAACTGCTGGCACGTTTTCAGGCTGCCAGGCTCCCGGTTCACAATATTTACGCCGAGTATGTCCATTTTGCTGACCTCAATGCGCCGTTAAACGATGATGAGCACGCACAACTTGAACGCCTGCTGAAATATGGCCCGGCATTCGCCAGCCACGCCCCGCAAGGCAAACTCCTGCTGGTGACCCCGCGTCCTGGCACCATCTCTCCCTGGTCTTCGAAAGCGACCGATATTGCCCATAACTGCGGGCTACAACAGGTAAACCGCCTTGAGCGCGGCGTTGCTTACTATATAGAAGCCGGTACGCTGACCAATGAACAATGGCAGCAGGTTACCGCTGAACTGCACGACCGCATGATGGAAACGGTCTTTTTTGCTTTAGATGATGCAGAGCAGCTGTTTGCACACCATCAACCGACTCCGGTCACCAGCGTTGATTTGCTGGGGCAGGGCCGTCAGGCGCTAATCGACGCTAACCTGCGTCTTGGCCTGGCACTGGCGGAAGATGAAATTGACTATCTGCAGGATGCTTTCACAAAGCTTGGTCGTAACCCGAACGACATCGAGCTGTATATGTTCGCCCAGGCGAACTCCGAGCACTGCCGCCACAAGATTTTTAACGCCGATTGGGTTATCGACGGTGAGCAACAGCCGAAATCGCTGTTTAAGATGATCAAAAACACCTTCGAAACCACGCCAGATTACGTTCTCTCTGCTTATAAAGATAACGCCGCCGTAATGGAAGGTTCTGAAGTGGGCCGCTACTTTGCTGACCACGAAACGGGCCGCTACGATTTCCATCAGGAACCGGCGCATATTCTGATGAAAGTCGAAACTCACAACCACCCGACGGCGATTTCTCCGTGGCCGGGCGCGGCGACCGGTTCCGGCGGTGAAATCCGCGATGAAGGTGCCACCGGGCGCGGCGCGAAGCCGAAAGCGGGTTTGGTTGGTTTCTCCGTTTCCAACCTGCGAATTCCTGGCTTCGAACAGCCGTGGGAAGAAGATTTCGGTAAGCCTGAGCGTATTGTCACCGCGCTGGACATCATGACCGAAGGCCCGCTGGGCGGCGCGGCGTTTAACAACGAATTTGGTCGTCCGGCACTGAATGGCTACTTCCGTACTTATGAAGAAAAAGTGAACAGCCACAACGGCGAAGAGCTGCGCGGTTATCACAAACCGATCATGCTGGCGGGCGGGATCGGCAACATTCGCGCCGATCACGTACAAAAAGGCGAGATCAACGTCGGTGCGAAGCTGGTCGTTCTCGGCGGCCCGGCAATGAACATCGGTCTTGGCGGCGGAGCGGCGTCTTCCATGGCGTCAGGTCAGTCTGATGCCGACCTCGACTTTGCTTCCGTACAGCGCGACAACCCGGAGATGGAGCGTCGTTGCCAGGAAGTGATCGACCGTTGCTGGCAGCTTGGTGATGCTAACCCAATTCTGTTTATCCACGACGTCGGTGCGGGCGGTCTTTCTAACGCGATGCCGGAGCTGGTGAGCGACGGCGGACGCGGCGGTAAATTTGAACTGCGCGATATTCTAAGCGACGAACCGGGCATGAGCCCGCTGGAAATCTGGTGTAACGAATCCCAGGAACGCTACGTGCTGGCGGTTGCAGCCGATCAATTACCGCTGTTTGACGAACTGTGTAAGCGTGAGCGCGCACCCTACGCGGTGATTGGTGAAGCGACCGAAGAACTGCATCTTTCTCTGCACGATCGTCATTTTGATAATCAGCCGATCGATCTGCCGCTGGACGTCCTGCTTGGTAAAACGCCGAAGATGACCCGCGATGTACAAACGCTGAAAGCGAAGGGCGATGCGCTGGTCCGTGAAGGGATCACCATTGCAGACGCGGTGAAACGCGTACTGCATCTGCCGACCGTGGCGGAGAAAACTTTCCTGGTGACCATCGGTGACCGCAGCGTAACTGGCATGGTAGCGCGCGATCAGATGGTGGGTCCGTGGCAGGTGCCGGTCGCTAACTGCGCGGTCACTACCGCCAGCCTCGACAGCTACTACGGTGAAGCGATGGCGATTGGCGAGCGTGCGCCGGTTGCGCTGCTGGATTTCGCCGCCTCTGCCCGTCTGGCGGTCGGTGAAGCGTTAACCAATATTGCCGCAACACAGATTGGCGATATCAAACGCATTAAACTTTCCGCCAACTGGATGGCGGCGGCAGGCCACCCTGGTGAAGATGCGGGCCTGTATGAAGCCGTTAAAGCCGTGGGCGAAGAGCTTTGTCCGGCGCTGGGCCTGACGATCCCGGTGGGTAAAGACTCTATGTCGATGAAAACCCGCTGGCAGGAAGGTAACGAAGAGCGCGAAATGACGTCGCCGCTGTCGCTGGTGATTTCTGCATTTGCCCGCGTGGAAGATGTACGTCACACCATCACGCCGCAGCTTTCTACCGAAGATAACGCACTGCTGCTGATTGATTTGGGCAAAGGCAATAACGCGCTGGGCGCAACGGCGCTGGCGCAGGTTTATCGTCAGCTTGGCGACAAACCGGCAGATGTACGCGATGTCGCGCAACTGAAAGGCTTCTATGACGCGATTCAGGCGCTGGTTGCACAGCGTAAGCTGCTCGCATACCACGACCGCTCTGATGGCGGCCTGCTGGTAACGCTGGCGGAAATGGCCTTTGCTGGTCATTGCGGCATTAACGCGGATATTGCCTCTCTGGGCGACGATCGCCTGGCGGCGTTGTTTAACGAAGAACTGGGTGCGGTGATTCAGGTTCGTGCCGCTGACCGTGAAGCGGTCGAGTCCGTACTGGCACAGCATGGGCTTGCTGATTGTGTCCATTATGTAGGGCAGGCGGTTTCCGGTGACCGTTTTGTGATTACCGCCAACGGGCAGACTGTATTCAGCGAAAGCCGCACCACGTTGCGTGTCTGGTGGGCAGAAACTACCTGGCAGATGCAGCGCCTGCGTGACAACCCGGAGTGTGCTGACCAGGAGCACCAGGCGAAATCAAACGACGCCGATCCGGGCCTGAATGTGAAACTGTCGTTCGATATCAACGAAGATGTGGCAGCACCGTATATTGCCACTGGCGCACGTCCGAAAGTTGCTGTGCTGCGTGAGCAGGGCGTGAACTCGCATGTTGAAATGGCGGCAGCTTTCCACCGTGCAGGCTTCGATGCAATCGATGTGCATATGAGTGACCTGCTGACTGGACGCACGGGCCTGGAAGATTTCCACGCCCTGGTCGCGTGCGGTGGTTTCTCCTACGGTGATGTGCTGGGTGCCGGTGAAGGTTGGGCGAAGTCAATCCTGTTCAATGACCGTGTACGCGATGAGTTTGCAACCTTCTTCCACCGTCCGCAAACGCTGGCGCTGGGGGTATGTAACGGTTGCCAGATGATGTCTAACCTGCGCGAACTGATCCCAGGTAGTGAGTTGTGGCCACGTTTTGTGCGCAATACCTCCGATCGCTTTGAAGCGCGTTTCAGCCTGGTTGAAGTGACCCAAAGCCCGTCGCTGCTGTTGCAGGGGATGGTGGGCTCGCAAATGCCGATTGCTGTCTCTCATGGTGAAGGGCGCGTGGAAGTGCGTGATGCGGCGCATCTGGCGGCACTGGAAAGCAAAGGGCTGGTGGCACTGCGCTATGTCGATAACTTCGGCAAAGTCACTGAAACCTACCCGGCTAACCCGAACGGTTCACCGAACGGTATTACGTCGATTACGACTGAAAGTGGTCGAGTCACCATTATGATGCCGCACCCGGAACGTGTTTTCCGTACTGTCAGCAACTCCTGGCATCCGGAAAACTGGGGCGAGGATGGCCCATGGATGCGCATTTTCCGCAATGCGCGTAAGCAGTTGGGGTAAGTCATCAGTTCATTGGTTTTGCAGCCCGGATGCGGCATTTACGCCGCATCCGGCATTAAGCACCAACCACTATCATAAGCTCCCAACTCCGGGAGCTTTTTTGTGTCTGTAAATCACGACAATGGGTGGTTTACCGTGTCGCTTTCTGGCGACACTTAACTCATTGATTTTAATATTATCTAATAAGTTTATCTTAAGTTGTCTCTTTTTAGCGACACAGTGGCTGATTTACATTCAAATAACGGAGAAGCCATAAACCCCTCAAAGCGACGTATAATCAGTACGTTACCAAACTATTTTCTTTATTGGCACAGTTACTGCATAATAGTAAGCAGTGGCTCATTCACCGACTTATGTCAGCCCCTTCGGGACGTGCTACATAAAATTCGAATGACGCACAACAAGGTGCCTGCCGTCCAACTTCTGATATCAGCGTAGCTATATCAACCATCGGGCGAAACGTCGAGTTAGGCACCGCCTTATTCCATAACAAAGCCGGGTAATTCCCGGCTTTGTTGTATCTGAACTTCCCCTCGGTTAGCATCAGGCTATTCGCGTCTGACGAGAGTAACACCTTGAAACGCTGGCCTGTTTTTCCCCGCTCATTACGACAACTGGTAATGCTGGCATTTTTGCTAATTCTACTACCCCTGTTGGTGCTGGCATGGCAAGCCTGGCAAAGCCTGAATGCGCTTAGCGATCAGGCGGCGCTGGTTAACCGCACTACGCTTATTGATGCCCGGCGTAGTGAAGCGATGACCAACGCGGCGCTGGAGATGGAGCGTAGCTACCGTCAGTATTGCGTGCTGGACGATCCTACGCTTGCGAAGGTTTATCAAAGCCAGCGCAAGCGTTACAGCGAAATGCTCGATGCCCACGCAGGCGTACTGCCAGACGATAAACTTTACCAGGCATTGCGTCAGGATTTGAACAATCTGGCCCAACTTCAGTGTAACAACAGTGGTCCCGATGCTGCCGCCGCCGCGCGTCTTGAAGCCTTTGCCAGTGCCAATACCGAAATGGTGCAGGCCACGCGCACAGTGGTGTTCTCTCGTGGGCAGCAACTTCAGCGTGAAATCGCCGAACGTGGGCAATATTTTGGTTGGCAATCGCTGGTGCTATTTCTGGTGAGTCTGGTGATGGTGCTACTTTTCACGCGGATGATTATCGGGCCGGTGAAAAATATCGAGCGCATGATCAACCGTCTGGGGGAAGGGCGTTCTCTGGGCAATAGCGTTTCGTTCAGTGGACCGAGCGAGTTACGCTCGGTTGGGCAACGTATTCTTTGGTTAAGTGAGCGCCTGTCATGGCTGGAATCCCAACGCCATCAATTTTTAAGACATTTATCTCATGAATTAAAAACGCCACTGGCGAGTATGCGCGAGGGCACTGAATTACTGGCTGACCAGGTTGTCGGGCCGCTTACGCCAGAGCAAAAAGAGGTGGTGAGCATTCTTGATAGCAGCAGCCGCAATTTGCAAAAACTGATCGAACAACTGCTTGATTACAACCGTAAACAGGCGGACAGTGCGGTGGAACTGGAGAATGTTGAATTAGCACCGCTGGTGGAGACAGTGGTTTCTGCTCATAGCCTGCCCGCACGGGCTAAAATGATGCATACCGACGTCGATCTCAAAGCAACAGCTTGCCTGGCGGAGCCAATGCTGCTGATGAGCGTACTGGATAATCTTTACTCCAATGCGGTGCACTACGGGGCTGAATCCGGTAACATTTGCCTTCGCAGCAGCTTACATGGTGCACGGGTTTATATTGATGTCATCAATACAGGCACACCCATTCCGCAAGAGGAACGCGCCATGATCTTCGAACCCTTTTTTCAAGGAAGCCACCAGCGAAAAGGGGCGGTGAAGGGCAGCGGTCTGGGATTAAGCATTGCCAGGGATTGTATTCGCCGTATGCAAGGGGAACTGTATCTGGTCGACGAGAGCGGGCAAGACGTTTGTTTCCGCATTGAATTGCCGTCGTCGAAAAACACGAAATAATGCTAACAGCCTATCCCATCAGGCTATTTTATTTGCCAGTTCGGCCCCGGGCAGTGCTCGAAATCCTCACGTACGACGTGTACGCTCCGGTTTCTCCGCGCTGTCCATGTCCAAACTGCCTGCAATAATTACGCCCACTGGGATAGGCATTAAGTCTGGTGAATATGCGACACATTTTTCAACGATTATTGCCCCGACGGCTGTGGCTGGCAGGGCTGCCATGTCTGGCATTGCTGGGTTGCGTGCAGAGTCACAATAAGCCAGCCATTGATACGCCAGCAGAAGAAAAAATTCCGGTTTATCAACTGGCTGACTATCTTTCTACTGAATGTAGCGACATCTGGGCGCTGCAAGGTAAATCAACCGAAACCAATCCGCTTTACTGGCTGCGGGCGATGGATTGTGCTGATCGTTTAATGCCTGCGCAGTCACGTCAGCAAGCTCGCCAATATGACGACGGCAGCTGGCAAAATACCTTTAAACAAGGGATTTTGCTCGCCGACGCCAAAATTACGCCGTATGAGCGCCGCCAGCTGGTCGCGCGCATTGATGCGCTAAGTACCGAGATCCCGGCACAGGTTCGCCCTCTGTATCAACTCTGGCGCGACGGTCAGGCGCTGCAACTGCAACTGGCGGAAGAGCGCCAACGCTACGGCAAGCTCCAGCAGGCCAGCGACAGCGAGCTGGATACATTGCGCCAGCAACATCACGTTCTACAGCAGCAACTGGAACTCACCACCCGCAAGCTGGAAAACCTGACTGATATTGAACGCCAGCTCTCGACCCGCAAACCGGCTGGAAATTTCTCGCCGGATACGCCGCACGAGGGTGAAAAGCCCGCGCCATCCACCCATGAGGTCACTCCTGATGAGCCATAAACCTGCGCATTTATTATTGGTCGATGACGATCCGGGATTGCTGAAACTGCTTGGCCTGCGCCTGACCAGCGAAGGCTACAGTGTGGTCACGGCGGAAAGTGGCGCTGAAGGATTACGGGTACTGAATCGCGAAAAAGTAGATTTAGTTATCAGCGACCTGCGGATGGATGAAATGGACGGTATGCAGCTGTTTGCTGAAATCCAGAAAGTGCAGCCGGGAATGCCGGTAATTATTCTTACTGCGCATGGTTCTATCCCCGATGCCGTTGCTGCAACACAGCAGGGCGTTTTTAGTTTCCTCACCAAGCCTGTCGACAAAGACGCGCTATATCAGGCAATTGACGATGCGCTGGAGCAATCCGCGCCAGCCACCGATGAACGCTGGCGCGAGGCAATTGTCACCCGCAGCCCGCTGATGCTGCGTTTGCTGGAACAGGCGCGGCTGGTGGCGCAATCAGACGTCAGCGTGTTGATTAATGGCCAGAGCGGCACCGGGAAAGAGATTTTCGCCCAGGCTATCCACAACGCCAGCCCGCGTAACAGCAAACCATTTATTGCTATTAACTGTGGCGCATTGCCCGAGCAGTTGCTGGAGTCGGAGCTGTTTGGTCATGCGCGTGGCGCGTTTACTGGCGCTGTCAGCAATCGCGAAGGTTTATTCCAGGCGGCGGAAGGCGGTACGCTATTTCTCGATGAGATTGGCGATATGCCCGCACCATTGCAGGTCAAACTGCTGCGCGTGTTGCAGGAGCGTAAAGTGCGCCCGCTGGGCAGCAACCGCGATATTGATATCGACGTGCGGATTATTTCCGCCACTCACCGCGACCTGCCAAAAGCGATGGCGCGCGGGGAATTCCGTGAAGATCTCTATTACCGCCTCAACGTTGTCAGCCTGAAAATTCCGGCTCTGGCAGAGCGCACAGAAGACATTCCGCTTCTGGCAAATCACCTGTTGCGCCAGGCGGCAGAGCGACATAAACCGTTTGTCCGCGCGTTCTCCACTGATGCGATGAAACGCCTGATGACCGCTAGCTGGCCGGGTAATGTGCGCCAGTTGGTCAACGTGATTGAACAGTGCGTGGCGCTGACCTCATCTCCGGTTATTAGCGATGCATTAGTAGAGCAGGCGCTGGAGGGTGAAAACACGGCGCTGCCAACCTTTGTTGAGGCACGTAATCAGTTTGAACTCAACTATTTGCGTAAGCTGCTGCAAATTACCAAAGGCAACGTCACCCACGCGGCGAGAATGGCGGGGCGCAACCGGACAGAATTTTATAAACTGCTTTCCCGACACGAGCTGGATGCAAACGATTTCAAGGAATGAATTGGCGTTATGTGTTACGTTTAGCAGATCAAAAGACAGGCGACCTTTTCAAGGAATAGCATGAAAAAGATTGATGCGATTATAAAACCCTTCAAGCTGGACGATGTCCGCGAAGCACTGGCCGAAGTCGGTATTACCGGCATGACGGTGACCGAAGTGAAAGGCTTTGGTCGCCAGAAAGGCCATACCGAGCTGTACCGCGGCGCGGAGTATATGGTGGATTTTCTGCCGAAAGTGAAAATTGAGATTGTCGTACCGGACGACATTGTCGATACCTGTGTCGATACCATTATTCGCACGGCGCAAACCGGCAAAATCGGTGACGGTAAAATCTTCGTCTTTGACGTGGCACGGGTCATTCGCATCCGTACCGGTGAAGAGGACGACGCGGCAATTTAAACCGCGTCAAGGGTTGCCGGATGTTTCCATCCGGCAACATCAAATTACAGCACCTTATGCGGGCCAAAGCATTCGTAATGAATGTTTTCCTGCTTCACGCCCAGATCCACTAACTGTTTCGCGGTAAACTGCATGAAGCCAACCGGGCCGCAGAGATAGAACTGCATTGTCGGATCGCTGAACGCACCTTCCAGTTTGCTCAAATCCATCAGACCTTCGCTATCAAACTGACCTTTAGCGCGATCGGCTTCGCTCGGCTGACGATACCAGGTGTGCGCGGTAAAGCGCGGCAGTGACTGCCCCAGTTCCTTAACTTCATCGGCAAAGGCGTGAACATCGCCATTTTCTGCCGCATGGAACCAGTTCACTTGTGCTGTGTGGCCTGCTTTTGCCAGCGTGTCGAGCATTGCCAGCATTGGCGTTTGACCAACACCGGCAGAGATTAACGTCACTGGTGTGTCATCTGCGACAGCCATAAAGAAATCACCTGCCGGAGCAACCAGTTTCACGACATCGCCAACATTGGCGTGATTGTGCAACCAGTTGGATACCTGCCCACCCTCTTCGCGTTTCACCGCAATACGATAGCCTTTGCCATCCGGTTTGCGAGTCAAAGAGTACTGACGAATTTCCTGATGCGGGAAACCTTCCGGCTTCAGCCAGACGCCGAGATATTGCCCCGGACGGTATTCTGCCACTGCGCCACCGTCGACCGGCTCCAGTTCGAAGCTGGTGATAAGCGCGCTGCGCGGTGTTTTAGCCACAATGCGGAAATCGCGAGTACCTTCCCAACCACCGGCTTTGCTGGCGTTTTCGTTATAGATTTCCGCCTCGCGATTGATAAATACATTAGCCAGTACACCATAGGCTTTACCCCACGCGTCCAGCACTTCCTGCCCCGGGCTGAACATTTCGTCCAGCGTTGCCAACAGGTGTTCACCGACGATGTTGTACTGTTCCGGTTTGATCTGGAAGCTGGTGTGCTTCTGCGCGATTTTTTCTACCGCTGGCAGCAGCGCAGGCAGGTTTTCAATATTACTGGCGTAGGCGGCAATAGCGTTAAACAGTGCTTCACGTTGATCGCCATTACGCTGGTTACTCATGTTAAAAATTTCTTTGAGTTCTGGGTTATGAGTAAACATACGGTCGTAGAAATGGGCGGTTAACTTTGGCCCCGTTTCCACCAGTAAAGGGATGGTGGCTTTTACTGTAGCGATGGTTTGAGCGTCAAGCATATGGTCTTCCTTTTTTTGCATCTTAATTGATGTATCTCAAATGCATCTTATAAAAAATAGCCCTGCAATGTAAATGGTTCTTTGGTGTTTTTCAGAAAGAATGTGATGAAGTGAAAAATTTGCATCACAAACCTGAAAAGAAATCCGTTTCCGGTTGCAAGCTCTTTATTCTCCAAAGCCTTGCGTAGCCTGAAGGTAATCGTTTGCGTAAATTCCTTTGTCAAGACCTGTTATCGCACAATGATTCGGTTATACTGTTCGCCGTTGTCCAACAGGACCGCCTATAAAGGCCAAAAATTTTATTGTTAGCTGAGTCAGGAGATGCGGATGTTAAAGCGTGAAATGAACATTGCCGATTATGATGCCGAACTGTGGCAGGCTATGGAGCAGGAAAAAGTACGTCAGGAAGAGCACATCGAACTGATCGCCTCCGAAAACTACACCAGCCCGCGCGTAATGCAGGCGCAGGGTTCTCAGCTGACCAACAAATATGCTGAAGGTTATCCGGGCAAACGCTACTACGGCGGTTGCGAGTATGTTGATATCGTTGAACAACTGGCGATCGATCGTGCGAAAGAACTGTTCGGCGCTGACTACGCTAACGTCCAGCCGCACTCCGGCTCCCAGGCTAACTTTGCGGTCTACACCGCGCTGCTGGAACCAGGTGATACCGTTCTGGGTATGAACCTGGCGCATGGCGGTCACCTGACTCACGGTTCTCCGGTTAACTTCTCCGGTAAACTGTACAACATCGTTCCTTACGGTATCGATGCTACCGGTCATATCGACTACGCCGATCTGGAAAAACAAGCCAAAGAACACAAGCCGAAAATGATTATCGGTGGTTTCTCTGCATATTCCGGCGTGGTTGACTGGGCGAAAATGCGTGAAATCGCTGACAGCATCGGTGCTTACCTGTTCGTTGATATGGCGCACGTTGCGGGCCTGGTTGCTGCTGGCGTCTACCCGAACCCGGTTCCTCATGCTCACGTTGTTACTACCACCACTCACAAAACCCTGGCGGGTCCGCGCGGCGGCCTGATCCTGGCGAAAGGTGGTAGCGAAGAGCTGTACAAAAAACTGAACTCTGCCGTTTTCCCTGGTGGTCAGGGCGGTCCGTTGATGCACGTAATCGCCGGTAAAGCGGTTGCTCTGAAAGAAGCGATGGAGCCTGAGTTCAAAACTTACCAGCAGCAGGTCGCTAAAAACGCTAAAGCGATGGTAGAAGTGTTCCTGGAACGCGGCTACAAAGTGGTTTCCGGCGGCACTGATAACCACCTGTTCCTGGTTGATCTGGTTGATAAAAACCTGACCGGTAAAGAAGCAGACGCCGCTCTGGGCCGTGCTAACATCACCGTCAACAAAAACAGCGTACCGAACGATCCGAAGAGCCCGTTTGTGACCTCCGGTATTCGCGTGGGTACTCCGGCAATTACGCGTCGCGGCTTCAAAGAAGCAGAAGCGAAAGAACTGGCTGGCTGGATGTGTGACGTGCTGGACAGCATCAATGATGAAGCCGTTATCGAGCGCATCAAAGGTAAAGTTCTCGACATCTGCGCACGTTACCCGGTTTACGCATAAGCGAAACGGTTAATCTGTTGAAAAAAGGCTTCCTTCGGGAAGCCTTTCTACGTTATCGCGCCATCAAATCTGTCGTAACTGCGCCTCAACATACAAATAGCCAATTCCCAGCACCTGTTGTGCGCGGCTTAATTGCCCGAAGCCAATTTGCGTCGCTTTCACGCTCGGTCCTTCGTCGCGGTCGAACGGGTTAAATCCCGTCTGGCGAATAATAGTATTAAGCCAGTTCTCACCAAAGGCACAACTGCGACCGTACAACCAAATCTGATTAATATTGAGGATGTTGAGGAAGTTATACAGACTCAAACCAATGGCATTGGCACTGCGGTCAACCCAGCTGGTGATCCACGGTTCTCCACTCTGCCAGGCAGCGATTAACTGCGCGGTAGTCAATTTTTCAGGATCAAGCTGAGTATTAACCGGTTGTGATTTTAGCCATACCCGCGCCTGTTTTTTTAATGCGCTTAACGAGGCGACGGTTTCCAGGCAGCCGTAACGTCCACAGTCGCAGACGACGCCATCCGGATTAACGATGGTGTGACCAATCTGTCCGCTACCATACAAACTGCCGCGATAAATTTGCTCGTTAATCACGAACGACGAGCCAATGCCGTAATCAACGTTGATCACGCAGAAATCCCGTTCCTGCGAATTATTTTGCCATTTTTCCGCCAGCGCCAGCATCACGCAGTCATTATCGACCATCACCCGAATGCCCAGCTTCTCTTCCAGCAGATACTTCACCTCAACCGGCGTTGTCCACGGCGCTTGCGGCATGGTTTGCGACACTCCTGTCACTGGATCAACCTGACCGTGGATTGCCAGCGCCAGATTGATGGTGCGGTCCGGCCACAATTTACGGTGGCGATGCCAGCATTTTTCGATTTCGGACAGCAGCGCCTGCGGCGTCGGTACATCAATCTGTAAATACTCAAATTCGCCTTTCGGACTTAAACAAGCATTAGCAACCTGACACTCAATACTGGTGGGCGTCACGTTCAGGCACAGCGTCCAGTCACCTTCCGGCGCAATCAGCCATGTACCGCTACTATGCCCGCGCGTCTGGCTTTCATCGTCGATATTCACCACCCGTTTTTCGCTTTCCAGTTCCTGCAAAATATTACTGACTGCCGGAATCGAAATTTGCGCCAGCCGGGCCAGCGTTGATTTATTGGCGCGCTTTTGCCGGTACAGCAGTTCCAGAATCACGCATTTGTTATGGTGGCGAATCTGTTGATTGTTAATGCAGGCTCTCATCTTCACTAAACCTTGTTTAGTTAATTGCGTGATTATTCCGCGAAAACATTGCCAGATTGTTCAATACACTGCCACAAATCTTTTAATTCAGTATGTCTTGTTAATATTGAGGGCACCATGACTCCAGTAAAAGTGTGGCAAGAGCGCGTTGAGATCCCGACCTATGAAACCGGGCCGCAGGATATACATCCCATGTTCCTGGAAAATCGCGTTTATCAGGGATCGTCCGGCGCGGTTTATCCCTACGGCGTGACCGATACGCTGAGCGAGCAGAAAACCCTGAAATCCTGGCAGGCGGTGTGGCTGGAAAACGACTACATCAAAGTGATGATCCTGCCGGAACTGGGCGGTCGTGTGCATCGCGCATGGGATAAAGTGAAACAACGCGATTTTGTCTATCACAATGAAGTCATTAAACCTGCGCTGGTGGGGCTGCTGGGACCGTGGATCTCTGGCGGGATTGAGTTTAACTGGCCGCAACACCATCGCCCGACCACCTTTATGCCCGTTGATTTCACCCTCGAAGCCCATGAAGACGGCGCACAGACGGTGTGGGTCGGCGAAACGGAGCCGATGCACGGTTTACAGGTGATGACAGGTTTCACACTGCGTCCTGAACGGGCGGCGTTGGAAATTGCCAGCCGCGTCTATAACGGCAACGCCACGCCGCGTCATTTCTTGTGGTGGGCCAACCCGGCAGTGAAAGGGGGGGAAGGGCATCAGAGCGTCTTCCCGCCGGATGTAACGGCGGTGTTTGATCACGGCAAACGGGCCGTCTCCGCTTTCCCCATCGCCACCGGCACTTACTACAAAGTGGACTACTCCGCCGGAGTGGACATTTCTCGCTATAAAAATGTGCCCGTTCCAACCTCATATATGGCTGAAAAATCACAGTACGATTTTGTTGGCGCGTGGTGTCACGATGAAGATGGCGGTTTGCTACACGTTGCCAACCACCATATCGCGCCAGGTAAAAAACAGTGGAGCTGGGGACACAGTGAATTCGGCCAGGCGTGGGACAAGAGTCTGACCGACAATAACGGCCCGTATATCGAACTGATGACCGGTATTTTTGCCGATAACCAGCCTGATTTTACCTGGCTTGATGCTTACGAAGAGAAGCGTTTTGAGCAGTATTTCCTGCCTTATCATTCTTTGGGCATGGTGCAAAATGCCTCCCGCGATGCGGTGATAAAACTCCAGCGTAGTGAGCGGGGGATTGAGTGGGGGCTGTATGCCATCTCTCCGTTGAACGGATACCGCCTGGCGATCCGCGAAATCGGCAAATGCAACGCGTTACTTGATGATGCCGTGGCACTGATGCCTGCGACCGCCATCCAGGGCGTGTTGCACGGTATCAATCCTGAAAGGCTGACCATTGAGCTCTCCGATGCCGACGGCAATATTGTACTGAGTTATCAGGAACATCAGCCGCAAGAGTTGCCGTTGCCGGACGTCGCCAAAGCGCCACTGTCAGCACAAGACATTACCAGTACAGATGAAGCCTGGTTTATCGGTCAGCATCTGGAGCAATATCATCACGCCAGCCGTTCACCGTTCGATTACTACCTGCGCGGCGTGGCGCTGGATCCGCTGGATTACCGCTGTAACCTGGCGCTGGCGATGCTGGAATATAACCGTGCCGATTTCCCGCAAGCGGTGGCGTATGCCACTCAGGCTCTGAAACGCGCACATGCGCTGAACAAAAATCCGCAGTGCGGACAGGCGAGTTTGATTCGCGCCAGTGCTTACGAACGTCAGGGACAATATCAACAAGCCGAAGAGGATTTCTGGCGTGCGGTCTGGAGCGGCAACAGCAAAGCCGGTGGCTATTATGGCCTGGCACGACTGGCGGCGCGTAATGGTAACTTCGACGCTGGTCTGGATTTTTGCCAACAAAGTCTTCGCGCCTGCCCAACCAATCAGGAAGTGCTTTGCCTGCATAATCTGCTGCTGGTGTTAAGTGGTCGTCAGGACAACGCGCGTGTGCAGCGCGAGAAACTGCTGCGCGATTATCCGCTGAACGCCACTCTGTGGTGGCTGAACTGGTTCGATGGTCGTAGCGAATCAGCTCTCGCGCAGTGGCGCGGTCTGTGTCAGGGACGCGACGTTAACGCCCTGATGACCGCCGGGCAACTGATTAACTGGGGAATGCCCACTCTGGCGACAGAGATGCTGAACGCACTGGACTGTCAGCGCACGTTATCGCTTTATCTACAAGCCAGCTTGCTGCCGAAAGCCGAACGCGGCGAACTGGTCGCAAAAGCCATTGATGTCTTCCCGCAGTTTGTCCGTTTCCCGAATACGCTGGAAGAAGTGGCGGCGCTGGAGAGTATTGAAGAGTGCTGGTTTGCCCGTCATTTACTGGCCTGCTTCTACTACAACAAGCGCAGCTACAACAAAGCCATTACTTTATGGCAACGTTGCGTAGAGATGTCGCCGGAGTTTGCCGACGGCTGGCGCGGGTTAGCGATCCATGCGTGGAATAAGCAACACGATTATGAGCTGGCCGCGCGTTATCTTGATAATGCTTATCAGCTTGCGCCGCAGGATGCACGTCTGCTTTTCGAACGGGATTTGCTTGATAAGTTAAGCGGAGCCACACCGGAGAAACGACTGGCGCGTCTGGAAAATAATCTGGAAATTGCGCTGAAACGCGACGACATGACAGCAGAGTTGCTCAATTTGTGGCATCTCACGGGTCAGGCAGACAAAGCGGCGGACATTCTCGCCACGCGCAAATTCCACCCGTGGGAAGGCGGGGAAGGGAAGGTCACCAGTCAGTTTATCCTCAACCAGTTATTACGCGCCTGGCAGCACCTTGATGCCAGACAGCCGCAGCAGGCCAGCGAACTGCTTCATGCCGCGCTGCATTATCCGGAGAATTTAAGCGAAGGCCGTTTACCGGGGCAAACTGATAACGACATCTGGTTCTGGCAGGCGATATGCGCCAACGCGCAGGGCGATGAAACTGAAGCGATGCGTTGTTTACGTCTGGCGGCGACCGGCGATCGCACCATTAACATCCACAGTTATTACAACGATCAGCCGGTTGATTATCTCTTCTGGCAAGGAATGGCGCTGCGACTGCTGGGCGAACAACACACCGCACAGCAACTGTTTAGTGAAATGAAACAGTGGGCGCAAGAGATGGCGAAAACCAGTATTGAGGCGGATTTCTTTGCTGTTTCACAACCTGATCTGTTGTCGCTGTATGGCGATTTACAACAGCAGCATAAAGAAAAATGCCTGATGGTGGCGATGCTGGCGTCCGCGGGACTCGGGGAGGTTGCGCAATATGAGTCTGCTCGCGCTGAATTGACGGCGATTAATCCGGCCTGGCCGAAAGCGGCATTATTCACCACTGTGATGCCTTTTATTTTTAACTACGTTCACTAAACCCTATTAACTGTAATATTTGAGCGGCACGCGCTGCCGCTCATCACAAAATAATTAGAATAAGCCGTTGTTAATAAAAACCCTACAGGAGGCTCTATGCCTAAAAAAATGAGAACAACCCGTAATCTATTATTAATGGCTACGCTATTAGGTAGCGCTTTATTTGCCAGGGCTGCGGAAAAAGAAATGACCATTGGCGCAATATACCTTGATACTCAGGGATATTACGCTGGAGTGCGTCAAGGCGTTCAGGATGCGGCAAAAGATTCTTCAGTACAGGTACAGTTAATTGAAACTAACGCCCAGGGTGATATTTCGAAAGAAAGTACCTTTGTTGATACCCTCGTGGCGCGTAATGTCGATGCCATTATTTTATCGGCAGTGTCTGAAAATGGCAGTAGCCGTACCGTTCGTCGCGCCAGTGAAGCGGGTATTCCGGTGATTTGCTACAACACCTGTATTAATCAAAAGGGTGTCGATAAATATGTCTCGGCGTATCTGGTCGGCGATCCGCTGGAATTTGGTAAAAAACTGGGTAATGCTGCCGCCGATTATTTTATTGCCAATAAAATTGACCAGCCGAAAATTGCCGTCATCAATTGCGAAGCCTTTGAAGTTTGTGTGCAGCGACGTAAAGGATTTGAAGAAGTATTAAAATCCCGCGTTCCCGGCGCGCAAATTGTCGCTAATCAGGAAGGGACTGTTTTAGATAAAGCGATTTCCGTTGGTGAAAAACTAATTATCTCCACGCCGGATCTCAACGCCATTATGGGTGAATCGGGCGGAGCGACACTCGGCGCGGTAAAAGCGGTACGTAATCAAAATCAGGCCGGAAAAATTGCTGTTTTCGGTTCGGATATGACCACTGAAATTGCTCAGGAGCTGGAAAACAATCAGGTGCTGAAAGCGGTAGTGGATATTTCCGGTAAGAAAATGGGCAATGCTGTTCTCGCGCAAACATTGAAGGTTATCAATAAACAAGCCGACGGTGAAAAAGTGATTCAGGTGCCAATCGATCTCTATACCAAAACGGAAGATGGTAAACAGTGGCTGGCAACGCACGTTGATGGTCTGCCCTAATCGCTGATTCGCAGAGGTCCCTATGTTCACGGCAACAGAGGCAGTCCCGGTAGCAAAAGTGGTGGCAGGAAATAAGCGTTACCCCGGCGTCGTTGCGCTGGATAACGTTAACTTCACGCTCAATAAAGGCGAAGTTCGTGCGCTGTTAGGTAAAAACGGCGCGGGCAAATCGACTCTCATTCGAATGCTTACCGGCAGTGAACGCCCGGATAGCGGTGATATCTGGATTGGCGAGACGCGACTGGAAGGTGACGAAGCTACGTTGACTCGCCGTGCCGCTGAACTGGGGGTTCGTGCGGTTTATCAGGAGTTAAGTCTGGTGGAAGGGCTGACGGTGGCGGAAAACCTCTGCCTCGGTCAGTGGCCCCGCCGCAACGGCATGATTGATTACCTGCAAATGGCGCAGGATGCCCAACGTTGCTTACAGGCGCTGGGCGTTGACGTTAGTCCTGAACAACTTGTTTCAACGCTAAGCCCGGCGCAAAAGCAACTGGTGGAAATTGCACGGGTGATGAAGGGCGAGCCGCGCGTGGTCATTCTTGATGAACCTACGAGTTCGCTTGCCAGTGCGGAAGTTGAACTGGTGATCAGCGCGGTGAAAAAGATGTCGGCACTGGGCGTGGCGGTGATTTATGTCAGCCACCGGATGGAAGAAATTCGCCGCATTGCCTCCTGTGCCACCGTTATGCGCGATGGTCAGGTGGCGGGCGATGTGATGCTCGAAAACACCTCCACGCATCATATTGTGTCGCTAATGCTAGGGCGCGATCACGTTGATATTGCGCCGGTAGCCCCTCAGGAAATTGTCGATCAGGCCGTGCTGGAAGTCCGTGCATTACGCCATAAGCCCAAGCTGGAGGATATCAGCTTTACGTTACGTCGCGGCGAAGTGCTTGGCATTGCTGGCCTGCTGGGGGCAGGGCGCAGTGAATTGCTGAAGGCGATTGTTGGGCTGGAGACGTATGAACAGGGCGAAATTGTTATCAACGGCGAGAAAATCATGCGCCCCGATTACGGCGACATGCTGAAACGCGGCATTGGCTATACGCCAGAAAACCGCAAAGAAGCGGGGATCATTCCCTGGCTGGGCGTTGACGAAAATACAGTGCTGACCAATCGGCAAAAAATCAGCACCAACGGTGTGCTGCAATGGTCCACCATCCGCCGCCTGACCGAAGAGGTGATGCAGCGGATGACGGTCAAGGCTGCCAGTAGCGAAACACCCATCGGCACGCTTTCTGGTGGCAATCAGCAAAAAGTGGTGATCGGTCGTTGGGTCTATGCCGCCAGCCAGATTTTGTTGCTCGACGAGCCAACGCGCGGCGTCGATATCGAAGCCAAACAGCAGATTTACCGTATTGTCCGTGAGCTGGCTGCCGAAGGAAAAAGCGTGGTGTTTATCTCCAGTGAAGTGGAGGAGTTGCCGCTGGTGTGTGACCGCATCCTGTTATTACAGCACGGCACGTTCTCGCAGGAGTTTCACTCGCCGGTCAATGTGGATGAGCTGATGTCCGCCATTCTGTCTGTGCACTGATGAATTTTACCGAGGAACCTGAAGATGTCTGCTTCGTCATTACCATTGCCGCAGGGCAAGAGCGTCTCGCTCAAACAATTTGTCAGTCGCCATATTAATGAGATCGGTTTGCTGGTGGTGATTGCCATTCTTTATCTGGTCTTCTCCCTGAACGCGCCTGGCTTTATCTCATTGAATAACCAGATGAACGTGCTGCGCGATGCCGCCACCATTGGGATTGCCGCCTGGGCGATGACGCTGATTATTATCTCCGGTGAAATTGATGTCAGCGTTGGGCCGATGGTGGCTTTTGTCTCGGTGTGCCTGGCATTTTTGCTGCAATTTGAAGTTCCGTTGGCGATTGCTTGTCTGCTGGTGTTGCTGTTAGGCGCGCTGATGGGAACGCTCGCCGGGGTGCTGCGCGGCGTGTTTAACGTACCAAGTTTCGTTGCCACACTGGGGCTGTGGAGCGCCCTGCGCGGAATGGGGCTGTTTATGACCAACGCACTGCCAGTGCCGATTGACGAAAACGAGGTGCTGGACTGGCTGGGCGGACAATTTCTCGGTGTGCCAGTATCCGCGCTGATCATGATTGTGTTGTTTGCGCTGTTTGTGTTCATCAGCCGCAAAACCGCCTTCGGGCGCTCGGTTTTTGCCGTTGGCGGTAATGCTACGGCGGCGCAGTTGTGCGGCATCAACGTTCGTCGGGTGCGCATTCTTATCTTTACCCTTTCGGGATTATTAGCGGCGGTGACCGGCATTTTGTTGGCGGCGCGCCTCGGTTCTGGTAACGCAGGTGCCGCAAACGGTCTGGAGTTTGACGTCATCGCCGCGGTCGTGGTCGGCGGTACGGCACTTTCCGGCGGTCGCGGTTCCCTGTTCGGTACATTGCTTGGTGTGCTGGTGATTACGCTAATCGGTAACGGTCTGGTGCTGCTCGGTATTAACTCCTTTTTCCAGCAGGTGGTACGCGGCGTCATCATCGTGGTGGCGGTGCTGGCGAATATCTTGCTGACCCAGCGAAGCAGTAAAGCGAAACGCTAAACCTTAACGCCCCTGGCGCGGGTGCGGCAGGGATGAAAATTAATCGTATTGTTAATGAGGGATTTATGAAAACGATGCTGGCAGCTTATTTACCAGGAAATTCAACCGTCGATCTGCGGGAAGTTGCGGTGCCGACGCCGGGGATTAACCAGGTACTGATCAAAATGAAATCCTCCGGGATTTGCGGAAGCGATGTCCACTATATCTATCATCAACACCGTGCCACGGCGGCGGCACCCGATAAACCGTTATACCAGGGATTTATCAACGGTCATGAACCGTGCGGGCAGATTGTGGCGATGGGGCAAGGCTGCCGCCATTTTAAAGAGGGCGACCGCGTGCTGGTGTATCACATTTCTGGCTGTGGTTTTTGCCCGAACTGCCGCCGCGGCTTTCCTATCTCTTGTACTGGCAAAGGAAAAGCGGCTTACGGCTGGCAGCGTGACGGCGGTCATGCCGAATATCTGCTGGCGGAAGAAAAAGATCTGATCCTCCTGCCGGATGCGCTGAGCTACGAAGATGGTGCGTTTATCAGTTGCGGCGTTGGCACGGCCTATGAAGGGATTTTGCGCGGCGAAGTTTCCGGCAGCGATAACGTGCTGGTGGTCGGTCTGGGGCCGGTCGGCATGATGGCGATGATGCTGGCGAAAGGTCGCGGTGCAAAACGGATCATCGGCGTTGATATGCTGCCGGAACGTCTGGCGATGGCAAAACAGTTAGGGGTGATGGATCACGGCTATTTAGCGACCACCGAAGGTCTGCCGCAGATAATTGCTGAACTTACCCACGGTGGCGCGGATGTTGCGCTCGATTGTTCCGGTAATGCCGCAGGTCGCTTGCTGGCACTGCAATCCACTGCTGACTGGGGACGGGTGGTTTACATTGGTGAAACCGGAAAAGTGGAATTCGAGGTCAGCGCCGATCTGATGCACCATCAACGGCGGATTATCGGCTCCTGGGTGACCAGTCTGTTCCATATGGAAAAATGCGCCCATGATCTGACGGACTGGAAGCTGTGGCCGCGTAACGCCATTACCCATCGCTTCTCGCTGGAACAGGCAGGTGATGCCTATGCGCTGATGGCGAGCGTATAGAGAGGTAAATTATTTGATACTGGTGAAAAATCCGGGAGGAAAGTGGATTAAACGGGATTTGATGGGATAAAACAAACAGTTATGACATAAAACAGTGTTATGCGCACAACATGCGATTTGATACTACCATCGCAAAGAAAGCTAAAAACGAAAAAATATTTGATACTACGCGTTACTGCAATTTTAGCATTTTAAATGCCTTCAAAATCTGTTCACTGCGGGCTAATTGAACTAGCCCGCTCTCGATTTTACACTACTTGAGAGTTTGCTGCTCTCAATTTCTTCCAAAATCTCTCTGATACGCTCATCAGGTAAATCATCTAATAGCAGCGCGGCGACACGTTTTCGTCCTTCAAGACGCAGTAAGCCTTGATTTTCGGGTTCCAACATTTGAGTCAGATACTTAGCACCATTGAGGGCAAGAGTCTTAGATAGTCGCTCAATATCCTTTGCATCCAAGGCGTTAATGATGTTCATAATGAGTTTTGTATTCTCATTATGCGTGTTAGTTGAAATTGGGTGATTCTCATATGAATCATCATGTGATCCACATATCCATTCGATAGTAACCCCTTCAATTGCAGCTATCTGCCGAGCCACACTGAGTGAAGGTTCAGTACCTCGCGTCAGGTAATTGTTTAAAGTAGAAAAAGACAACCCCCAATCTTTCGCAGCAGCCCTTACACTTCTTTTTCCAATTAATTCTCTCAAACGCTCCGGGATACTTTCTTTTGTCACTTCCGGCAAAGAAAGTGACTTTCCTTTCAGCTTATCCATTTTTCTTTCCTCTTATCTAATTGATACAAAAGGATAATTTCAATAGAAAACACAGATGATCCACATCAGGCAAAAGAAAATCAAATTTTTGCTTTACATGCGCCACATGTGGATCAATACTTTATCCGCAGAGATTATCCGGCGGTGTTATCCGCACAGATAACTTTTAAGGATAAACGAATGATGTCTATAAATGAAGTTGTTAAACAGGACTGGCACCCCGCGCATGTTGTCGCGGCGGTGCATGTAAAAGGTTTTACTTTACGCTCTCTGTCCATTGAAGCCGGTTTAAACCAGGATTCTTTAAAGAATGCCCTGTACCGCAAATGCCCAAAATATGAGCGCATTATTGCTGATGCTATTGGTGTTGCGCCGGAGGAGATCTGGCCCAGCCGTTACGCTCGTAAGGTGGCATAAAAATGTTTGTGTCAGTTAATGAGCTTGTAGGGCTACCGGGTATGCCGGGAACTGCGCAAGGGGTGCGGTATTCCATAAGGAAACTGGCCTCATCTGAGCATTTCAGGCGCAAACGTGCGGGTTCAAAAACCATTGAATACAGCATCGACTGCCTCCCTCCGGTTACACAACGGGCGTTACGTGAGCGCCATGTAGCTCAACTGATGGCAACCGCCCCGCAGGAGATAACTACCCAGCCTCCTGTAAAGCGTGAACGCAAACAAAATGTTGTACAGCCTGTTGAGGCATATCGCGGTTCGCCACAATTGGTAGAAGAGCGTCTGAATGCGCTTACGGAAAATCAACGTAAAGTTGCAGAAGCGCGTATTGCTCTTGTCTGTGAAGTTCTACGAATTAGCCAGGAGCCGGGATTCAGTTGTGCCAGCGCTATACGTTTTATTGTGTCGCGGTTAGCGCAGGGTAACCTGGAAGAACGCCTGGAATCTTTGGTCATTACTGCTAATGCCCGTAAAGGGAAAGAGCGAACTCTGAGCGCAATTACGCTCAAACGTTGGATAGCTGCGTTTAACAAAGCACAGAATGCCGCAGAACGATTGCTGTTACTGGCACCAGGAAAGCGCGACGAAATAAAACCGGAAGAAATTAGCTGGCTGCCTGAATTTCTGGCGCAGTATCGTCAGGCTAACGGCAGGCCTATGTCAGAAGCATACGAGGATTTTGTCGCTGATTGGCAGCGTCGCCATGCGGACGAACCATACATGCTGGAGGTGATGCCTTCCTATGATGTTGTCCGGTATGCCATGAAAAAACTGCCGGAAGTGGTGAAACAAAAAGGGCGCGTTACCGGCAGTGAATACCGTCAGCTTGAAGGATTCACCCGCCGCGACTGGACAGCTATGCCGGTGAATTATGTCTGGATTGGTGACGGTCACGGTATGAAGCTGAAATGTGCGCATCCGGTTCACGGGCGTCCATTTTCACCGGAAGTTACGTTTGTGATCGACGGTGGAACCCGGTTTGTGGTTGGCTGGAGTCTTGATCTTGCGGAGAACGTGTTCGCTGTTGCCGGGGCGATACAACACGGCATTCGCAATCACGGAAAACCATTCCTGTATTACTCGGATAATGGTTCCGGTGAAACGGCAGATATGCTGGATAAAGAGATCGTCGGGATTCTGCCCCGCCTGGGGATTAACCACCCCACTGGTATTGCGGGAAATCCGCAGGGACGCGGCATTATTGAGCGCCTGAACCGGACGTTACCGATGCGTATAGCAAGGAGGTATCGCACCTATTTCGGCAAGGGGGCTGACCGGGAATCGTTGCGAGTACTTAATCGTGATCTGCGTTCAGCGTTTAATGCCCTGCAACAGGACAAGCCACTGAGCGCCCGTCAGAAAGCCGCAATGCGCGAGCTGCCGTCTTGGTCAGAACTGATTGAGGCTATCCGTGAGGGGGTGGAGTGGTACAACAACCGCCCACATTCTGAATTGCCGATGAAACCAAACGGAAAACATTACAGCCCGGCAGAGTTCAGAAAAAAACGCTTAGCGGAAGAAGACACTGAAATTGAGTGGCTGAGTGATATTGAGCTGCGTGACATGTTCCGCCCGATGGTGGAGCGTCCGGTAAGACGCTGCGAAATCCAGTGGCTGAACAATATTTACTACGCGCCAGAGCTACGTGATGAACATGGTCGCAAGGTACTTATCAGCTATGACATTCACGATGCCGAGCGAATTACGGTACGCCGTAAGGACGGTAGCTTTATCTGTGAGGCGATATGGAGCGGCAATAAACGCGCAGCCTTTCCTGTTACGGCTGAATATCACAAACAACAGCAACGTATTAAAGGAATGCGCAAGCGTGCTGAGGAAAAAATACGTGATGCTGAGGATGAAGGTATTCAGGTTATTGAACAAAAAACGATAGAACCCTGGCTGGATAATGTTTATCGCCCTGTTGGTAATGTGGTGACCGTTCAGCCGTTGAGGTGTGAGGAAGAGCATGATGATGAATACGAAACTGAGCGTGATGAATATCTGAATCATTCGCTGGATATTCTGGAACAGAACAGACGTAAAAAAGCCATTTAATTAACGTTTAAACAAAATTTAATTACGAGGTTATTCAGATGAATATTTCCGATATTCGCGCAGAACTGCGCACGCTTGTAGAAAATGAAGAAACCACCTTTAAACAAATTGCTCTTGAGAGCGGGCTTTCTACCGGAACTATCAGTAGTTTTATCAATGATAAGTACAACGGGGATAACGAGCGTGTTTCACAAATTCTGCAACGCTGGCTGGAAAAATATCATGCAGTTGCAGAACTACCTGAGCCGCCCCGCTTTGTGGAAACGCAGACGGTAAAACAAATCTGGACAAGTATGCGTTTTGCCAGCCTGACTGAAAGTATTGCTGTTGTATGTGGCAATCCTGGTGTGGGTAAAACCGAAGCGGCCCGTGAATATCGCCGCACCAATAACAATGTCTGGATGATCACCATTACGCCATCCTGTGCCAGCGTTCTGGAATGTCTTACTGAACTGGCGTTTGAGCTGGGAATGAATGACGCACCACGCCGTAAAGGGCCGCTCTCCCGCGCCCTGCGACGTCGCCTTGAAGGTACACAGGGGCTGGTTATCATCGACGAAGCTGATCATCTTGGTGCCGAGGTTCTGGAAGAACTCCGCCTGTTACAGGAATCAACCCGTATTGGCCTTGTGCTGATGGGAAATCACCGGGTTTATTCAAATATGACGGGGGGTAACAGAACGGTTGAATTTGCCCGTCTGTTTTCCCGTATTGCAAAGCGCACTGCAATTAATAAAACCAAAAAAGCCGATGTAAAAGCTATTGCGGATGCCTGGCAGATTAACGGTGAAAAAGAACTGGAGTTATTACAGCAGATTGCGCAGAAACCAGGTGCGCTTCGCATTCTGAATCATTCACTTCGCCTTGCCGCCATGACGGCTCACGGTAAAGGTGAGCGTGTTAACGAAGATTATCTGCGTCAGGCTTTCCGTGAATTAGACCTGGACGTTGATATTTCAACGCTGCTGCGTAATTAAGAAGGAGAAGAAATTATGATGGCCCGAAATATAAAAATGGCAACGGATGCGCAGAACTGGTTACAGGCGCGCGGGAGTCATGTAAATGAATCATATCTCGGCGTGGCGCGTCCGATTCTTGAAATCACTTACCCACCGGTGGAACTGGTAAAAAACGCGGTCAGAATTATGGAGCATAAGTCCGGGGTGGCCCGTTCTGTATGGACGGCCCGTCTTAATGGTTGCCAGATTATCTGGAGATAACGATGTGTATTAAAGCTGAAAAATATATTGAATGGGTTAAACACTGTCAGTGCCACGGGGTGCCGCTGACGACATATAAATGCCCAGGATGCGGTGAACAGATTATGACGCAATGCTCACCCGAAAAGGAAATTCGGGATTCCCTGACATGTTGTCCGTGGTGCAGCGCAGTTTTCTTTAAGCAGGTAAAAGGCGCGAAGGTAAAAGCCAGCGCAGTTATTTAGAATCAATAAGGAGAAGAAAAATGGCAAAGGTTATCTTTGAGTTTACATGGCTGGAAAGTAGTGACAGTTGCAATGGGCGCAGAGAAGTTCTGGATGCAAAAGCATGTCTTGCAGATATCTCGCCAACGGAAAATACCGGGCCTCATGATTTACTGGCAAATATAGTCCTGACTATGGCTCCTGAAATTATTAAAAAGGCCAAAGATGAGATGCTGACCACTATGAAGAAAGTGGGTATGGAAGCTGAATGTGATTTAGTACCACGTCCGGTGAATGTGGTTAAACATTAATTCGCAAAGGAACGCTGACAATGAACGTCAAAATCCGAAATGAAATTCAGGCATTAATCCGAATTCAGGAACGCAATAACAACGGTGGTGAATTACGCGAGTTTATTTGCGCCCGAAAAGTTGATGATTGTGGTGAAAAGACTTACCTGATTGCTTTCGACCATTACAGCATCTGTGCGCGTTATTGCGGCGAAAGCATATCCCGCGCCATTGCATTTGGCGGTGCGTTCAACGTGGATTTATGGGAGTACGTCATGGACCGGGAATACATCTGCGCATCAGACCCTGAAGCCCGTGAAATGTGGCAGCGTATCTGGCGCGATTACCGGTTAATGGCAAAAGGCTGGGCGCGCTGCTGTTATTCCTCGCTTGCCCTGAAAGCGGTTCAGTTATCGCTGCGGCATATTCCGGCATCACTGCGCGAGCCTCTGCTGTACTGAATGGTGGCTGACATGAAGTATAATCGTAAGCGCTGGTCACGCGAAGACCGGGAATTTATCGAAGCCAACGTCGGGAAAATGACCGTTGAAGAAATGGCGGAAAAACTGAAAGTCGCCACAACCGCCCTCCGGGCACATGCCAGAAGGCACGGAATATCATTGTGTGTATACCGAATCAGTGAACACGACAAATATTTATGTCGTGAACTTTATAAAGAAGGACTGGATATTCATGTCATTGCCCGAAAGATGGAATTAAGCAATCGAGCTGTATCCAGCATTGTATACAGCGGATATTAATTAACAGGAGCTTTAATTTATGGCTAAACCAGCAAAACGTATCAAGAGTGCCGCAGCGGCTTATGTGCCACAAAACCGCGATGCGGTGATTACCGATATTAAACGCATCGGGGATTTACAGCGCGAAGCATCACGTCTGGAAACGGAAATGAATGATGCCATCGCGGAAATTACGGAGAAATTTGCGGCCCGAATTGCACCGATTAAAACCGATATTGAAACCCTTTCAAAAGGCGTTCAGGGATGGTGTGAAGCGAACCGCGACGAACTGACGAACGGCGGCAAAGTGAAGACGGCGAATCTTGTCACCGGTGATGTATCGTGGCGGGTCCGTCCACCATCAGTAAGTATTCGTGGTATGGATGCAGTGATGGAAACGCTGGAGCGTCTTGGCCTGCAACGCTTTATTCGCACGAAGCAGGAAATCAACAAGGAGGCGATTTTACTGGAACCAAAAGCCGTCGCAGGTGTTGCCGGAATTACGGTTAAATCGGGAATTGAAGATTTTTCCATTATTCCGTTTGAACAGGAAGCCGGTATTTAATACCACCATTAATATTTAATTAATTCACATTCGTTTAATTATGGCGCGATGCGTCAGAGGACTACTCGCGCCTTAATCAGAACCGGAGAGAATGAAAATGAAAGCATGTGCTTATTTTAAACTGAGTGACACAGCCGCTAACGGTTATACGATTCGCTGGCTGAAAGAGGTTTCTGTTAAGCGTGGTGAGATTATTGAGTCATTACAGCAATCAGTGAAAGCAATCGGTGTGTCTTTGTCTGGTGACAAAGGGCCTGAGAGGGTTACGCATGTCTGGTTTAGCTACTTACCACCGGAAGGATGGGAGATTAAATCAAGGACACTTTTCATTGGTGATATTCAGTTATGGGGCGCAATGCCGGATATGACAATACCGGCAGGCCGTGAGTACGGGAAGCTCATCCGGGACTGTGAAAATCAGCTCGAAAAAAACCCGGATTTTCCGCGCTGGCTGTGCAATGAACTTAACGTGGCTACCGACGTTGACCTGTTTGACATCAGGTCCGTGTGGAAAATGCACCACAGCCGTGACGGATTCAGCATTTTGTTTGCGGTGTACCTTCTGGCTGGCGAAGTGAAGGGACCGGTTCCCGCCGAATGCCAGCGCATTAAACATTCTGAATTTGTGGCGCTGACGGAGGAATAACCGGTGATTGATGCAAAAGTTCTGAATGGTGTCAGCACATTATTACGGGCTTACGGGCGTCTGACCTGCGGGGTTCTGGCTGAAAAAATGAATATGCTGCCCTCGTCAATGGTGTATTTCCTGCGTGATGCGGTTGATGCCGGTGTTCTCACCGAATGCAACGGATTTTATGACGTTCCGCGCCCACGTCCGACGCCGCCTGTAAGACGAAACGCAACTGAGCAGCCTGCTGTTGATGATGCGGTGTGGTGCAACTGGCGTCGCTCATTACCCTGGGTGGAAGGTAATACCATCCCCGCGCTGGCAAAAGAGTTTGCAACGGGCGTGCTGACCTGTGAATCCGTTCACATCGTTGCAGAAGTGGATAACAGGATGTGCGAACAGGGAATGCCCCGTTTTGTGATGGCTTATATTGATATCCGGCCAGGGCGTTTTATTTGCAGCTCAAACGCATGGAATATCACCGACCATGTACTGCGCTATCTCATTCTTGACTGTTCTGACGCACCAGTTATGGCACTGGAACAGGCGGGGGTAAACAATGGAAAACAATGAAACATCGTATTCGTGGCTGGGGAAATTTACCACGGTGAAACAGGCATGTCCGACCTGCGGTAATGAAGCCCCTGAATATCTGAAAGAGTGCCCTCATTGTGGCGGGCTGAAATGCAACCACTGCGATATGGGCGATGACACGGCGTGCATGAATTGTGAAGGTGAATAATATGAATAATGAAACTAAATTTACGCCTAAAGACCTGGATGAAGAACTGGTGAAAGCTAAAATGCTTGAGCGTATGCGCGATATTATTGATATTGCTATCCGTGAAGGGCTTTCTGCTCGTGTTACTGTGAATATTATCCAGCATGAAATTAATATTATTGCAGATGAAGTTTCACTGGATAACAAAAAAGCCCGCGACGCATTTATTCGCCGCAGGCTGGGACTTAAACCATCAGACGTGATTACGCCTGATCGTCTTGTGGAGGCTCTTTTTCAACGCTGAAATCCGACATAGCAAGTTTCAGACGAAGTGCATCAAGATCCGAATCAGTAACCCCCTCCTGGTTCTGAACGTTTTCAAGAATTGCAGAGGCCAGTATGGATTGAGCTTCCCACTTTGTCAGAATCTTGTTACGAACAAGTTTCACCATCAGACCTGAAACCAGGTTAAAAGTGATTGACGCATTGTTTTCTACAGACATGTTGTCTCCATTTTCAGTGTTATCAATAGTACAGGCGGTGTTGCAGCACCGCCCCCTTTCCGGAGGTACGATCATGAGTCGCACATCCCTGATTAAATTAATTCATGTCGCCCGTCGTGATCTACAACTCGACGACGACACTTACCGCGCTTTTCTGATGCAGAAAACGGGCAAAATCAGTTGCCGCGAGCTTACGGTTACGCAACTGAAACAGGTGCTCGATGCCATGAAAGAACGCGGCTTTAAGAAGCAGAATAAACACCCACGCCGTCGGTTTAAGGGGCATGTCACACCCCGCGAGAAGGTGTATAAAATCTGGCAGCAGATGGCAGAAGACGGTTTTATTACCGATGGCGGTGATGTGGCGCTGGACAGATATGTTCAACGCCTGACCGCGAAACGCAACGGCGGACAGGGCGTTTCCACACTGGCGTGGTGTCATGGCGACACGCTGCTGACAGTCCTCGAAACACTCAAGCAGTGGCACATCCGCTGTATTCGTGAAGCCTTTTCCCGTCACGGGCTTCCATTGCCGGTCAGTCCGTCCGGTCGTGAACTGCGCGGCTATGATGCCATGACGGCGGCTTATGCCCATGCCAGAAAGACGCGGAGGATGGCACAATGACGGAAGATTTATTTGGTGATTTGCAGGATGACACCATCCTGGCACATCTTGACAATCCCGCAGAGGATACGTCACGCTTTCCGGCACTGCTGGCGGAGCTGAACGATTTACTGCGCGGGGAATTGTCCCGGCTGGGTGTTGATCCTGCTCATTCACTGGAGATTGTTGTGGCTATCTGTAAGCATCTGGGCGGCGGTCAGGTCTACATTCCGCGCGGTCAGGTTCTGGACTCGCTGATTCGGGATTTGCGTATCTGGAATGATTTTAACGGTCGCAACGTCAGCGAACTGACCACCCGTTATGGTGTCACTTTCAATACGGTTTACAAGGCCATTCGCCGGATGCGACGGCTGAAATACCGCCAGTACCAGCCTTCACTTCTGTAAACAGTAAAGCCGGTTAATCCGGCTTTTTTTACGCCCTCAATATTCTGTTGTGACGACAAAACGTTCATGACTGGAGGGCAACATGCCTGAGTTTTCCCCTGCATTCCTTCATTCGCTGAATTTCGTTATACGACCTGATGTTGAAGGTGGATATGTTGATGATCCCACTGACCGTGGCGGCGAAACGAAATACGGTATCTCTGACCGTCGCGACGGCGTTATTGATGGCAAAACCGATGTTAACGGTGACGGAAAACCTGATACCCGCATTAAGGATTTAACCCGCGAGCAGGCGGCGCAGATCTACTGGCGTGATTACTGGCTGGCGGCAAAGTGTAACGAATGGCCTGATGGCGTTTCCTTATTCGTTTTTGATGCTGCCGTTCAGCTCGGTGTTAAACGCGCGATTCAGATCCTCCAGGCGGCAGCAGGTGTTGATGATGATGGCATCGTCGGTAAAAACACACGCGCAGCCGTTCTGCGTGCCGATACTGACTGGCTGCTGTTGCAGTGCTTCCTGCGTCGTTCCCGCTATTACGCAGGGATTATCAAATCCAGTGCCTCGCAGGGGAAATATCTGAATGGCTGGTTTAACCGTCTGGATCTGCTCGCCAGCGCCTGTCGGGAGGTTCTGCATGGGTAAAGGGTGGGATGCGTCCTTTCAGTTCGGCAGGCGCGAACGTTTACAACAGGAGGTATTACATCGGGAGGCCGGAGGCCCGCCACCAAAGCCAATGGATTACACAGGGCACGATGGCACCCACGGGAGCTATTACATGAAAGGCTGGCAGTCCGTTGATATGCCAGAAATTATCCACCATTGCCGGCGCTACAGAGAAAAATACCATGTACAGAAAATTCAGTGATGAATGTTTCGGGCCGTCCACGCTGATGAGTGCGATAAAAGTGATTGCCCTTGTGGTTCTGATAACCATCAGTGCCGTGGTGTATCTTTCTGTCTGTTAACCGGGGGAAAATATGCAGCATGATTTATTTGAACACGATCCGGCAATTCGCCAGTTAATCGGACATATTGATAACATCCCGGCCCCGGAACTGGAATCACGCTGGCCCCGTTCGGTGGTTGATCTGATTGATGTTCTGGAAAACGAACTGAAACGCCAGAACGTCAGCAATCCCCGTGAGCTTGCCCGTAAACAGGCCGTTGCCCTGTCCTGTTTTCTGGGCGGACGGCAGTTTTACATCCCCTGCGGCGATACGATCCTGACCGCGTTACGTGACGATTTGCTTTACTGCCAGTTTAATGGTCGTAACATGGAAGAACTGCGTCGCCAGTACCGCCTGTCCCAGCCGCAGATCTACCAGATTATTGCCCGCCAGAGAAAGCTGCATACACGACGTCATCAGCCTGATCTGTTCTCACCTGAAAGCCCAAAATAACCGGCATCCTGCCGGTTATTTCCTGTCACCATAATCCCGCACCTGCCATCTGATTTTTTAGACTGCCATCAGCGCATTTTTTCAGGGAAGCATGATGGCGGGGATACCAAAAAAACTGAAAGCCGCACTGCTGGCGGCAACGATTGCCGGTGGCGGTGTGGGTGGTTATCAGGAAATGACCCGTCAGTCTCTGATCCATCTGGAAAATATCGCTTATATGCCTTACCGCGATATTGCCGGTGTGCTTACGGTCTGTGTGGGACATACCGGGCCGGATATCGAAATGCGCCGTTACAGCCATGCGGAGTGTATGGCTCTTCTCGACAGTGATTTAAAACCGGTTTATGCGGCAATCGATCGTCTTGTCAGGGTGCCGCTGACGCCATATCAGAAAACGGCGCTGGCAACGTTTATTTTCAACACCGGTGTTACCGCATTCAGTAAATCAACGCTGCTGAAAAAACTCAATGCCGGTGATTACGCCGGAGCGCGTGACCAGATGGCCCGCTGGGTGTTTGCCGCAGGCCATAAATGGAAAGGACTGATGAACCGTCGCGAAGTGGAAATGGCTATCTGGAATATCAGGGGGGCGGATGACCTTCGCCAGTAAAAGTTTACTGCTGGCAGCCGTGTTTGCCGCCGTTCTGTCCGGGGTGTTGTGGCACAGGCTGGACAGCACCCGCCACGATAACCAGACGCTGCGCCGTGAATTACAGACGGAGCAACAGGCCCGCAACACGGCTGAATGGTTGTTACACGGTCAGGAACAGACGATGCAGGTATTTTCCGCTATCCGTGCCGCAAATCGTGCCGCGCGGCTGGCAGACGAGACAGAACATCATGATGCAAAACAAAAAATTACAACCGCCATTACCGGTGACAATTGCAGCACTCGTCCTGTGCCTGCCGTTGCTGCTGACAGGTTGCGGGAACTCGAAAAACGCACCCGTGCCATCGGTGGTGATCCTGCCCGAAACTGATGCAGAACTGACGGAAGCAACGCCCGTTCCGCCCATGCCACAGCCCCTGACGTGGGGAGCATCCCTTCTCTGGAATGCTGACCTGTTGATGGCGCTCGGGCAGTGCAACCGCGACAAGGCATCAGTCCGGGAACAGGAGACCCGAAGGAAAGAAATTTATGAACGAAGACCAGAACCGGGCGGTGGCGCTGCTGCTCGCTGAACTCTGGCAGGGGGATACCCGTGATATTCCCCGCCCGGCGGCGTATGACCCGCCTGTATTGTGTGCCGGTTGCGGTCGTGAGCTGCGGCCTGATGTGCTGAGACAGCAGCCGATGGCGAACTACTGCCACTGGTGCCGTGGAGCAGAATAATGGATTTGATTTCAGTTTTAGCGTTATGGCCTTACCTGTTGCCTGTTGTGGCCGGTGGGGCCGTCTGGGCAATGCGTCGTAGTTTTGCCAGCACTGAGCGTGTGGAGCGTCTTGAAAACCGGATGACCGAAATGGAAACCCGCTACGCCAGCATCCCTGGCACAGAAGATGTACACGAAATGCGCCTGCGAATTGCAGAGCTGTCCGGCGATATCCGGGTGCTGTCCCAGCGGGTGCAGTCATTTTCCCATCAACTGGAGCTGCTGCTTGAAAACGCAGTAAACCGGAGTAATTCATGATTAACGATATTCTGACCGAAGACCGTCGTCTGGTCATCCTGCGTTCCCTGATGGACTGCAATAACGAAGCAAACGAATCCATCCTTCAGGACTGTCTGGATGCATACGGACACAACGTTTCCCGCGATGTGGTTCGCGGCCAGATTGACTGGCTGGCAGAGCAGCAACTGGTCACCGTGGAAAACCTGCGCGGCTTTTATGTCGTAACGCTGACCTCCCGAGGTCAGGATGTGGCGGAAGGTCGTGCCCGCGTTGCCGGTGTCAAGCGTCCTCGTCCCCGTGCATGACAGGAGGCGTGATGGACAGGAAAACACGGGGCCGGGCTTCAAAAGTGGATTTACTGCCGGAAAACGTACGTAAAACGCTGCATGAAATGCTGCGTGATAAAGCGATCCCACAGGCCCGCATTCTGGAAGAAATTAACGTACTGATTGAAGACGCTGGCCTGCCGGATGAGATGAAACTCTCCCGTTCCGGTCTGAACCGTTACGCGACGAACGTCGAGCAGGTAGGCCATAACCTGCGACAGATGCGTGAAATGACGTCAGCACTGACCGCAGAACTTGGTGACAAGCCAATGGGAGAAACCACAAAGCTGATTCTGGAAATGGCCCGCAGCCAGCTTTTTAAGGCCATGATGCGGCAAATCGAAAACCCGGAATCTGACGTGGATATTGACCTGCTGAAAAATGCCATGCTGGCGGCACAGCGTCTGGAATCCACGGCAATGTCCAGCCACCGGCGCGAGAAAGAAATCCGCCAGGCATTCGCAGAAGAAGCGGCAAACGCCGTCAGTGAAGAACTGCGCGGGCAGGATGGCATCAGCGAAGAGCTGGAGCAGCGTATCCGTGATGTGCTGCTGGGTAAGGCATGAGAGGGTTATGAACACCAGAGAAAACAATCTTAAAGCCCTTCATGCCCCCCGAAAAATCGACCTGCGTGAGGAAGCCGAACTGCTGGGCGTGAATATCGTTACCGATATCGGGGAAGCACAGCCTCGCAATGAACCGGTTTTTCTGGGTTATCAGCGCCGCTGGTTTGAGGATGAAAGCCAGATTTGTATTGCTGAAAAATCCCGTCGTACCGGTCTGACATGGGCCGAAGCGGGCCGCAATGTCATGACGGCCGCAAAGCCGAGGCGTCGCGGTGGTCGCAACGTCTTTTATGTGGGGTCCCGTCAGGAAATGGCGCTGGAATACATTGCCGCCTGTGCCCTGTTTGCCCGCGCCTTTAACCAACTGGCAAAGGCTGACGTATGGGAGCAGACCTTCTGGGACAGCGACAAAAAAGAAGAAATCCTCACTTATATGATCCGTTTCCCTAACAGCGGATTTAAGGTGCAGGCGCTGTCAAGCCGTCCGTCTAACCTGCGTGGTTTGCAGGGGGACGTGGTGATTGATGAGGCGGCATTTCATGAAGCCCTGGACGAACTCCTGAAAGCGGCTTTTGCTCTCACCATGTGGGGTGCCCGCGTGCGGATCATATCGACACATAACGGCGTCGATAATCTGTTTAATCAGTACATTCAGGATGCGCGCGAGGGGCGCAAGGATTACAGCGTTCACCGCATCACGCTGGATGATGCCATCGCTGACGGGTTGTACCGACGTATCTGTTACGTCACGAATCAGCCGTGGTCGCCGGAAGCGGAAAAAGCCTGGCGTGATGGCCTGTACCGGAATGCGCCGAATAAAGAGAGTGCCGACGAGGAATACGGCTGCATTCCTAAAAAATCCGGGGGCGCTTATCTGTCACGCGTGCTGATTGAAGCCGCCATGACGCCAGCGCGGGATATCCCGATTCTGCGTTTTGAAGCACCGGACGATTTTGAATCGCTGACACCACAAATGCGCCACGGCATCGTTCAGGACTGGTGTGAACAGGAGCTGCTCCCGTTGCTCGATGCGCTGTCGCCGCTCAATAAACACGTACTGGGCGAAGACTTTGCACGCCGTGGCGACCTGACGGTGTTTGTGCCACTTGCCATCACGCCTGACTTACGCAAACGCGAATGTTTCCGCGTGGAGCTGCGTAATGTGACCTATGACCAGCAGCGACAAATCCTTTTATTCATTCTGTCCCGTTTGCCCCGTTTTACCGGCGCTGCATTTGATGCCACCGGTAACGGCGGTTATCTGGCAGAAGCCGCCCGTCTGATTTATGGCCCGGAGATGATCGACTGTGTGAATCTGACCGCATCCTGGTATCAGGAGTGGATGCCAAAACTGAAAGGCGAGTTTGAAGCGCAGAACATCACGATTGCCCGGCACCAGACCACACTTGATGACCTGCTTCATATCAAGGTGGACAAAGGTATTCCGCAGATTGATAAGGGGCGCACAAAAGATGAAGGCGGTAAAGGCCGACGACATGGCGACTTTGCCGTGGCGCTCTGTATGGCTGTCAGAGCGTCTTATATGAATGGTTTTGTTATCGACGAGGACAGCATACAGGCGCTGCCACCACGCCACCGTGGTGATGATGTTGATAACGATGATTTTGATGATTATCACCAGTTTGAACGAGGGGGCTGGTAATGGGCCGTATTCTGGATATTTCCGGGCAGCCGTTTGATTTTGACGATGAAATGCAGACCCGCAGCGATGAGCTGGCAATGGTCATGAAGCGTACGCAGGAGCATCCTTCCAGTGGTGTGACGCCGAACCGGGCCGCGCAGATGCTGCGTGATGCCGAACGCGGTGATCTGACAGCACAGGCTGACCTGGCCTTTGATATGGAAGAAAAGGACACCCACCTTTTTTCCGAACTGAGCAAACGCCGCCTTGCCATTCAGGCGCTGGAATGGCGCATCGCTCCGGCACGTGATGCCAGCGCACAGGAGAAAAAAGACGCCGACATGCTGAATGAATATCTGCATGATGCGGCGTGGTTTGAAGATGCCCTGTTTGATGCCGGTGATGCCATTCTCAAGGGCTATTCCATGCAGGAGATTGAATGGGGCTGGCTGGGGAAAATGCGCGTGCCGGTGGCGCTGCATCATCGCGATCCGGCGCTGTTCTGCGCGAACCCCGACAATCTGAACGAATTACGCCTGCGTGATGCGTCTTATCACGGGCTGGAGCTGCAACCGTTCGGCTGGTTTATGCACCGGGCCAAATCCCGCACCGGGTATGTCGGCACCAATGGCCTTGTGCGCACGCTTATCTGGCCTTTTATTTTTAAAAACTATTCCGTGCGTGATTTTGCAGAGTTTCTGGAAATTTACGGACTCCCCATGCGCGTCGGTAAATATCCGACCGGCTCAACGAACCGCGAGAAAGCCACGCTGATGCAGGCCGTGATGGATATCGGGCGACGTGCCGGTGGCATTATTCCGATGGGGATGACGCTGGATTTTCAGAGCGCCGCAGATGGTCAGTCAGACCCTTTTATGGCGATGATTGGCTGGGCAGAAAAAGCGATTTCAAAAGCCATTCTGGGCGGCACCCTGACCACAGAGGCTGGCGATAAAGGTGCGCGGTCGCTGGGTGAAGTGCATGATGAGGTTCGCCGGGAAATCCGTAATGCGGATGTGGGCCAGCTTGCCCGCAGTATTAACCGTGACCTGATTTATCCCCTGCTGGCACTGAACAGTGACAGCACCATTGATATTAACCGCCTGCCGGGCATTGTATTTGATACCAGTGAAGCGGGTGATATTACGGCACTGTCTGACGCCATTCCGAAACTGGCGGCGGGAATGCGTATTCCGGTCTCCTGGATACAGGAAAAACTCCATATTCCACAACCGGTCGGTGATGAAGCCGTGTTTACTGCTCAACCGGTCGTCATGGATAACGGTCCGCAGAAAGAGGCCGCATTATCCGCTGAAGATATCCCGCAGGAGGATGATATCGACCGGATGGGCGTCTCACCGGAAGACTGGCAGCGTTCGGTTGATCCCCTGCTGAAACCCGTCATTTTTTCTGTGCTGAAAGATGGCCCGGAAGCCGCCATGAACAAAGCCGCTTCATTATATCCGCAGATGGATGATGCAGAACTTATCGACATGCTGACCCGTGCCATTTTTGTTGCCGATATATGGGGGCGTCTGGATGCCGCAGCAGACCATTGATCTGGCGTATGCCGCACGCCTCCCGCCAAAGGAGGCTGTCGCGTATTTCCGCGCCAAAGGCTACAACATCACCTGGAACTGGTACGAACAACTGGCAGACGCGCACGCCCGCGCCTTTACCGTTGCCAAAGCCACCCGGATGGATGTCCTGACCACAATCCGTGAGGAAGTGGAGCGGGCTGTCAGTGAAGGCATCACCCGTGAGGAATTTACCCGCACACTGGCCCCCCGGCTGCAAAAACTCGGATGGTGGGGAAAACAAATCATCGTGGATGCAGAGGGAAACGCGAAGGAAATCGAACTGGGCAGTCCGCGTCGTCTGGCAACCATTTATAACGTCAATACCCGTACAGCGTACGGGGCGGGACGTTATGCACAGATGATGAATACCGCAGATTTGTATCCGTACTGGCAGTACGTTGCCGTTATGGATGGCAGAACACGCCCGGAACATGCGCGGCTGCACAATATGGTTTTCCGGTATGACGACATTTTCTGGCAGACGCATTACCCGCCCAATGGCTGGAACTGCCGCTGTCGCGTCCGGGCGCTGTCTGCGGCCCGCATGAAAGAACCAGGGCTACAGGTCAGTTATGGTGCATCATTCATGAATACCCGCGAAGTGGATGCCGGTACGGATGAAAGCACCGGAGAGATTTTCCGCACATCGTCAACCACGTTTGACAACGGTCGGGTAAAAATGACGCCGGATGTGGGCTGGTCATATAACCCGGGTTCGGCGGCGTTTGGTACGGATCAGGCACTGATTCGAAAACTGGTGGAAATTCACGACGCGCAGCTGCGTGAGCAGGTTGTGCAGACACTGAATAACAGCCGGGAGCGTCAGCTTGCTTTTTCCCTCTGGCTTAAACGTCTGGCGAAATCACGCCGGGCCGGACATGAAATCCGGGCGCTGGGGTTTATGACGGGATCCGTGGCGAAGGCCGTATATCAGCGCACCGGGAATATGCCCGCCCGTCTGCTTGTAATGAATGGAAAAAGTCTGGCGACCACTGCTGATGCCGCCCTGAAACCGGAGGATTTACAGCGTCTGCCGTCGTTGATGGCAAAACCACAGGCGGTATTGTGGGACAGGGAGAACCACCAGTTGCTGTATGTTGTGGCAACCCGTGACGGCATGGCCCGGATTGTGGTCAGAACATCACAGACAGTCGGCAGGCAGAATGACCGTGCGGATGTGCTGGTCAGTATCAGCCGCGTATCTGCACAGTCGCTTGAAGCCGCGATTGCTGACGGGATGATTGACGTACTGGAGGGGCATGTGGAGGTGAATAAGTGAGTCTTGATATGAACGTTGCCGTGGATGTGCGACGTATTCAGCTTGCACTGGATGAACTGGGAACCGTTACACGTGACCGCGCCATTCCCCGTGTGATGGCTGCGGCGCTGCTGTCATCCACGGAACAGGCATTTGAACGGCAGGCAGACCCGGATACAGGGAAAGGCTGGGAAGCATGGAGCGATTCGTGGCAGGCATGGCGTCAGGATCATGGATTTGTTCCGGGCAGTATTCTTACCCTGCATGGCGATCTGGCGCGCAGCATTACCACCGATTATGGACAGGATTATGCCCTGATTGGTTCGCCAAAAATTTATGCTGCCATTCATCAGTGGGGCGGTACACCCGATATGGCACCCCGCCCGGCAGGCGTTCCTGCGCGTCCTTATATGGGGCTGGATAAGACCGGGGAACAGGAAATTTTTGATGCCATCAGAAAACGCGTCAGCGCCGCTCTGAGGCAATAAACGGAATCAGACATGAAATCAGCCGCACAGATTTTTTAAAACGCGCCACGGGATTTTTAAACCGGTATTTAACGGTGTATGAATCCCGTTTTATCTTCCTTCCACTTTCTTTCTCCAGTACTCAAATAGCATAACCCCAGATTTTCCCGCACCTCCCGCAAACTGACTGCTCACAAACCATGATGAGCAGCAGGACATGAAAAAACACGCGATTGGCATTGCCGCACTGAATGCGCTGTCCATTGACGATGACGGCTGGTGCCAGCTATTGCCTGCCGGTCATTTCAGTGCCCGTGATGGTCGCCCGTTTGATGTGACAGGTGGTCAGGGGTGGTTCATCGACGGTGAGATTGCCGGGCGTCTGGTTGAAGGCGTTCGCGCGCTCAACCAGGACGTGCTGATTGATTACGAGCATAACCAGCTACGTAAGGACAAAGGATTACCCCCGGAACAACTCGTCGCGGCTGGCTGGTTTAACGCCGATGAAATGCAGTGGCGTGAAGGTGAAGGGTTATTTATCCACCCACGCTGGACGGCGGCGGCCCAGCAGCGCATCGATGACGGCGAATTTGGTTATCTCTCTGCTGTTTTTCCGTATGACACCGCCTCCGGTGCGGTGCTGCAAATCCGCCTTGCTGCGCTGACCAATGACCCCGGTGCCACCGGCATGAAAAAGCTGACCGCACTGGCGGCAGACCTTCCCGACATCCTTCAACAGGAGAACAAACCCATGAATGAAACGCTGCGCAAGCTGCTTGCGCGTCTTGGGGTGACTGTCCCCGAAAATGCAGACATCACCGATGAACAGGCCAGCGCGGCCCTGAGTGCGCTTGATGCGCTCGAAACAGATGCCGGAAAAGTGGCGTCGTTATCCGCCGAACTGGAAAAGGCACAGAAAGCCGCCGTTGACCTGACGAAATACGTCCCTGTGGAAAGCTACAACGCCCTGCGTGATGAACTGGCACAGGCGACTGCACAAAGCGCCACAGCCAGCCTGAGCGCCGTTCTGGACAAGGCGGAACAGGAAGGCCGCATTTTCAAAAGCGAACGTACCTATCTGGAACAGCTTGGCGGTCAGATTGGCGTGGCGGCACTGTCGGCACAGCTTGAGAAAAAACAGCCCATCGCTGCGTTATCTGCCATGCAGACCACCACAGCGAAAATCCCGTCGCAGGAAAAACCGGCGGTGGCGGTGCTGTCTGCTGATGAACAGGCAGCAGTGAAGGCGCTCGGCATTACTGAGGCTGAGTATCTGAAAATGAAACAGGAACAAGAAAAATGATTGTCACCCCGGCATCCATTAAAGCCCTGATGACCTCCTGGCGTAAGGATTTTCAGGGCGGTCTTGAAGACGCCCCGTCGCAGTACAGCAAAATTGCAATGGTGGTGAACTCTTCCACCCGCAGTAATACCTATGGCTGGCTGGGTAAATTCCCGACCCTGAAAGAATGGGTGGGTAAGCGAACCATTCAGCAAATGGAAGCGCATGGCTACTCCATCGCCAATAAAACGTTTGAAGGCACCGTGGGTATTTCCCGCGATGACTTTGACGATGACAATTTGGGTATTTATGCGCCGATTTTTCAGGAGATGGGCCGTTCTGCGGCAGTTCAGCCGGATGAGCTGATTTTTAAACTTCTGAAAGATGGCTTTACCCAGCCGTGCTATGACGGTCAGAACTTCTTCGACAAGGAGCATCCGGTATATCCGAATGTGGACGGCACGGGCAGCGCGGTTAATACCTCCAACATCGTTGAGCAGGACAGCTTCAGCGGTCTGCCGTTCTATCTGCTGGACTGCTCCCGCGCAGTCAAACCGCTGATTTTCCAGGAGCGCCGCAAACCGGAGCTGGTCGCACGTACCCGTATCGATGACGACCACGTTTTTATGGATAACGAGTTCCTGTTTGGTGCCAGCGCCCGCCGTGCTGCCGGTTACGGCTTCTGGCAGATGGCTGTCGCGGTAAAAGGCGATCTGACGCTGGATAACCTCTGGAAGGGCTGGCAACTGATGCGATCTTTTGAAGGTGATGGCGGTAAGAAGCTGGGCCTGAAGCCGACGCATATCGTTGTACCGGTCGGGCTGGAAAAAGCCGCAGAGCAACTGCTTAACCGTGAACTGTTCGCGGATGGCAATACCACCGTCTCCAACGAGATGAAGGGCAAGCTGCAACTGGTTGTCGCTGACTACCTGTAACCGTCATTAAAAGGCGGTTCAGACCGCCTTTTAACCTGATTTAAAGGAAAAGGAGGAGCATGTGTTATGTCAGGCACTTCGCTTAATTCACAACGGCTGGACACTTCTCGCATCACTTGCACGGCGATTATTAAATGCCTTCGTCCGGTCTACCGCCGCGCCGGAATCGCCTTTACGCGTGGCGAAAACACCGTGGAAGTCACCGAAGAACAACTGGCGATCATTCGTGCCGACAGCGTGCTGTCTGTGGTATCTGCATCGTCAGCAGAAACGCTCGCTGAGGCTGGGGGGCTGGACGTTCTGGGTGTGGGCGATCTGAATACCCGTATCCGTGCGACCGTTGCCGGTCTGGATAAGGCAAACCCGGAGCACTTTACCGCAGGGGGAGAACCCAAAGTGAAAGCCGTCAGTGCGGCGCTGGGGGAACCGGTGAGCAGTGCGCAAATCAAAGCGGCGCTGGCTGAGGCGGATGCATGAATTACGCGACGGTAAATGACCTGTGCGCCCGCTATACACGTACGCGGCTGGATATTCTCACCCGCCCTAAAACAGCGGACGGGCAGCCGGATGATGCCGTGGCAGAACAGGCACTGGCAGATGCTTCGGCTTTTATTGATGGCTATCTCGCCGCGCGCTTTGTTCTGCCGCTTACCGTCGTCCCCTCACTGCTGAAACGGCAGTGTTGCGTGGTGGCCTGGTTTTATCTGAATGAATCACAACCCACCGAGCAGATCACCGCAACTTACAGGGACACGGTGCGCTGGCTGGAACAGGTGCGCGATGGCAAAACAGATCCCGGCGTGGAAAGCAGAACGGCAGCGTCGCCGGAGGGAGAGGATCTTGTGCAGGTTCAGTCTGATCCGCCTGTTTTTTCACGAAAACAGAAGGGGTTTATCTGATGCTGGAAGAAACCGAAGCCGCACTGCTGGCGCGCGTTCGTGAGTCGTTTGGGGCAACCCTGCGGCAGGTGGAACCCCTTACCGGCACATGGACTAACGAGGATGTGCACCGTCTCTTTCTGGCCCCGCCATCGGTATTTCTGGCATGGATGGGCTGTGGTGAGGGGCGTACGCGTCGGGAAGTTGAAAGTCGCTGGGCATTTTTTGTCGTGGCGGAGTTGCTGAACGGGGAACCGGTAAACCGGCCCGGTATTTATCAGATTGTGGAGCGACTGATTGCCGGCGTTAACGGTCAGACGTTTGGCCCGACCACCGGGATGAGCCTGACGCAGGTCAGAAATCTTTGTGACGACAACCGTATCAATGCCGGTGTGGTGCTTTACGGCGTTCTGTTCAGTGGCACTACCCCGCTGCCGTCCGTGGTGGACATGGATTCGCTGGATGATTACGAGCGTCACTGGCAGACCTGGAAATTCCCGGACGAAACCCCGGAATTTGCCGCACATATCAATGTGAATCAGGAAAAGGATCATGATGCTGAAAATTAAACCCGCAGCGGGAAAAGCCATCCGTGACCCGCTCACGATGAAATTACTGGCTCCGGAGGGAGAAGAAAAGCCCCGTAACAGTTTCTGGATACGTCGCCTTGCAGCCGGTGATGTGGTTGAAGTCGGGAGCACCGAAAACACGGCGGATGATACCGACGCTGCGCCGAAAAAACGGAGTAAATCGATATGAGCGATATTTCATTTAACGCGATCCCGTCAGATGTTCGCGTTCCTCTGACGTATATCGAATTTGATAACAGTAATGCCGTCAGCGGAACACCGGCACCCCGTCAGCGCGTGCTGATGTTCGGGCAAAGCGGAAGTAAAGCCAGTGCGGCACCAGACGTGCCTGTCCGTATCCGTTCCGGCTCACAGGCCAGTGCGGCGTTTGGTCAGGGTTCCATGCTGGCACTGATGGCAGATGCATTCCTGAACGCTAACCGCGTGGCGGAGCTGTGGTGTATTCCGCAGGGGAACGGCACCGGTAATGCTGCTGTCGGTGAAATTTCACTGTCAGGAACGGCAGGCGAAAACGGCTCGCTTGTGACTTACATTGCCGGTCAGCGACTGGCGGTATCTGTCGCAGCAGGTGCAACGGGAGCGGCGCTGGCTGACCTGCTGGTTGCCCGAATCAAAGGCCAGCCGGATTTACCGGTGACGGCAGAAGTTCGCGCAGACAGCGGGGATGATGACACCCATGCAGATGTGGTTCTGAGTGCAAAATTTACGGGTGCATTATCTGCCGTGGATGTGCGCTGGAACTATTACGCGGGTGAAACCACCCCTTACGGGATTATCACGGCATTCAAAGCCGCCTCCGGGAAAAATGGCAACCCGGATATCAGCGCAAGTATCGCGGGAATGGGCGATCTGCAATACAAATATATTGTGATGCCCTATACCGATGAACCGAACCTGAATCTGTTACGCACTGAATTGCAGGAACGCTGGGGACCGGTCAATCAGGCTGATGGCTTTGCCGTGACAGTGCTGTCCGGCACGTATGGGGATATTTCCACGTTTGGTGTCAGTCGTAATGATCATCTGATCTCCTGTATGGGGATTGCCGGTGCACCGGAACCGTCATATCTGTACGCCGCCACACTGTGTGCCGTTGCCAGCCAGGCGCTTTCCATCGACCCGGCGCGTCCTCTCCAGACGCTGACGTTGCCCGGAAGAATGCCGCCTGCGGTGGGGGATCGTTTCACCTGGTCAGAACGTAATGCGCTGCTGTTTGACGGCATCTCCACGTTTAACGTGAATGATGGTGGTGAAATGCAGATTGAACGCATGATCACGATGTACCGCACAAACAAGTACGGTGACAGTGATCCGTCTTATCTGAACGTGAATACCATCGCCACGCTGAGTTATCTGCGTTATTCACTGCGAACCCGCATCACGCAGAAATTCCCGAACTACAAGCTGGCAAGTGATGGCACCCGCTTTGCCACCGGTCAGGCCGTGGTGACGCCATCCGTGATCAAAACGGAGCTGCTGGCACTGTTTGAAGAATGGGAAAACGCCGGACTGGTCGAGGATTTCGACACGTTCAAAGAGGAGCTGTATGTGGCACGTAACAAGGACGACAAAGACCGTCTTGATGTGCTGTGCGGCCCGAATCTGATTAACCAGTTCCGCATTTTCGCGGCACAAGTTCAGTTCATTCTGTAAGGAGCATTTATGGCTGGAAATCAGCGTCAGGGGGTGGCGTTCATCCGTGTCAATGGCATGGAGCTTGAAACGATGGAAGGTGCCTCCTTCACGCCTTCCGGTATCACCCGTGAAGAAGTGACCGGCTCGCGGGTTTATGGCTGGAAAGGTAAACCACGTGCCGCAAAGCTGGAATGCAAAATTCCGGGCGGTGGTGATATCGGTCTGGATGAAATCATCGGCTGGGAAAACATCACGGCAGAGTTTCAGGCAGACACCGGTGAAACCTGGATGATGGCGAATGCCTGGCAGGCAGATGAACCGAAAAACGACGGCGGCGAAATTTCGCTGGTACTGATGGCAAAACAAAGCAAACGCATTGCATAAGGGGAAACAATGGACGAAATGAATTTAGGTCCTGAAGCACAGGAACTGCATGACAGCATTGTGGCAGAAATTCAGTCCGGCGTGCTGAAACTGAAAGACGGCCTGCCGTTCGGCACCGGTGACGAGACTGAAATGCAGTATGACGTGACGCTGCGTGAACTGACCGCAGGCGATCTGATTGATGCCCAGGCGGCTGCTGAAAAGCTGGTAATGAGCAAGGAAGGCCCGGTGCTGGTCAGTTCCCCGTCCCGGATGGGACTGGAAATGCTGCGCCGACAGATTGCCAGCGTGGGTTGCATCAAAGGCCCGTTATCGCTGGCGCTGATGCGCAAGCTGTCTGTTGATGACTTCCAGCGTCTGTCGCTGGCTACAGAAATGTACGACATGGCTGTGGCAGCATCGCTGACACAAGAACGGGGGCGAGTGGCTGCGGTGCCGGAATGATATTGAGAAAGCGGCGACAGCGATTGGCGTTATTCTGAAAAGTGGCCCGGAATGGGCCTTGTCTCTCCCGCTGTCCCGCTTTTTCCGGCACTGCCAGCAGGCTAAAACCCTCTCTCAATATCACCGTTAAATCAGGAAATCTCTATGACCGGGAAACGCTTAAAGGCGTCTGTCATTATTGATCTTAATGGCAATCTTTCCCGGCGTTCCCGCCAGTATTCGAACCAGATAAACGCCCTGTCCCGTAGCGGGCAAAGTTCCCTTCGTGCCCTGCGTATGGAGGTTGTGCGCGTTTCTGGTGCCATTGACAGAATGGGTTCACTGTCAACCCGTACATTCCGAATGCTGTCAGCCGGGGCGCTGGGTATCGCTGGCGTGGGTTACACCGCCAATAAACTGTTTATTGGTGCAGCCGCCCAGCGTGAGCAGCAGATCATCGCCATGAACTCGCTGTATCACGGCGATAAGGTCAGAGCGCAGGCCATGATGGCCTGGGCGAAGCAGAACGCGAAGGACACCACGTGGGGGCTGAGTGGTGTTCTTGATGAGATCCGTTCGTCGAAAGGCTTCGGCATGACGGATGAACAGACGAAACAGTTCATCACCATGTTGCAGGATCAGGGGGCCATGCACGGCTGGGATTTACCCACTGCACAGGGTGCCTCACTGCAACTGAAACAGATGTTTGCCCGCCAGCAAATCACAGCGGCGGATGCCAACCTGCTGACCGGTTACGGTATCAACGTTTATCAGGCGCTGGCGGATGCAACGGGAACGGACGTTAAAAAAATCCGTGATCTGGGTACAAAGGGCAAGCTGGGCATGAAATCCATTCTGACGGTATTCAGTACGCTGTCAGAACAGTCAAAAGGTGCACAGGCCAGTGCGATGAACTCCTGGGACGGGATGTTCGCCCAGATGGAAGCCAACCTGCTTGAATTTCGCATAAAGGTGGCAAACAGCGGCCCCTTTGAAGAAATCAAGAACGAGATGCGCCGGGTGCTTAACTGGCACGACATGGCGGATAAATCCGGGGAACTTGATGCACTGGCAGAAAACATTGGTCAGAAATTTCTGACCACGTTCAGAACGGTAAAAATCGCGGCGCAGGAATTATGGCGCTGGCTGAAACCGGGTAAAGATGCGCTGGCATGGGTTGACCAGAATATTGTCAGCCTGAAAAAACTGGCTGCTGTTCTGGTGTCTGTCTGGCTTGCCAATAAAGCCCTGAGAGCAGGCTGGGCCGTGGCAAAACCCTCATGGCAGGTTGCCAGTTATCCGTTTAAAACCGGGCGTCGTATGTGGCGCTGGATGCGAAACCGCAAACGTGGGCAGGCAGGTCTGCCGGTCCCGGATGCCATGACGTCTGAGACGCTGTTGCAGGGTATTGGCATTCAGCGTGTGTTTGTCATCAACTGGCCCCGTGGATTTGGTGGCTACGGGAGTGGCGGCGGAAGAATGGCCCCGCTGTTACCCCGCCAGCCGTTATTGCTGTCCGGGCCACAGCCGCTGGCATTACCTGCACCACGCCCTGTACTGGCATTACCCCCACCCGGCGTACCGGTAACAGCACGGCCTGCACCATTACCTTTACCCGGTAAATCCGGTCTTCTGAGCAGGCTTGCAGGCAGTGCTGCCGGGCAACTGGTTACGGGAACGGTCGGAAAGCTGGCTGATGCCGGGCGTGCTGTTGGCGGGTGGTTTTCCGGTATCGGAAACAAACTTGCAGGCAGTGCGATCGGTCGGGTTGTGACAAAAGGTGCCGGGGCGCTGGGCTGGATGGGGAAAGGTGCCGGTCGTGCGTTGTCACGTCTGGGTGGCCCGGTAATGGGGGCACTCCAGCTTGCCCCCGTCCTGATGGATGAGCAGGCGTCAACCCATGAAAAAGCAGGCGCAATTGGCAGTACAGCCGGTGCATGGCTCGGCGGTGCCGTTGGCAGCCTTGCCGGACCGCTGGGTACGGTTGCCGGTGCCACGCTGGGCAGTGTCGCCGGGGAGTATCTGGGCGGTTTTGTAACCGACCTGTATCAGAAATGGACGGCCCCGGATAAGGAACCGCAGGAACAAAAAGTGAATGCGGAAGCCTCGCTGCGCGTCGAACTTGGCGAGGGGTTACGTCTGACCAGTTCCCGCGTCACCGAGGACGGTATGGGGCTGAATATTTACGCGGGCGATAACTACATTACAGGCTGGTAAAACCATGTTTGAAGATGCTTTAAATGCCGTTAATGCTGTCCGGGATAAAATCAGCGGTGGTAAGAAAACAACCGGCAAAGGCACGTTTCGTAACGTGCCGTTTCTCGTCATCGAGGAGCAAAAACAGGCTGGCGGACGTCGCCTGGTTAAACGCGAGTACCCGTTACGTGATACCGGCGGCGTCAATGACCTGGGGAAAAAGCTTCGCTCCCGTACATTCAGCGCCTGCATTCTGAACAGCAACGCAGAAACAGCCAGAGATGAAGCGGGTGCGCTGATGGATGCTCTTGATGCTCCGGGTAGCGGTGAGCTGGTACATCCTGATTTCGGCACTGTGGACGTCATGGTGGATTCATGGGAATGCCGCACTAAAGCGGATGAACTGAATTATTACGCGTTCACCGTTACCGTTTATCCGTCGTTGCAGGATACTGCCCCGGACTCAGAGACAGACACCAGTGCAGCCGTACCGGCACAGGCCGTTGCTGTAACCGGTTCTCTGGGAGATACGCTGTCCTCTGTCTGGCAGACCGTAAAAGATGGCACTGCGGCGGCAACCGCCGTGATGGAAGCTGTAACCGGTGTCATCGATGATATCAGTGATGCGGTGGACAATCTGGGGGTTACGCAGACTGTCAGCGGTCTGATGGGATCGCTTTCTGCGATGAAAGGCTCTGTGACCAGCCTGATTAACCAGCCTGCCATGCTGGCCTCCTCGCTGATGGGGGCGCTGTCCGGCGTTTCATCGTTATGCGATACCCGGACAGCATTTTCCACCTGGAACCGTCTGGCGCAGCGATTCGAACGTCGCCATGCCGCCACCACAGGCAGACAGGGGACAATCACAACCTCGTACAACAGTCCGGTTGCAGAAAAAAATATTGCCACACTGAACTACGTCATGCTGGCAGCGGCGCAGACATACCGGGCGGAGGCAGCAAGCCAGGCACTGACTGCGGCACTGGATTTCAGTCGCCGGATGGATAATGCCGCCCGTGCACCTGTACTGGATGCTCCGTCCACCACAACCGGCACAGCCAGCGGGGCCAGCAGCACATCTGCTACCGTCACACAGGGACAGTTACAGTTAACTGCCATAACCCCGGACGGCGGCTTTTCACAGGTATCCTTTTCAGACAGTGGTACAGCCACGCCCCCGGTATTTGAAAGTGTGTCCGATATCGGAAAAACAGCCACCATGCTGGGGGCAGCGCTGGATACCGTCATTCTGACGGCATCTGAGCAGGGCTTTTCGACAGACAGCGTTCAGCTTACGCAACTGCGTCTGCTGGTTGTTGCCGACCTGGAAAAACGCGGGCTGCAACTGGCGGGCAGTGAAACGCACCGCCTGCCGGAGACGATGCCTGCAATGGTGGCTCTGTACCGTTACACAGGAAACAGCCGGAACTGGCAACGGCTGGCCCGCAGGAACGGTATCAGCAACCCGTTGTTTGTTCCCGGTGGTGTCAGTATTGAGGTGATTAATGAGTAATACCGTCACGCTGCGAACGGATGGCAGGCTTTTTACCGGCTGGACGTCAGTCTCTGTCACCCGCTCCATTGAATCCGTAGCCGGATATTTTGAGCTGGGGGTGAATGTGCCACCGGGTACAGATTTATCCGGGCTGGCACCGGGGAAGGCGTTCACGCTGGAAATCGACGGGCAGATTGTCTGCACCGGTTATATCGATTCGCGGCGACGCCAGATGACCGCTGACAGCATGAAAATCACTATCGCCGGACGTGACAAAACGGCTGACCTGATTGACTGTGCTGCCGTTTACAGTGGCGGACAGTGGAAAAACCGCACACTGGAGCAGATTGCGCGTGACCTGTGCGCTCCTTATGGCGTTACCGTTCGCTGGGAGCTTTCCGATAAGGAAAGTTCGGCAGCTTTTCCCGGCTTCACGCTGGACCATTCAGAAACCGTTTATGAGGCGCTGGTGCGTGCCTCCCGCGCACGCGGTGTACTGATGACCAGCAATGCCGCAGGAGAGCTGGTATTCAGCCGGGCTGCCAGCACAGCCACTGATGAGCTGGTTCTCGGAGAAAATCTGCTGACACTGGATTTTGAGGAAGACTTCCGCGACCGGTTCAGCGAATACACCGTCAAGGGGTATGCCCGCGCAAACGGTGCTGAGGGTGATGATATTGATGCGAAAAGTATCGTCTCCCGGAAAGGGACCGCCACTGACAGTGATGTAACCCGTTACAGACCGATGATCATCATTGCTGACAGCAAAATTACGGCGAAGGATGCACAGGCCCGCGCCCTGCGTGAGCAACGCCGCAGACTGGCAAAATCCATCACCTTTGAGGCTGAAATTGACGGATGGACTCGCAAGGACGGGCAACTCTGGATGCCGAACCTGCTGGTCACTATTGATGCCTCGAAATATGCCATCAAAACCACGGAATTACTGGTCAGCAAAGTCACCCTGATACTGAATGACCAGGACGGGCTGAAAACCCGCGTCAGCCTTGCACCACGCGAAGGCTTTCTGGTGCCGGTTGAAAGCGACCGTAAAAACAGGAAAGGCGGCGACAGTAACGGCGGTATTGATGCGCTGGTTGAAGATTATTATCGCAGACACCCGGAGAAAACGCCGCCGTGGAAAGAGTAAATGATTCCGCCCTGAACCGCCTGCTGACGCCGCTGATGCGTCGTGTGCGCCTGATGCTTGCGCGCGCTGTTGTTAACGTGATTAACGACGGGCGAAAGGTTCAGAACCTGCAGGTCGGCCTGCTGGATGATGAGGAATCTGATGAAGTGGAGCGCCTGCAAAATTACGGGCATTTCAGCGTTCCCCTGCCGGGCGCAGAGGCGCTGATTGCCTGTGTAGGCGCACAACGTGATCAGGGGATTGCCGTTGTGGTGGAAGACCGCCGCTACCGCCCGACAAATCTTGAACCGGGTGATGCAGGCATTTACCACCACGAGGGGCATCGTATCAGGCTGACAAAGGACGGACGCTGCATCATTACCTGTAAAACGGTTGAGGTTTACGCTGATGAAAGTATGACCGTTGACACACCCAGAACCACGTTTACCGGCGACGTTGAGATCCAGAAAGGTCTGGGCGTTAAAGGTAAAAGCCAGTTCGACAGCAATATTACTGCCCCGGATGCCATCATCAATGGCAAATCGACGGATAAGCATATCCACCGTGGCGACAGCGGCGGAACCACGGGGCCAATGCAATGACCGATTTAGCCATTATCTGGACGAACGGACGCGGCGATATTGCACAGGATGGCATTGATATGCTGACCGACGACAGCCTGACAACCGATGTGACAATCTCCCTGTTTACAGACCGGCGCGCGCTGGATTCTGACACGCTGCCGGATGGTTCAGATGATCGCCGTGGATGGTGGGGTGACAGTTACCGCGACCGCCCCATCGGTTCGCGGTTATGGCTGTTATCACGTGAAAAAGCCACACCGGATACGCTGGAACGCGCCAGAGGGTATGCCGAAGAGGCGCTGGAATGGCTGAAAACAGCGGGCCGGGTAAGTGCGATTAACATCAGAGCGGAACAGTTACATCAGGGCTGGTTATACCTCTACATTGCACTGACATTACCGGATGGTTCCGTTATTCCTTATGAGTTTAAAGCAGCATTTAACGGGGTTTAAATGGCTTATTCACCACCGACATTATCATCGCTGATTGCCCGTACAGAACAGAATATTGAACAGCGCCTGCCGGGTAGCTGGCCTCAGGCCCGTGAAAAAACGCTGAGTGCCATTGCTTATGCTCAGGCGGGCCTTGCTGCCGGTTGTCACGAGCATATTTCATGGGTTGGACGGCAGATTATCCCGTCGACAGCAGATGAAGATGAGTTGCTGGAGCACTGCCGGTTCTGGGGCGTGCGCCGCAAACAGGCGACAGCCGCCAGCGGCCCGCTGACTGTCACCACATCGGCAGCGACCACCATTCCTGCCGGTACACGCTGGCAGCGTGCTGATGGTGTGGTTTACAGCCTGGCTGATGCCATTGTGATTGACCGTGCAGGAACGACGGAAATTACCGTTACCGCACTGGCTGCCGGTGAAGCAGGAAATACCGGTGAGAATACCCTTTTAACGTTGATCACCCCGGTTGCCTGTGTTGTTTCCGATGCCATCACTGTAAAAGGGTTTTCCGGTGGGGCTGATATTGAGAGTGCAGCGGAGCTGCTGTCACGGCTGGAATATCGTGTCCAGTATCCTCCGTTCGGCGGTAATCAGTTTGATTACGTCCGCTGGGCACGTGAAGTCAGCGGCGTTACCCGTGCCTGGTGTTTTCCGACATGGAAAGGCGGTGGCACAGTCGGGGTGACGTTTGTTATGGATAACCGGAGCAATATTTTTCCACAACCGGCAGACGTGGAACGCGTGGCAGATTATATCGCCGGTCATACTGACCCGATCACCGGTCTGATTGTCGGACAGCCTGACGGTGTAAATGTCACTGTATTTGCGCCAAAGGCAAAGCCGGTAAATCCACGGATTTATATATCACCGAAGACAGCCGAACTGAAACAGGCTATTACCCACGCCATTAATACCATGTTTTTTAATGAGGTGACGCCGGGCGGCGCACTTGCCCCCTCCCGTATTATCCGTGCGGTGGCAGGTGTTACCGGTCTGGATGATTTTGAAGTGCGTTTCCCGACAGAGATCCAGCGTTCGGAGAATACGGAACTGTTAACACCGGGGACAATTGAATGGCTGTAACACCCTATCAGACGGCCTTTCTGCAATTACTGCCGTCAGGGCTTGCCTGGAATAAAAGCCCCGACAGCAAATTATCTGCGCTGGCGCAGGCCATCAGCGACGTGATTGCCACTGCGGCGGATGATGCGCGGCAAATGCTGCGGGAGCGTTTCCCGTCCACATCCCGCTGGTATCTGGGGGAGTGGGAATCATTTCTGGGGTTGCCGGACTGTACCAGCGAAAACGGCACCTTGTCCGAACGCCAGCGGGCTGCCGCGAATAAAATGCGTATGACCGGCAATCTGAGTCGGCGCTTTTATGAATGGCTGGCTGCACAGTACGGTTTTACCGTCAGGCTGACGGATTCCACAGAAGGCCAGTGGGTTACGCAGGTCAATATTTACGGTATTAAAAATTATCGCAACGCAACGGTGCTGGATAATGTTCTGACGCCGTTACGTGTTTATGAATCGGGTGCGCTGGAATGTTTACTGGAGAAATATAAACCCGCACATCAGATTTATAAATTTGTTTACCATGACGGAGATAACTAATGTTTTATATTGATAACGACAGCGGCGTAACCGTCATGCCGCCCGTATCCGCCCAGCGTAGTGCTATCGTTCGCTGGTTTTCAGAAGGTGACGGGAATAATGTTATCACATGGCCCGGCATGGACTGGTTTAATATTGTGCAGGCGGAGTTATTAAACACGCTGGAAGAAGCCGGTATTCAACCGGATAAAACAAAATTAAACCAGCTTGCACTGTCCATTAAAGCCATTATGAGCAATAACGCGCTGCTGATAAAAAATAACCTCAGTGAAATTAAAACTGCCGGGGCATCAGCACAGCGTACAGCACGTGAAAATCTGGATATCTATGATGCCAGCCTGAACAAAAAAGGACTCGTTCAGCTAACCAGTGCCACTGACAGCCCCAGTGAAACGCTGGCAGCCACCGCAAAAGCGGTGAAAATTGCGATGGATAATGCCAATGCCCGTCTGGCAAAAGACCGGAACGGAGCAGATATTCCCAATAAGCCGCTGTTTATCCAAAACGTCGGTTTACAGGAAACGGTAAACAGGGCTGGTAACGCCGTTCAAAAGACAGGCGATACCTTATCCGGTGGGCTTACTTTTGAAAACGACTCAATCCTTGCCTGGATTCGAAATACTGACTGGGCAAAGATTGGATTTAAAAATGATGCCGACAGCGACACAGATTCATACATGTGGTTTGAAACAGGCGACAACGGCAATGAATATTTCAAATGGAGAAGCAAACAAAGCACCACAACAAAAGACCTGATGAATCTTAAATGGGATGCTTTGTCTGTTCTTGTTAAAGCCCTTTTCAGCAGTGAAGTAAAAATATCGACAGTCAATGCACTGAGGATATTTAATTCATCTTTTGGTGCCATTTTTCGCCGTTCTGAAGAATGCCTGCATATCATCCCTACACGAGAGAATGAGGGGGAAAATGGTGATATAGGGCCACTACGTCCCTTTACGCTTAATCTCAGAACTGGCCGCATAACTATGGGGCATGGTCTGGATGTTACAGGAGATATAACAACTAACGCCTGGGTGTATGCAAACAGGTTTGCTATTAATAGTGGCTCAACCTCATGGATTGATATGCGAAACCAGAATGTCATTTTTGGTAGAAACGCAGTATCAACAAGTTCTGCGCAGGCTTTGTTAAGACAAGACCATGCAGAACGCAAATTTTTTGTCGGTGGACTTGGTAACTACCAGTTTGGTTTTTACATGATTAATAACTCAAGGACAGCCAATGGCACCGATGGTCAGGCGTACATGGATAATAACGGTAACTGGCTTTGTGGCTCGCAAGTTATTCCTGGCAACTATGGCAATTTTGATTCCAGATATGTGAGAGATGTTCGCCTGGGTACGCGAGTTGTTCAATTGATGGCGCGTGGTGGTCGTTATGAAAAAGCCGGACACGCAATTACCGGATTAAGAATCATTGGTGAAGTAGATGGCGATGATGAAGCCATCTTCAGGCCAATACAAAAATACATCAATGGCACATGGTATAACGTCGCACAGGTGTAAATGATGCAGCATTTAAAAAATATTAAGTCTGGAAATCCTAAAACGAAAGAACAATATCAGCTAACAAAGAATTTTGATGTTATCTGGTTATGGTCCGAAGACGATAAAAACTGGTATGAGGAAGTGAAAAACTTTCAGCCAGACACAATAAAGATTGTTTACGATGCAAATAATATTATTGTCGCCATCACTAAAGATGCCTCCACGCTTAACCCTGAAGGTTTTAGCGTCGTTGAGGTTCCTGATATTACAGCCAACCGCCGCGCTGATGATTCAGGAAAGTGGATGTTTAAGGATGGAGCTGTAGTTAAACGGATTTATACGGCAGACGAACAGCAACAACAGGCCGAATCACAAAAGGCCGCATTGCTTTCCGAAGCTGAATCAGTCATCCAGCCGCTGGAACGCGCTGTCAGGCTGAATATGGCAACAGACGAGGAACGCACACGACTGGAAGCATGGGAACGCTACAGTGTTCTGGTCAGCCGTGTGGATACGGCAAATCCTGAATGGCCACAAAAGCCTGAATAAAAATTAAGGCCCGCTATCGGGCCTTGTCTCATTCAGGTTGTTCGGGAAATGTTACTGGCAGGCTGGAGGTGTCTGTAGATTCGACTTTCTGCGCATAGAGCATCCACTCAGTTAATTTTTGTTTATTCTCGTCGGAAATGATGCCCAGCCGTAGCTGTGAGTCCCATAGCTGGGTTTTATCCCTGACAAGTTGCAACAGGCTTTGTTTTTCATTCTCTGCCTGCTGCCTTTGTTCCTCCTCGGTATAAGTTCGCTTTATCACTACGCCATCTTTGAACATCCATTTACCAGAAATATCAGCCCGGCGATTTGCTGTAATATCAGGAACCTCAACGACGCTTGCGCCTTCTGGATTAATTGCTGAAACATCCTTTTCAATACAAATAATAACGTCGTTGTGGTCATAGACCATTTTCAACGTATCAGGCTGAAAGTTCTTTTGTTCCTCATACCAGTTTTTCCCATCCTCTGTATAAAGCCATTTGATGTTAAATTGTTTCGTTAGCTGGTATTGCTCTTTTGTTTTAGGGTTGCCAGCAGTAATGTTTTTTAAGTGCATCATCGTTAAATACTCCCCGCGTTATACCACGTCCCATTAATGCAATACTGAATTGGCCTTGCCTGAGTTGTATCAATTAATTCATCACGGTTTCCGTTAACTGAACCTGTAACGACATAACCTGACCTGTCAGACCAGCCGGGACCATTCCATGTCTGAACAGATGACAGACCGCCCAGGCGAATACCTGTAATAAACCTTGAGTTACATTCTGCCTGCGTATATGCACCAACATCCCCCGCAGAGGGTTTGCGGGTTGTGGTGTAAAACTCTGACCAGTTAGCTTCAAAGCCATAACCATCACGCGCTGAACGATAAAAGATACCGCCGTTCTTATAATTCACGCGGAACTGTACAGCAGGGCAACTCCCCGCATTCATATTGAAGTGGAGGATTAATGTCGATGCGCCACTGATATCTGCATCATAAACGCCGCTATTCCAGTTCCAGCCAACAGCTTTATCATTTGCAACCCTGCTTCCTGTTTGCCCTAAAGCAAATGCAGGCTGCTGGTTTTTCGTGTTGTAGTCTCTTCGCCAGCCAGGAGCATAAGCATCACCATGATTAATATAAGTGAATTGAGCGTTAGTAATTCCGCCACCGCTGGACGTGCTCGGGGTGGTTACACGGATGGTCATGGCTCCTTTATTACCCATAACCTCAATAACGCAACCTGCAAGATGAATAGTTCCACAGCCAGTATCGGTAATAATTTTATTATTGCCGTATGACCATGAACATTTGCACATCCAGTATGGGTGATTGAATGCCCCTTGAGAATCCAGCCATTCAATCAATTGTGCCGTCGTCCAGTTTCCTGCACCTGTGCTAATAGCACTGTGAAAAGCGCGACATGCACCAATATTTTTTGTGAAAGTATCTTTTCCTGGAATATCTGCGCCGTTCTGGTTTTTCTGTAATGCGCCAGAAGCCTGATTTACCGTTTCCTGTAAACCGAGGTTTTAGATAATGGTTGTTTCCGGCCTGCATGGCATGATTTGCGCTTTTAAACGGGAGATCCAGAGTGCTGATTGGCTATGTAAGGGTATCAACAAATGACCAGAATACAGACCTGCAACGAAACGCTCTTGTTTGTGCAGGATGTGAACAAATATTTGAAGATAAATTAAGCGGGACAAAGACAGACCGACCGGGATTAAAACGCGCTTTAAAGCGCCTTCAAAAAGGTGACACGCTGGTTGTCTGGAAACTGGATCGCCTCGGGCGAAGCATGAAACATCTGATTTCTCTCGTCGGGGAACTACGGGAGCGAGGGATTAATTTTCGCAGTCTGACCGACAGCATAGACACATCTTCTCCAATGGGGCGTTTTTTCTTCCACGTTATGGGTGCCCTGGCTGAAATGGAACGAGAACTAATCATCGAGCGAACGATGGCTGGACTTGCTGCCGCCAGAAATAAAGGCCGTATTGGTGGGCGACCACCTAAACTAACCAAAGCGGAATGGGAGCAGGCCGGGCGTTTATTAGCACAAGGAATCCCCCGCAAGCAGGTTGCATTGATCTACGATGTGGCCCTGTCAACTCTGTATAAAAAACACCCCGCGAAACGAGCGCATATAGAAAACGACGATCGAATCAATTAAATCGATCGGTAATACAGATCGATTATGCCCCAATAACCACACTCAACCCATGATGTTTTTTAAGATAGTGGCGAATTGATGCAAAGGAGGTGAGATGAAATCAATTCGCTGTAAAAACTGCAACAAACTGTTATTTAAGGCGGATTCCTTTGATCACATTGAAATCAGGTGTCCGCGTTGCAAACGTCACATCATAATGCTGAATGCCTGCGAGCATCCCACGGAGAAACATTGTGGGAAAAGAGAAAAAATCACGCATTCTGACGAAACCGTGCGTTATTGAGTATGAAGGCCAGATTGTTGGCTATGGTTCAAAGGAGCTGCGCGTTGAAACCATATCCTGCTGGCTGGCCCGCACAATTATTCAGACAAAGCACTATTCCCGCCGTTTTGTGAATAACTCTTACCTCCACCTGGGAGTATTCAGCGGACGCGATCTGGTTGGCGTTCTCCAGTGGGGATATGCCCTTAACCCCAACTCAGGTCGTCGTGTCGTGCTTGAAACGGATAACCGGGGCTATATGGAGTTGAATCGCATGTGGCTACACGACGACATGCCCCGCAACTCTGAATCACGGGCCATCAGCTACGCGCTGAAAGTTATCAGATTACTGTATCCGTCAGTGGAGTGGGTTCAGTCCTTTGCTGACGAACGCTGCGGACGCGCAGGCGTTGTGTATCAGGCGTCGAATTTTGATTTTATTGGCAGCCATGAAAGCACGTTCTACGAGCTGGATGGTGAGTGGTATCACGAGATAACGATGAACGCAATTAAGCGCGGTGGACAACGAGGCGTGTATTTACGGGCTAATAAAGAGCGTGCCGTGGTGCACAAATTTAATCAGTATCGCTACATCAGGTTCCTGAACAAGCGAGCAAGGAAGCGGCTAAATACTAAGCTATTCAGGGTTCAGCCATACCCTAAAAGCACTCCCGATTAGTATCAAATAATTTTTCGTTGTGCCGTTTTGGGTGGTATCAAAAAAAATTCAAAACGGTATCAAATGATTTTGCGCGCTTTAAGCGGCAAATGCGGGAAAGTTGTGATTAACTTCCCGGATTAAGGAGTTAGCGGATGACCATCTATACCTTATCCCACGGGTCGCTAAAGCTGGACGTTTCTGACCAGGGCGGCGTAATCGAAGGCTTCTGGCGCGATACGACGCCGCTCTTACGTCCTGGTAAAAAAAGCGGTGTGGCAACCGATGCCTCATGTTTTCCGCTGGTGCCATTTGCAAACCGGGTGAGCGGCAATCGTTTTGTCTGGCAGGGGCGTGAGTATCAACTGCAACCGAATGTTGAGTGGGATGCGCACTATCTACACGGCGATGGCTGGCTGGGCGAGTGGCAATGTGTCTCGCACAGCGATGATAGTTTGTGTCTGGTGTATGAACATCGCAGCGGTGTCTATCACTATCGGGTAAGTCAGGCGTTTCATTTAACGGCGGATACGCTGATGGTGACGCTCTCTGTCACCAATCAAGGGGCAGAGACGCTGCCATTTGGTACCGGCTGGCATCCTTATTTTCCGTTGTCGCCGCAAACGCGGATTCAGGCACAGGCGAGCGGTTACTGGCTGGAACGGGAGCAGTGGCTGGCGGGTGAGTTTTGCGAGCAGCTACCGCAGGAACTGGATTTTAACCAGCTCGCGCCGTTGCCGCGCCAGTGGGTGAACAATGGTTTTGCCGGATGGAATGGTCAGGCCCGCATCGAGCAGCCGCAGGAAGGTTATGCCATCATCATGGAAACGACGCCACCTGCACCGTGTTATTTCATCTTTGTTTCCGACCCTGCGTTTGATAAAGGATATGCGTTTGATTTCTTCTGTCTGGAACCGATGAGCCATGCGCCGGATGATCATCATCGCCCGGAAGGGGGTGATCTCATTGCGCTAGCACCAGGGGAATCAACAACCTCAGAGATGTCGTTGCGGGTAGAGTGGCTGTAATTTATAAAATGCCGGATAAGGCGTTCACGCCGCATCCGGCATCTTTCCTAACGCCGATCGAGAGAAATTGCCCCCGGCCCGGTAATTGCCAATAGCAAGAACGCGCCAGCGATACTGACATTCTTCCAGAAATTAATCAGATTTGGCCCAACCGCATCGCCGGTCATATCCCAGTAATGGTGACCAATCACCGCCGTACCCAGCGTGTAGAAAATAAACAGCACCGCCAGCGGACGGGTGAAAAAGCCAAGCACGATTAATATCGCGGCGGGCACTTCCATAACTACCGCAATAATCGCTGCCAGCATCGGCATTGGCGCGCCCAACGAGGCCATATATTGGACCGTACCGTCAAAGCCCATCATTTTGGGAAAACCAAAAATAATGAAAATTAAGACCACGGCGATACGGGCAATTAATAACAAAACGGGGCGGGCAGCTCCAAAATCAAAATAACGTAGTGTGTTCATAACCAATCCCTTTGCAAGATAATGTGATTTAAACGTAATACACACTCTTGCACCTCGCCACGCCCCAGGCATTGAGATATTCGCTAATTATCCTGGTTACAGTGATTTAAGCGCGATGTTCTCATCTATCAGCAGTTTCGCATCAAACGTTTTGCCGCTCTGGATCCATTTGCGAATTGGGCGAATCTCACGCCCCTGATTCAGCGTGACCGCACCGATAAGCACGCCGTTTTGCAGATTAAACCAAATCGCCTTCTGAGTTTCCGGGTTGCCACGACAAAGCCAGTCATCGCCACGCATATCGCCAATAAACTGTAAGTTATCACTGTACTGATCGCTCCAGAACCACGGCGGCGGCAGTAGCGGTAGCGGTAGCCCTAACATTGCGGCAGCGGCAATTTGCGCCTGGTTATTGGCGTTTTCCCAGCTTTCGCAGCGGTGTAGTGCACCATTATCAAGACGAGTGATTGCCACATCGCCACCGGCAAAGATCGCGGGATCGCAGGTGCGGCAAGCCTCATCAATGACAATGCCATTGGCAGTATCAAGGTTGGCCTCGCGAGCCAGTTGCTCGTTGGCGCTGATACCAATACCGTAAATCACCACATCAGCCTGAAGCGTTTCCCCACTTTGCAGCGTCAGTTCTACTTTTTCACCATCGACCACATGTTCAATGGCATTATTGAGCAGAATGCGCACACCAGCCTGCTGGTGGCGCTGTAAAAGATAGCGTTGCACGGGCGGTGGTGCATTACGGCCCATGACGGTTGCCGCCAGTTCAATCACTGTCACCTTACATCTGCGCTGCGTGGCGCTGGCAGCCAGTTCCAGACCAATAGTTCCGGCACCGACAATCACGACTGACCGTTCGGGCTGCAGAACTTCTCGCAGTCTGGCGGCATCACCGGCATGGCGTAGGGTAAAGCAGCGTTCTCCCAGTGCATCAAGCAACGGCAGCGGTCGAGCTGCCGCGCCGGTTGCTATAAAAAGCTGATCCCAGTGCCAGCTTTCGCCGTTGGTTAACACTAACTCTCGTGTGTCGCGACCCAGCGTTTTGATGGTTACACCGGAATGCAGATGAACATTGTTTTCCTGCCACCAGTTAGCGGGTAACACCTGCTGTAACTGCGGGGAATCTTCCAGCAACATGGATTTCGAGAGTGGAGGTCGTTCATAAGGAAGATGTCGCTCATCGGAAAACAGATGCAGCTCACCGGTGAACCCTTGCTGGCGTAGCGAGGCCGCAGCCATTGCCGCCGCTTGCCCGCCACCGACAATAATGATGGTTTTTTCTTTCATCGTGCTTCCTTAAAGATCCAGCCCAGCCGCTACGTGGCGAATGCCGCGAATCGCTAAACCCGCATCAGCGTTGATCATCACACCGCTTAATGCGCGATTATTGCGCCGCGATGCCAACATCACATACGGACCCGTAAAATCCGCCGGTTGCGGGAAAAATTGCAGCGGTAAAATGGCGGCAATTTTCTCCGGCGTCAGAGACTGCATTATCGAGGTTTCACTTTGCCCGAGCGCCTGTGGGCCGCGCAGGTCGCTGGCCATACCACACGGGCCGACGCCATTCACCCGCACTTTCGGTGCCAGTTCATAAGCCAGTTGGCGAATAAGTCCGGTTGCGGCATGTTTACTGGCGGTGTACAGCGGGCCACCGCCGCCAGGATACCAGGCGGCATTTGACAGTGTGAAAATCATGCTGCCTTCACTGGCGATTAACGCCGGAGCGCAGGCTTTTGCGCCCAGCAGGTAACCGAGTACGTTGACGTTAAACAGCTCGTGGAAGCCGGTTTCGAGCGTCTCTGCGGGAGTATTAACCAGTGAGGCATTGTGATCCCAGATGCCTGCATTGCCGATAAAACAATCCAGCTTGCCGGAACGAGTCAGGATCTGATCGACCGCGCGTTGATAATCGGCATAACAGGTCACGTTACCTTCCACCGCCAGAATATGTTCGCCAAATCGCTGACGCAGACTGGCGACTTTTGCCGCCGACAGTTCCAGCGTGGCAACCTGCGCGCCTTCTTCGATAAATCGCTCGACCAGCGCCAGCCCTAATCCCGATCCGCCGCCGGTAATAAAAATGGACTCGTTATGCAGATCGCTCATGGCTGCGCCTCCGGTAAGTCGATGAAAATGTCACCACCTTCAACGTGTACTGGATAAGTGGTGAGCGGATCGGTGGCGGGCAGGCATAACGCTTTCCCCGTTTTCAGGCAAAAACTGGCGGCGTGTAGCGGGCACTCCACCGTGGCGTCATCTTCCAGATACCCTTCTGACATCGACGCATTACCATGGCTGCAACGATCGTTAATGGCATAAAACTCGCCGCCAACGTTGAACAGGGCGATGACGGGCGAGGTATCGATCCGGAGAGCCTCACCCTCCGGCACATCCGCAACGGGACACGCATAAATTCGATTCATCAGAACAGTACACTCAGGTTATGGGAAGTGATTACCGCTTGATCCAGGACGATATCCCGTTCCAGCAAGCGCCAGTTGTCATCTTCCAGACGGCGAACTTTGTCGAAACGCGTTCCAACATAGAATGTTTCATCGCGCTCTTTTTGTGCCCGATAAAGCAGATAATTTACCCGCACAGCAAATACGTTTGGGATGTCGGTTTCGCTTATCTGGCAGTTGCTGATTAAGTGACGGGTGCGTGACGGCGGCTCTTCTGCCCAGGCCATGCCCGTTTCCAGACGGGCGATTCGCCGCTCCAGCTGGTCTTTGGTGTCATTAAAAATCCAGGTTGTCGGTGGCTGGACGCCTTTGCGGCGGTCGCGTGTTTGCGCGTTAACTGTGGTGCGCATGGTGTAACGAATCTCTTCGTCGAGCTGCGCCAGCCAGTCACGAAATTTCCAGTCGTCCAGTAAGCTGGCTTCGTGAAAGAGAAACTGGCTAATGCGGTGATGTAACTCTAGTGAAACTTGCGCACTCATTTCATCACCTCCTGCTGGTAAGCAGCGGTTTTATCGAGCACTTCCTGCCAGCTTTCGCTACTCAGAAGATCGGCCCAGCGTTGGTACATTCCACGAGCGGCAGTTTCTGAAAAGATATAGTTAGTAATGCCAGGAATGCCGTCGTCGCGGCGCTTTTCCTGACCAAGCCCCATTTCCAGACACAGTTTGCTGTTGCGGGCGCGGTGGCCTTTAAGCAATTTCTGGATTTCACACCAGTTCTCCGAGTCATCCTGCTCGAGAAAACCAGCAGGACCAAAAGCACGAGTGGCGCTGTTTTCAAAAGCGGCTTTAACTTCATCGGAGGCGGCTTTGTCAGTAATACAGAACGCCCACACTTCAACTTGATCAGGGCCGCGCGGATGCCAGACGCGGAGTGTGGCAGTGCCGTTTAGCCATGAAAGCGTGGGGAATATATTGTTATGACCCGCCAGGCGCAGGGCGCGAACTTCACCTAAACGTTGTTCTGCTTCGGCATAGGTTTCGCGGTAATAGCTTGAAACTGCGCCATCGACCCAGACATTAGCATCCGGTTTTTCAGTAAAGAAGAAACCGCTACCGTGACCGTCCTGACCAAATTGCAGCGCATCTTTGGCGGTTTCCCACACCGGGCGGGCGGTTTGTCCATCACCGAGGCGCTTATCGCTGCCATCATCTTTCGCCCCTAATACCTGAACGGCAGAAGCATGGCTGAACAGAGCATGATACTGGTCACTGGCGAACTGCTCTGCCGGGAATTTCCAGTTACAGTTGATCACCCACTTTTGTACGCCGCCGACAATTTCGGTGCCGCCTTCGCGACGATCCAGCATGCCATCCAGATACCAGGCAATGTCACCCAGGTAATCACGCAGGCCCGGTGCGCTGGTATCCCAGTTGCCAAAAATCAGCCCTTTATAACTCTCCACACAAGGAACTTCGTTTAGTCCCCAGTGGGATTTACACAACCCTTGTGGGTAGGCGCGAGGTTCCAGCGGTACATCGATCAACTCGCCGTTAATGCCATAAGACCAGCCGTGATACGGGCAGGTAAAGGCGCGAGTGTTGCCGCAATCTGCATAACTCACACGCATGGCCCGGTGGCGGCATTGGTTGAGAAACGCCTTGATGCTGCCGTCTTTCTGACGCACTACGACAACCGCATCTTCCCCCATGTAGGTGTTAAAGAAATCACCAGGTTTTGGGATCTGGCTTTCGTGGGCGAGAAATAGCCAGCAACGGCCGAAAATACGTTCAAGCTCCAGTTGGTAAATATCTGGGTCGGTATAAATACGCGGAGTGACCCGACCATTTTGGGTATCAATCAGTTGGTAAATGTTCAAATCTGAGGGTGTGGTCATATTTTTTAATCCTGAAAGATAAGATGTATTGACCTTCTATTTTTGTGCCATAAGGATGTTGCTGGTTGGTTGCTAATATGTGAAATAGTTAATTTCTACCAGCTGAGACGTTTTTTCGATAACAAGGGGAAGGTGATGGAACTACGGCATTTACGCTATTTCGTCGCAGTGGCGCAGGCACTGAACTTTACCCGTGCGGCGGAAAAACTGCATACCTCACAGCCTTCGTTAAGCAGCCAGATCCGCGATCTTGAAAACTGTGTCGGTGTTCCGTTACTGGTGAGGGATAAGCGCAAAGTCGCGTTGACGGCGGCGGGAGAATGTTTTCTCCAGGACGCGCTGGCAATCCTCGAACAAGCGGAAAATGCCAAATTACGGGCGCGGAAAATTGTTCAGGAAGACAGACAATTAACCATTGGCTTTGTGCCATCGGCGGAAGTGAATTTACTGCCAAAAGTATTACCGATGTTTCGTCTCAGACAGCCAGACACCTTGATTGAGCTGGTGAGTTTAATCACCACGCAACAGGAGGAAAAAATTCGCCGTGGTGAACTCGACGTCGGCTTAATGCGCCATCCTGTTTATAGCCCGGAGATTGATTATCTGGAGCTTTTTGACGAACCATTAGTGGTTGTGTTACCGGTTGATCACCCTTTAGCACATGAAAAAGAGATCACCGCCGCGCAACTGGATGGCGTGAATTTCGTCAGTACCGATCCGGCGTATTCCGGTTCGCTTGCTCCGATCGTTAAAGCGTGGTTTGCGCAAGAAAACAGCCAGCCAAATATCGTCCAGGTGGCAACGAATATTCTGGTGACCATGAATCTGGTGGGCATGGGGCTGGGCGTCACTTTGATACCCGGTTATATGAATAATTTTAATACCGGACAGGTTGTTTTTCGTCCCATTGCCGGAAATGTGCCTTCCATTGCTTTACTGATGGCGTGGAAGAAAGGGGAGATGAAGCCGGCATTACGCGATTTCATCGCCATTGTGCAGGAACGTTTGGCAAACGTAACGGCATAATTACGCATTATTTTTGCAACATGCGTCGCGGATCGCAGTTTTTTAGTGCTTGTGAACTGGCGTTACAGACATCGGGAAGCAGGCTCGAATATTCTTATTTTTCAACTTGCACCAACATTCGATTAACCCCAGACTAACGCCTCCTGACGGGAGGGACTCATGGTTTTGCAATCCACGCGCTGGTTGGCGCTCGGCTATTTCACATACTTTTTTAGTTACGGCATTTTTCTACCTTTCTGGAGCGTCTGGCTTAAAGGGATTGGTTTAACGCCAGAAACCATCGGCCTGTTATTGGGGGCAGGTCTGGTTGCCCGTTTTCTCGGGAGTTTGCTCATCGCGCCCCGCGTCAGCGATCCTTCCCGCCTGATTTCCGCCTTGCGCGTGCTGGCACTGCTGACACTTCTCTTTGCTGTCGCCTTCTGGGCGGGGGCGCACGTAGCGTGGCTGATGCTGGTGATGATTGGCTTTAACCTCTTTTTCTCACCGCTGGTACCGTTGACCGATGCACTGGCGAATACGTGGCAAAAGCAGTTCCCGCTTGATTACGGCAAAGTGCGACTGTGGGGCTCGGTGGCGTTTGTCATTGGCTCGGCGCTGACGGGCAAACTGGTCACTATGTTTGATTATCGGGTGATCCTCGCGCTGTTGACGTTGGGCGTGGCATCCATGCTGCTCGGCTTTCTCATCCGTCCGACGATTCAGCCACAAGGGGCAAGCCGCCAGCAGGAGAGCACCGGTTGGTCAGCGTGGTTGGCGCTGGTTCGCCAGAACTGGCGCTTTCTGGCCTGCGTTTGTTTATTGCAGGGGGCACATGCGGCCTATTACGGTTTTAGCGCCATTTACTGGCAGGCAGCTGGCTACTCGGCCTCGGCGGTGGGGTATTTGTGGTCGCTGGGCGTGGTGGCGGAAGTCATTATCTTTGCGCTGAGTAATAAACTTTTCCGCCGTTGTAGTGCACGCGATATGCTGTTGATCTCGGCGATTTGCGGCGTAGTGCGCTGGGGCATTATGGGAGCAACTACGGCGTTGCCGTGGTTGATAGTGGTGCAAATTCTGCATTGCGGCACCTTCACGGTCTGCCACCTGGCCGCCATGCGTTATATTGCTGCTCGCCAGGGTAGCGAAGTCATCCGTTTACAGGCGGTTTACTCTGCCGTCGCGATGGGCGGCAGTATCGCTATCATGACCGTTTTCGCCGGTTTCCTGTATCAATATCTGGGCCACGGCGTGTTCTGGGTAATGGCGCTGGTGGCGCTTCCGGCAATGTTTTTGCGCCCGAAAGTTGTTCCCTCATGCTGATTCGAGCATTTTGCGGATCTGCTCCTGTTGATGTGTTGTCAGCGTCAGGTCCGTATAGATCAGCGGTGGTGAAAAGAGCGGTAATGGCATGGTATAAGGCGCAATAATCAGTGCCGCGCCACGCGGAGCGCCTGTCTGCAAAAATGCCTTTACCGACATATGCTTAATGTTGAGCGGCAGTAACGTTAGTTCGCGTAACTGCTGCTCAATCTGCGCTTCTCGCTCGCTATCATTCCCGGTAAGAAGAATAATCTGTTTTTCATGCAGATCGTTTTCCTGCATTAGCCAGGCACCGAAAATCACCGCGACCAGACCACTTTCCTCATCAGAAAGATGGACGCCGTATTCACTTTCAAATCCGGCCAGCGCCGCGCGGGTGGTGCGCACCAGGCGTGGGTACAGTCTGGCGAACTCTTCCGGCAGGGTATTATCAATACCGATGGCAAACAAACTGCGATTTAACGCCTGGGCGAGGTGGGTATAAAGCTGATCACATAACCCCTGTTCATCATAAAAACGAACATTTCCCAGCTCACGAAAATGGTTTACCAGACGTTTGATAGACTGACGCAATTGTCTGTCTCGCTGATGCGCATCCCGCAGTGGATCGGGAACCCGCAACATGGAAAAAAGTAGTGCCATAAACAGTGGCTCATCAGGTGGTACAGGCTGGAGCGCCCGACGCTGCCAGTGGCGTCCAATTTCCTGCGCTACCTGAAATTCAAGGCAGGATTCCGCCCAGCGACGTTGGAGCGGATTAAACTGAGGCGTAATTCCAGCGTGGTGTTGCAGCAAACAATATTGCAGATACAGACACAGGAAATGAATATCGCGCGTTTCAAAGCGTTTTTGCAGCCGTCGGGAGCAGAGATTCACTAACGCTTGTAGATTGGTATCGTCGTAAAAGTTACGCGCAATTCCGCGCCGCTTCAGTTCACTCTTCAGGGCGGGGGTGAAATGGCTGGTAATAAATGATGGACACAGACGGAAACCACGTCGTAGCCAGTGAAATAAACACAAACGTTGGTTAAGCACTGTACCTTCAACCCGGTAGCTACCGTCATAACCAGCCGTCAGTGTGAGTTGATGATAGCGCAGGATCTCCTGTCCTGTTTCGCTGATATCAAGACTGGCAATATCATCATCCACACCATTAAGCTCGCTGAAAGTTGCCGTGGTGGCGGTCAACCCCGGCTGAAAGAGCGTCAGCAAGATCTGGCAGCGGCGCTGGGGAGCCGAAAGGACAGATGGTGGAGCAAGCGTAGGCATCATCTGTAGATCTCCCATAAGCATAATTGATAAGAATAGCTAAAGTTTGCTCAGGGAAATGACGAAGGGAATGCTAATCATCAGAAATGTTGGCAAGCGTCACAGAATTTTTCTCATCTTAAACTGTTCTGACCAGTGGATTAGCATGTCTTAAGGTGGTTTTGTGAATGATTATCGTGCTAGCGATCATGGGTTAGTTCTGCGGATTCAACGCGCTAAGGATAAAGTCCACCATCTGTTCGCGATAAACATCGCCGTGGCGATCGGAAAAAGCATCAATGTGTTCGCCATCCGGGATTAGGATCAACCGTTTTGGCTCTTTTGCCAGGCTATACAACTTTTCGCTGTGCTGCCATGGGATAACGTGATCAGCTTTACCGTGAATGAGTAAAAGCGGGATCGGGCTGACGCTGGCGATATAATTTTCGCCGCTGTAACTCTCATCAAGTAAGTAGCCACTGCCGGGGATCATCTGGTTGGCGATGGTTGCATAAGAGGCAAATGTGGAGTCGAGGATCACCGCACGTATGCCTTCACGATCACCCTGACCAATAACAGCAAGAATATTCGCCCCGCCAATACTCTGCCCGAACAGCACCAGCCGTTGTGGGTTTACATCACTGCGATGGCGCACCACATTGATGGCGCTTTGCGTATCGTCCAGCAATCCGGCCTGGGACGGCGTGCCTTTTGATTTACCAAACCCGCGATAATCAAACATAAAAACGTTGAAATTACGCTCGGGTAACCAACTGACCAGCGGCCAGTGGGCGGACATATTTCCGGCATTGCCGTGAGCATGAATGATGGTTGCGATGGCGTTGTCAGCAGGGCCCGTCGAAGAAGGAATAAACCAGCCTTGCAGACGAGTACCGTCCTTAGCCGTAAATTCGACGGATTCCGCCGACCAGGGGTCGGGACCGTAAATTTTATCGTCAGGATAATAGAAGAAGTTGATGGCAACGCGCGGCACTAAATAAACGCAGAAGGCAACAACAAAGAGAATAAACAGAATTTTGGGAACGCGTTTGTTCACTGGCAGTGCCATAACCTTTCCTTGCGACTTCTTTATCATCCATTAATCGGGGAAAGATGGTGGGAGAGTGACGAAAGAAAGTAAAGCGGTGAGGAAGTATTTCAGAATAGCGCCTGAAAGGCGAGGGCGGGTGAGTGACATCACCCGCCTGAGTCATTAACGCTTCAGAGCGTCGCTTAACTCGTCACGCATGTTCGCCAGCATGGCTTTCACAACACGTGGGTTACCAGCAACGATGTTACCGGTCAGCATATAGTTATGACCACCGGTGAAGTCGCTGACGATGCCGCCCGCTTCACGAACCAGCAGCTCGCCTGCCGCGAAATCCCACGGACGCAGACCGATTTCAAAGAAACCGTCAACACGACCCGCAGCGACGTAAGCCAGATCCAGCGCCGCAGAACCGGTACGACGGAAGTCTGCACATTCGTTGAACAGTTTGCCGACGATGTTGATGTAGGTAGTGGCGTACTGTTTTGCTTTGAACGGGAAGCCGGTCGCCAGAATGGTACCGTCGAGATCGCGAGCGGTGCTACCGCGCAGACGGTAGCCGTTCAGCTGTGCGCCCTGACCGCGAGTGGCGGTGAACAGTTCGTTACGCATAGGATCGTATACCACAGCAACTTCGGTGCGGCCTTTGATACGAACGGCGATAGATACCGCGAAGTGCGGCAGACGTTTGATAAAGTTGGTAGTACCATCCAGTGGATCGATAACCCATTGAACATCCTGATCAGTACCTTCAAGTTCACCGCTTTCTTCGGTGATGATGGTGTGCTGTGGGTAAGATTTACGAATCGTGTCGATAATCACCGCTTCGGCAGCTTTATCTACGTTGGTCACGAAATCGTTACTGCCTTTCTGGCTCGCTTCTACAGCGTCCGGGGTTTCATAGTTTTTGGCAATTAAATTACCCGCCTTGCGCGCTGCGCGCACGGCGATGTTCAGCATCGGATGCATCGGTCTCTCTCACTGGATGTTAAAGAACGGGAAAACGGCGCAGAGTATAGCAGCGAGATCGGCATCTGTCTTCGTTTTATGATAAGATGCGTGAATAATCTTTAGATGAAGAAAGACAATGCTGCAAAATATTCGAATTGTGCTGGTGGAGACGTCACACACCGGCAATATGGGTTCTGTTGCCCGTGCCATGAAAACAATGGGATTAACCAATCTGTGGCTGGTTAATCCACTGGTGAAACCCGACTCCCAGGCGATTGCCCTGGCAGCAGGGGCCAGCGATGTGATTGGTAATGCTCACATCGTCGATACGCTCGACGAAGCGTTAGCCGGTTGTAGCCTGGTGGTGGGCACCAGCGCACGCTCCCGCACGCTGCCGTGGCCGATGCTCGACCCGCGCGAATGCGGTCTGAAAAGCGTCGCTGAAGCGGCAAATACCCCGGTGGCGCTGGTGTTTGGTCGTGAGCGCGTCGGCTTGACCAATGAAGAGTTGCAGAAATGCCATTATCATGTCGCGATTGCGGCTAACCCGGAATACAGCTCGCTGAACCTGGCGATGGCGGTTCAGGTTATTGCCTATGAAGTGCGCATGGCCTGGCTGGCAACTCAGGAAAACGGCGAGCAGGTCGAGCATGAAGAGACGCCGTATCCGCTGGTCGATGATCTGGAGCGTTTTTATGGTCATCTGGAACAAACGCTGCTGGCAACCGGTTTTATCCGTGAAAACCATCCGGGGCAGGTGATGAATAAATTGCGCCGTCTGTTTACCCGTGCGCGCCCGGAAAGCCAGGAATTGAATATCCTGCGCGGGATTCTGGCTTCTATTGAGCAGCAGAATAAAGGTAATAAGGCCTGAGGGCTAAGCCAGATAAATGCACGGACGGTCCCCTCGCCCCTTCGGGGAGAGGGTTAGGGTGAGGGGAAGAGGCCAGCGCTAATGCGAATAATTGCCCTCAACCCGCCCATGGTCTGGAAGGACAACAGGTACAAACGCCACGATAAAAAAATGGCACTGAAGGTTAAATACCCGACTAAATCAGTCAAGTAAATAGTTGACCAATTTACTCGGGAATGTCAGACTTGACCCTGCTATGCAATACCCCCACTTTTACAATAAAAAACCCCGGGCAGGGGCGAGTTTGAGGTGAAGTAAGACATGAGACTGACATCTAAAGGGCGCTATGCCGTGACCGCAATGCTTGACGTTGCGCTCAACTCTGAAGCGGGCCCGGTACCGTTGGCTGATATTTCCGAACGTCAGGGAATTTCCCTTTCTTATCTGGAACAACTGTTTTCCCGTCTGCGTAAAAATGGTCTGGTTTCCAGCGTACGTGGACCAGGCGGTGGTTATCTGTTAGGCAAAGATGCCAGCAGCATCGCCGTTGGCGAAGTGATTAGCGCCGTTGACGAATCTGTAGATGCCACCCGTTGTCAGGGTAAAGGCGGCTGCCAGGGCGGCGATAAATGCCTGACCCACGCGCTGTGGCGTGATTTGAGCGACCGTCTCACCGGTTTTCTCAACAACATTACTTTAGGCGAACTGGTTAATAACCAGGAAGTGCTGGATGTGTCTGGTCGTCAGCATACTCACGACGCGCCACGCACCCGCATACAAGACGCGATCGACGTTAAGTTACGCGCTTAATAAAAAGAATTCAGAATCAGGCCGGGGCGTATCGCGCTCCGTAAACACGGTCGTACATCCAGCCGGTAGCCTGGTTCCTTGCATTGAGTGATGTACGGAGTTTATAGAGCAATGAAATTACCGATTTATCTCGACTACTCCGCAACCACGCCGGTGGACCCGCGTGTTGCCGAGAAAATGATGCAGTTTATGACGATGGACGGAACCTTTGGTAACCCGGCCTCTCGTTCTCACCGTTTCGGCTGGCAGGCTGAAGAAGCGGTAGATATCGCCCGTAATCAGATTGCCGATCTGGTCGGCGCTGATCCGCGTGAAATCGTCTTTACCTCTGGTGCAACCGAATCTGACAACCTGGCGATCAAAGGTGCAGCCAACTTTTATCAGAAAAAAGGCAAGCACATCATCACCAGCAAAACCGAACACAAAGCGGTACTGGATACCTGCCGTCAGCTGGAGCGCGAAGGTTTTGAAGTCACCTACCTGGCACCGCAGCGTAACGGCATTATCGACCTGAAAGAACTTGAAGCAGCGATGCGTGACGACACCATCCTTGTTTCCATCATGCACGTAAATAACGAAATCGGCGTGGTGCAGGATATCGCGGCTATCGGCGAAATGTGCCGTGCTCGTGGCATTATCTATCACGTTGATGCAACCCAGAGCGTGGGCAAACTGCCTATCGACCTGAGCCAGTTGAAAGTTGACCTGATGTCTTTCTCCGGTCACAAAATCTATGGCCCGAAAGGTATCGGTGCGCTGTATGTACGTCGTAAACCGCGCGTACGCATCGAAGCGCAAATGCACGGCGGCGGTCACGAGCGCGGTATGCGTTCCGGCACTCTGCCTGTTCACCAGATCGTCGGAATGGGCGAGGCCTATCGCATCGCAAAAGAAGAGATGGCGACCGAGATGGAACGTCTGCGCGGCCTGCGTAACCGTCTGTGGAACGGCATCAAAGATATCGAAGAAGTTTACCTGAACGGTGACCTGGAACACGGTGCGCCGAACATTCTCAACGTCAGCTTCAACTACGTTGAAGGTGAGTCGCTGATTATGGCGCTGAAAGACCTCGCAGTTTCTTCAGGTTCCGCCTGTACGTCAGCAAGCCTCGAACCGTCCTACGTGCTGCGCGCGCTGGGGCTGAACGACGAGCTGGCACATAGCTCTATCCGTTTCTCTTTAGGTCGTTTTACTACTGAAGAAGAGATCGACTACACCATCGAGTTAGTTCGTAAATCCATCGGTCGTCTGCGTGACCTTTCTCCGCTGTGGGAAATGTACAAGCAGGGCGTGGATCTGAACAGCATCGAATGGGCTCATCATTAATCGGTATCGGAATCAGGAGAATTTATAATGGCTTACAGCGAAAAAGTTATCGACCATTACGAGAATCCGCGTAACGTGGGTTCCTTTGACAACAACGACGAGAACGTCGGCAGCGGCATGGTGGGGGCACCGGCCTGTGGCGACGTGATGAAGTTGCAGATTAAAGTCAACGATGAAGGTATCATTGAAGACGCGCGTTTTAAAACTTACGGCTGCGGTTCTGCTATCGCTTCCAGCTCCCTGGTCACCGAATGGGTGAAAGGGAAGTCTCTCGACGAAGCGCAGGCGATCAAAAACACCGATATTGCTGAAGAACTTGAACTGCCGCCGGTGAAAATTCACTGTTCTATTCTGGCAGAAGACGCGATCAAAGCCGCCATTGCGGACTATAAAAGCAAACGTGAAGCAAAATAAGAGTTGAGGTTTGGTTATGTCGATTACACTGAGCGACAGTGCAGCAGCGCGAGTAAATACCTTTCTGGCTAACCGCGGCAAAGGGTTTGGCCTGCGTCTGGGCGTGAGAACCTCCGGATGTTCAGGTATGGCTTATGTACTGGAATTTGTTGACGAACCGACGCCGGAAGACATCGTGTTTGAAGACAAAGGCGTGAAAGTCGTGGTCGATGGCAAAAGCCTGCAATTTCTGGACGGTACGCAGCTGGACTTCGTAAAAGAAGGCCTGAATGAAGGGTTTAAATTCACCAACCCGAACGTTAAAGATGAGTGTGGTTGCGGCGAAAGCTTCCACGTTTGATGCGCATACCGATAACCCCACCGTGGTCGCCTGCGCGTGGGGTTTGTTTTACCTGATTCGCCGTTATCGCGGCGGATCGCAGCCCTGAGAATGTTATGGATTACTTCACCCTCTTTGGCTTGCCTGCCCGTTATCAACTCGATACCCAGGCGCTGAGCCTGCGTTTTCAGGATCTACAACGTCAGTATCATCCTGATAAATTCGCCAGCGGAAGCCAGGCGGAACAACTCGCCGCCGTACAGCAATCTGCAACCATTAACCAGGCCTGGCAAACGCTGCGTCATCCGTTAATGCGCGCGGAATATTTGCTTTCTTTACACGGTTTTGATCTCGCCAGCGAGCAGCATACTGTGCGCGACACCGCGTTCCTGATGGAACAGTTGGAGCTGCGCGAAGAGCTGGACGAGATCGAACAGGCGAAAGATGAAGCGCGGCTGGAAAGCTTTATCAAACGTGTGAAAAAGATGTTTGATACCCGCCATCAGTTGATGGTTGAACAGTTAGACAACGAGGCGTGGGACGCGGCGGCGGATACCGTGCGTAAGCTGCGTTTTCTCGATAAACTGCGGAGCAGTGCCGAACAACTCGAAGAAAAACTGCTCGATTTTTAATTTCTGGAAGCTAAACATGGCCTTATTACAAATTAGTGAACCTGGTTTGAGTGCTGCGCCGCATCAGCGTCGTCTGGCGGCTGGTATTGACCTGGGCACAACCAACTCGCTGGTGGCGACAGTGCGCAGCGGTCAGGCCGAAACGTTAGCCGACCATGAAGGCCGTCACCTGCTGCCATCTGTTGTTCACTATCAACAGCAAGGGCATTCGGTGGGTTATGACGCGCGTACTAACGCAGCGCTTGACACCGCCAACACCATTAGTTCTGTTAAACGCCTGATGGGACGCTCGCTGGCTGATATCCAGCAACGCTATCCGCATCTGCCTTATCAATTCCAGGCCAGCGAAAACGGCCTGCCGATGATTGAAACGGCGGCGGGGCTGCTGAACCCGGTGCGCGTTTCTGCGGACATCCTCAAAGCACTGGCGGCGCGGGCAACTGAAGCCCTGGCAGGCGAGCTGGATGGTGTAGTTATCACCGTTCCGGCGTACTTTGACGATGCCCAGCGTCAGGGCACCAAAGACGCGGCGCGTCTGGCGGGGTTGCATGTTCTGCGCTTACTTAACGAACCGACCGCTGCGGCTATCGCCTACGGGCTGGATTCCGGTCAGGAAGGCGTGATCGCTGTTTATGACCTCGGTGGCGGGACGTTTGATATTTCCATTCTGCGCTTAAGTCGCGGCGTGTTTGAAGTGCTGGCAACCGGCGGTGATTCCGCGCTCGGCGGCGATGATTTCGACCATCTGCTGGCGGATTACATTCGCGAGCAGGCGGGCATTCCTGATCGTAGCGATAACCGCGTTCAGCGTGAACTGCTGGATGCCGCCATTGCAGCCAAAATCGCGCTGAGCGATGCGGACTCCGTGACCGTTAACGTTGCGGGCTGGCAGGGCGAAATCAGCCGTGAACAATTCAATGAACTGATCGCGCCACTGGTAAAACGAACCTTACTGGCTTGTCGTCGCGCGCTGAAAGACGCGGGTGTAGAAGCTGATGAAGTGCTGGAAGTGGTGATGGTGGGCGGTTCTACTCGCGTGCCGCTGGTGCGTGAACGGGTAGGCGAATTTTTCGGTCGTCCACCGCTGACTTCCATCGACCCGGATAAAGTCGTCGCTATTGGCGCGGCGATTCAGGCGGATATTCTGGTGGGTAACAAGCCAGACAGCGAAATGCTGCTGCTTGATGTGATCCCACTGTCGCTGGGCCTCGAAACGATGGGCGGCCTGGTGGAGAAAGTGATTCCGCGTAATACCACTATTCCGGTGGCCCGCGCTCAGGATTTCACCACCTTTAAAGATGGTCAGACGGCGATGTCTATCCATGTAATGCAGGGTGAGCGCGAACTGGTGCAGGACTGCCGCTCACTGGCGCGTTTTGCGCTGCGTGGTATTCCGGCGCTACCGGCTGGTGGTGCGCATATTCGCGTGACGTTCCAGGTCGATGCCGACGGTCTTTTGAGCGTGACGGCGATGGAGAAATCCACCGGCGTTGAGGCGTCTATTCAGGTCAAACCGTCTTACGGTCTGACCGATAGCGAAATCGCTTCGATGATCAAAGACTCAATGAGCTATGCCGAGCAGGACGTAAAAGCCCGAATGCTGGCAGAACAAAAAGTAGAAGCGGCGCGTGTGCTGGAAAGTCTGCACGGCGCGCTGGCTGCTGATGCCGCGCTGTTAAGCGCCGCAGAACGTCAGGTCATTGACGATGCTGCCGCTCACCTGAGTGAAGTGGCGCAGGGCGATGACGTTGACGCCATCGAACAAGCGATTAAAAACGTAGACAAACAAACCCAGGATTTCGCCGCTCGCCGCATGGACCAGTCGGTTCGTCGTGCGCTGAAAGGCCATTCCGTGGACGAGGTTTAATATGCCAAAGATTGTTATTTTGCCTCATCAGGATCTCTGCCCTGATGGCGCTGTTCTGGAAGCTAATAGCGGTGAAACCATTCTCGACGCAGCTCTGCGTAACGGTATCGAGATTGAACACGCCTGTGAAAAATCCTGTGCTTGCACCACCTGCCACTGCATCGTTCGTGAAGGTTTTGACTCGCTGCCGGAAAGCTCAGAGCAGGAAGACGACATGCTGGACAAAGCCTGGGGACTGGAGCCGGAAAGCCGTTTAAGCTGCCAGGCGCGCGTCACCGACGAAGATTTAGTGGTCGAAATCCCGCGTTACACTATCAACCATGCGCGTGAGCATTAACAGAGGTTAGTATGGGACTTAAATGGACCGATAGCCGCGAAATTGGCGAAGCACTGTACGATGCGTATCCCGATCTTGATCCGAAAACGGTTCGATTCACCGATATGCATCAGTGGATTTGCGATCTGGAAGATTTCGACGACGACCCGCAGGCATCCAACGAGAAAATCCTCGAAGCGATTTTGTTAGTCTGGCTGGACGAGGCCGAATAATTTCCGCGTCATGCTTCACGCCGCAGATGCGTTGGCTGCGCTCGTTCACCCCAGTCACATAGTTATCTATGCTCCTGGGGCTTCACTCACTTGCCGCCTTCCTGCAACGCGAATCATTTAGCGGAAAAATCCTGGGGCTGCCAACTGGCGGCCCTTTTACAAAGAAGGATAACTAAAATGACAGAAGCGATGAAGATTACCCTCTCTACCCAACCTGCCGACGCGCGCTGGGGAGAAAAAGCAACTTACAGCATTAATAATGACGGCATTACCCTGCATTTGAACGGGGCAGACGATCTGGGGCTGATCCAGCGTGCGGCGCGCAAGATTGACGGTCTGGGCATCAAGCATGTTCAGTTAAGCGGTGAAGGCTGGGATGCGGATCGCTGCTGGGCATTCTGGCAAGGTTACAAAGCCCCGAAAGGCACGCGTAAAGTGGAGTGGCCGGATCTGGACGATGCCCAGCGCCAGGAACTGGATAACCGCCTGATGATCATCGACTGGGTGCGTGACACCATCAACGCACCGGCAGAAGAATTGGGACCATCGCAACTGGCACAGCGTGCTGTTGATCTGATCAGCAACGTCGCGGGCGATCGTGTGACTTATCGGATCACCAAAGGCGAAGATCTGCGTGAGCAAGGTTATATGGGGCTGCACACCGTCGGGCGCGGTTCAGAACGTTCTCCGGTATTGCTGGCGCTGGATTACAACCCAACTGGCGATAAAGAAGCACCGGTGTACGCGTGCCTGGTAGGTAAAGGTATCACTTTTGACTCCGGCGGCTACAGCATCAAACAGACTGCGTTTATGGACTCGATGAAGTCGGACATGGGCGGCGCGGCAACGGTTACCGGGGCGCTGGCATTTGCCATTACGCGCGGACTGAACAAGCGCGTGAAGCTGTTCCTCTGCTGTGCGGATAACCTGATTAGCGGCAATGCGTTCAAGCTGGGCGATATCATCACCTATCGCAACGGTAAAAAAGTTGAAGTGATGAACACTGATGCCGAAGGGCGTCTGGTGCTTGCCGATGGTCTGATTGATGCCAGTGCGCAGAAACCGGAAATGATCATTGATGCGGCGACCCTCACCGGGGCGGCGAAAACTGCGCTGGGTAATGATTATCACGCGCTGTTCAGTTTTGACGATGCGCTTGCCGGTCGTTTGCTGGCGAGTGCCTCACAAGAGAACGAACCATTCTGGCGTCTGCCGCTGGCGGAATTCCACCGCAGCCAGCTGCCGTCTAACTTTGCCGAACTGAACAATACCGGAAGCGCGGCGTATCCGGCAGGCGCGAGCACGGCGGCGGGCTTCCTGTCGCACTTTGTTGAGAACTATCAGCAAGGCTGGCTGCATATCGACTGCTCGGCGACTTACCGTAAAGCGCCGGTTGAACAGTGGTCTGCGGGCGCTACGGGACTTGGTGTGCGCACGATAGCTAATCTGTTAACGGCGTAAACTAATATGCCGGATGCGGCGTAAACGCCTTATCCGGCCTACAAATTCTGCAAATTCAACAAATTGCGAATCCCTTGTAGGCCTGATAAGCGTAGCGCATCAGGCATTTGCGCCCCGAACGTTGAATGAATTGTGGTTCATATGTCCGAAACAAAAAACGAACTTGAAGACCTGCTGGAAAAAGCAGCAACCGAACCGGCGCACCGCCCGGCCTTTTTCCGTACTCTACTGGAATCCACCGTCTGGGTGCCTGGTACGGCGGCGCAGGGCGAGGCTGTGGTTGAAGATAGTGCGCTTGATTTACAGCACTGGGAAAAAGAAGACGGCACCAGCGTCATTCCTTTTTTCACCTCGTTAGAATCGCTTCAACAGGCGGTTGAAGACGAACAGGCATTTGTCGTAATGCCCGTTCGCACATTGTTTGAGATGACCCTTGGCGAAACGCTCTTCCTTAATGCCAAACTGCCGACCGGTAAAGAATTTATGCCGCGTGAAATCAGTTTGTTGATTGGTGAAGAGGGAAATCCGCTGAGCAGCCAGGAAATCCTGGAAGGCGGTGAATCGCTGATATTATCGGAAGTCGCAGAGCCGCCAGCACAAATGATTGATTCACTCACCACCTTATTTAAAACCATTAAGTCGGTGAAGCGTGCTTTTATTTGTTCAATTAAAGAGAACGAAGAGGCACAGCCTAATTTACTTATTGGCATTGAAGCCGATGGTGATATCGAAGAAATTATTCAGGCGACGGGAAGTGTAGCGACCGATACATTACCTGGCGATGAACCAATCGATATTTGTCAGGTGAAAAAAGGGGAAAAAGGAATTAGCCACTTTATTACCGAACATATTGTGCCATTCTATGAACGTCGCTGGGGTGGTTTTTTGCGTGACTTTAAACAAAACCGGATAATCTAAAATATGCCGCCCTAAAGGGCGGCATTCGGGCTTACTTGCTGCTCTGAAGGTTGTTAACCACCAGTAAATTGTCGCCGGAGAGACTCCGGTTATTATTTACTTGGGAAAACAGCGCACCAGAAACAATAAGTACGATACAGAAGCACCGTATCTTCATTGTGCGGTCCATGCGAAGTCCGCATCACGACAGCACCACTGGCGATATTGCCGCGATAGCAAGCGCTGAGACGCGCTTGCTCTAACGGTCGCGGAACATCCTTTCCTTAAGCCAGCGCCCGCTTGCGAGACGGCGGAAAGGGCCGCAGTGGATAATACACTAACAGAACAATAATAACTCTCTTTTGCTTGACAAAAAGAGAGTTACTGGCGAGTATTGTCTCCGCTGAGACGCGCTTGCATTACTACGGTAATACAACCTGCTGGAAAGGCCGCGAACCAGACCAGCAATAAAAAACCGCCAAATTCGGCGGTTTTTTATTGCCTGTAAAATACTTATTTCACTGGCTCAACCGGTAAATCTGCCCGCGCGCCCCATTCACTCCATGCGCCGTCGTACAGTTTCACGTTTGGCACATCCAGCGTCGCGAGTGCTAACAAAACCACGGCTGCCGTTACACCAGAGCCGCAGCTGACGATAATTGGTTTGTCGTAGCTGACGCCGCGACCAAAAAATATCGCATCCAGTTCATCGGTCGTTTTTAGTTCGCCTTCGCGCACCAGTTCCGTCCACGGAACATTCAGTGCTCCGGGAATATGTCCGCGACGTAAACCTGGGCGAGGTTCATCAACTTCTGCGTTAAAACGTGCAGCCGGGCGGGCATCAATAATTTGCGCCGTATTTTCATGGCTTGCCAATAATACATCGGTTACTTTCACCACGGCTTCAGGATTAAACGCGGCGTTAAACTCTCCTTCCGGCAGCTCTACTGCACCTTCTTCTAACAGCAGATCATCGCGCTGCCAGCCTGCAAGTCCACCCCCCAGAATCGACACTTTCTCTACACCAAAGGTGCGCAGCATCCACCATGCTCGTGGGGCTGAGAAAAGATTACCTTCGTCATAGACAATCAGGTGCTTATCCTGGTTAACGCCTAATTCACGCATCGCCACGGCGAACGTTTCCGGGCGCGGCAGCATGTGCGGAAGCGGGGAAGTGTGATCAGAAAGCGCTTCGATATCAAAAAACACTGCGCCGGGAATATGTCCATTCAGATACTCCTGAGCAACGTTACGATCTTCCTGTCCAGGCGACGCCATGCGGGCATCGATAATCTGAATTTCCGGGTCATCAATATGTTCGGCGAGCCAGTCGGCTCCTACAAACCATGTCGTGGACATAGGCATCTCCATTTTTGCCGGGGTTAGGCTAAATTGTCGGATGTTTAGTGAAAAGCGACAAGCGAAAGAGGCTGATTTGGCTGTCTGAGCCACAATTCTCACTAAAATTCGGATTGTATGGGCGTGATACTGAATTACATAACGTAAATTCTCACGCATAATAATTATTCGACGTTGCTAACGGGCCATTGTGGCAGGGATGAAAAATGAAAAAGTTACGCGTAGCCGCCTGCATGCTAATGCTGGCGCTGGCAGGGTGCGACAACAACGATAACGCGCCAACAGCGGTGAAAAAAGATGCGCCTTCTGAAGTTACTAAAGCGGCCTCTTCAGAAAACGCGAGTTCAGCAAAACTCTCCGTGCCGGAGAGACAAAAACTGGCCCAACAGAGTGCCGGTAAGGTGCTGACATTGCTGGATCTCTCTGAAGTCCAACTTGATGGTGCAGCCACGCTGGTGCTGACGTTCTCCATCCCTCTCGACCCGGATCAGGATTTCTCACGCGTTATTCATGTCGTCGATAAAAAAAGCGGCAAAGTGGATGGTGCCTGGGAGCTGTCAGATAATCTTAAAGAGCTGCGTTTACGCCACCTCGAACCGAAACGTGATTTGATCGTTACTATTGGCAAGGAGGTCAAAGCACTCAACAACGCAACCTTCAGTAAAGATTACGAAAAAACTATAACTACCCGCGACATCCAACCCAGCGTCGGTTTTGCCAGCCGTGGTTCGCTGCTGCCTGGTAAAGTCGTTGAAGGGCTGCCGGTAATGGCGCTCAACGTTAATAATGTCGATGTTAACTTCTTCCGCGTTAAGCCAGAATCTCTGCCAGCATTCATTAGCCAATGGGAATACCGCAATTCGCTGGCGAACTGGCAGTCAGACAAACTGCTGCAGATGGCGGATCTGGTCTACACCGGACGGTTTGATCTCAATCCTGCGCGTAACACCCGTGAAAAATTATTGCTGCCGCTGGGCGATATCAAACCGCTTCAGCAGGCGGGCGTGTATCTGGCTGTGATGAATCAGGCTGGACGTTACGATTACAGTAATCCCGCGACGCTGTTTACGTTAAGTGATATCGGCGTTTCAGCTCACCGTTATCACAATCGTCTGGATATCTTTACCCAAAGTCTGGAAAACGGCGCGGCCCAGCAAGGAATTGAAGTCTCTTTATTAAATGAGAAAGGGCAGACTCTGACTCAGGCAACCAGTGACGCTCAGGGGCATGTGCAGCTGGAAAATGATAAAAACGCGGCATTACTGTTGGCGCGTAAAGACGGTCAGACAACGCTACTCGATTTAAAACTTCCGGCGCTGGACTTAGCAGAATTTAACATTGCTGGCGCGCCAGGCTATAGCAAACAGTTTTTCATGTTTGGCCCACGCGATCTTTATCGCCCGGGTGAAACGGTAATCCTCAATGGTTTGCTGCGTGATGCAGACGGTAAAGCGTTGCCCAATCAACCCATCAAGTTAGACGTGATTAAACCCGATGGGCAGGTACTCAGGAGCGTCGTTAGTCAGCCGGAAAATGGCCTCTACCACTTTACCTGGCCACTCGATAGCAATGCGGCAACCGGTATGTGGCATATTCGCGCTAACACGGGCGATAACCAGTATCGGATGTGGGATTTCCACGTCGAAGATTTTATGCCAGAGCGCATGGCGCTGAATCTGACCGGTGAGAAAACCCCGCTAACGCCGAAAGATGAAGTGAAATTCTCCGTGGTGGGGTACTACCTGTATGGTGCACCTGCTAATGGTAATACTTTGCAAGGGCAACTTTTCCTGCGCCCACTGCGTGAAGCTGTGTCAGCCTTACCTGGTTTTGAATTCGGCGATATAGCTGCCGAAAATCTTTCCCGCACGCTGGATGAAGTTCAGTTGACGCTGGATGATAAAGGGCGCGGCGAAGTTTCTACAGAAAGCCAGTGGAAGGAAACGCATTCCCCATTACAGGTTATTTTCCAGGGTAGTTTGCTGGAATCGGGCGGTCGCCCGGTGACGCGCCGCGCTGAGCAGGCTATCTGGCCTGCCGATGCATTGCCGGGGATCCGTCCGCAGTTCGCCTCGAAATCGGTTTACGATTATCGCACTGACAGCACGGTGAAACAGCCCATTGTTGATGAAGGCAGTAACGCCGGTTTTGACATCGTTTATAGCGATGCGCAAGGCGTGAAAAAAGCCGTGTCGGGCTTGCAGGTGCGCCTGATTCGCGAACGCCGCGATTACTACTGGAACTGGTCAGAAGATGAAGGCTGGCAGTCACAGTTTGATCAAAAAGATCTGATCGAAAATGAACAAACTCTGGATCTTCAGGCGGATGAAACCGGTAAGGTCAGTTTCCCGGTAGAGTGGGGCGCTTATCGTCTGGAAGTCAAAGCGCCGAATGAAGCGGTCAGTAGCGTGCGTTTCTGGGCTGGCTATAGCTGGCAGGACAACAGCGACGGGAGCGGTGCCGTGCGACCCGACCGTGTCACGCTGAAACTGGATAAAGCCAGTTATCGCCCTGGCGATACCATTAAGTTGCATATTGCCGCGCCAACGGCGGGTAAAGGTTATGCGATGGTCGAGTCCAGTGAAGGGCCGTTGTGGTGGCAAGAGATTGATGTTCCGGCTCAAGGGCTGGATCTGACGATTCCGGTCGATAAAACCTGGAATCGTCATGATCTGTATTTAAGTACGCTGGTAGTACGTCCTGGCGATAAATCTCGCTCCGCGACGCCAAAACGCGCAGTTGGGGTGTTGCATCTGCCGCTTGGCGATGAAAACCGTCGCCTCGATCTGGCGCTGGAAACACCAGCAAAAATGCGGCCGAATCAACCATTAACCGTGAAAATTAAAGCCAGCACTAAAAATGGCGAGAAGCCTAAACAGGTGAATGTGCTGGTGTCTGCCGTTGATAGTGGTGTGCTGAATATTACTGACTACGTCACGCCAGATCCGTGGCAGGCGTTCTTTGGTCAGAAACGCTATGGCGCAGACATTTACGATATTTACGGTCAGGTTATTGAAGGTCAGGGGCGTCTGGCAGCTCTGCGTTTCGGTGGCGATGGTGATGAGCTGAAACGTGGTGGTAAACCGCCGGTCAATCACGTCAATATTGTCGCGCAGCAGGCGCTGCCGGTAACGCTCAACGAACAGGGCGAAGGCTCGGTTACACTGCCGATTGGCGATTTTAACGGTGAATTACGCGTCATGGCGCAAGCCTGGACGGCAGATGACTTCGGTAGCAACGAAAGCAAAGTGATAGTTGCCGCACCGGTGATTGCTGAACTGAACATGCCGCGCTTTATGGCGAGTGGCGATACCTCGCGTCTGACGCTGGATATCACTAATCTTACCGATAAACCGCAAAAACTGAACGTTGCCCTGACCGCCAGTGGTTTGCTTGAACTGGTCAGCGATTCACCCGCAGCCGTTGAATTAGCGCCAGGTGTGCGTACTACGCTGTTTATCCCGGTGCGAGCATTGCCGGGTTATGGCGATGGAGAAATTCAGGCCACCATTAGCGGGTTAGCGTTACCGGGTGAAACCGTTGCCGATCAGCATAAGCAGTGGAAAATCGGCGTCCGTCCGGCGTTCCCGGCACAAACGGTTAATTACGGTACGGCGTTACAGCCTGGTGAGACATGGGCGATTCCGGCGGATGGATTGCAAAACTTCTCGCCTGTTACGCTGGAAGGGCAATTGTTGTTGAGCGGCAAACCACCGCTGAACATTGCACGTTATATCAAAGAGTTAAAAGCGTATCCGTACGGCTGTCTTGAGCAAACCGCCAGCGGCCTGTTCCCGTCACTTTATACCAACGCAGCCCAACTGCAGGCGTTGGGCATCAAAGGCGACAGTGATGAGAAACGCCGTGCATCGGTCGATATCGGCATTTCCCGTTTGCTGCAAATGCAACGTGATAACGGCGGCTTTGCGCTGTGGGATAAAAACGGTGACGAAGAGTACTGGCTGACGGCTTACGTGATGGATTTCCTGGTCCGCGCAGGCGAACAGGGTTACAGCGTGCCGACAGACGCCATTAACCGGGGTAATGAGCGTCTGCTGCGCTATTTACAAGATCCGGGCATGATGTCGATCCCGTACGCGGATAATCTCAAAGCCAGTAAATTCGCCGTACAGTCTTACGCTGCGCTGGTGTTGGCCCGTCAACAAAAGGCTCCGCTGGGTGCGCTGCGTGAAATCTGGGAGCATCGTGCAGATGCCGCTTCTGGTTTACCGCTGCTGCAACTTGGCGTTGCGCTGAAAACCATGGGTGATGCAACGCGTGGTGAAGAAGCGATTGTGCTGGCGCTGAAAACGCCGAGAAATAGTGATGAGCGGATATGGCTGGGTGATTACGGTAGTCCACTGCGCGACAACGCGTTAATGCTCTCCTTGCTGGAAGAAAATAAACTGCTACCCGATGAGCAGTACACTTTGCTGAACACACTTTCGCAGCAGGCGTTTGGTGAACGCTGGCTATCGACGCAGGAAAGTAACGCGGTGTTCCTGGCTGCCCGTACGATTCAGGATTTACCGGGTAAATGGCAGGCGCAAACCTCTTTCTCAGCTGAGCCGCTGACAGGCGAGAAAACGCTAAACAGCAATCTGAATAGCGATCAACTTGCCACCTTGCAGGTGAGAAACAGTGGCGATCAGCCGTTATGGTTGCGTATGGATGCCAGCGGTTATCCGCAATCCGCACCTTTACCGGCGAACAATGTGCTGCAAATCGAGCGTCATATTCTTGGTACTGATGGTAAGAGCAAATCGCTGGACTCGTTACGTAGCGGCGATCTGGTGCTGGTCTGGTTGCAGGTAAAAGCCAGTAACAGCGTGCCGGATGCGTTAGTCGTGGATCTGCTGCCTGCGGGTCTGGAACTGGAAAATCAGAATCTGGCGAACGGTAGCGCCAGCCTGGAGCAAAGTGGTGGCGAAGTGCAAAACTTACTGAACCAGATGCAGCAGGCGAGCATTAAGCACATTGAGTTCCGTGACGATCGCTTTGTGGCGGCGGTTGCCGTTGATGAATACCAACCGGTAACGCTGGTGTATCTGGCGCGGGCGGTGACGCCGGGAACGTATCAGGTACCGCAACCGATGGTGGAATCAATGTATGTTCCCCAATGGCGGGCGACCGGCGCGGCTGAAGATCTGCTGATTGTCCGACCGTAAATGCCTCGCTTGTTAACCAAACGCGGCTGCTGGATAACGCTGGCAGCTGCGCCATTTCTCCTTTTTCTTGCAGCGTGGGAAGCAGATAAACTCTGGCCTCTACCGCTGCATGAAGTCAATCCCGCACGAGTGGTCGTGGCGCAGGATGGTACGCCGCTATGGCGCTTCGCCGATGCTGACGGCATCTGGCGTTATCCGGTAACAATCGAAGATGTTTCTTCACGTTACCTTGAAGCGCTGATCAATTATGAAGATCGCTGGTTCTGGAAGCATCCGGGGGTGAATCCATTCTCGGTGGCGCGCGCAGCATGGCAAGATCTCACTTCGGGACGGGTTATTTCCGGTGGCAGCACGCTCACTATGCAGGTTGCTCGTCTGCTTGATCCTCACCCCAAAACATTTGGCGGCAAAATTCGCCAGCTCTGGCGCGCGTTGCAACTGGAATGGCATCTGTCTAAGCGTGAAATTCTGACCTTGTATCTTAACCGCGCTCCGTTTGGCGGTACGTTGCAGGGGATCGGTGCGGCAAGTTGGGCTTATCTCGGAAAGTCGCCTGCGAATTTAAGCTATTCCGAGGCGGCAATGCTGGCGGTTTTGCCGCAAGCGCCCAGCCGTCTTCGCCCGGATCGTTGGCCGGAGCGTGCCGAAGCCGCGCGTAATAAAGTGCTCGAACGGATGGCCGTGCAAGGTGTGTGGTCCCGTGAGCAGGTAAAAGAGTCAAGGGAAGAACCCATCTGGCTGGCACCCCGACAAATGCCGCAACTGGCACCGCTGTTTTCGCGCATGATGCTCGGTAAAAGCAAAAGCGACAAAATCGTTACTACGCTGGATGCCGGTCTTCAACGACGTCTGGAAGAACTGGCGCAAAACTGGAAAGGGCGGTTGCCACCGCGCAGCTCACTGGCGATGATCGTGGTTGATCATACCGATATGCGTGTTCGCGGCTGGGTGGGATCGGTTGATCTCAACGATGATTCACGCTTTGGTCATGTTGATATGGTCAATGCGATCCGATCGCCAGGATCGGTGCTCAAACCGTTTGTTTATGGTCTGGCGCTGGATGAAGGCTTGATCCACCCGGCATCACTGCTGCAAGACGTCCCCCGGCGCACCGGTGATTATCGACCAGGTAACTTTGATAGCGGTTTTCATGGCCCGATCAGCATGAGCGAGGCGCTGGTGCGCTCGCTGAACTTACCTGCTGTGCAGGTGCTGGAAGCCTATGGACCGAAACGGTTTGCGGCAAAGTTACGCAATGTTGGATTGCCGTTATATTTGCCCAACGGTGCTGCGCCGAATCTTTCACTCATTCTCGGCGGCGCTGGTGCAAAACTGGAAGATATGGCGGCAGCGTATACCGCGTTTGCTCGCCACGGCAAGGCAGGCAAATTGCGCTTACAGCCTGACGATCCGCTGCTTGAACGGCCTTTAATGTCGTCGGGGGCGGCGTGGATCATTCGCCGGATTATGGCTGATGAAGCGAAACCCTTGCCGGATAGTGCCTTGCCGCGCGTCGCCCCACTGGCATGGAAAACGGGCACCAGCTATGGCTATCGTGACGCCTGGGCGATTGGGGTTAACGCTCGCTATGTCATTGGGATCTGGACTGGCAGACCGGACGGCACGCCCGTTGTTGGTCAGTTTGGCTTTGCCAGTGCCGTACCATTGTTGAATCAGGTCAATAATATCTTACTGTCGCGCAGTGCGAATCTGCCGGAAGACCCGCGCCCGAACTCAGTCACTCGTGGCGTTATCTGCTGGCCGGGCGGACAGTCTTTGCCGGAAGGTGACGGTAACTGTCGCCGCCGCCTGGCAACCTGGCTGCTGGACGGGAGTCAGCCGCCAACTCTATTACTGCCGGAGCAGGAAGGCATTAATGGCATTCGTTTCCCCATCTGGCTGGATGAAAATGGCAAACGTGTTGCCGCTGATTGCCCGCAAGCGCGACAAGAAATCATAAATGTCTGGCCGCTACCGCTGGAACCCTGGCTGCCCGCATCAGAACGTCGCGCTGTGCGCTTACCACCGGCCTCGACAATTTGCCCGCCATACGGTCACGATGCCAAGCTCCCTCTGCAGCTGACAGGCGTTCGCGATGGCGCGATTATTAAACGTTTACCGGGCGCAGCGGAAGCGACTTTGCCGTTGCAATCAAGTGGAGGGGCAGGTGAACGCTGGTGGTTTCTGAATGGCGAACCGTTAACTGAACGCGGGCGCAACGTGACCCTGCATTTGACGGATAAAGGTGATTATCAATTGCTGGTGATGGATGATGTGGGGCAAATCGCGACAGTGAAATTTGTCATGCAATAGTCTGTTTTGCCCCTGATTGTTGCTAAAACTCATTTTATTTTAAAAAAATGTTACCTTCATCAATAGTCAACGGCCCTGTTGCTCATTATAATCCGCGCCATCTCGTACGCTGGTACAGACAACAACAGAACAATTTACAGAGGTAAAAATGGCTATTGAACGTACTTTTTCCATCATCAAACCGAACGCGGTAGCAAAAAACGTCATTGGTAATATCTTTGCGCGCTTTGAAGCTGCAGGGTTCAAAATTGTCGGCACCAAAATGCTGCACCTGACCGTTGAACAGGCACGTGGCTTTTATGCTGAACACGATGGAAAACCGTTCTTTGATGGTCTGGTTGAATTCATGACCTCTGGCCCGATCGTGGTTTCCGTGCTGGAAGGTGAAAACGCCGTTCAGCGTCACCGCGATCTGCTGGGCGCGACCAATCCGGCAAACGCACTGGCTGGTACTCTGCGCGCTGATTACGCTGACAGCCTGACCGAAAACGGTACCCACGGTTCTGATTCCGTCGAATCTGCCGCTCGCGAAATCGCTTATTTCTTTGGCGAAGGCGAAGTGTGCCCGCGCACCCGTTAATAATTTCGTAAATGCCGCGTGCAAACGTGGCATCCGTGCGCCAGAATTTGTACAATGCAGCGCCCCCGGACGAGCAGCCGCTCACCGGGGCGTTTCTTTTTTCAACCCTCCAGGGGCCATAACGTGTAATAACGAGGCCGGAATAGCATATGTCTGAACAATTAGTCACACCTGAAAACGTCACCACGAAAGATGGAAAAATCAACCTGCTGGATCTCAACCGTCAGCAGATGCGGGAGTTTTTTAAAGATTTAGGTGAAAAACCCTTCCGCGCCGATCAGGTGATGAAGTGGATGTATCACTATTGCTGCGACAACTTTGATGAGATGACCGACATCAACAAAGTGTTGCGCGGCAAACTGAAAGAGGTGGCGGAAATCCGCGCACCGGAAGTGGTTGAAGAACAGCGTTCATCCGACGGCACCATTAAATGGGCGATCGCCGTTGGCGATCAGCGCGTCGAAACGGTGTATATCCCGGAAGACGACCGTGCCACGCTCTGCGTCTCTTCGCAGGTGGGGTGTGCGCTGGAGTGTAAATTCTGTTCCACCGCCCAGCAGGGCTTTAACCGCAACCTGCGGGTGTCGGAAATTATCGGCCAGGTGTGGCGTGCGGCGAAAATCGTCGGCGCAGCAAAAGTCACCGGTCAGCGCCCAATCACTAACGTAGTGATGATGGGCATGGGCGAGCCGCTGCTCAACCTGAACAACGTCGTTCCGGCGATGGAAATCATGCTTGATGATTTCGGTTTTGGCCTGTCTAAACGTCGCGTCACGCTTTCTACTTCCGGTGTAGTTCCGGCGCTGGATAAACTGGGCGATATGATCGACGTTGCACTGGCAATTTCCCTGCACGCGCCGAACGACGAAATTCGTGACGAAATTGTGCCGATCAACAAAAAGTACAATATCGAAACGTTCCTTGCTGCGGTGCGCCGTTATCTGGAGAAATCCAACGCCAATCAGGGCCGAGTCACTATTGAATACGTGATGCTTGACCACGTTAACGACGGCACTGAACACGCGCACCAACTGGCGGAGCTGCTGAAAGATACGCCGTGTAAGATCAACCTGATCCCGTGGAACCCGTTCCCGGGCGCGCCGTATGGACGCAGTTCGAACAGCCGTATCGACCGTTTCTCAAAAGTGCTGATGAGCTACGGTTTCACCACTATTGTGCGTAAAACTCGTGGTGATGATATCGATGCTGCCTGTGGTCAGTTGGCGGGCGATGTTATCGACCGTACGAAACGTACCCTGCGTAAACGGATGCAGGGTGAAGCCATCGACATTAAAGCGGTCTGATAGCCATTACGCCACGGTTACTTTATGTACCGTGGCGTAATCTTTTATGAATGAAGTATTAAGTTGCAATTGTCTGGTCAATATTAACGGTGCGTTTTTGCTGACTTTAAGGCAGTATGTAACGATGCAACAGTAAGTTAGCCTTAGTGAATGTGGGCTTTGTCACGAGCACACAGACGGTCTTATACTGTATGATAACGGTTAACTTAACGGATGTTTCGCGGTGTGGGTGAGCATGATGGTTCACCGGCATCTCAATTCTCATTTAAACGTACCTGCAGCGAATGAATACTGAAGCCACGCACGACCAAAATGAAGCACTTACTACCGGCGCTCGCCTGCGTAATGCTCGCGAACAACTAGGACTTAGTCAGCAGGCCGTTGCCGAGCGACTTTGCCTGAAGGTTTCCACGGTACGCGACATTGAAGAAGATAAGGCACCCGCCGATCTTGCTTCAACATTCCTGCGCGGATATATCCGCTCTTATGCGCGTCTGGTACATATTCCAGAAGAAGAACTGCTGCCAGGGCTGGAAAAGCAGGCTCCACTACGGGCTGCGAAAGTTGCGCCGATGCAGAGTTTTTCCCTCGGTAAACGCCGCAAAAAACGTGACGGCTGGCTGATGACCTTCACCTGGCTGGTGTTGTTTGTGGTTATCGGCCTGAGCGGTGCCTGGTGGTGGCAAGACCACAAAGCTCAGCAGGAAGAGATCACCACTATGGCCGATCAATCTTCGGCGGAACTGAGCAGTAATAGCGAGCAGGGGCAGAGTGTTCCGTTAAATACGTCGACAACTACAGACCCGGCTACAACGTCCACGCCGCCAGCGTCTGTGGATACTACCGCAACCAACACGCAAACACCTGCCGTAACTGCGCCAGCACCAGCTGTTGATCCGCAACAGAATGCGGTTGTTTCGCCTTCGCAGGCAAATGTTGATACCGCCGCGACCCCGGCACCAACGGCAGCAACAACGCCAGATGGTGCTGCGCCGTTGCCAACCGATCAGGCTGGCGTGACCACGCCGGTGGCTGATCCGAATGCGCTGGTGATGAACTTTACTGCCGATTGCTGGCTGGAGGTCACTGATGCTACCGGTAAAAAATTGTTTAGCGGTATGCAGCGTAAAGACGGTAATTTGAACTTAACCGGCCAGGCACCATACAAACTGAAAATTGGTGCGCCAGCCGCAGTACAGATCCAGTATCAAGGGAAACCTGTCGATCTGAGTCGTTTTATCAGAACTAACCAGGTTGCGCGTCTGACCCTCAATGCCGAACAATCACCGGCGCAGTAACAGACGGGTAACGCGGGAGATTTTTCATGCATAACCAGGCTCCAATTCAACGTAGAAAATCAACACGTATTTACGTTGGGAATGTGCCGATTGGCGATGGTGCTCCCATCGCCGTACAGTCCATGACCAATACGCGTACGACAGACGTCGAAGCAACGGTCAATCAAATCAAGGCGCTGGAACGCGTTGGCGCTGATATCGTCCGTGTCTCCGTACCGACGATGGACGCGGCAGAAGCGTTCAAACTCATCAAACAGCAGGTTAACGTGCCGCTGGTGGCTGACATCCACTTCGACTATCGCATTGCACTGAAAGTAGCGGAATACGGCGTCGATTGTCTGCGTATTAACCCTGGCAATATCGGTAATGAAGAGCGTATTCGCATGGTGGTTGACTGTGCGCGCGATAAAAACATTCCGATCCGTATTGGCGTTAACGCCGGATCGCTGGAAAAAGATCTGCAAGAAAAGTATGGCGAACCGACGCCGCAGGCGTTGCTGGAATCCGCCATGCGCCATGTTGATCATCTCGATCGCCTGAACTTCGATCAGTTCAAAGTCAGCGTGAAAGCGTCTGACGTCTTCCTCGCTGTTGAGTCTTATCGTTTGCTGGCAAAACAGATCGATCAGCCGCTGCATCTGGGGATCACCGAAGCCGGTGGTGCACGCAGCGGGGCAGTAAAATCCGCCATTGGTTTAGGTCTGCTGCTGTCTGAAGGCATCGGCGACACGCTGCGCGTATCGCTGGCGGCCGATCCGGTCGAAGAGATCAAAGTCGGTTTCGATATTTTGAAATCGCTGCGTATCCGTTCGCGAGGGATCAACTTCATCGCCTGCCCGACCTGTTCGCGTCAGGAATTTGATGTTATCGGTACAGTTAACGCACTGGAGCAACGCCTGGAAGATATCATCACTCCGATGGACGTTTCGATTATCGGCTGCGTGGTGAATGGCCCAGGTGAGGCGCTGGTTTCTACACTTGGTGTCACCGGCGGCAACAAGAAAAGCGGCCTCTATGAAGATGGCGTGCGCAAAGACCGTCTGGACAACAACGATATGATCGACCAGCTGGAAGCACGCATTCGTGCGAAAGCCAGTCAGCTGGACGAAGCGCGTCGGATTGACGTTCAGCAGGTTGAAAAATAATAACGTGATGGGAAGCGCCTCGCTTCCCGTGTATGATTGAACCCGCATAGCTCCCGAAACATTGAGGGAAGCGTTGAGGGTTCATTTTTATATTCAGAAAGAGAATAAACGTGGCAAAAAACATTCAAGCCATTCGCGGCATGAACGATTACCTGCCTGGCGAAACGGCCATCTGGCAGCGCATTGAAGGCACACTGAAAAACGTGCTCGGCAGCTACGGTTACAGTGAAATCCGCTTGCCGATTGTAGAGCAGACCCCGCTATTCAAACGTGCGATTGGTGAAGTCACCGACGTGGTTGAAAAAGAGATGTACACCTTTGAGGATCGCAATGGCGACAGCCTGACTCTGCGCCCTGAAGGGACGGCGGGCTGTGTACGCGCCGGCATCGAGCATGGTCTTCTGTACAATCAGGAACAGCGTCTGTGGTATATCGGGCCGATGTTCCGTCACGAGCGTCCGCAGAAAGGGCGTTATCGTCAGTTCCATCAGTTGGGCTGCGAAGTTTTCGGTCTGCAAGGTCCGGATATCGACGCTGAACTGATTATGCTCACCGCCCGCTGGTGGCGTGCGCTGGGTATCTCCGAACACGTAACTCTTGAGCTGAATTCTATCGGTTCGCTGGAAGCACGCGCCAATTACCGCGATGCGCTGGTGGCATTCCTTGAGCAGCATAAAGAAAAGCTGGACGAAGACTGCAAACGCCGCATGTACACTAACCCGCTGCGCGTGCTGGATTCCAAAAATCCGGAAGTGCAGGCGCTTCTCAACGATGCTCCGGCATTAGGCGATTATCTGGACGAGGAGTCTCGTGAGCACTTTGCCGGTCTGTGCAAACTGCTTGAGAGCGCGGGGATCGCTTACACCGTAAACCAGCGTCTGGTGCGTGGTCTGGATTACTATAACCGTACCGTTTTCGAGTGGGTGACTAACAGTCTCGGCTCCCAGGGCACCGTGTGTGCAGGCGGTCGTTATGACGGTCTTGTGGAACAACTGGGCGGTCGTGCAACACCGGCTGTCGGTTTTGCGATGGGCCTCGAACGTCTTGTATTGTTAGTACAGGCCGTTAATCCGGAATTTAAAGCCGATCCTGTTGTCGATATATACCTGGTGGCTTCAGGTGCTGATACACAATCTGCGGCTATGGCATTAGCTGAGCGTCTGCGTGATGAATTACCGGGCGTGAAATTGATGACCAACCACGGCGGCGGCAACTTTAAGAAACAGTTTGCCCGTGCTGATAAATGGGGTGCCCGCGTTGCTGTGGTGCTGGGTGAGTCTGAAGTGGCTAACGGCACAGCAGTAGTGAAGGATTTGCGCTCTGGTGAGCAAACGGCAGTTGCGCAGGATAGCGTAGCCGCGCATTTGCGCACGTTACTGGGTTAAGGAAGGAGAAGGACAGCGTGGAAATTTACGAGAACGAAAACGACCAGGTAGAAGCGGTTAAACGCTTTTTTGCTGAAAATGGCAAAGCACTGGCTGTTGGGGTGATTTTGGGCGTTGGCGCACTGATTGGCTGGCGCTACTGGAACAGCCATCAGGTTGATTCTGCACGCTCCGCTTCTCTTGCCTATCAAAATGCGGTTACCGCAGTGAGCGAAGGCAAACCGGATAGCATCCCGGCGGCGGAAAAATTTGCTGCTGAAAATAAAAATACTTATGGTGCGCTGGCTTCTTTGGAACTTGCGCAGCAATTTGTTGACAAAAATGAACTAGAGAAAGCTGCCGCCCAGTTACAACAGGGGCTGGCAGACACGAGCGATGAAAATCTCAAAGCCGTGATAAATCTGCGTCTTGCTCGCGTTCAGGTACAGCTCAAGCAGGCTGATGCCGCGCTGAAAACCCTTGATACCATCAAAGGTGAAGGGTGGGCTGCCATTGTTGCCGACCTGCGTGGTGAAGCATTGCTGAGCAAAGGTGATAAGCAAGGTGCGCGTAGTGCATGGGAAGCAGGCGTGAAAAGCGATGTTACTCCGGCACTGAGCGAAATGATGCAGATGAAAATTAATAATTTGTCCATCTGAGAGGGACCCGATGCAATTGCGTAAATTACTGCTGCCAGGACTGCTTTCCGTTACCCTTTTAAGCGGCTGTTCGCTGTTTAACAGCGAAGAAGATGTGGTAAAGATGTCCCCATTGCCAACCGTTGAAAACCAGTTTACGCCGACCACGGCGTGGAGCACTTCCGTTGGTAGCGGCATTGGCAACTTCTATTCCAATCTTCATCCGGCACTGGCGGACAACGTTGTCTATGCAGCGGACCGCGCTGGTTTAGTAAAAGCGCTGAATGCGGATGATGGCAAAGAAATCTGGTCTGTCAGCCTGGCTGAGAAAGATGGCTGGTTCTCTAAAGAGCCTGCATTACTTTCTGGCGGTGTGACCGTGTCTGGTGGGCATGTCTACATTGGCAGCGAAAAGGCGCAGGTTTACGCGCTGAATACCAGCGATGGTACTGTGGCATGGCAAACTAAAGTCGCGGGTGAAGCACTTTCGCGCCCGGTGGTCAGCGACGGTCTGGTGTTAATCCACACCAGTAACGGTCAGTTACAAGCGCTGAACGAAGCTGACGGCGCTGTCAAATGGACAGTTAACCTCGATATGCCTTCGCTCTCTTTGCGTGGCGAGTCTGCGCCAGCAACGGCTTTTGGTGCGGCCGTCGTGGGGGGCGATAATGGTCGCGTCAGCGCAGTGCTGATGGAACAGGGCCAGATGATTTGGCAGCAGCGTATTTCCCAGGCGACCGGTTCTACCGAAATTGACCGTCTGAGCGATGTTGACACGACTCCCGTCGTTGTTAACGGCGTTGTTTTCGCGCTGGCCTATAATGGTAACCTGACGGCGCTTGATCTGCGCAGTGGTCAGATTATGTGGAAACGCGAACTGGGTTCGGTGAATGATTTCATCGTCGACGGCAATCGCATCTATCTGGTCGATCAAAATGACCGGGTGATGGCGTTGACCATTGATGGCGGCGTTACGCTGTGGACACAAAGCGATCTGCTGCATCGCCTGCTGACTTCTCCGGTGCTGTATAATGGCAACCTGGTGGTCGGTGACAGTGAAGGTTATTTGCACTGGATTAACGTCGAAGATGGTCGTTTCGTTGCCCAGCAAAAAGTTGATAGTTCCGGTTTCCAGACTGAACCGGTTGCCGCTGACGGCAAACTGCTGATCCAGGCAAAAGACGGAACCGTGTACTCTATTACACGTTAATCGTCTCTGTCGTTCACTTTGAAAACGGCTCCTGGACAGGGGCCGTTTTCCTGTTTTTAACAACGACGCGAATATAGCGTGCGTTGTCTGATGATTTATAAAAATGAGGCTTTAAACATGGTACCTGTGGTCGCGCTTGTCGGGCGCCCTAACGTAGGAAAATCCACGTTATTTAACCGTCTAACTCGCACCCGAGATGCGCTGGTTGCGGATTTCCCGGGTCTGACTCGTGACCGTAAGTACGGTCGTGCGGAAATTGAAGGCCGTGAGTTTATCTGTATTGATACCGGCGGGATTGATGGCACAGAAGACGGTGTAGAAACCCGCATGGCGGAACAGTCGCTGCTGGCGATTGAAGAAGCGGACGTCGTACTGTTTATGGTGGATGCGCGCGCGGGCCTGATGCCGGCGGACATCGCGATCGCTAAACACCTGCGCTCTCGTGAAAAGCCCACCTTCCTGGTGGCAAACAAAACTGACGGTCTGGATCCCGATCAGGCAGTGGTTGATTTCTACTCGCTTGGTTTAGGTGAAATCTACCCGATCGCCGCGTCTCACGGTCGTGGCGTATTAAGTCTGCTGGAGCATGTCCTGCTGCCGTGGATGGAAGATCTCGCACCGCAAGAGGAAGTCGACGAAGACGCTGAATACTGGGCACAATTTGAAGCGGAAGAGAACGGCGAAGAAGAAGAGGAAGACGACTTCGACCCGCAAAGTCTGCCGATCAAACTGGCGATTGTGGGTCGTCCGAACGTAGGTAAGTCTACACTCACTAACCGTATTCTTGGTGAAGAGCGCGTTGTTGTTTATGACATGCCTGGTACGACGCGTGACAGTATCTACATTCCAATGGAACGCGACGGACGTGAGTATGTGCTCATTGACACCGCTGGCGTACGTAAACGCGGCAAAATCACCGATGCTGTAGAGAAATTCTCCGTAATCAAAACGTTGCAGGCCATTGAAGATGCCAACGTGGTGATGTTGGTGATTGATGCGCGCGAAGGTATTTCCGATCAGGATCTCTCGCTGCTGGGCTTTATTCTCAATAGTGGGCGCTCACTTGTCATTGTGGTGAATAAGTGGGATGGCCTGAGTCAGGAAGTGAAAGAGCAGGTGAAAGAAACGCTGGACTTCCGTCTGGGCTTTATCGATTTTGCTCGTGTGCACTTTATCTCTGCCTTGCACGGCAGTGGTGTTGGTAACTTGTTTGAATCAGTACGTGAAGCGTATGACAGCTCCACCCGTCGTGTGGGGACCTCTATGCTGACGCGCATCATGACGATGGCTGTTGAAGATCACCAACCGCCGCTGGTACGCGGTCGTCGTGTGAAGCTGAAATATGCCCACGCCGGTGGTTATAACCCGCCGATTGTGGTGATTCACGGTAATCAGGTGAAAGACCTGCCTGATTCCTACAAGCGCTACTTGATGAACTACTTCCGCAAATCGCTGGACGTAATGGGATCGCCGATTCGTATTCAGTTCAAAGAAGGGGAAAACCCGTATGCGAATAAGCGTAACACCCTGACGCCAACCCAGATGCGTAAACGTAAGCGTCTGATGAAGCACATCAAGAAAAATAAATAATTATCCGTAAGTATTTTATCTGCCATTCCCTCTATGAATGTAGAGGGATGGCTACCGGAGGAATTCATATGGAACTGCATTGTCCACAATGTCAGCATGTGCTTGATCAGGATAACGGCCATGCGCGTTGCCCATCCTGCGGGGAAATTATTGAAATGAAAGCTCTTTGTCCAGACTGCCATCAACCGTTGCAGGTGTTAAAAGCCTGCGGTGCAGTAGATTACTTCTGTCAGCACGGGCATGGCTTGATATCGAAAAAACGCGTTGAATTCGTGCTGGCTTAATGCACCTTTTTACGCGATTTTTTTACTGGCTGGATGTTTTTAACTTCACTTTCTATCCAGCCGTCTTCCAGACGTGTGGTTAGCATTTCACCCGCTTTAACTTGCTTCACTTTTTTCAGTACATTGCCGTCAGTAGCAGTAGTAACGCTGTATCCACGCGCCAGCGTTGACAGTGGGCTTACGGCTTCGAGGTGCGTTACTGCATTACCGAAACGTTCACGCGTGGCGCTAAGCTGTACGCGCAGGGTTTCTGCTAATCGATATTCCAGTTGCTGAATGCGCGTTTGCGCGCGATGAATCTTCGGCTGTGGATTTTGCTGATTCAGCCGCTGTGTTAACCGCTGCTGCTGTTGCCCGGTACGCTTAAGTTGATTTTCCAGCGCAAAGCTCATCCGCTTTTGCAGGCGCTCAAGCATGGTTTGCTGGCGTGCCAGCCGGAGCTGCGGATGCTGTTGCTGTAATCGGTGATGGATCTGCGTAAAGCGACGCGTGCGGTTGGCGAGATAATAATCCATCGCCATCTCCAGCCGTTGACGGGTCGATTGCACCTGGCGCAGTAACTCTTGCTGATTACGGCTCACTACTTCAGCGGCGGCAGACGGCGTTGGCGCACGCAGATCGGCAACAAAATCGGCAATGGTCACATCCGTCTCATGCCCGACGGCGCTGACGACCGGAATGCGGCTGGCAAAAATCGCCCGCGCTACGCGTTCGTCGTTAAAACTCCATAAATCTTCCAGCGAACCGCCGCCGCGCCCAACGATCAACACGTCGCACTCATTGCGCTGATTCGCCAGTTCAATGGCGCGAACAATTTGCCCCGGTGCGTCATCGCCCTGAACGGCGGTGGGGTAGATGATCACCGGTAGAGAAGGATCGCGACGTTTTAACACATGCAAAATATCATGTAGCGCAGCACCGGTTTTTGAGGTGATCACACCAACGCAATGCGCAGGGGAGGGAAGTGGTTTTTTGTATTGCTGATCGAACAAACCTTCAGCCTGCAACTTCGCTTTGAGCTGTTCGTACTTCTGTTGCAGCAGCCCTTCACCGGCCGGCTGCATACTCTCAACGATTATCTGGTAGTCACCGCGCGGCTCGTAGAGCGTAATATTGGCGCGAACTAAAACTTGTTGTCCATGCTGTGGACGGAAGGTCACCCGGCGGTTGCTGTTGCGGAACATCGCGCAGCGTACCTGGGCGGTGTCGTCTTTGAGTGTAAAGTACCAGTGACCGGAAGCCGGTTGTGTGAAATTAGAGATTTCGCCGCTGATCCAAACCTGTCCCATCTCATGCTCAAGCAGCAGACGAACCGTTTGATTCAGGCGACTAACGGTAAAAATTGCAGGGGATTGAGAAGGTAACATGTGAGCGAGATCAAATTCTAAATCAGCAGGTTATTCAGTCGATAGTAACCCGCCCTTCGGGGATAGCAAGCATTTTTTGCAAAAAGGGGTAGATGCAATCGGTTACGCTCTGTATAATGCCGCGGCAATATTTATTAACCACTCTGGTCGAGATATTGCCCATGCTACGTATCGCTAAAGAAGCTCTGACGTTTGACGACGTTCTCCTCGTTCCTGCTCATTCTACCGTTCTGCCGAATACTGCTGACCTCAGCACCCAGCTGACGAAAACTATTCGTCTGAATATCCCTATGCTTTCCGCAGCAATGGATACCGTAACGGAAGCGCGCCTGGCTATTGCTCTGGCTCAGGAAGGCGGTATCGGCTTTATCCACAAAAACATGTCCATTGAACGCCAGGCAGAAGAAGTTCGCCGTGTGAAAAAACACGAATCTGGTGTGGTGACTGATCCGCAGACTGTTCTGCCAACCACGACGCTGCGCGAAGTGAAAGAACTGACTGAGCGTAACGGTTTTGCGGGCTATCCGGTCGTTACCGAAGAAAACGAACTGGTGGGTATTATCACCGGTCGTGACGTGCGTTTTGTTACCGACCTGAACCAGCCGGTTAGCGTTTACATGACGCCGAAAGAGCGTCTGGTCACCGTGCGTGAAGGTGAAGCCCGTGAAGTGGTGCTGGCAAAAATGCACGAAAAACGCGTTGAAAAAGCGCTGGTGGTTGATGACGAATTCCACCTGATCGGCATGATCACCGTGAAAGACTTCCAGAAAGCGGAACGTAAACCGAACGCCTGTAAAGACGAGCAAGGCCGTCTGCGTGTTGGTGCTGCAGTTGGCGCAGGTGCGGGTAACGAAGAGCGTGTTGACGCGCTGGTTGCCGCTGGCGTTGACGTTCTGCTGATTGACTCCTCCCACGGTCACTCAGAAGGCGTTTTGCAGCGTATCCGTGAAACCCGTGCTAAATATCCGGATCTGCAAATCATCGGCGGCAACGTGGCAACAGCTGCAGGTGCACGCGCTTTGGCAGAAGCTGGTTGCAGCGCGGTTAAAGTCGGTATCGGCCCTGGTTCTATCTGTACGACTCGTATCGTTACTGGCGTAGGTGTTCCGCAGATCACTGCCGTTGCTGACGCAGTTGAAGCCCTGGAAGGCACCGGTATTCCGGTTATCGCAGATGGTGGTATTCGCTTCTCCGGCGACATCGCCAAAGCTATCGCCGCTGGCGCAAGCGCGGTGATGGTAGGTTCCATGCTGGCGGGTACTGAAGAATCTCCGGGTGAAATCGAACTCTACCAGGGCCGTTCTTACAAATCTTACCGTGGTATGGGTTCCCTGGGCGCGATGTCCAAAGGTTCCTCTGACCGTTATTTCCAGAGCGATAACGCTGCCGACAAACTGGTGCCGGAAGGTATCGAAGGTCGCGTAGCTTATAAAGGTCGCCTGAAAGAGATCATTCACCAGCAGATGGGCGGCCTGCGCTCCTGTATGGGTCTGACCGGCTGTGGTACTATCGACGAACTGCGTACTAAAGCGGAGTTTGTACGTATCAGCGGTGCGGGCATTCAGGAAAGCCACGTTCACGACGTGACCATTACTAAAGAGTCCCCGAACTACCGTCTGGGCTCCTGATTCTCTTCGCCCGACTTCATGTCGGGCGATTTATATTATCTGTTTCACTTGCCTCGGAATAAGCGTCAATGACGGAAAACATTCATAAGCATCGCATCCTCATTCTGGACTTCGGTTCTCAGTACACTCAACTGGTTGCGCGCCGCGTGCGTGAGCTGGGTGTTTACTGCGAACTGTGGGCGTGGGATGTGACAGAAGCACAAATTCGTGACTTCAATCCAAGCGGCATTATTCTTTCCGGCGGCCCGGAAAGCACCACCGAAGAAAACAGCCCGCGTGCGCCGCAGTATGTCTTTGAAGCAGGCGTACCGGTATTCGGCGTTTGCTATGGCATGCAGACCATGGCAATGCAGTTGGGCGGTCACGTTGAAGCCTCTAACGAACGTGAATTTGGCTACGCGCAGGTTGAAGTCGTAAACGACAGCGCACTGGTTCGCGGTATCGAAGATGCGCTGACCGCAGACGGTAAACCGCTGCTCGATGTCTGGATGAGCCACGGCGATAAAGTTACCGCTATCCCGTCCGACTTCGTCACCGTAGCCAGCACCGAAAGCTGCCCGTTTGCCATTATGGCTAACGAAGAAAAACGCTTCTATGGCGTACAGTTCCACCCGGAAGTGACTCACACCCGCCAGGGTATGCGCATGCTGGAGCGTTTTGTGCGTGATATCTGCCAGTGTGAAGCCCTGTGGACGCCAGCGAAAATTATCGACGATGCTGTAGCTCGCATCCGCGAGCAGGTAGGCGACGATAAAGTCATCCTCGGCCTCTCTGGTGGTGTGGATTCCTCCGTAACCGCAATGCTGCTGCACCGCGCTATCGGTAAAAACCTGACTTGCGTATTCGTCGACAACGGCCTGCTGCGTCTCAACGAAGCAGAGCAGGTTCTGGATATGTTTGGCGATCACTTTGGTCTGAACATTGTTCACGTACCGGCAGAAGATCGCTTCCTGTCAGCGCTGGCTGGCGAAAACGATCCGGAAGCAAAACGTAAAATCATCGGGCGCGTTTTCGTTGAAGTGTTCGATGAAGAAGCGCTGAAACTGGAAGACGTGAAGTGGCTGGCGCAGGGCACCATCTACCCTGACGTTATCGAATCTGCGGCTTCTGCAACCGGTAAAGCACACGTCATCAAATCTCACCACAACGTGGGCGGCCTGCCGAAAGAGATGAAGATGGGCCTGGTTGAACCGCTGAAAGAGCTGTTCAAAGACGAAGTGCGTAAGATTGGTCTGGAGCTGGGCCTGCCGTACGACATGCTGTACCGTCACCCGTTCCCGGGACCAGGCCTTGGCGTTCGTGTGCTGGGTGAAGTGAAGAAAGAGTACTGTGACCTGCTGCGCCGTGCTGACGCCATCTTCATTGAAGAACTGCGTAAAGCGGACCTGTACGACAAAGTCAGCCAGGCGTTCACTGTGTTCCTGCCGGTACGTTCCGTTGGCGTAATGGGCGATGGTCGTAAGTATGACTGGGTTGTCTCTCTGCGTGCTGTCGAAACCATCGACTTTATGACCGCACACTGGGCGCATCTGCCGTACGATTTCCTCGGTCGTGTTTCCAACCGCATTATCAATGAAGTGAACGGTATTTCTCGCGTGGTGTATGACATCAGCGGCAAGCCGCCAGCTACCATTGAGTGGGAATGATTTGACCCTGCACTATGAATGAACAAAACCCTCTGTTACTACAGAGGGTTTTTTATCTTCAAGAATCATAGGCTTGAAGTTACTAACATCGATTAATTAAACCAGCTTTCCGATTTGTTCTCTTCTGCTTTGCCCACGCTTTTCATCAGATCGCGACCGCCTTCAGTCATATTTCTGTTGGCGTCAGCTTCAGATTGCACCACATCGGTTTGCGCAGCTTTGTGCTTCAGTTCCTGATCGATAAATTCGTTTTCGCGCTTAACGCGGGCTTCTTCTTTCGCCAGCGCCAGTTTTTGTTTCTGAATCTCTAAGCTGCGTAGCTCATCTTCATAACTTTGATCGCGTTTTTTGTCCGCAGTGGCTTCGGCGTCCAGTTTATCCTGACGAGCTTTCTTATTTGCCGCTGCCGTTGCCGCTCTTTTGTTAGCGGCGGCCTGGGCATTTGCGCGACGTTGCTTCTCTTGCTGGATTTCCCTGTTGCGCTCCGCGACCCATTCGTCATGCTGCCTTTGCTCTTCATTTTTACCTTGCTGTTCCGCTTCTGCGACAGCAGAGAGTTGATCCTGCAATGATGAGGCGATAGCCGGATAGCTTAAGGAGGCTAAGATGGCGCAAAGAAAAACTTTCTTCATGACTCCTCCTGATTATTAGCTCTTTTCAGGACATTTAGTATTTGGCTGAATACGCGTTTCGTTATACGTTGTGGTAATAACAACGGCTAAACCTGTCGTAAACTGGCACTCTTTACCCACCTGGGTAGAGGTATACACTTTGGTGCCTTCCTTATATGTTAAAGAAACACCTTCCACTAAGGTTTTATCATTCACCATAGAACCCACTGCCGCGCCTACAGCTCCGCCGCCAACTGCCCCTGCCGTCGTTCCGGAATTGCTGCCAGAACCGACGTTGTGGCCGATAACACCGCCAGCGACTGCGCCAATAAGCGCGCCGAAGGCTTGTGCGTTCCGTTTATTTTGGGAGTTGTCTACGGCAACTTTTGCGGGAAGAATGGAAATAATATTAACGGTTTTAGTTTCTTGTTTGGTATTCAGTTGATCGGTTTGATAAACATCGGCGGCATGATCGTCAGCATTTGACTGGCATCCTGCCAGAGTGAATGACGCTAACATTGCCACAGGCAGAAGACATTTTTTAAATTTCATCACTATTCCTTGTTATACACATTACGAAAAATAAGACATTTAAGATCATCAAAAGAGGAAAGTAAATGTATTGCGTATAAAGGGATAGATTAAATTTATTAAAATTCACGCAG
>OHKB01000017.1_pt1 | contig 113299 bp, 88 predicted proteins | sample 1568741 | NCBI WGS metagenome assembly OHKB01 (sample SAMEA3879575, study PRJEB24766) | human gut metagenome | biome: human-associated habitat; feature: feces | place: USA | collected 1985/1987
TGAATCTAACGCGTCTGCCAATTCCGCCATATCCGCATATTCTGTTTTTGTTCGTGGCCGTTCGGATCGGAACGATAGTTATTATACCACGGATACAGAAAAAGTCAAGCACTTTTTTCAAAAATCATGCTACAAATTTTCGAGCGAAAATTGTTGCATTCCGTATAGGCCGAATGGGGCGAAAAATCTGGCGGGATATGGTACAATAAATATCACCCCCTGCGGGGCAGGCGGCCCGGCGGGACTATTTACGGAAGAGGGAAACTACAGATGTTCAATATCATTATCTTTCTCATCGGCGCAGGCATCATGTTCTATATGGCGTGGCGGAGCTGGTCGCGTCGGCGCAGGCTCATGACCCGGGGCGAAAAAGTAGAGGCCGCAGTGGCGGGCACAGTGCAGAGCCGGGACGGTAAAGCCTATCTGCTGGAATTTTCTACCGCAGGCGGCATCCACCATCTCCATTATCCCAAGTCCGCAAAGGGCAGAGAGCTGGCACAGGGCGCGGTCGTCACCCTTTATTATGACCCGGACGACCCCGCCGAGATGTACGTCGAGGGCGATAAGTCCGTTCTGGGCGCGGAAGTGCTGTACATCGTGCTGGGCATCGTGCTGCTGGTGCTGATGGCCGGCATCGTCCACTGAGAGGGGGAAAAGAAAGATGAAACTCGAACATTTTGGAATGGCAGAGCCGGGCGACTGCCGGGTGGTCTTTTCCGCGACGGCGGCAGAGCTGGAAGAAGCCGTGCAGGCTGTGAGAGCCGCCCCGGGGGCTGCGCAGGACGAAGATGACCTGCTGACGGCGGCGGTGAACCGGGCAATCCTGGAGGGCTTTTCGCCCTTGTTTGCTCAGCTGATGGCGGAGCATGGCTTGCAGCCTGTCACAGACCCCGATTTTGAGCTTCTGGCGGTGAACCGGGCCGAGGGATTCCGGGTGGGGGCGCAGTTCTTCTGTCTGCCGCCACTGGAGCTGGGGGGATACACCGGCTTTGTCCAGCCCATCCAGCCCCGGCCCATCCGGGAACTGACCATCGAGTTGGAGATCAACCGGAATCATGGCGACGAGGACCGTGCCGCCGACGCCGAGGGCAGGCGGGAACTCCGGGCCAGAGTGACGCAGGAGATCTACGCCCAGCGCTGCCAGCAGGCCCGCGCCGTGGCCGAACAGGCCCTCATCGCCCAGCTGGGCACACAGGTCACAGGCCCGCTGCCCAAGCAGCTCGTGGCGGGCAACTACTTTGCCGAACAGCGTCAGTTCAACCTGCGGATGCAGGCCAACGGCATCAACTTCGACCAGTATCTGAAGGTGCAGGGCCAGACCGTAGAGGAGTTCCGCGCATGGCTCCACACCGAGGCGGAGCGCAAGCTGCGCAGCCGGATGGGCCTGCTGCTGGTGGCGCAGCGAGAGCAGCTCTGGCCCACGGAGGCCGAGGTGGAGGAAGAACTGGCCCACTGGGACGACAAGCGGGACGGGGAGCACACCTTCCCCTCAAACGACCGCCGCCGCGCCGCGCAGCGCATCGCGTCCAGCAGGGCCGCTGCCTTCGTGCTGGCCCACTCCACCCTCACGCCGCCGCCCGCTGAGCCGACGGTGCTGAAGGCCGAAAGCTGAATCTCATCCTCCGGGAAAACCGCAGGGTGATAAAAGGCAGGGGAAGCCCGCCGGATGGAAAATGCATCCAGCGGGCTTCTTTGTTAAGAATCTGCGAAGTTTTTGCAAAGTTACCCTCGAAACGCTGGTTTCTTAAATAGCGTCGTGGTATGCTACTATCAAACTCACAGGGAACTGCAGGGCACTGCCGTTTCCGAGATCATAAGCTTTGGTCGTCCCGCTTCAGCCTGCCCGGCACGCCAGTGCCTCTCCCCGTGGGAGAGGTGGCTGCAAAGCAGACGGAGAGGGCGAGGAGGGAACCCCATGAAAGAAGTCAAGACCCCCAAAAAGCCGCTGGCCATCTATTACGCCATCGTGCTGCTGGTGCTGATGCTGCTCAACTTCGTGCTCGTGCCGTGGATGAACGAACGGCAGATCAAGGAAGTGGACTACGGCACCTTCATGTCCATGACCGAGGAGAAGGACATCGGCCGGGTGGATGTGGAATCCAACCAGATCCTTTTTACCGATAAAGACGAAACGCAGGTCTACAAGACGGGCCTCATGAACGACCCTGACCTGACCCAGCGCCTTTACGACGCGGGCGCACAGTTTTCCAGCGAGATCGTCGAGCAGGCCTCGCCGCTGATGAGCTTTCTGCTGAGCTTCGTGCTGCCCATCGTCCTCTTCGTCTGGCTGGGCAATGTTATGAACCGGAAGCTGATGGAGAAGGCCGGAGGCGCGAACTCGATGATGTTCGGCGGCGTGGGCAAGTCCAACGCCAAGGTCTATGTCCAGTCCACCCACGGCATCCGCTTCGCGGATGTGGCCGGCGAGGACGAGGCCAAAGAGAATCTGCAGGAGATCGTCGATTATCTGCACGACCCTAAGAAATACGAGGAGATCGGCGCTTCCATGCCCAAGGGCATCCTCCTCGTCGGCCCTCCGGGCACCGGCAAGACCATGCTGGCAAAAGCCGTGGCCGGTGAGTCCAATGTGCCCTTCTTCTCGATCTCCGGCTCGGAGTTCGTGGAGATGTTCGTGGGCATGGGAGCCTCCAAGGTGCGCGACCTGTTCAAGCAGGCGAAGGAAAAAGCACCCTGCATCGTCTTTATCGATGAGATCGACGCCATCGGCCAGAAGCGCAACAGCGGTCAGCTGGGCGGCAACGATGAGCGGGAGCAGACCCTGAACCAGCTGCTCACCGAGATGGACGGCTTTGAGGGCAACACCGGAGTCATCATCCTCGCGGCCACCAACCGCCCGGACTCCCTCGACCCCGCCCTGACCCGTCCGGGTCGCTTCGACCGCCGTGTGCCGGTCGAGCTGCCCGACCTCAAGGGCCGCGAGGAGATCCTGAAGGTCCATGCCAAGAAGGTGGCGCTTGCCCCCGGCATCGACTTCAACACCGTGGCCCGGATGGCCTCCGGCGCTTCCGGCGCAGAGCTGGCCAACATCGTCAACGAAGCCGCTCTGCGGGCTGTCCGCTCGGGCCGCAAGAGCGTGACGCAGGCTGACCTTGAGGAGAGCATCGAGGTGGTCATCGCAGGCTACCAGAAGAAGAACTCCATCCTCACCGACAAGGAAAAGTGCATCGTGGCCTACCATGAGGTCGGCCATGCGCTGGTGGCGGCGCTCCAGAGCCACTCCGCTCCCGTCCAGAAGATCACCATCATCCCCCGCACCTCGGGTGCGCTGGGTTATACCATGCAGGTCGAAGAGGGCAACCACTACCTCATGACCAAGGAAGAGCTGGAAAATAAGATCGCCACCCTCACCGGCGGTCGTGCCGCCGAGGAGGTGGCCTTCCAGTCGGTCACGACCGGTGCATCCAACGACATCGAGCAGGCCACCAAGCTGGCCCGCGCCATGCTCACCCGCTACGGCATGAGCAAGGAGTTCGACATGGTGGCCCTTGAGACGGTGAACAACCAGTATCTGGGCGGCGACACCTCGCTGGCCTGCTCGGCCCAGACCCAGAGGGAGATCGACCAGCGGGTCGTGGAGCTGGTGAAGGCCCAGCACGAAAAGGCCATCCGGATCCTGACCGACAACCGGGCCAAGCTCGACGAACTGGCAAAGTACCTCTACGAGAAGGAGACCATCACCGGCGACGAGTTCATGGCCATCCTCGAAGAAAAAGCCTCAGATGAAAAATAAAAGGAAAGCGCTGCAATAATCCGACCGCCGTATCCGTATTCATTACAGATACGGCGGTTTTCTGATGCGCCGTGTCGCAAATAAGATAGTAATTTGGGAAGATCCCTCCGTCAGCGCTGACAGAGAGGTCGTCCCCCTACAGGAGGATACGACATATGAGACTGAACAAGAACACTGCACGCCGTGCCGCTGCTGCGGCCGCTCTGCTGACCATGACCGCTGCAATGAGCGTGGGTGCTTTCGCTGCCGATGACACGGTCGTCGAGGGCTATCTGCCCCCGCAGGCCGAGAGCGTCATGACGCAGGGCGACATCGCCCTCCACTCCGACGTTCCGGTGGGGGAGGTAGACCCCAACTACGGCGGCTACGCCTCCCCGGTGGAGAATCCCATTCAGGGCAACGTCATGATGATCTCCGATGCAGCGGAGGAAAAGCACGAGGCCCGTTACACCGTCAAGGGTCTGCTGGGCAAGCAGGTGCTTTATACCGCCCGTCAGGAGGGCCAGGTGCTGACGCTGGACGCTCCGGATGACAATGCTACCTTCCGGGCCACCATCCTCGATATGCAGGCTCTGCTGGATCAGGGTGTGAGCACGCTGGTGTTCAAGACCGGCAAGACCTCCACCACCCTGAACCTGACCCTCCTGTGCGAGGGCCAGAAGTCCGGCACCAAAGTGACCCTGCGCCACCTCGGCAGCAGCGCCCGCCTCACCGTGGGCTTCCGCAGCCGCCGCGACCTCATCGTCGGTCGCTGAGCCGCAAACGAACCGTTTTCTCTCCTCTTTTCCATTGATACGAACAGCAAGAAGGCCCGCTGCATTCATCGCAGCGGGCCTTCTTGTGTGTTCAGATGGTATCGTCCGGGCCGCTCCCGCCCTGCTCCGAGGCATAGAGGAGCATCAGGTGGTTTGCACTGGCCTCCAGCTGGCTCTTGGCCTGACGGAGGTTCGCTTCCTCCGTCTCGTTCATCTTCTCGGGCTTATCCTTCCGCAGGCAGCGGCGGAGGTTCGCCACATCGGCTTTGATGCGGTTCTTCTCCTCCTTGTCCAGCTCCTTCTTGCACTTCGAGAGAGCTTCGTCTACCTTGTAGGCCAGCACCTCGGCCTGATTGTGGAGGTCGAGACGCTCCTTGCGGCGGCTGTCCTCGGCCTCGTAGGCGGCGGCGTCCGCCATGGCGCGCTGGATCTCATTCTCCGAGAGGTTGGTGCTGCCGGTGATGGTGATGTTCTGCTCCCGGCCCGTGCCGAGGTCCTTGGCCGACACCTTGACCACGCCGTTGACGTCGATGTCAAAGGTGACTTCGATCTGTGGTTTGGACGAGAAGCTGGCCCGGATGCCGTTCAGCTTGAACTTGCCGAGGCTCTTGTTGTCCCGGGCAAAATGCCGCTCGCCCTGCAGGACGTTGATCTCCACGCTGGTCTGCATGGGGCGGGCCGTGGTGAAGAGCTGGCTCTTGCGGGTGGGGATCATGCTGTTGCGGGTGATGAGGGGGGTGGCGACGCCGCCCAGCGTCTCGATGGAGAGGGTCAGAGGGGTGACGTCCATCAGCACGAGGCCCTGCGCCGCTGCACCGGTGGCACCGGCCAGCTTGCCGCCGCCCTGCAGCAGGCCGCCCTGTACGGCGGCACCCATCGCCACGCACTCGTCGGGGTTGAGGCTGTGGCTCGGCTCACAGCCCAGCAGCTCTTTTACCTGACGCTCAACGGCAGGCATCCGGGTGCTGCCGCCCACCAGAAGCACCTTGCCCAGCTGGGAGGCCGAGATGCCGGCGTCCCGCAGTGCGTTCTGCACAGGGGCCACGGTCCGGGCCAGCAGGTCGCCGGTCATCATTTCGAACTGGGGGCGGGAAAGGGTCAGGTCGAGGTGGTGGGGGCCGTCCTTGCCCACCGCGATGAAGGGGAGATTGAGCTGGGCCGAGAGGGCGCTGGACAGCTCCTTCTTGGCCTTTTCAGCCTCTTCCTTCAGGCGGCCCATGGCGGCGGGGTCGCGGGAGAGGTCGATGCGGTCAGATTTCTTGAACTCGGCCACCGCATACTCCACGATGCGCTGGTCGAAGTCGTCACCGCCCAGACGGGTATCGCCGCCGGTGGCCAGCACCGTGAAGGTGCCATCCTCGATCTCGATGATGGAGACATCGAAGGTGCCGCCGCCGAGGTCGTAGACCAGGATCTTCTGGGGTGCTTCGTTGTCGAGGCCGTAGGCCACGGCTGCGGCGGTCGGCTCGTTGATGATGCGCAGGACATTCAGGCCCGCGATGCGGCCCGCGTCCTGCGTGGCCTTGCGCTGGCTGTCGTCGAAGTAGGCCGGGACAGTGATGACGGCCTCCGTTACCGGCTCGCCCAGATAGCTTTCGGCGTCGCGGCGGATCTTGGTCAGGATCATGGCGCTGATCTCCTGCGGGGTCAGGTCCTTGCCGTCGATGTGGACGCGGTAGTCGCTGCCCATATGCCGCTTGATGCTGGACACCGTCCGTCCGGAGTTGGCGGCGAGCTGGCGCTTGGCCGCGCCGCCCACCAGCCGCTCGCCGTCCTTGGTAAACGCCACCACACTGGGGGTGGTGCGTTCGCCCTCTGCGTTGGTGATAACGACGGGTTTGCCGCCCTCCACCACGGCTACGCAGCTGTTGGTGGTGCCAAGGTCAATACCGATCACTTTGCTCATTCTGGTCGTCCTCTCTGTTTTTGCGACGCGCATATTTTCTCATAGGTATCATATCGGTTCCGTATGACGATTCCTTGGAGCATTTGTAAAGATTTTGTGTTTCAGCCCGACTCGTTCTCGAGTAGCTGGCGGATGACGCGCTCGGTCTCATCCAGCCAGCTCCGGGCCGTCTCGTCGCCCTCCTTTTGGCGGATGAGGAAGCCCTGTTTTGCCTCGGCCAGCTGGGCCAGCGCCTGCCTGCGGGAGATATACTGCGTCTCATACTGGGCCACCCGGAGGCAGACCTGCGGCACATAGGCGATGTCGGGGGTGGAGGCGCAGAGCTTCTGGGCCTTGCGGTAGGCCCGCAGGGCTGCGCCTACGCCCTTGCCCTGTACCATGGCGTCGTCGCCCAGCGCCACCCATGCGGCTACGTCTCCGGCATCGGCGGCTTTTTTCCAGAACTTCCGGGCCTGCGCGGGGCTTTTGCGGCAGCCTTTGCCCTCGTAGAGCAGTTCGCCCATCATGGCGAGACCCTCGGCGCAGCCCTCCTCGGCGGAGAGCTGATAGAAGTGCATCGCGTCGTCCCAGCGGCCCTCGGCCATGGCCCGGTTCCCGGCCCGCAGCTCCTCTTCGCCCGGCTCGCTGGTGTCGTGGCCGGCATGGAGCAGGCCGTTGAGGAGCGAACAGTCCAGCGTGGCCGAGCTTGTCCATGGGTCGATGACCACGCCGTCGATGCGGTCGGAGTCCAGCGCCGACTGCATGGCGGCAGACAGAAGCATTTCGGCCATAGGGCGGCTGGCGGTGCCCTTGTCGGCTTCCGCCGCCCGCACCGAGGTGAAGAGGGGCAGATAGCACCGGCCCTTCTGGGTGTGCAGGGTCCAGAACGGCAGGTCCTTGGCCTTCTCCGCCGGGACGGGGTGCTCGGCCCACGGGGCCGCGCCGTCCGGCTGGTCGGAGGAGGCTTCCAGCGGCACCAGCACCCGGGTGTCCAGCTCGAGGGCATAGTTGATGGCGTTCATCAGCGCCCAGAAGCTCTCCTCGTTCTGGCCCTTATAAAGCGCAGCCACTGCCCGTTCCACGGCGGGGCAGCCTGTGCCCAGCGGCCCATACTCCGGCAGCTTTTTGCGGTCTGCCGCGCCCACCGGGCGCAGCCGCAGCCGTGCTGCTCCATCCTTTGCCATAGCATCCACCATTCTTTCGTTTGAGATTCCTTTCCAGTATAGCAGGATTTTCCGTTTTTCTCAATCGGAAACATGGCATTCTGGTTTGGAATGCGCTATAATAAAAACTGTTTTGACTGAAATACATCAAAGAAAGGGAGAATCGAGCCTTGAATAAAATGCTTCGCTACCTCAGCGGCTATAAGCGCGAGAGCGTGCTTGCGCCGCTTTTCAAGATGCTGGAAGCCACCTTTGACCTGTTCGTGCCGCTTGTGATGGCCGACATCGTCAACGTGGGCATCGCGGCCCACGACTTCCGCTACATCCTCGTGCGGTGCGGCATCCTGCTCCTGCTGGCCTTCGTGGGCCTTGTCTGCAGCCTGACCGCCCAGTATTTCTCGGCCAAGGCCGCAGTGGGTTACTCCACCGGCCTGCGCCACGCGCTGTTTGAGCACATCCAGCGCCTGAGCTTCACCGAGATGGACACCATGGGCACCAGCACCCTCATCACCCGGATGACCAGCGATGTCAATCAGGTGCAGAGCGGCCTGAACCTCTTCCTCCGGCTGTTCCTGCGCAGTCCCTTCGTGGTGTTCGGCGCGATGGTCATGGCCTTTACGGTCAATTTCCGCGCCGCCCTCATCTTCGTGGTGGCCATCCCGCTGCTGAGCGTCGTGGTCTTCGGCGTCATGGTCATCACCCGACCCCTGTATAAGGCGGTGCAGGCGCGGCTCGACCGCGTGCTGGGCCTGACCCGCGAGAACCTCACCGGCGTCCGCGTCGTCCGCGCCTTCGACAAGGAGAAGACCGAGGTGGACCGCTTCGAGGACGCCAACGAGCTGCTGACGAAGATGCAGCTCCACGTCGGCCACATCTCCGCCCTGATGAACCCGCTGACCTATGTTATCATCAACCTTGCCATCGTGGCGCTGCTGTATGTGGGCAGCATCGAGATCAACATCGGGGGCATGGCCTCCGGCGACGTCATCGCGCTGGTCAACTATATGAACCAGATCTTGATCGAGCTGGTCAAGCTGGCCAACCTCATCGTGCAGGTGAGCAAGGCGCTGGCCTGTGCAGGCCGTGTGCAGGCCGTGCTGGACACCGAGCCGGGCATGGAGTTCCCGCAGGAGCCTGCTGGTGAAGTCCCGGCGGAAAAGGCCGGCGACGCCGTCCGCTTCGACCATGTGGGCCTGACCTATCAGGGCGCAGGCGCACCCAGCCTCTCCGACATCAGCTTCACGGCCAAGCGCGGCCAGACCATCGGCGTCATCGGCGGCACCGGCAGCGGCAAATCCAGCCTCATCAGCCTCATCCCCCGCTTCTACGACGCCACCGAGGGCAGCGTGGAGATCATGGGCCGCCCCGTCCGGCAGTACCCCCGGGCCGACCTGCGGGGCAGGGTGGCCGTGGTCATGCAGAAGGCCCAGCTCTTCGGCGGCACCATCCGCTCGAACCTGCTCTGGGGCAACCAGAACGCCTCCGAGGCAGACCTCTGGGCCGCGCTGGAGACGGCGCAGGCTGCGGAGTTCGTCCGGTCCAAGCCCCTCGGTCTCGATGAACCGGTGGAGCAGGGGGGACGAAACCTCTCCGGCGGCCAGAAGCAGCGCCTGACCATCGCCCGCGCCCTCGTGGGCAGGCCCGACATCCTCATCCTCGACGACAGCGCCAGTGCATTGGACTACGCCACCGATGCGGCCCTGCGCAAGGCGCTGGCCGCGCTGCCGGGTGCTCTGACTGTCTTCATCGTCAGCCAGCGTGCCGCCAGCCTGCAGCACGCAGACCAGATCATCGTGCTGGACGACGGCCATATGGTGGGCCTTGGCCGTCACGCCGAGCTGCTGGACAGCTGCCCGGTCTATCGTGAAATTTACGAGAGCCAGTTCAAGAAAGGGGATGCGCAGAAATGAGTGCAAAAGCAAAAAGCAGGCTGACCCCTGAGCAGCAGAAGGCCACCATGACCCGGGTGCTCCAGAAGATAAAGCCCTACGGATTTTTTGTGGGGTGCAGCCTCATCGTGGCGGCGGTGAGCGTCGCGGCCCAGCTGTATATCCCCATCCTCTGCGGCGACGCCATCGATATGATGCTGGGCAAGGGGGACGTGGACTTCGCGGGCGTGCTGCGCATCGTGTATGAGATCGTGGCTGTGGCCGTGACCGCCGCCTTTGCGCAGTGGCTGCTGAGCGTCTGCAACAACCGCATCACCTTCGCGGTCAGCCGCGACCTGCGAAACGCCGCCATGCGGAAGATCCAGACCCTGCCCCTCTCCTACCTCGACAGCCACCCCTCCGGCGACATCGTGAGCCGGATGGTGGCCGACGTGGATACCTTCGCCGACGGCCTGCTGATGGGCTTCACCCAGCTGTTCTCGGGCGTGCTGACCATCCTCGGCACCCTGCTGTTCATGCTGCGGCAGAACGTGCCCATCACGCTGGTGGTGGTCTGCATCACCCCCCTGAGCCTCGTGGTGGCCAGCTTCCTCGCCAAGCGCAGCTATGGCTACTTCCAGAGCCAGAGCACTGTCCGCGGCGAGCAGACCGCTCTCGTCAATGAGATGATCGAGGGCCAGAAGGTCGTGCAGGCCTTCGGCCATGAGGCCCAGAGCCTTGCGGCCTTCGATGAGGTGAATGGCCGCTTGCAGGACGTGAGCCTGAAGGCCATCTTCTTCTCCAGCCTGACCAACCCCGCCACCCGCTTCGTCAACAACATCGTCTACGCAGGCGTCGGCCTTGTGGGTGCGCTCTACGCGGTGGGCGGCGGCATCTCCATCGGCCAGCTGAGCATCTTCCTGAGCTACGCCAACCAGTACACCAAGCCCTTCAACGAGATCTCCGGCGTCGTGACCGAGCTGCAGAACGCTCTGGCCTGCGCGGCCCGGGTGTTTGAGTTGCTGGACGCCGAGGACCAGTGCCCCGAGGCGGAAAACGCTGTCCGCCTCGAGCCGGACGGCCACGTCCAGATCGAGGACGTCTCCTTCCGCTACCTGCCCGACCGCCCGCTCATCGAGGGGCTGTCTTTGGACGTCAGGCCCGGCCAGCGCATCGCCATCGTCGGCCCCACCGGCTGCGGCAAGACCACCCTCATCAACCTGCTCATGCGGTTCTATGACGTCAACGGCGGTGCCATCAAAGTTTCCGGCACCGACATCCGGGATGTGACCCGCGCCTCCCTGCGGGGCAGCTACGGCATGGTGCTGCAGGACACCTGGCTGCGGGCCGGTACGGTGCGGGAGAACATCGCCTACGGCAGGCCGGACGCCACCCTCGACGAGGTGGTGGCCGCAGCCAAGGCCGCCCACGCCGACAGCTTCATCCGCCGCCTGCCCGAGGGCTATGACACCGTCATCGCCGAGGACGGCGGCAACATCAGTCAGGGCCAGAAGCAGCTGCTCTGCATCGCCCGCGTGATGCTCTGCCTGCCCCCGATGCTGATCCTCGACGAGGCCACCTCCTCCATCGACACCCGCACCGAGGTGCGCATTCAGGCGGCCTTTGCCCGGATGATGCAGGGCCGCACCAGCTTCATCGTGGCACACCGCCTGTCCACCATCCGGGAGGCCGACGTCATCCTCGTGATGAAGGACGGCCACATCGTGGAGCAGGGCGACCACGACACGCTGCTGGCACAGGGCGGCTTCTACGCCAAGCTCTACAACAGCCAGTTCGAGGGCGTGGAGACCTGAGCGGGGAGAAACGCAAATTTTGGAAAATTTCACCGCCGCTCACATGAAATCGTTTCAGCTTCGTCATGAGGCAAACTTCTTGACAGGGGCGGCAGGTTTTGCTAAAATGAGGTCACTTTGAACAAAGCGCAAATGCGTTGACGGGGAAAAAACGATCTTCTTCTGCGTGCAGAGAGCCGCCGGGTGGTGCAAGGCGGTGCAGAGGGTTTCGGTTGCTGGCCCCTGAGCGGCAGGGCTGAAGCAGACAGTAGGCCCTGACGGAAGCCCACCGTTATCCGGGCAGCGATTCGCCCCAAAAAGCCGATCGTGCAGAGCGGCTGTGTGTTGAGCACAGCAAAGAGAGTGGTACCACGGGTGCCCTGTAACAGAAATTACAGGCTCTCGTCTCTCAGGGGATTTCGTCCTTTGAGAGACGGGAGCCTTTTCGTTTGTGGGAAACGTAAGTCAATAAGGAAGCTGGAGGAAAACAAAATGATGGACGCTACCAAATACGCACCGGGATATTACCCCGTGCCCGCCGGTTATGACAGCTGGGTCAAGAAGGACCACATCGAGAAAGCTCCCGCATGGTGCAGCGTGGACCTGCGGGACGGCAATCAGGCCCTGATCGTCCCCATGAGCCTTGAGGAAAAGCTGGAATTTTTCCAGATGCTGGTGAAGATCGGCTTCAAGGAGATCGAGGTGGGCTTCCCCGCCGCCAGCGAGACGGAGTACGAGTTCCTCCGCACCCTCATCGAGAAAAACATGATCCCCGAGGACGTCACCGTGCAGGTGCTGACCCAGTGCCGTGACCACATCATCCGCCGCACCTTCGAGGCGGTCAAGGGGGCGCCCCGGGCCGTCATCCACTTCTACAACTCTACTTCCGTTGCCCAGCGTGAGCAGGTGTTCCATAAGTCCAAGGAGGAGATCAAGCAGATCGCCGTGGACGGCGCAAAGCTGGTCAAGCAGCTGAGCGAGGAGTACGAGGGCAATTTCCTCTTCGAGTACAGCCCCGAGAGCTTCACGGGCACCGAGGTGGACTACGCCGTGGAGGTCTGCAATGCGGTGCTGGACATCATGCAGCCCACCCCCGACCGCCCCATGATCATCAACCTGCCGGTCACGGTGGAGATGAGTATGCCCCATGTCTACGCCAACCAGATCGAGTACTGCGACAAGCACCTGAAGTACCGCGACAGCGTCATCATCTCCACCCACCCCCACAACGACCGCGGCACCGGTGTGGCCTGCGCGGAGCTGGCGGTTCTGGCAGGCGCACAGCGGGTGGAGTGCTGCCTCTTCGGCAACGGCGAGCGGACCGGCAATGTGGACGCTGTGACCCTCGCTATGAATCTGTACAGCCACGGCGTAGACCCGAAGCTGGACTTCTCCGATATGCCTGCCATCTGCGCCACCTACGAGCGTGTCACCCGGATGCACATTTATGAGCGCACTCCCTATGCCGGTCAGCTGGTCTTTGCCGCCTTCTCGGGCAGCCATCAGGACGCCATCGCAAAGGGAATGGCCTACCGCAAGGAGAAGGGCGACCACCGCTGGACCTGCCCCTACATCCCGGTGGACCCCCACGACATCGGCCGCACCTACGACGCCGACGTCATCCGCATCAACAGCCAAAGCGGCAAGGGCGGCATCGGCTTCGTGCTGGAGCAGAACTACGGCTACAACCTGCCCGCCAAGATGCGGGAGGCGCTGGGCTACAAGGTCAAGAGCGTGTCCGACCACAGCCACAAGGAGCTGAGCGCAGGCGAGGTGCTCCACATCTTTGAGGAGGTCTTCCTCAACAAGACCAAGCCCCTGTCCGTCGTCGAGGCCCATTTCGCGCAGGTCAACGGCATTACCGCCACCGTCACGCTGGACATGAACGGCCAGCGCAAGGTCATCACCTCGGTGGGCAATGGCCGTCTGGATGCCGTGGCCAACGCCATCCAGAGCGCCACCGGTATGGAGTTCCATCTGGAAACGTATTCGGAGCACAGCCTTGACGAAGGCTCTACCTCCCGCGCAGCTTCCTATGTGGGCCTCGAGTGGGGCGACGGCACCGTCACATGGGGTGCGGGCACCGACACCGACATCATCGTCGCCGGTGTGCACGCGCTGGTGAGTGCCATCAATAATAAGTAACGAGAGTAAATAAGGGGCAGCTCTGTACAACCTCTCCGTCATTGCTTCGCAATGCCACCTCCCCTATCGAGGGGAGGCCTTGGCATTCCCCGCAAAGTAAGCGGTTTCGCCAGAGGCTCCCCTACTAGGGGAGCTGACGCCGCAGGCGGCTGAGAGGTTGGACAGAGGAGAGACTGACCATAGAGAACAAGCTACGATAAAAGGAGAGTACCATCATGGGAATGACCCAGACGCAGAAAATTCTGGCCGCACACGCGGGCCTCGCCGAGGTCAAGGCGGGCCAGCTCATCAACGCCAAGCTCGACATCGTGCTGGGCAACGACATCACCACACCGGTGGCCATCAACGAGTTCGAGAAGGCAGGCTTTGACGGCGTGTTCGACAAAGAGCACATCGCCATCGTTCTCGACCACTTCGTGCCCAACAAGGACATCAAGAGCGCGACCCAGTCCAAGCAGTGCCGCGAGTTTGCCAACAAGTACGACATCCTCAACTTCTATGATGTGGGCCAGATGGGCATCGAGCACGCGCTGCTGCCCGAAAAAGGCATCGTGACAGCGGGCGACTGCGTCATTGGCGCAGACAGCCATACCTGCACCTACGGTGCGCTGGGCGCTTTCTCCACCGGTGTCGGCTCCACCGATATGGCCGCCGGCATGGCCACCGGCATGGCATGGTTCAAGGTGCCGGCTGCCATCCGGTTCGTCCTGACCGGAACGCTGCCCCCGCGGGTGTCCGGCAAGGACCTCATCCTCCACATCATCGGCATGATCGGCGTGGACGGTGCGCTGTATAAGTCGATGGAGTTCACCGGCCCGGGCGTCGCTTCGCTGTCGATGGATGACCGCCTGAGCATCTGCAACATGGCCATCGAGGCGGGCGCAAAGAATGGCATCTTCCCGGTGGACGACGTGACCAAGGCCTACCTCAAGGGCCGCAGCCAGCGGGAGCCGGTGTTCTACGAGGCCGACCCGGACGCCGAGTACGAGAAGGTCATTGAGATCGACCTGTCGGCCCTCGAACCTACCGTCAGCTACCCTCATCTGCCCGAGAACACCCACCCCGCCAGCGAGGGAAAGGACATCAAGATCGATCAGGTGGTCATCGGCAGCTGCACCAATGGCCGCCTCGAGGATATGGAGGCCGCTTACAACATCCTGAAGGGCAAGCACATCGCAAAGGGCGTGCGCGGCATCATCATCCCCGCCACCATGGCTGTGTATAAGGAGTGCATCCTGCGCGGCTGGACGACGGCCTTCATCGACGCGGGCTGCATCGTCTCCACCCCCACCTGCGGCCCCTGCCTCGGCGGCTACATGGGCATCCTCGCCGAGGGCGAGCGCTGTGTCTCCACCACCAACCGCAACTTCGTGGGCCGTATGGGCCATGTTAAGAGCGAGGTGTATCTGGCATCGCCCGCTACCGCTGCCGCCAGCGCACTGACCGGCTATATCACCGACCCCCGCACGGTCTGAGAAAAGGAGAGTCACCCATGAACAACGCAAACGGTTCTGTTTTTAAATACCCGGACAACGTGGATACCGATGTCATCATCCCGGCCCGCTACCTGAACACCCAGAACGCCAAGGAGCTGGCCGCACACTGCATGGAGGACATCGACAAGGACTTCATCAACAAGGTGAAGGAGGGCGACATCATGGTGGGCGGCTGGAACTTCGGCTGCGGCTCCTCCCGTGAGCACGCGCCGCTGGCCATCAAGGCCGCAGGCATCTCGGTCGTCATCGCCAAGAGCTTTGCCCGCATCTTCTACCGCAACAGCATCAACATCGGCCTGCCCATCATGGAGTGCCCCGAGGCTGTGGACGCCATCGGTGCAGGGGACACCGTCAGCGTGAACTTCGACACCGGCGTCATCACCGATGAGACCACCGGCAAGACCTTTCAGGCCGAGCCTTTCCCGCCCTTCATCCAGAAGATCATCGCCGACGGCGGCTTGATGAAGTCGCTGACGAAAAAGTAAAGTTTTTGCTGCGGCGGCGCGGTTTCGCGGGGTTAAGTTTTCTTATGAACGGCTTCACGCGCTTGTGGCGCGGATTAAATCGCTCTTACGGTGGGGCTTAGTTCTCTTTTGCGTGCCAAAAGAGAACCAGAAAAGCCCCCGCTACTTTCGAGGCGCGGGAGGCACGAATCAAGGGCTGCTCGCCCTTGATAATCCCGGAGGAGTTGTCGAAGCACAAAAATGCTAGCCGCTTCGCTAAACGCATTTTTTGTACTTCTCCGGTTTACGGCTCCGCCGATGGTGTTACGCTTCAGCAGGACTTCACGTTCTGCAAGGGCGTAAAGTCTGCTGCGAAGCAGCAAATGGGAGAAACGAGAAAAAAGCGTTAAGCGCAGCGGCTAGCTTTTTTCCGTTTCGACTTCCTCTTTGGAATCGTTAAGGGCGAGCAGCCCTTAACTCGTTGCGGGGAGAGTGGAGTCCAGAGGTAGGGAGGGGGGAGTCGAAACACCCCTCCCTGCCTCTGGCCCGCGCGGAGCGCAAGCCATTTGGCCAAAAGAAAAAACATCCCCCGCGCCACCAGCGCGAAACCCCACTTAAAGAAAAGATCAGCCCTGCTGCAACAGCAATCGGACCGACCCCGCGCCCGGAAAAATAAAAAACAAAAACCCCCGCACCGGGGTCCCGGTACAGGGGTTTTGTTCGTCAGTCAAACTGCGATCAAGCGTTCTTGTTCGCACGCTTTGCCATACGGCTGATCTTGCGGCTAGCGGTGTTCTTCTTGATGACACCCTTAGCGCGAGCCTTGTCGATCGCGGAAACAGCAGCCAGGACGGTTGCGTCCTTGTCAGCGGCATTCGCATCGATGGCAGCGTCTGCCTTCTTGACGACTGTTTTCAGGTTGGTCTTAATGGCCTTGTTGTGAGCCTGCTCTGCAACAGCCTGCACGACGCGGTCCTTCTGAGATTTGATGTTAGGCATTCGTTCCACCTCCTTGGCTACCTATAACAGCGCACCTTATGATACCATATTTGCCGTTTCAGCGCAAGCATTTTTTCGATTTTTGTTTCAAAAAGTTTTGATTTTCCCATACTTTTTGTGCTGCAAGGCCCTAAAAACGGCTTTTTGGCGAAAAATGGAACAGAAATGAGGGAAAACGATGCGCTTGACCGATATGGCGGACGAGCTGTATGCCGCGGCGGCAGACCTGCCCGGCGGCGTCCGCACAGCCACGGCGCGGCGGGGCGGCGTGACGGTGACGCGGGTGGAGATCGCTCGGGAGGGCCTCGAAAAGCCCCGGGGGCGGTACGTCACGCTGGAAGTGCCCAGCGTCAGCGTGCTGGACGAGCGGGACGCCGAAGTCATTGAGCAGGCAGCGGAGGAGCTGCGGGCGCTTGTGCCGCCGGAAGGGCCGGTGCTGGTGCTGGGCGTGGGCAACCGCCGGGTCACAGCCGACGCCCTCGGGCCGAGGACGACCCAGAAAATTTTCGTCACGATGGGGGCGGGCCGCCCGCCGGTGCAGGGCATCCGCCCCGTGGCAGCGGTCGCCCCGGGGGTCTCGGCCTCCACTGGTCTGAGCTTACAGCAGCTGGCCGGGGCACTGGTGAGGGAGGTGAGGCCTACGGCCCTCATCTGCGTGGACAGCCTCTGTTCTTCTGAGCCGCAGCGGCTGGGCCGGACGCTGCAATTTTCCGACGCCGGCCTCTGCCCCGCCCAGCCCGGCAGCACCCGACATCTGGACACGGCCCGGCTGGGCCTGCCGGTCATCGCGGCGGGCATCCCGACCCTGATGGCGGCGCAGGAGGGCAAAGACCTCGTCGTGACGCCCCGGGAGCTGGACAGCGTCATCGCCCACGGGGCTGCGCTGCTGGGCGCGGCTATCAACCGGGCCTTGCAGCCGAGGCTCAGCATCGCCCAGCTCTGCTGGCTGGCGGGATAAAACCAGAGCCTTCATCATATTGTAAAGACAAAGCAGAAGGGGAGGGGAAAGTCTATGCGCTGCAGAGAGGCCGGGCAGAGCCGGATGCTGCCGTTTCTGGGCGCTGCGGCCCTTTTTGCGGCCCTGACCATCACGGCCCACAGCCTTGTGCTGGGGCTGGCAGCGATCATCGCCGGGCCTGTCCCGGCGGCACAGACCGCCCTTTCCCTGAGCCGGAAGGCTGTCGCCAGCGGGGCGCAGGAGGCGGCGTCTGCCGCCGAAGCCGCCCCGGAAAGCGCTGTACCTGCCCCTTCACAGCCCGAAGCCGCCGCTCCGGCGGGAGGCATCGAGGGCTACCTTGTGGAGCTTCTGGGCGAGGACGCCCGGCCTGAGAACGCGGGCGCTGTCCTCGAGAAGAACTACCCGCAGGGCAGCGGCGGGAAGTATGTCCCCTGCGGCGCGGGCAGCATCAAAAATAACACCCGCCAGAGCGTGGCGGACATCGCGGCGGAAATAGAAAATCCGCTGCCCTTCGGGGTCGAAAAGGACAGCCCCGCCCCACAGATCCTCATCATGCACACCCACGCCACCGAGGACTACCGCCTCTCGGCGGGGCTGTGGTATTCGCCCGGCGACGGCGCACGCACGACCGACACGAACCTCAATATGTGCGCCGTGGGCCGTGTGATGGCCGACACCCTCAATGCCGCCGGGCTGAACACCCTCCACGACGAGACCCTGAACGACTACCCCAGCTACACCGGCAGCTATGCGAACAGCCGGGCCGTCGTCCAGCGGTATTTGGCCCAGTACCCCAGCATCAAGGTGGTGCTGGACGTCCACCGGGACGCCATCGAGACGGAGGGCGGCTCCCGGATGGCCCCCGTCTGCACCGTAGACGGGCGGCAGGCGGCGCAGGTCATGATTATCTGCGGCTGCGACAACGGCGGCAGCGTCCAGCTGCCAGACTGGCGGCAGAACCTCCGCTTTGCCGCTGCGTGGGAGCGCAGCATGGAGGGGATGTACCCCGGCTTCACCCGGCCTGTGCTGTTCAGCTACCGCTTCTATAATCAGGATCTGACCACCGGCAGTCTCCTCATCGAGATCGGAGGCCACGGCAATAACCTGAATGAGGCCCTCTACGCCGGGCAGCTGGCCGCAAATGGCCTCGTGCAGGCCCTGCTGGGGCCGGATGCTTGACGAAACGGCGGCAAAGTGCTATATTTTAAGGAGTAAATGCAATGAGCGGGAAAAGTAGCGCATCACAATGCCACAGAGAGCGCGGCAGAGCTGGGAGCCGTGCGCGGACGGTGCGTGAACGAACACCCGGGAGCAGCAGGCTGAACAGGGCGCGGTCTTATCCGACCGAGCGCCGCCAGTAGGTGCGCCGCAGGCCCAGCGTTAACGGGGCAGCGCTTTTACCATGAGCGCGTGAGCGACCGGACACTTCCGGTAATTCAGGTGGCACCGCGGACATTACAAGACAGCTTGTTCGCCCTGAACTTTCAGGGAGAAAAGCTGTCTTTTTATTTTATACCGGAGGTAATCTGAAAATGGAACGCACTGAGATCGTTTCGCTGTACAAGAACACCCCCGCCGACGGTACGGTCGTCACCGTATGCGGCTGGGCAAAGAACATCCGCGACTCCAAGAACATCGGCTTCATTGCCCTGTCGGACGGCGGCTGCTTCAAGACCCTGCAGGTCGTGCTGGAAGCCGGCAAGCTGGCAAACTACGATGAGGTCGTCCACACCGGCCTGTACAGCAGCCTGCGCGTCGTGGGCCGCATCGTGCTGACCCCGCAGGCAAAGCAGCCCTTCGAGCTGAACGCCGACAGCGTGGAAATTCTGGGCGACTGCCCCGCCGACGAGTACCCGCTGCAGAAAAAGAAGATGAGCATGGAGTATCTGCGCACCATGCCCACCCTGCGCCCCCGCACCAACACCTTCAACGCTGCTTTCCGCGTCCGCAGCGTGGCGGCGTATGCCATCCATAAGTTCTTTCAGGAGAACGGCTTTGTCTACGCCCACTCCCCGCTGCTGACCGCTTCCGACTGCGAGGGTGCCGGCGAGATGTTCCGCGTCACCACCCTCGACCTCGACAACGTCCCCAAGAACGAGGACGGCACCGTCGATTACACCAAGGACTTCTTCGAAAAGCCGGTCAACCTGACCGTTTCCGGCCAGTTGGAGGCCGAGGCCATGGCCATGGCCTTCGGCAAGGTGTACACCTTCGGCCCCACCTTCCGCGCCGAGAAGAGCTTCACCACCCGCCACGCCGCCGAGTTCTGGATGATCGAGCCGGAGATGGCCTTCTGCGACCTGAACGGCTACATGGATACCGCCGAGGCCATGACCAAGTACGTCATCCGCTATGTGTTGGACAACTGCCCCGATGAGATGGCCTTCTTCAACCAGTTCATCGACAAGGGCCTCATCGAGCGCCTCGAGCTGGTGGCAGGCAGCGAGTTCGGACGCATCAGCTACACCGAAGCCATCGAGATCTTGAAGAAGAACAACAAGAAGTTCCAGTTCCCCGTGGAGTGGGGCGTGGACATCCAGACCGAGCACGAGCGCTACCTGACCGAGGTGGTGTTCAAGAAGCCCGTCTTCGTCACCGACTACCCGAAGGAGATCAAGAGCTTCTACATGAAGCAGAACGCCGACGGCAAGACCGTGGCCGCAGCCGATATGCTGGTGCCCGGCATCGGCGAGCTGATCGGCGGCAGCCAGCGTGAGGAGGACTACGACAAGCTCGTGACCCGTATGGACGAGCTGGGTCTGGACAAGTCCAGCTACGACTGGTATCTGAACCTCCGCAAGTTCGGCGGCGTGGAGCACGCAGGCTATGGTCTGGGCTTCGAGCGGATGATCATGTACCTCACGGGCATCCAGAACATCCGCGACGTGCTGCCCTTCCCCCGCACGGCTTACGGATTCTAAGTAGTAAAAACCTCTCAGTCAAAGCCTGTCGGCTTTGCCAGCTCCCCTATCGAGGGGAGCCTCTGGCGAAGAGGGAAAGTTTCCCATTTTGCCAAGGCCTCTCCTCGGTAGGAGAGGTGGCATTGCGAAGCAATGACGGAGAGGTTTCTTTGTTTTTTCAACAAGGAGGCCCAAACAAGTGGAAAACATCGCCCCGGCCCTGCTGGAATGGTTTTACCGGAACCAGCGCATCCTGCCCTTCCGCACCGACCCCAGCCCTTACCACGTCTGGCTGAGCGAGATCATGCTGCAGCAGACCCGCGTCTCGGCGGCGCTGCCGTATTACGAGCGCTTTCTGGCGGCGCTGCCGGACATCCCGGCGCTGGCGGCCTGTGAGGAAGAAAAGCTGCACAAGCTCTGGGAGGGTCTGGGCTACTACAGCCGAGTGCGCAACCTCCAGAAAGCCGCCCGCATCGTCTGCGAGGAGTACGGCGGCGAGCTTCCGGCCGACTACGACGCCCTCCGCGCCCTGCCCGGCATCGGGGACTACACGGCGGGAGCCATCGCGTCCATCAGCTTCGGGCTGGCCGTGCCTGCTGTGGACGGAAATGTGCTGCGGGTGTTTTCCAGATTGTATAATGACTCGGGCGTTATTACAGAACCGGGAGTAAAAAAGGCCTTTACAGCCCGGGTCATGGAGCATCAGCCCCCGGAAAAGGCGGGCGACTACAATCAGGCCCTGATGGAACTGGGGGCGCTGGTCTGCCTGCCGAACGGTGCGCCGCTGTGCGGACAATGCCCGCTGGCAGCGCTGTGCGCCGCCCGGGCGGCTGGCACGATGCTGGAGCTGCCCCGCAAGGCCGCGCCCAAAGCCCGGCGGGTGGAGCCGGTGACGGTGGTGCTGGCCGAGGATTCCGAGGGACGGTTCCTCTTACAGCAGCGGCCCGGGAAGGGCCTGCTGGCCGGGCTGTGGCAGCCCCTTTTATGGGAGGGCGAGGCCCTCAGCGCCGGGGAAGTGCTCGCCCGTCTGGAAGGACTGGGCCTCGGCTGCGCGGGTGCCGAAGCCCTGCCGGAGGCAAAGCACATCTTCAGCCACATCGAGTGGCGGATGAAGGGATATGCCGTCCGCGTCGGCGCAGTTTATGCCCCGGCAGGCTGCGTCTGGGCCAGCCGGGAACAGATGCAGGACGAATATACCCTGCCCGGCGCATTCAAGGCCTACAAAAAGCGGATGGGGCTCTGAAAAAGCAAAATTTTGCCTTTTTGGTTGTAATTTTCGCGCAGTACGGGTATAATAGTTGCAGAATAGACCGAGTCTGTGCCGCGGAATGACCGCTGAGAATGGCTGGACCGCTGGTTCGACCAAAAAGGAGTGTGCTGAACCTATGAAGAAATCTTGTCTGATCGCTGTTGTCGCAACGCTGGCCGCTGTGGCGGGTGCGCTGGCCGCTGTGGCTGTTTATCTGCGCCGCCGTGAGAAGGAGCTGGACGAGTACGAGCGCCTGCTGTTCGGCGAGGATACCGCCGCCCCCGCTGAGGAAGAGCCTGCCGAGGCCGAAGAAGAGGCAGCTCCCGCTGAGGATACTGCCGAATAACGCGGGCCGAAACAGAACAAAACACCAGAGGGCGCACCGGCAGTCTGTAACAGGGCTGTGTCGGTGCGCCCTTTTTGATTGCTATAACAGGAAAGCGGGCTTGCCCTCTCAGTCTGCTCCCGCTGGTCGCATCCACTGCCCGGGTTGCGGCACCCAGCATCCACAGCGCTTCGCGTGCATCTTGCTGGCCGCGGCCCCAACAATGATTTCCTGCTTCCGCCACTGGCGGCGGTCATCATTGTTGCTCCCAAAGGGAGAGGCAGAAGTTTACCGGCAGGCCAAAGGCTCTCCCCTTGGGAGAGCTGGCGCGTAAGCGCCTGAGAGGGCAAGCCCGTTATAGGAGGAACGCAAATGAAGCGGCTATTATTATGGCTCATCGGCGTGGCGCTGGGCGTCGCGGTGCTGCTGGCGGCGGTGATGAGCGTGAGCTACTCGTTCACCTCGGAGGGGGCGAAGCCTGCCTCTGCGGTGCAGTTCGCCGGGCAGGAGCTGGAACCCAACGGCTGGTGCTGGCAGGTGCCGCTGCTGGGCGGTCAGCTGGACAAGGTATTCGCCAGCCCCCGCACCCTCACGGTGCAGAAGCTGGGTGTCCTCTACGACGCCCATCCGGCTTTCACCCTGCCCGACTGGTTCAGCTACGGCCCCCTGACCATCACCGACAGCGCGGGCAATGTGGTCTTCACGGGCACGGTGCCCGCCTACGAGGACTTCCTCTTCCCGGCCAACGGAGACTACAAAGCCGAGCTGACGCTCTGGCGGATGCCGGAGACGATGCTGGCCACCCAGTTCGAGGGCGGCAGCACCGGCCAGCTCCGGCGAAATCCCCGGCTGGAGAAGCCCGCAAAGCCCACAGGCTGGTACTATTACTCCTTCCGGTTCACCTTGCAGGCCAGCGCCGGAGTGGAGCTTTCTGCCGACCGGGTGGAGCAGGGCGGCACGATAGCGGCGGCCTTCACCGGCATGGTGGGCGACACCGCCCCTGCCGTGGAAACAGACCTCGGCAGCGTGCAGGCCGTCCGCTTGGGCAGCGGGTGGCGTGCCTACATCCCGGCGGCCTACAACGCCTCCGCCGGTGCCCACGAAGTGACCTTTACGGTGGGCGGCGAGACGGTGACGAAGAACATCACCGTCATCCCGAAGGATTTCGGCACCGTCGAAGTGGAAGCCGGGCCGGAGGCCTCCGAGGAGGCCAACGCCGAGTTCCGCAACATCGTCTGGCCTCTCTACGAGCAGCCCGCCCGCGAAAAGCTGTGGAGCGGCGGCTTCGTCTGCCCGGCGGAGAACTACATGACCCTCGTGGATTTCGGGCAGGTGAAAGTCACCGGCGGCAAGCAGGGCAGTAAGTCCAACTCCACAAAACTCTACACCATCCCGGGCGAACCCTGCCGCGCCCCGGCGGCGGGCGTCGTGGTGCTGACGAAATATCTCGCCCTCACCGGAAACACCGTCGTCATCGACCACGGCTGCGGATTGCGCAGCTATCTCTACGGGCTGGACGTCCTCTCGGTCAGCGCTGGCCAGAGCGTCGAGCGGGGGCAGGCTGTGGGCACGCTGGGCGAGGAGATGACGATGGATTTCAAGCTCGGCAGCAAGAGCGTGAACCCGTGGCCCCTGTTCCAGACCAGCGGGGGGCTGTTCTGGAAGGAGAACGGATGAAAAAATACAAAAGGGACTGCTGCAGCGCAGCAGTCCCTTTTGTTATAGAAAAGCTTCAGGAGATGGCGTCCACGTCCCACTTCATCTGGACGGCGTCGGCGCCTTCCAGCGTGATGTGGAGCGCACCGGCGTTGTCGATGGCCTGCTCGGGCGTCCGTGCACCGCACAGGACGTGCAGGCCGGGGATCATCCGGGCCGTCAGGGCGATGACCAGCTGCGCCTTGGTGCAGTGGTACTTCTCGCAGAGGTCGCCCCAGCTGTCCAGCAGGTGGATGGCCTGTGCCCGGCGGGCAGGCTGGAAGCAGGGGTTTGTGTTCCGGGTGCTGCCCTCGGGATAGGTGGTGTCCATCGTCACCTTGCCGGTGAGCAGGCCCTGCTCCAAGGGAGAGTAGGCCTGAATGGACACGCCCAGCTCCTTGCAGGTGGGCAGCAGCTGCTTTTCGATGCGGCGGGTCAACAGGCTGTACTTCTCCTGAATGACGTCCAGCTGGCCGTACTTGCAGTAGCCGCGGATGAGGTCGGCGGTGGTGTTGGATGCACCGATGGCCCGGATCTTGCCCTGCTCTTTGAGCTTCATCATGGCCTCGACAGTCTCTTCCAGCGGGAAGATGGAGAGGTCCGGCGTCTGCCAGTGGGTGTACAGCACGTCCAGATGGTCGGTGCCGAGGCGGCGCAGGCTGTTTTCCACATCCTCGATGATGCTCTTGGCGGAGAGGTCGCGGTAGGTCTGCACACCATCCACGACCTTGTGGAGAACAGGGCTTTCGTGCCGCCACTCGAGGCCGCACTTGGTGGAGAGGATGACCTTGTCCCGGTCGATGTGGCGCAAAGCCTCGCCCACCACCTCTTCGCTGTGGTAAAGGCCGTAGATGGGGGCAGTGTCGATCCAGACGATGCCCTGCTCCACGGCAGTCTCGATGGCCTTTACCGACAGGGCATCGTCGTTGTCGCCCCACCAGCGTCCGCCGCCGATGGCCCATGTGCCCAGCCCCAGAAAGGGGGCAGAAAGGCCGCTTTTGCCAATATTACGTTTTTCCATAGATCCATTACCTTCTTTGCCAGCGGTGCCCCCGAGAGGGGACTACTGGGACTCATTGTTGTATTTCTAATGTATTCCAAAAAGAGCTGCCGCGCAGGTGCTCTGCACAGCAGCTCTTGGAAACCTGTAACTTAAATATTGCCAAATTCGCTCAGCTTTAACGTCTCATTGTGCGTCTCGGCCCAGCGGATGGCCCAATCGGAGGTGAACAGAAGCAGGCGGTTGCCCTTCATGTCCTCCACGGCCTTGGTGTCGCTGGTGAGGTCGAGGTCGCGCAGGACGTAGGTGTCGGGGTCGTTCTGGATCCAGCGCAGCTGCTCAAAGGGGAGCTGCTGCATCCGGATCTCCACGTTGTACTCGGTGTTCAGACGGTACTCCAGCACTTCCAGCTGCAGCACGCCCACGACGCCGACCACGACTTCCTCCATGCCGCCGCCCACTTCGCGGAAGATCTGGATAGCGCCCTCCTGAGCGATCTGCTCCATACCCTTCACGAACTGCTTACGCTTCATGGTGTCCTTCTGCTCGATGCGGGCAAAGTGCTCGGGAGAGAAGGTGGGGATGCCGGCGAACTCGACCTTCTTCTTGCCGGTGCACAGGGTGTCGCCGATGGAGAAGATGCCCGGGTCGAACAGGCCGATGATGTCGCCTGCATAGGCCTCGTCCACGATGGCGCGGTCCTGCGCCATCAGCTGGGTGCCGGTGGCCAGCTTGATGTTCTTGCCCTCCTGCACATGGTAGGCTTCCATGCCGCGCTCGAACTTGCCCGAGCAGATGCGCATAAAGGCGATGCGGTCGCGGTGTGCCTTGTTCATGTTGGCCTGGATCTTAAAGATGAAGGCCGAGAACTCGTCGCGGCAGGGGTCAACGGCCTCGCCGGTCAGACTGTCCACGCGGGCCAGCGGGGTGGGGGTGAGGCGGAGGAAGTTTTCGAGGAACGGCTCGACGCCGAAGTTGGTCAGCGCAGAACCGAAGAAGACGGGACTCAGCTCGCCGCGCAGCACCCGGTCGAGGTCAAATTCCTCGGCAGCGCCGTCCAGCAGCTCGATCTCGTCCACGAGCTGCTGGTGCAGGTAGGGGGTCAGCAGCTCGTCCAGTGCGGCATCGCCCAGCTCGGCCTCGGTCTCCTCGACCTTCTTGACGCCGTTGGCGCGGCCGTCGCTGGAGAAAGCCAGCACCTTGCGGGTGTTGCGGTCGAACACGCCCTTGAACTCCTTGCCGCAGCCGATGGGCCAGTTCATGGGGTAGGTCTTGATGCCGAGGATCTCTTCGATGTTCTCCATCAGCTCGAAGGGGTCGCGGGCCTCGCGGTCCATCTTGTTGATGAAGGTGAAGATGGGGATGTGGCGCAGGGTGCAGACCTTGAACAGCTTGATGGTCTGGGCCTCGACGCCCTTGGCGGCGTCGATGACCATGACCGCCGAGTCGGCTGCCATCAGGGTGCGGTAGGTATCCTCCGAGAAGTCCTGATGGCCCGGGGTGTCCAGAATGTTGACGCACTTTCCGGCGTAGTTGAACTGCAGGACAGAGGAGGTGACGGAGATGCCGCGCTGCTTCTCGATGTCCATCCAGTCGGACACGGCGTGCTTGGCGCTCTGCTTGCCCTTGACAGAGCCGGCCTGATTGATGGCTCCGCCGTACAGCAGCAGCTTTTCGGTCAGCGTCGTTTTGCCGGCGTCGGGATGGCTGATGATCGCAAACGTCCGGCGGCGCTCGATTTCTTCACGATTTGTCATATAAGTTTCGTTCTCCTGAGATGCGGCCCTGAGGAGGGCCGGGTGGATGTATAAACAAAGAAATGTCTTGTTTTACATAGGAAATCTCCTGCTGAAAACCTCTCCGTCACGCCTGCGGCGTGCCACCTCCCCTATCGAGGGGAGGCCTTGGCATGACGGAAAACTTCATCTCTTCGCCAGAGGCTCCCCTCGGTAGGGGAGCTGTCGAGCGATAGCGAGACTGAGAGGTTAAATTACATACAACGCTTATTTTAGCAGAAAATACACATGGATGCAAGAGTTTTTGCTATTTTTTCAGAACAAGGCAGGGCAGGGGCGCTGTATCGGCCCAGTTGGCGAAATCGCACACCAGTACGGTATATTTTTCCAGAGGGAGGGCGCGCAGCCAGCCGAGGATGCTCTGTTTTTCGCCGGTGCCGATGACCCGGCCGCTGTAGAGGATGGCACTGAGCACGCCGCCCGGGCGCAGGGCCGTAAGGGCTGCTTCCAGCGCGGGGATGCTGCTCTCGGCGGTGGAGAAGACCCTGTGGTCGGCCCCGGGCAGCCAGCCGAAGTTGAACATCACGATGTCCGCTGTGCCGGGCCGGACATGGTGCAGGAGGTTTGCGTGGCTGTCGCAGAAAAGCTCCGCGGCGAGGCCCTGCGTTTCGAGCCGGGCGCGGGTGGAAGCGATGGCCTCGGGCTGGATGTCGAAGCCCAGCACCTGCCCCTCCGGGCCGACGAGGCGGCAGAGGAAGGCCGTGTCGCCGCCGTTGCCGCAGGTGGCGTCGATGCACAGGGCGGCATGGGGCAGGTGGGCCGCAAGATAGTCCTGTACCAAGCGCACTGCCGTCAGGTCGGGGGTGCGGCGGCGGCAGAGCCGCCCGCCCTCGGGGACGAAGCCGAATTTTTTCCAGAACAGCCCCTCGCCCTCGTCGGCAGGCAGCGGCGCAGTGAAGACCGTGGCGGCCTCCCGGTCATAGCCGCCGAAGCGGCGCAAGATCTCTTTCAGTAAATAGGAGCCATAGCCCTTCCGCCGCCACTGGGGCAGGATGGACAGGGAGGCGATGTCCGCGCCCTTGGGGGCGGGGGTGACGCTGCACTGGCCGATGATGTCGGACTCCTTATAAAGGGCGAAGCCGCCCGCAGTCACAGAAAGCTTCATGGATGTCTCCTTGGACCTTATTTCACACATTCTTCACGGGGGAAACGATTGATTTTCACAATTAGCAGATAGAATAAAATCGTGCCAGAGGGGAGCGGCAGAATGCTCCCTCCCGACCGAAGCTGTTTCCATGGCCGGTACGTTCCGGCGGGGACAGCTTCCCGATCCCTTCGAAAGGAAGTAATCACGATGGATGAAAATAAATGGGAATATGACTATTCCTCTTCCAATAATTCCGCCGGGGACACCGGCTATCCCAATGTGGGTTCCAGCGGCATGAACACTGCCAACACCGCGTCCAGCTTCAGCGAGAGCACGGGTGCTTCCGGCGGCGCGACGCCGCCTCCCGCCCAGCCGCAGAACGCCGCCCCCGCAGCCCCGAAAAAGCCGAAAAAGAACGCCGGTAAGGCCGCAAAGAGCATCGTCGCTCTGGTGCTGGCCGCAGCGATGGGCTTTATGGGCGGCTTTGTGGGTGCACGCTTCGGCGGCGGCAGCAAGGTCGTCATCCAGCAGGTGGAGCGTTCGGACAGCGCTGCGGCAGACTCGGAGAGCGCCGCAGGGGGCACCTCTGTTTCCGGCGGCATGACCACCGCACAGGTGGCCAAGACCGTCAGCCCCAGCGTCGTTGTCATCACCACCGAGCAGGTGGTCTACTCCCAGTGGTCGTGGTACGGCCAGAGTCAGGTGGAGAGCGGCGCCGGCAGCGGCGTCATCATCAGCTCGGACGGCTACATCCTCACCTGTGACCACGTCGTGTCGGGTGCCTCCAACATCACCGTCACCATCGGCGACAAGGACTATCCCGCCACCATCATCGGCGAGGACTCCACCAGCGACATCGCAGTCATCAAGATCGAGGCCGACGGCCTGACCCCCGCCATCGTGGGCGACAGCGACAAGCTGGCCGTGGGCGACAATGTGCTGGCTGTGGGCAACCCGCTGGGTGAGCTGGGCGGCACCGTCACCAGCGGCATCGTCAGCGCCCTGAACCGCAGCGTCTCCATCCAGAGCTCCAGCGCCGTCAACACCATGTCCCTCATCCAGATGGATGCTTCTGTCAGCCCCGGCAACTCCGGCGGCGGCCTGTTCAACATGAACGGCGAGCTGGTGGGCATCGTCAACGCAAAGTCTTCCAGCTCCGACGCTGAAGGTCTGGGCTTCGCCATCCCCATCAACGACGCCATCAAGGTGGCGCAGGACCTGCTGGAGAACGGCTATGTCACCGGACGCCCCTATATGGGCATCACCTATCTGGCTGTGACCGACGCCCAGACGGCGGCGCAGCTGGGCGTCAACGCCTACGGCATCTATGTCGTGGATGTCGTCTCCGGCGGCCCTGCCGATCAGGCGGGCCTCAAGGCCGGTGACCGCATCATCAGCATCGACAACACCGAGGTGGCCCAGAAGACCGACCTCGGCACCCTGATGCAGGAGCACTCCGCCGGGGACACCCTCTCCATCACCATCGCCCGCGATGGCCAGATGCAGACGGTGAGCCTGACGCTGGGCGAAAAGAACGCCTCCAACAGCGGCAGCGCCAGCACCAACGGCGCAGCCCGTCAGGAGACGCCCAGTGAGTCTGCACCCCAGCAGGACCCGCAGGGCTAAAAGTCAAGACATCCCCCAGAAGTTCCTTTCTTCTTGTTGGGCGGCTCGCCGTGTGATGCGGCGGGCCGCTTTTTTTGTCATACGCGCCCGAAGATGGTGGCGCTGCACGGGAGGAGCGTCACCTCGCCGCCGCAGACCCGGCTGGGGCTTTTCCAGAGAGCAGAGGAAACGCCGTCGCTCAGCAGCTTCCACTGGCCCTCCGGCAGGCTGACCCGCTTTTCCTCCCCGGTGGGGTTATAAAAAACGCAGAGCGCCCGCCATTCGGCACCGTCGCCGGGGGCGGCGGGCAGCGTCCAGCCCACAAGGGGCTGCTCCAGCGAGAAAAAACGGATGGCCGCCGGGCTGGCGGCGTCCGGGGCGCTCAGGCGGGGGAACCGCGCCCGCAGGCCCAGAAGCCCCCGGTAATAGTCCACGAGGCCGTGGAACTGCGCCGCCCGCTTCCAGTCCAGACGGTTGAGGGCGGGGGAGGAGCGGTAGCTGTTGCCCAGCCCCTTTTTGGTGCGGGCGAACTCCTCGCCGGCCTGCAGGAAGGGCATCCCCATGCAGGTGAGGTAGATGCCCGCCGCCAGCCGGTTCTGGGCCAGTGCCGCCGAGTCGGCGGCGGTGTACTCGGGCCGGGCATACCGCACCAGAAGCAGCTTGTCCCAGAGGGTAAAGTTGTCGTGGGCGGACACATAGCTGACGATCTGGGAGGGCGAGTGGGCGGGCAGCTTGTCGCTGCGGCACCACGCGGCTACCGCGCCGCCGATGTCCCAGAAGCTGTCCGGCCTGCCCTCCACATAGCCCGGCTCCCGGGCGTCGAAGCAGCCGCCCTTGATGACGTCGCGGGTGTTGTCGCAGAAGATGCCGATGCGGTCGGAGAGCATGGCGAGGTTGGCTTTGTTGGCCTCGTAGCGGTGGAGCTGGCTCCCGCCGCCCTGCCACGGCTCGCCGTACATCAGGATGTCCCGGCCTCCGGGCAGGGCGTCCAGCGCGGCCCGCAGCTCGTTCATGGTGTCCACATCGTAGAGGCCCATGAGGTCGAAGCGGAAGCCGTCGATGTGGTATTCCTGCGCCCAGTAGAGCACCGAGTCGATGAGGTATTTCCGGGCCATGGGCCGCTCGCTGGCAAACTCGTTGCCGCAGCCGCTGCCGTTGGAAAAGCTGCCGTCCGGGTTCTGCCGGAAGAAATAGTAGGGCACGGTGCTGTTCAGCGGGTTTTCGTTGCGGTACATATGGTTATACACCACATCCATGACGACGCCGATGCCCGCCGCGTGGAGGGCGGCGATCATCTCCTTGCACTCCCGCACCCGTACTTCGCCCTTGGAGGGGTCGGTGGAGTAGCTGCCCTCGGGGACGTTGTAGTTGGTGGGGTCATAGCCCCAGTTGTACTGCCGGGTGAGGGGGCGGCTCTCGTCCACGCTGCCGAAGTCGAAAATGGGCATCAGCTGGACATAGCCCACCCCCAGCCGTTTGAGGTAGTCGAGGCAGGTGGGGAAGGTGCCCGCCGAAGAGAGGGTCGTGCCCTTCTGAGTAAAGGCCATGAACTTGCCCCGCCACCCGGTCCGCACGCCGGAGGCCGGGTCTTGGGAGAAGTCGCGGACACTGACCTCCCACACCGTCCGGCGGGAGGCCGGGATGGCCGGGCGGTGGTCGTGGTTCCAGTCGGGCGGGTCGATGCGGGGGGCGTCGAGGATCATGCTGCGCAGACCGTTGACGCCCGCCGTCCGGGCGTAGGGGTCGCCCGTCTCGTGCTGCGTGCCCTCCACCTCTACGGTAAAGGTATAGTAGCGCCCGTGCTGGTCGCCGGGCAGGTAGACCGACCACAGCCCCTGCCCCTGCGGTTCCAGCGGCAGGCTGCCCATGCAGGCTCCGCCGTCGCCCCGGCGATAGAGGTTGACCGAGACGCTCTGCGCCGTGGGTGCCCAGAGCCGCAGCCGGGTGCCCGAGGGGTTGTATTCCGGCCCCAGCGGGCCGCTGTAATTGGTCTGCCGTGCAAAGGCGCTGCTCTCGAACAGCGTTTTCCACTCTGCGGGCGTTTTCATTCTACTCCATTCCCTTCTCATGAATCAGATGATATAAAATTAGTGTACCCGCCCGGCTGCGGATTTTCAAGACTTTTCTTGCAAAAGGGGGCAAAGTACACTATACTGGAAAAAACGCAGGACGGAGGCAGGCGCAATGGGATACACCGACGATTGGGAGAGCTTGATGAACGGAGTGTTCGGCCCGGGAGGAAAGCTGCGCTATGATGTGCAGAAGCCGCCGGAGAAAACCGGCCTGCCCGACCTGAACGCGGCTCTTCTTGAGCAGCAGAAAAAACTCGATGAGATGCTCAAAAAGCAGAACGCCGCGCTGCGGGGCGGCACGGCGCAGGAGACGCTTGCCCAGAGCCGGAGGATGCTGGAGGAGATGGAGGCCGACGGCCTGCTGGCCAAGGGCACGGCAGAGGTGGGGCAGGAGCATCTGGGCAGCTTTGAGGGGCTGGCCGCTGAGGTGAAAAAGACGGTGCTGGGGCAGGACGCCTTCGTGGACGGGGTCGTGCGGGCCATGCGCCGCCCCTTTGTGCTGGGGACAGAGCCGCCGACGGCCCGGAACGTCATCCTCCTCTGCGGTGCACCGGGCACGGGGCGGCACTTCACCCTCACCGAGACGGCCCGCTGCATGGCCGCGCGGGGGCTTCTGAGGAGCGACAGGCTAGCCGTCATGGACCTTGCCCTCTACCCCGGCTCCGGGGCAGAAAAGCTCTTTTTGCAGGACCTGTACGCCGCCCTCCACGCGCCGGGTGAGATCGTGGTCTTTGAACACTACGAGAGCTGCTGCCCAGGCTTTTTAAAGACGCTGGCCGACCTTGCCGTCAGGGGCAGTGCGCCCCTGTCCAGCCGGTATCTCGTCAACAAGGAGGGTATTCTGGTGGACGCCGGGACCGCCCTTGCCCCCGGGGCGGTGAGCCGCATCACCCCCTGCGGCAAGTACCTCGTCTTCTTCTCCCGGAAGGGCCGGGCGGCGCTGGCCGACAGGTTCGGTGCGCCCTTCGTCTCGGCGCTGGGCGACGTCTGCGAGACGGCCCCCTTTGCCCGGGAGGATCTCGCCGCGCTGGCGGCCCAGCAGCTCAACGCGCTGGCTGCGAAGGTGAAAACCCGCCTCGGGCTGACCCTCGCGGCAGGGGCGGACGTGCGGGACTATGTGGCCGACCAGTGCAGCCCGCAGCAGGGCGTGGCGGGGCTGACCGCCTGCTGTGACCGGATGTTCCGCGCCCTCAGCGAGTATTGTTTGCAGACCGACGCGGCCCTCACCGGCACGGTGTCCCTGACCGCCCGGGAGGGGGGCATCGACTTCGCCCTCAACGGCGGCGAAGCGCAGAAGCTTTTCGACCTGCTGCCCGCCGCCTACACCGGCGCGGTGGAGGAGATCAAAAAAGAGCTGAACAGCCTCGTGGGCCTCGGGCCGGTGAAGGAATACGTCTTCGGTCTCGCCGACAACCTCGAGGTGCAGCAGCGCCGGGCGGCGGCGGGACGCAAGACCGCCAGCCTCTCGATGCACATGATTTTCACCGGCAACCCCGGCACCGGCAAGACCACCATCGCCCGGCTGGTGGCAAAGTACCTCAAAGCCATCGGTGCCCTCAAGGGCGGGCAGCTGGTGGAGGTGAGCCGGGGCGACCTCGTAGGCCGGTACACCGGCCACACCGCCCCCCTGACCAACAGCGTCATCGAGAGCGCGCTGGGCGGCGTCCTCTTCATCGACGAGGCCTACAGCCTCTACCGGGGCGAGCAGGACAGCTTCGGCCTCGAGGCCATCGACACGCTGGTGAAGGGGATGGAGGACCATCGGGACGAGTTGGTGGTCATCCTCGCGGGCTATACGCGGGAGATGGAACACTTCCTCACCGCCAACAGCGGCCTTGCCAGCCGCTTCCCGAACCGGATCGAGTTCCCGGACTACACCGCCGCCGAGCTGCTGGACATCACACACCGGCTGGCCGAGGGCAGGGGCTACCAGCTGGACGAGAGCTGCAATGCGCCGCTTCTGGGCTACTACCAGCACCGTCAGGCGCAGGACGCCCGCACGGCGGGCAACGGACGCCTCGCCCGCAACACGCTGGAAAAGGCCATCTTCCACCAGAGCCGCCGCCTCGTGGCCGAGCCAACCGCCGCGCTGGACGTCATCCTGCCCGGCGATCTGGAGCTGGAGGAGGAATAAGAAAATACCGCAAAAGACCCCGGGCCGACGGCCCGGGGTCTTTTGCGTCTGAGGATTGACAAAACGCATGGGGGGGGGTAAAATATGGAAAACGGGGAGACCCGAAATCATGGAGGAGTTGCAATGAAGATGGCAAAAAAATTAGTCGCTGTTCTGCTGGCCGGTGTGCTGGCACTGTCCGTCCTGACGGCTTGTTCCGGTAGTGCAGGGCCGCTGACGAAGGATACCGTCACAGACTATATCCTCGACATCTACACGGCGGCGGGTTATCAGGCAACAGAGGAGCGGTCAATGGAGACTGCGGCACAGGCTGTACTGGCTTATGTGAACTCTCAGATTGGCAAGAGCGAATATAACGGCATGGCGCTTCGAGAGGCATTCTCGGCTATTATCGAGAATGCGGACGAAAATACTCGGAAAGGGTGGATGAGCAGCGTCACGCTGAAGGATGGTTATTCATACTATGTCAGCTGTGCTTCGTTGGAAGAGACATATCGGACTGACCTATTCAATCAGGGAAAGACGGCGTTAGTCGCTGGTGTGCTGGCAAGTGATGAGGCCAAGAGTGAGATTTGTTGCTATGTCCGGGCGAAAGAACCGGAAAAATGGCCGAACGATGACGGCGTCTGCGTCATTGAGGGCACCATCAACGGCAAGAAGTGTATGGTAGCTATGTTCCGGGAATCCAGCACAGAAACGTCCCATGGACTTGATAAGGATATTAGAAAATGGGGATAATCCCGGCAGCGATGCTTCTTCCGAAGTGACCACAGAATAAACCCCAAAACAACAGCAGAGCCTCGGGCCATCGGCCCGAGGCTCTGCCTTTTTCATTTCACGCTTTCTCCATCCGGAGCAGATAATAGAGCACCTCCACGAGGATGTTCGGCGAGAGGAGGGACGCTGCATGGCTGCCCTCGATGAGCCGCTGTTCGCGGTTGGAGGCGGTCATCACATAGTCGGACAGATGGGCCAGCGGGCTGTGGCTGTCGCAGGTGATGAGCAGCACCGGCGCACCCCTCACCTTGGCGGCAGAGATCACCTCTTCCAGCCCGGCATCCCGCCCGGAGGTGGAGAACGCCATGAGGAGGTCTTTCGGGGTCAGCGTCTGCGCAAAAGCCAGCGTCTTTTCGTGGAGGGCGCTGGCGACGCACCGCTTGCCCAGATGACCGAACCGGATGGATGCATCCAGCGCCACCGGAAGGCTTCTGCCCTCAGACACCACCTCGATGACCTCGCAGCTGCGCAGCAGCGAGAGCACCCGCCGCAGCTGCCGGGTGTCGATGGCCTGAATGGTGGCCCGCAGCTCCTCTTCCCGGTTGGCCTGAATGTCCAGCAGGGCCTGACGCAGCTCGTCCTGCCCTTCCTCCCGGGTACGCCGGGCGGTCTCCTGCTGCTCCATGGCATCCCGCGCCAGCGCCAGCTGGAATTTGCGGTAGTTCTCGAAGCCCAGCTTGTGGCACAGCCGGGTGATGGTGGCCTCGGACGAACTGCTCAGACGGGCCAGCTCGGCCGACGTACACATGGACGCCCGCTTTACATCTGCAAGAATGCAGTCCGCAATACGCCGCTCGGCGCTGTAAAGCTGGATGCCGGAACAGAGCAGAGTTACTACGCTTCCGGGGGCTTCGCACATAAGTGATCCCTCCTTGCATTATGCGCAAGACACAATTCCGCCTAGACTTCTTTCTAAGATTGTAGCAGTTTTGACCAAGAAAATCAATTCAATTTCCAATAAAATTTTCATATGGCGGAGATGGACTTTTTATGACCGCTTTTGCATTCCATACGGTTTTGTTGAAAACGGACGCAAAAACGCCCCTCCGCAGGGGGCGGAGGGGCGTCGGGAAACAAATATTCAGCGCAGCTTAGTGCAGAATGGCAGCTCAGCAGCCTTCCTTCTCGGCCAGCTTGCGGCCCATCAGCACGCCCATGACGGAGGCCATCATCAGGCCGCGGGTCCAGCCGGAGGAGTCGCCGAGGCAGTGCAGGCCCTTGATGTTGGTGTCGAGGTTTGCGTCCATCTTGACCTTGTTGGAGTAGAACTTCAGCTCGGGGCTGTACAGCAGGGTCTCGTTGGCGGCAAAGCCGGGCACGACCATGTCCAGCATCTTGATGAACTCGATGATGTTGGTCATGGCGCGGTAGGGCATGGCGGCGGTGATGTCGCCGGCCACGGCGTCCTTCAGGGTGGGCTTGACGTTGGACTGGGCCAGCTCCTTCTGCCATGTCCGCTTGCCGTCGAGGATGTCGCCGTAGCGCTGGACCATGATGTGGCCTGCGCCCAGCATATTGGTCAGCTCGCCCACCTTCTGGGCGTAGGCGATGGGCTGGTTGAACGGCTCGGTGAAGTTGTGGGAGACGAGGATGGCGAGGTTGGTGTTCTCGCTCTTTTTCTCCTTGAAGCTGTGGCCGTTGACGACGGCGAGGTCGTTGTCGTAGTTCTCCTGCGCCACGAAGCCGCCGGGGTTCTGGCAGAAGGTGCGCACTTTGTTTTTCCAGGGCTTCGGGTAGCCGATGAGCTTGGACTCATAGAGTACCTTGTTCACCTTTTCCATGACCTCGTTGCGGCACTCGACGCGGACGCCGATGTCCACGGTGCCGGGTTTGTGGGCGATGTGGTGCTCGGCGCAGATCTTTTCGAGCCAGTCGGCGCCGCGGCGGCCGGTGCCGATGACCACGGTGTCGCCGTAGACGGCCCGGGGTTCGCCGCTGCCCTGACGCAGCAGCACGCCCTTGCACTCCTCGTTCTCGAGGATGATGTTCTCACACTCGGTGGAGAAGAGCATCTCCACGCCGTTGTCGGCCAGATAGTTCTGGATGGCGAGGTAAAGCTCCTGTGCCTTCTCGGTGCCGAGGTGGCGGATGGGGCAGTCCACCAGCTTCAGACCGGCGTGGATGGCGTTCTTGCGGATCTCCTTGATGTCCTCGCCGGTGTAGATGCCCTCGACGTGGGGGTCTGCGCCGAACTCGAGGTAGATCTTGTCGGTGTAGTCGATCAGCTCCTGCGCGAACTCCTCGCCGATGAGGCTGGGCAGATCGCCGCCGACCTCATAGGAGAGGCTCAGCTTGCCGTCGGAGAATGCGCCTGCGCCGGAGAAGCCGGTGGTGATGGCGCAGGTGGGGCGGCAGTTGACGCAGTGGCCAAGCTCTGCCTTGGGGCAGTGGCGCTTTTCCACAGGCTTGCCTTTTTCCACCAGCAGGATGTGCTTCTTGCTGCCGCGGCGCAGCAGCTCCACGGCGGTGAAGATACCGGCCGGGCCGGCACCAACGATGATGAGATCGTACTTTTCCATAGCTCTCTTTTTATCCTTTTGTGTTGATTGGTAAAAAACCTCTCAGTCGCCTTCGGCGACAGCTCCCCTACCGAGGGGAGCCTTTGGCAAAGAGGTCAGTCTTACAATATTTTACGAGAAGCGCAGCGGAACGCCAAGGCCTCTCCTCGATAGGCAACGGCGACGACCGCCACCAGTGGCGGAAACAGGGAGAAGCTGTTGGGGCAGCGGCCAGCAGGATGCAAGCGGCAGCGAAGCAGACGCTGGGAGCCGCAACCCGGGCAGTGGCATCGCGCAGCGATGACGGAGAGGTTATTCGTCCTCCTGCTCCACCTCGGCGCTCTCGTCCACATGGTCCAGCTCCACGGCGGTCGCCTCCGCGTCGGCGTGGGCGATGTCCGGGGCGATGACGCCGTCGCCGTTCAGGTCCTTGCCGGTGACGGCCTCCAGCATCGACTGGGTCTCGGGGTGCAGCTTCATGAAGCGCCGGACGGCCAGCATGGTGTACAGCGCACTCAGCAGGTTGAGAGCGGCTTCGAGGATGAGGATGAGGCCGATGGCCATGACCAGCGTCTCCATCGTGCCGAAGGGGTCTACCACCATCACGATGCCCAGAATGACGCTGAGCACCGCCAGCAGCAGAAAGACCTTCCAGCTCGAATACTCACACCGGCGCAGCTCAAGGGCGTTCTGGACGCGGCCAAGGCTGTCGAAGATGATGAACAGGCCGAACACGATGGGCAGCACCCGGACGACGATGTCGCTGCGGATGATGAGGAACGCGCCCAGCGCCAGACAGACGAGGCCCGAGATGAGGGTGAGCTGGCTCTGGAACACGCCGCGCTCTACGACAAAATAGCGCACCAGCTGCACGGCTGCGCAGGCCAGTACCACGCCGCCCAGTGCGTAGCAGACCACGTTGAGGGCCGTGCCGGGCACCATCAGCAAAAAGATGCCCAGTGCCAGATAGAGCAGGCTCATGAGGATGAGGTTCCACTTCAGCTTTTTTGCCATAGAGTTCACGTTCCTTTCGTCCACGAGGGGAGTTTTTATACAGCCGCGTCCTGCTCCTCATAGAGCGGGACGATGACGGTGCGGTTGATGCGGGCCATAAAGATGAGGCTCAGGGTCAGGCTGACCACTTCGGCGATGATGAAGGACCACCAGACCATATTCACCTCGCCGGTGCGGCTCAGCAGCCATGCGGCGGGGATGAGCACCACCAGCTGGCGGCAGATGGAGACGGTGAGGCTGAACACGCCGTTGCCCAGTGCCTGAAACACCGAGCTGAGCACGATGCCCGCGCCCGCCAGCAGGAAGTGGGGGCAGATGATGCGCAAAGCCGGGATGCCGATGGCCAGCATGGCGTCGCTGGCGGCAAAGAGGCTCAGCAGCTTATCCGGCAGGAACTGGAAGATGCAGAAGCCCACCAGCATGATGCACTCGGCGTAGAAGACGGCGAGACGGATGGTCTTTTTGACTCGCTCCGGCCTGCGTGCGCCGTAGTTGTAGCTGATGATGGGCACCATGCCGTTGTTCATGCCAAAGATGGGCATGAAGACGAAGCTCTGCAGCTTGAAATAGACGCCGAAGACCGCCACCGCCGTGGCCGAGAAGGCCATCAGGATCTGGTTCATGAAGAAGGTCATGACGCTGCCCACGCACTGCATGGCGATGCTGGGCAGGCCGACGGTGTAGATGCGGCCGATGGTCTTGGCGCTGGGGCGGAAGCCCCGGAAGCTGATCTGGATGTCGGGGTTTTTGTTGAAGTTGAAGTACAGCGTCATGCCCGCGCCGCAGAACTGACCGATGACGGTGGCCACAGCAGCGCCGGTGGTGCCGGACAGGGCCTCGCCGCAGTAGCCGAAGATGAAGATGGGATCCAGCACGATGTTCACCACAGCGCCCACCAGCTGGCTGATCATGCTGAGGTGGGTGCGGCCGGTGGCGGCCAGCAGCTTTTCGCCCATGGTCTGGGTGAAGAGGCCGAGGCTGAGGACGCAGCAGATGCTCAGATACAGGATGCCCTGCCGGGCGATGTCCATGTCTGAGGTCTGGGCGTAGAAGTAGGGCTTCATGCAGGTGAGGCCGATGAGGAGGAAGACGGCGTAGCTGCACAGGGACAGAAAAATGCCGTTTTCGGCGGTCTTGTTGGCCCGCTCCTGATCCTTTTCGCCGAGGCTCTTGGAGAGCAGGGCGTTGACGCCGACGCCGGTGCCGACGCCTACGGCGATCATGACGTTCTGTAATGAGAACGCCAGCGAAACGGCGGTCAGGGCGTTCTCGCTGACGTGGGACACGAAGATGGAGTCCACCACGTTGTAGAGGGCCTGCACCAGCATGGATACCATCATCGGTACGCTGAGCTTGATGAGCAGAGGATTGATGTCCATCGTGCCCATAATGTTTTCCCGCACATCTGCGGGAGCGGTCTGGGGCTGCTTGTTTTCCACGGTTTCTCCTTTTGCTGTTGATAACTTGGGGGTTGTGTGCTTTTTCTATGCCGCAAACGTGGGCAGAGCGCAAAAGCGCCCTACCCACGCAGCATCGTTGTTTTGTTCTGTCTCTCCGGGGAGACAGGGCCTTTAGCCTTCCATCGACTTTTCCTTGGCCTCTGCGGCGGCAAGGATCATCTGCACGCAGGCGTCGTGGCCCAGTGCGGCGTTGATGGCCAGATCGTAGTTGTGGGCATCGCCCCAGCGGTTCTGGGTGTAGTAGTTGTAGTAGGCTGCGCGGTTGCGGTCGGTCTTCTCGACCTCATCCTTGATGCCCTTTTCGTCCTTGGCCTGCAGCATATTGTTCTCCTTGCCGTAGGCCAGACGCCACTCCTTGGGGGCGTAGACAAAGACGCGCAGCACATCCTTGCGGTCGCGCAGGACATAGTCGCCGCAGCGGCCCACGATGACGCAGGGGCCTTCGTCGGCCAGCTGCTTGATGATGCGGCTCTGCAGGATGAAGACCTGATCGCCCAGAGGAAGGTCGTTGCCCATCGTATACAGGCTGTAGAGCAGGCTGTGGGTGTGCCGCTTCTCGCTGGCGGCCACGGCCTCCTCGGACAGTCCGGAATTTTTGGCTGCCATGGTGATCAGCTCCTTGTCGTAGAGCTTGATGCCCAGTGCGCGCGCCACGTCCTTTGCGATGTAGCGTCCGCCGGTGCAGTACTCACGGCCCAAAGTGATGATCGTCTTTGCCATAATGTATTCCTCCCATATTGATGATTTATCCATTGAAAGCGTCTGGCGTGCCCCTCAGGGGGCAGGGGGCAGAGTGCTTTGGTTGGCTTCGGGGGCCGACGGGGCCGGCGGCGGGGTGGGCAGCCGCACTTCGGCAAACTGCATGGTGCCGGTCTGGTCGATGATGTAGATGCTGCAGCGTCCGCCGCTGGCCGTCTGCTCGGGCGGGAAGCGGAAGCCCCCCGTCCGTGTCCGCTCCATCCGCCGGAAGGTGCGGTGGGCGGTGGTGGCATGGGCCACGCCGTCGTGGGGGCTGCAGGCCACCCAGCCGGAGAACTCGGCCGGGAGGAGCTGGCGCTGGCCCCGGAGGGACAGATACCAGCAGTCGTCCTCGGTGCTGTACTCGAAGCTGCAGGGGACGCGCCGGGGCCGGTCGGCCTCGATGTCCCGGGGCTTGGGGCGGAGGGCGATGGCCCGCCCGGTGAAGTAGCGGGCAAAGTCTGTCACCGCCATCGTGCAGTTCACCGCCCCGTCGCTGTCGGCGGTGGGGTCGTTGAGGAGGACGAAGTCGGCGAGGACGGCGTCGTCATGGCCGAAGCCCCGCAGGCCCATCCAGACGCCCACCGGGTCGCGCTGGCCCCGGATGCGGCGCTCGATGCGGACGGCCACCGAGCAGCCGTCGTGGATCTGCTCCCGCAGGTCTTTCAGGTCCATCCACGCCTGCCAGCAGGGGTAGCCGCAGCAGCCCGCTGCGGCCGCCGCAAAGGCGGCGTTGCCGGTGCTGCCGGTGGCCTTGTCGGCCATGATGTGGGCCACCTCCTCGGGCAGGATGTCCTCGCCCCAGCGGTTCATCAGCGCTGCCATCACCAGCGGCAGGTCCATCTCCCGCCCGAAGCTGGGGTCGTGGGCGGAGAGGCAGTATTCCGGTAAGTAGAGGCGGCGGTTGATGGGGTGGCCGTTCTGTTTTTCCCACGCGAGGGGGCGGACCGCCGCCGACAGCAGCCGGAGCGCCGGGGTGACTTTGTCGTCGTTGGTGGAGAGATTCACCTGAAGCTGGACGCCGGTGCCGCCGCCGGGCAGGGCTACGGTCACGGTGTCGCCCATCAGGAAGATGAGGCCGTCGTCGCTGTGGGCGTTGATGCTGCTCCGGGGGTAATCGGGCGCCCACTTGCCGAAGCTCATCCAGCCCGTCCAGTTGCCGCCTGCGTAGACCCGGCAGCGCACCTCCACCATGGTGTTCTGAGGTGCGTGGGCGTTCCAGCTGACGTTCAGGTTGCAGAAAGCCGGCATGGCGAACTCAGGCGTGGTATAGCTGCCGTATTGCAGATACCGCCCGGCCACGCTGTCCAGCACGACGCTGCCGTTGTCCAGCGCCACATTATCGAGCTGCCCGCGGGAAAACGTCTCCGTGCCCTGCAGCACCAGATTGTTCCGCTGTTCCATTGCACGCATCCCCTTTCCGCGTCATTGCGCTGTTTATTCTTCGCCGTCGCTGCGCTCCGAGGCCATCTCGGCCTCGTACTCGGCGTCGTGGAGCTTGCGGATGTTCTCCTCGATGTGGAACACCCGGTCGAGGTCGCCGTAGACGATCTGGCTGGTGATCTCCACCTGAAACCAGAAGCCGAACACCAGCATGAGCAGAAGGCCCAGCGGCATACAGAGGATGACGAGGCCCCAGAACAGCACCGTCACGAGGGACGCCGCCAGCGCGTGGGGCAGGAAGGCGATCATGCAGTTGACGCTGTTTTTGAGGGTCTGGCCGAGGGGCTGGTCCAGCAGGACGATCTGGGGCCACATATAGGAGAAGAGCATATGGAGGAGGATGAGGTTGAGCACCGTGGCCACCCACATCCCCACGCCGACGTTGGTGCCGTGGTAGAGCATATTGAAGCAGAAGTAGACGAGAAAGACCTGCACCGTGACCACGACGCAGTAGAGCATCCCCGGCAGGATGCTGGCCTTGAAGTTCTGCCGGAAGGCCTTGCGGTAGGTGGTCCACCAGTAGCCGGCCTCGTCGCGCAGGGCGCGCAGGACGGTGTCGTACATCCCCGCCAGCACCGGTCCGGCCAGAATGCCGCCCACGGCGGCGCTGAGGACCATGACCGGCAGGCTGTTCATCAGGAAGCCGATGTACACCAGACAGATGACCGGCAGAAAGCCCAGACAGGTGAGTAGGTTGGCGAGGAACATCCCGCTCATATCCCGGCCCACCAGTTCGAAGAAGCGGCCGACGCCGGTCTTGCGGGGGGCGTCCTTTTCCACGCCCGGCCCGGACTTGAAATCGTTTGCAGAAGGGAACAGACTCATGGTATGTGAATATCCTCTCTCGCTGTCTCTGGGACAGCTCACATTGCACAGCACGGTTTGGCATAAAACACCATTGTGCTGGCTTTCTGATTATAAATATACCCGGATTTTGTGGATTTTGCAAGCCGCAAAGCCCCCGAAATGTAAAAAAAGTGTTTCCTCTCCCTTTTTGGGGCGGAGTGTGTTACAATAGAGACGGCTTTTCAGCCGAAAGGAGGAATCTCTCTGTGAGCATTTTCCGCACCATTGCGATGTTCACCTATCTGTTTGGCTACATGATCGTCCACTACGGCGTGCTGCGCAAAGCCGAGCGTGCACAGGCCGCCGGCGACACCGAGACGGTGCGCCGTCTGGTGGAGCAGCATATCCCCCACTGGAGCCGGGGCATCCTGAATATCACCGGCGTCCGGCTCAGCGTCGAGGGGCTGGATAACATCCCGAAAGAGGGACCCTGCGTTTTTGTGGCGAACCATCGCAGCTATTATGACATCCCCCTGCTGCTGGCCAGCCTCGACAAGCCCTACGGCATCCTTGCCAAGGAGGAGCTGGAAAAGATCCCCCTGCTCAGCCGCTGGATGAAGCTGCTGGGCTGTGTCTTCGTCCAGCGCGATGACGTCCGCGCCTCGGTGCGCGCCCTCAACGACGCCACCGCCATTGTAGAGAGCGGCAGGAGCTTCATCATCTTCCCCGAGGGCACCCGCTACAAGGGCGAGGAGGGCGGCGCCGGTGAGTTCAAGGCCGGTGCTTTCCGTATCGCTGTGAAGACTGAAACCCCGGTGGTGCCGGTGGCGATCTCCGGCGCACGGGGGCTGTTCGAGGCTCACGGCAACCGGACGACGCCCGGCACGGTGCGCATCCGGGTGCTGCCGCCCATCCAGACGGCGGGCATGAGCCGCGCTGAGCAGAAGGAACTGCCCGCCGCCGTCCGCCAGACCATTCTGGCACAGCTGTAACACAAAAATTGGGAGGACACTGCCGCATGGCAAGCTACCGTTACGAGCGCGACATCGACCCGAAGGACATCGCCCCCCGCAGGGAAAAACAGTACACCCGCAAGGAGCGCTGGGCCAACTGGTGGGACTATAACCTCAAGTGGGTCATCCTCATCGGCATCGCCGTGGTCTTTGTGGCCTACAACTTTATCGGGCAGTACTTCTTCGTCACCAAGCCCGACTACAACGTGGCCGTGGTGGCCCCCTACTACCTGCCCGAGGACACCGTGAACGCCTTGCAGGAAGCTCTGGCGGACTACGGCGAGGACCGCAACGGCGACGGCAAGGTGGTCGTGACCCTGAACGTCTACACCCTCGATTACGCCGAGGGCGAGACCCAGACCGAGAGCGACGCCTACCTGACCATGGCGGGCACCACCAAGCTTGCCGCCGATGTGCAGGGCGGCCTTAGCTCCGTCTTTCTGCTCTGGGACCCGGCAGGGTTTGAGGAGAGCACCGGCTCGCTGCGGTATCTGGACGGCAGCCTGCCCGCCGCCGACAGCGACGAGGACTGGTGGAACATGGTCTATAAGTGGAGCGACTGCCCCGTGCTGGCGGGCCTCGACCTCGGCAGCTACGGCCCCGACACCACCCAGAGCCGCAGTGGGTCCAGTCAGGAGTATATGTCCCGGTTCTACGTCGGGATGCGGGGCGCATGGAACAGCGGCACCGCCGACAACCTCGCCGGCGGCGAGGAGCTGTGGCAGAAGCTGACGGCGGGGGCTGTCTCCACCGTTGTGCCGGAGGGCTGAGCCATGCGGTTCCGCGTTCGGCGCAAGGGCAGGGCGGGGCACATCAGCGTCCCCGAAAAGCCTGAGAAAAAGGCAGCGCCGTTAAAAGCTGCCGACCTCGACAACCCCTATGGCCGGGTGTTCGGCACCCCCCGCAGCAGGGAAGACCTGCGCAAACAGGACAGATAAGCAAAATGACCCTCTCCGACCGCCTCGGAGAGGGCTTTTTTGTTGCAATCTCTTCGCGTTGACGGCCCCGGATTTGAAATATTCTCCACCCTCAAAGGGAGTGGCGCTTGTTGTTTCCTCGTCCGGGTTATGGTATACTTACTAGGTATCGTCCCAACAGGAGCTGAAATTTTACCCGAAGGATGTGGAACAGATGGACACACTGGAACAGGCCCGCGCTGAGATCGACGCGGTGGATGCGCAGCTGGCCGCCCTGTTTGAGCGGCGGATGGCCGCCGTGCTCAGCGTCGCCCAATACAAGCAGGCCCACGGCCTGCCGGTCTATGACGCCGCCCGGGAGGCGGTGGTGCTGGAAAAGGCTGCGGCCCGCATTCAGGATCCCGCCCTCCGGCCCTACTACAGAGATCATGTCCAGAACATGATGGACGTCGCCAAGCAGTACGAGGCGGAGGTGCTGGGCGAGAATCGCGCCGCCTATCAGGGCGTGGAGGGCGCTTTTGCCCACATCGCGCTGCGGGCGCTCTTCCCCCACGCGGAGGCAGTGAGCTACCCGACGTGGGACGAGGTCTTCGAGGCCGTCCGGCGGGGGGACGCCGCCCACGGCGTCGTGCCCTTCGAGAACAGCCACGCGGGCGATGTCTCCGCCGTGCTGGACCTGTGCTATAACTACCCGGAGCTGTGGGTGGTGGACGTCTACGACCTGCCCATCTCCCAGAACCTGCTCGTCCTGCCCGGCACCCAGCTGGCCCAGCTCCGGCACGTCTACAGCCACCAACAGGCCATCGCCCAGAGCGAGACGTTCTTAAAGCAGTTCCATCTGCCCGCCACAGCCATGCCGAATACGGCCATGGCAGCAAAGTTCGTGGCAGAGTCCGGCGACCCGTCCCAAGCCGCCATCGCCAGCGCGGAGACCGCTGCCCTCTACGGGCTGGAGGTCCTTGTGCCCAGCATCAACACCGACGGCGACAACACCACCCGCTTCATCGTCCTCAGCCGCGAAAAGCCCACCGGGGGCAACCGCTTCTCGCTGCTCTTCACGCTGGACAACAAGCCCGGCAAGCTGGCCGAGGTCATTCAGGTCATCGGCCGGTTCGGCTACGACATGGAATCCATCAAGAGCCGTCCGCTGCCCCATGTTCCCTTCGATTACTATTTTTACGTCGAGCTGGTGGGAGACCCCGCCGACGACGAGACCGCCGCGCTGCTGCGCGAGCTGGATCATACCTGCCGCACCGTGCGGCTGTTAGGAGTGTATACGAAATGAGTGGATTTATCGGCACAAAGCTCACCATGAATCTGGGTGAGCGCAGCTATGACATCATCCTGAAAAACGGCGCACTGGAGAACCTGTACCAGTTCGCCCGCCTCGACCGCCGTGTGGCGGTGGTGACGGACGCAGGCGTCCCGGCAGAGTATGCCCAGCGGGTGGCCGACCAGTGCCGCGACGCAAAGATCATCACCGTGCCGCAGGGTGAGGCCAGCAAGAGCATGAAGATTCTGGAAAGTGTCCTGCGCCAGATGCTGGAGTTCAATATGGGACGCGGCGACCTCGTCATCGCCGTGGGCGGCGGCGTCGTGGGCGATCTGGCGGGCTTTGCCGCCTCCATCTATATGCGGGGCATCGACTTCATCAACTGCCCCACCACCACGCTCTCCATGATCGACTCCTCCATCGGCGGCAAGACGGCGGTGGATCTGGGCGAGACGAAAAACATCGTCGGCTCCTTCTGGCAGCCCAAGCTGGTCATCGTGGACCCCAGCACCCTCGCCACCCTGCCCCGCCGCCAGTACATCAACGGTCTGGCCGAGTCGGTGAAGGCGAGCCTTCTGGCCGACCCGGAGCTGTTTGCTATCTTTGAAAAGGGCGACATCGACGAGCAGATCGGAGAGATCATCTACCGCAGCCTCCGCTTCAAAAAGAGCATCGTGGAGCAGGATGAGACCGAGCGCGGGATGCGCAAGGCCCTCAACTTCGGCCACACCATCGGCCACGGCATCGAGGCCGTCAAGGGCGTCAAGGGACGCCGCACCGTGGGCCTCTACCACGGCGAATGCGTGGCGCTGGGGATGCTGCCCATGATCGAATCCAAGGCATTGCAGAAGCGCGTCCGGGCGGTCTACCGCCGTCTGGGCCTGCCCCTGCGCACCGCCTACAATAAGGATAAAGTCTACGCCGAGATGCTCCACGACAAGAAGGCGCAGGGCGGACAGATCACCGTCATCAAGGTGCCGGGTCTGGGCTGCTGGCGGGCCGAGACCATCCCGGTGGAGGGCCTGCGCACCCTGCTGGGCATGGAGGACTGAGCCATGAAAAACACCTTTGGCAGCGCATTGGCGCTGACCATCTTCGGCGAGAGCCATGGCCGGGCCATCGGCGGCGTGCTGGACGGCATGGCCGCAGGGGTGCCGGTGGACGAGGCGTTCATCGCCGCCTGTATGGACAGACGCCGCGCCCGGGGCGACGGCCTCTCCACCCCCCGGGTGGAGGCCGACCGAGTCCAGCTGCTCTCCGGCGTCGTGAACGGCCACACCACCGGCACAGCCATCGCCCTCATGATCGAAAATCAGAACACCCGCAGCGGCGACTACGCCAAGACCGCCGACCTGCTCCGCCCCGGCCATGCGGACTACACCGCCTATGCCAAATACCACGGCTTTCAGGACGCCCGGGGCGGCGGGCACTTCTCGGGCCGGATCACCGCCGCGCTGGTGGCGGGCGGAGCCATCGTGCTGGGGGCGCTGGGCCGCGCCGGCATCGACATCACCACCCACATCGCCCGCTGTGCCGGCCTCTCCGATACCCCTTTTGCGCTGGACGATACCGCAGCGCTGGCCGCGCAGGTCAGCGTGCTGGAAAATAAGGGCGAAGGCTTCGCACTGCTGGATGCCTCCGTCGAAGAGCCGATGAAGGCGGCCATCCGCGCCGCCGGGGCGGAGGGCGACAGCGTGGGCGGCATCCTTGAGACGGCGATCCTCGGCCTGCCTGCCGGTGTGGGCGAGCCGTACTTTGACAGCGTGGAGAGCCTGCTTTCCCACATGGCCTTCTCCGTGCCTGCCGTCAAGGGCATCGAGTTCGGCACCGGCTTCGGCTTCGCCGACCTGAAAGGCTCGGAGGCCAACGACGCCTTCCGGATGAAGGGGAACACCATCGTTACCGCCACCAACCACAACGCTGGGGTCAACGGCGGCATCTCCAATGGGATGCCCGTGGTCTTCCGCACCGCCGTCAAGCCGACGCCCAGCATCTACAAGGAACAGGAGACGGTGGACTATCTTGCAAAGCAGGATGCACCCCTCTCCATTCAGGGCCGCCATGACCCCTGCATCGTGCCCCGTGCCGCCATCGTTCAGACCTGCGCCGCCGCGCTGGCTGTGGGCGACCTGCTGACGGCCCGCTACGGCACGGCATGGATGGAGCGGCCCACCAGCTACCGCAGGGAGGGACTGTGATGGAATACGGACTCATCGGCTCGAAGCTGGGCCACTCCTACTCGAAGCTCATCCACGAGATGCTCTGCGGCTACCGCTACGACCTCTGCCCCCTGCCCACCGAGGAGGAGGCCCGGGCCTTCCTCACCAAGCGGCAGTTCAAGGCCATCAATGTCACCATCCCCTATAAGCGGCTGGTGATGGAGTACTGCACCTACATCGACCCCCGGGCCAAGGCCATCGGCGCGGTGAACACCGTCGTCAACAAGAACGGCCTGCTCTATGGCTACAACACCGACTATCTCGGTTTTGCCCATCTGTGTGACGCCCACGGCGTCGATTTCGCGGGCAGGACCGTCCTCATCCTCGGCACCGGCGGCACCCACAACACCACCAGTGCCGTCGCCCGGGACAAGGGCGCGGCGAAGGTGCTGACCGTCAGCCGGACGCCTGACGCCGCCAAGGGCCAGCTCTCCTATGAGGAAGCTGTGTCCAGCGGCGCACAGATCGTCATCAACACCACCCCCGCCGGGATGTACCCCAACGTAGGGGTGTGCAGTCTGGACGTTGCCCGAATGCCCGGGCTGGAAGCGGTGCTGGACGTGGTGTATAACCCGGATAAGACCGAACTCATCCTGCGGGCCGAGGAGGCCGGCGTCCCGGTGGCCGTGGGAGGCCTCGAGATGCTGGTGGCGCAGGCGGTGTACGCCGCCGAATACTTCCTCAGCCGGAAGTTCGACGACGCGGCGGGGGAGATCCGCCGCGTCACTGCGGCGCTCCGCCGCGATATGCTGAATGTGGCCCTCATCGGGATGCCCTCCAGCGGCAAGTCCACGGTGGGCCGCCTGCTGGCAGACAAGCTGGGCAAGCGGTTCATCGACCTCGACGAGGAGATCGTGAAGGCCGACGGCCGCAGCATCCCGGACATCTTCGCCGCCGAGGGCGAGGACGGCTTCCGGGCGCGGGAGTCGGCCCAGACCGCCCGCTTTGCAAAAGAGGGCCGTCAGCTGCTCTCCTGCGGCGGCGGCATCATCAAGCGGGGCGAAAATCTGCGCGCCCTGCACCAGAACGGCGTCGTGCTCTTTATCGACCGGCCTCTGGATGCGCTGACGGTGGGCGGCGGACGGCCTCTCTCGTCCAGCCCCGAGGCACTCAGGCAGATGGAGGCGGAGCGCCGCCCCCTGTATCTCGCGGCGGCAGATGCCGTCATTCCCAACAGCGGCACGGTGGAGGACGCCGTGGCCGCCGCAATGGAGGCTCTGGATGAAATTTTTAGTCATTAACGGCCCCAACCTCAATATGATGCACTTCACCGAGCCGGGCGTGGCCGGTCAGCTGGACTACAACGGTCTGCTGGATTATCTCGAGCTGTGCTGCACCCAGATGGGCCTCGAGGTGGAGTTTTTTCAGTCCAACCACGAGGGCGACCTCATCGATGAGATCCAGTCTGCCGCAGGCCGGGCAGACGGCATCATCCTGAACCCCGGCGGATACGCCCACTACAGCGTCGCCATCCTCGATGCTCTGCGGCTCTGCGGCGTGCCTGCCGTAGAGGTGCTGCTGAGCGAGCCGGACGAGCATGAGCCGTTCCGCAAGACGGACATCGTCTCCTTCGGCTGTCAGGGACACTTCATCGGTGAGGGCATCAGCGGCTATCTGCACGCTGCGGCCTATCTGACCCAGCTGCTTCGTCTGGACGGCAGCGCACACACCCATCTGGTCATGTGAGCGGAAAAGAAAGAGTGAAAGGAACGAAATTCTATGATCATCTCCACCAAAAAGGGCACCCCCAAGGAAGAACTGGAAAAGATCGTGGACCGCTTTGAAAAGCAGGGCCTCGACGTCACCCTCATCACCGGCAAGGACTACAATGTCTTCGGCCTCGTGGGCGACACGACGAAGATCGACGAGCGGGACGTCCTCGCCAACCCCTGGATCGACAACGTCACCCGCGTCTCTGCTCCCTATAAGCGGGCCAACCGCCTCTTCCACCCGGCAGACTCCGTCATCGACTGCGGCGGCGTCAAGATCGGCAGCAAGGAGAAGATCGCGGTCATGGCAGGCCCGTGCAGCATCGAGAGCGCGGAGCAGGCCCTCCGCATCGCGCAGGGCGTCAAGGCGGGCGGCGCGACCCTCTTCCGGGGCGGCGCATACAAGCCCCGCACTTCGCCCTACTCCTTTCAGGGCCTCGAGACCGAGGGCATCCTTGACATGGTGAAGGCCCGGGAGGCCACCGGTATGCCCATCGTCTCCGAGCTGATGAGCGAGGACCGCATCCCCGAGTTCGAGGAGTATGTGGACGTGGTGCAGATCGGTGCCCGCAATATGCAGAACTTCCAGCTGCTCAAGGCCGTGGGCAAGATGCATAAGCCCGTCCTGCTCAAGCGCGGCCTCTGCAACACCATCGAGGAGTGGATCATGAGCGCCGAGTACATCATGGCCGGAGGCAACGAGCAGGTCATCCTCTGCGAGCGGGGCATCCGTACCTTTGAGAAGTACACCCGCAACACCCTCGACCTCTCCGCTGTGCCCATCATCCACGAAAAGACCCACCTGCCCGTCATCGTGGATCCCAGCCACGCCACCGGCAAGGCGAACCTTGTGGAACCGATGATGATCGCCGCCGTGGCTGCCGGTGCCGACGGCCTTGAGGTGGAGGTGCATTATGACCCCCGCCACGCATGGAGCGACGGCGCACAGTGCCTGACTCCGGAGGCCTTTGCGCAGGCCATGGCAAAGTGCCGTCAGGTCGCATGGGCCATCGGAAGGGATATGTAAGGGAAGCGGGCAAGCCGCCGGAAGGATTATTATGTTGGTAACGATAAAGCAAGCCCCCGGCGGCATCGGCGGGGCCATCACTGCGCCGCCCAGCAAGAGCATGGCCCACCGGGCAGTGCTCTGCGCTGCGCTGGCGAAGGGCACTTCTCACATCGGGAACCTCGAGTTCAGCAAGGACATCTCGGCCACCCTCTCCGCCGCCGGACAGCTCTGCGCCAAGGTGCGCACCGGCCCGGATAGCGCTGTGGTGGAGGGTCTGGGACAGTTCCTCCCCGTCGAAGCCCCGGTGGACTGCTGTGAGAGCGGCAGCACCCTCCGCTTTCTCATCCCCATCGCCAGCCTCACCGGGCAGAGGGTGACCTTCGTGGGCCGGGGCCGGCTGATGGAGCGGCCCCAGTCGGTGTACGAGGCGTTATATCATGAGCAGTCTCTCCGCTTTGAGCCATCCCCGGCGGGCCTGACCGTCGAGGGCGCTCTGAAAAGCGGCGAGTACGAGTTGGCGGGCAATGTGTCGAGCCAGTTCATCAGCGGGCTGCTGTTCGCCCTGCCCCTGCTGGCAGGGGACAGCACCCTCCATCTCATCCCGCCGGTGGAGAGCCGCAGCTACATCGAGATGACCCGGGCGGCACAGCGCCGTTTCGGCGTCGAGAGCCGCTGGCAGGACGAGAACACCCTCTTCCTCCCGGGCGGGCAGCAGTATGCCCCCTGCGACTACACGGTGGAGGGAGATTACAGTCAGGCGGCGTTCCCGGCGGTGCTGGGGGCAGTGCAGGGCGGCGTGACCCTCAAGGGCCTGTCCGCCAACACTTTACAGGGTGATGCGGCCATTCTCGGCATCCTGCGCCGCTGTGGGGCAGAGCTGTCCGTTACCGATGAGGGCATCCGGCTCGGGAAAGCTTTCCTGCGCGGCACCGACATCGACCTTGCCGACTGCCCCGACCTCGGCCCCGTGCTGATGGTGCTGGGCCTGTTCTGCGAGGGGACCACCACCATCCGCAACGCCGAGCGCCTCCGCATCAAGGAGAGCGACCGCATCGCGGCCATGGAAGCCGAGCTGCGGGCCTGCGGCGGCGTGCTGGAAAGCGAGGGCGGCACCATCACCATCCATGGCTGCGCAGGGAAGCTCCACGCCCCCGCCGCACCCCTCCATGGCCACAACGACCACCGGGTGGTCATGAGCCTCACGGTGCTGGCGCTGGCCGCCGGGCTGCCCCTCTCCATCGACGACGCGGAGGCCGTGCAGAAGAGCTGGCCCCATTTCTTTGAAGCCATCAAGCCGTTAGGCGCGGAGGTAGAATATGCTGGATAAATCGAAGCGTTATCTCGTGGTGGGCCTCGGCCTGCTGGGCGGCAAATACGCCCTCGAGCTTTCCAAGGCCGGGTTCCATGTGGACGGCATCAACCGCAGCGAGGGGCATTTACAATACGCCCTCGACCACGGCTATATCGCCAGCGGCAAGACCCACGATTTCGAGGATCTCGTCGCGCAGGCCGACCACATCATCTTCGGTCTGTACCCCACGGCCCTCATCGACTGGTTCAGGACGTACGGCTCTCTTCTCAAGCCCGGCTGCATCTTTACCGATGTCTCCGGCGTCAAGACCGGCCTTGTGGAGCCGGTGCAGGCGATGTGCCCGGCGGGGGTGGAGTTCATCGCCAGCCACCCGATGGCGGGCCGTGAGACCTCCAGCGTCGAGCACGCGGCGGAGGTCAACTTTGCCCCTGCCAACTTCATCATCACCCCCACCGAAAAGAACACCCCCGAGGCGGTCCAGTGGGCGAAGGAGCTGGCCGAGGTGCTGGGCTTCCGCCACATCTGCACCCTGACCGTGCAGGAGCACGATAAGATGATCGGCTACGTCAGCCAGCTCTGCCATGCCATCGCCGTCAGCCTCATGTGCGCCAACGACAACTCCTCGCTCTGCGAGTACACAGGCGATTCCTTCCGGGACCTGACCCGCATCGCCCGCATCAACGAAAAGATGTGGGCTGAGTTGTTCCTCTGGAACAAGGAGAACCTCATCTCCGAGATCGACCAGTTCGACGCGGCCCTCGCCCAGCTGCGGGACGCCCTCGTGGCCGACGACCGGGACAAACTGGAAGAGATGTTCCGCCTGTCCACCCAGCGCCGCGCCGCATTCGACAAGAAGGACTCGTGACCGAAAGGAGGCCGCCCATGCCCAAGCAGGAAGGACAAAAATCCAAACTCCTGGCGCTGCTGCGCATCTTTGAGCAGCAGACCGATGAGGAACATCTGCTCAATGTGCCCCAGCTGGTGGAGCTGCTGGCCCGGCAGGGCATCCTCTGTGAGCGCAAGAGCGTCTACAGTGACATCGACGCGCTGAATGCGCTGGGCTACGACATCCGGCTGCGCCGGGGCCGCAGCGGCGGCTACTGGATGGCGACGAGACCCTTTGAACTGGCCGAACTGAAGCTTCTGGTGGACGCTGTCCAGTCCAGCCGGGTCATCTCCAAGACCTCCAGCGACAAGCTCATCCATAAGCTGGAAGGGCTGGCCTCCCGGTATCAGGGCACCCAGCTCCAGCGTCAGGTCTACGTCGATGGCCGCCCCAAAAGCGACAACAAGGACCTGCCCTACAGCGTGGATGCCCTCTTCGCGGCCATCAACACCGGAAAAATGGTGCGATTCCGCTACAAAAAAGCGGGACGTCCCGCCCCCTACACCATCAGTCCGTGGCAGATGGCGTGGGAGAACGGCTGCTACTATCTCATCGCCTATCAGGACGAGAAGGAGCCGGTGGGCATCCGCCATTACCGGGTGGATAAGATGGCCGGGGTGACGGTGCTGGACGAGCCGCGCCGGGGCAGGGAGCAGTTCGCCGATTTCGACCTGCCCTCCTACCTGAAAAAGCACTTCCAGATGTTCGGCGGGCCGGAGCACCGCGTCACCCTGCGGTGTACTTCTGACCTCGAATCGGCTATGCGGGAGCGCTTCGGTGCCTCGCCCATCTTTGTGCCGGAAGGGAAGGGCAGCTTCCACTTTGACGTGCCCGTCTGCGTCAGCGACCAGTTCTATGGCTGGGTCTGCGGTTTCGGCGGAAAGGTCGAAGTGGTCTCGCCCGCTGAGGTGCGGGACGGTCTGCGGAAGCTGAATGAGCGGCTGGCCGGAATGCATCAATAAAATAAAAAAGAGGCTGCATTTCCTCCTGTGGATGCAAAAAAGGCTTCCTCCGAAGAGGAAGCCATAGGTGCAGAAGATCAGCCCTCGAGCAGCTCGACGGTCTTCATCTTGACAGCGGTCTTGGGTTTATCGTTCCAGTCGGTGGGGACGGATGCGATCCTGTCCACGACATCCATGCCGGAGACGACCTTGCCAAAGGCGGCATACTGGCCGTCGAGGTGGGGTGCGTCCTCATGCATGATGAAGAACTGGCTGCCGGCGCTGTTGGGGTTCATGCTGCGGGCCATGCTGATGACGCCGCGGGTGTGCTTGATGGGGTTGTTGACGCCGTTGGCAGCAAACTCGCCCTTGATGTTCCAGCCGGGGCCGCCGGTGCCGTTGCCCAGCGGGCAGCCGCCCTGGATCATAAAGCCGGGGATGACGCGGTGGAAGGTCAGACCGTTGTAGAAGCCCTGACCGACCAGCTTCTTGAAATTCTCACAGGTGATGGGGGCAGCTTCCTCGTTCAGCTCGATGTCGATGACGCCGCCGTCTTCCATAGTAATGCGAACCATAGTTTTCACAATGCTCCTTTTATCATAGCCCGTTTCGGGGTGGGTGCGGCAGATGCTCTGCCGAAGCTCCCCTTTAGTATACCATACCTTTTGCAGAGCGCAACGGCGCAGATGCAACCTTTTTGTAAAGAATCACCGCATTTCCACCATATCCTGCCAAAAACGCTTGGGACAGTGGCTCATCCGGCCCTTTTCGCTGTGGCGGGCCTTGATCTCCAGCGTGTCGTAGAACTGCTTCCAGAGCGCCTGAAGCTCCTGCTCCCGGGCGCTGGGCGGGGGAAGGGTGAGCGGTGCGGCCAGCTCGAGGAGTTTGGCCTCGTGGCCCTGATAGAGTAACACCGCCTGATGGACGGCGTCGTATATCATGAAGTCCTCCTCCGGGAAGCGGGCGCAGAAATGCCCCCGCAGCAGGGGGAGGATGTAGTTTTTGGGGTGGATGACCGCACCCAGCATCCCGCCGTGCTCTTCGAAGCGGACGAAGCCCTGAAACTTGTCCACCTCCCAGTCGAGGCTCTTTTTCATCTCGTAAAGGGGTGCTACGTCCGGGTGGCCCATCCGCTTGACCGTGCCGGGGCCGAGGGCGAAAGCCAGATGCAGAAAGCGGATGAGCAGCAGCTCTTTCTCCTCCTGTCCGGAGAGAAAATCCCGGCTGACGAGGTACTCTGTCTCCCGGCCCAGCTTTTTCCCAAGGCTGGAAAAGACCCGCCGGGCCTTGGTGGAGTCCGTCTCGATGTCCCGGACAGGGTAGAGGGTGGCCGTCTCCCGCTGGGGCGTCCAGACCGCAAAGGGGATCTCATGCTGGGCGAAGCTCTCGAACACGCAGCACAGAAAGCCCTCGAAGCTGCCGTCGTAGAGGTAGACCACGTCGGCGTCGTGGAGCTTCCGGGCCTTCGGCGGGGTCACAACGCTCTCGCCAGACATTGCACTGCCTCCTCCCGCACCATCCGCTGGGCCGCCCGGGGCGGCACGCCCTGCGCAACGAGCCGGTCCACCGCCGGCGGGGCGAAGAGGCTCAGCTGCTCGGTCCCGGCACTGAAGACGTTGGGGTCGATGAGTGCCCGGGTGATGCGCTCCCGTCCGGCGCTGCCCCGGCCCGGGTGCGCCCCCGAAAAGCCCCGGCAGGTGATGAAATACTGCGCCCGCTTGAGCACGACGCCCATCCGCTTCAGCTCGTCGAGGCCGAGGTCGGACAGCCGCCGCGCCTCCCGGATGCGGCGGGCGCTCTTGGGCCCGATGCCCGGCACCCGCAGCAGCATCTCGAAGGGGGCACGGTTGATGTCCACCGGGAACAGCCCGTAGTGCTGGACGGCCCAGTTGCACTTGGGGTCGAGGTAGGGGTTGAAGCTCTGGTTGTCTTTGTCTAGGATCTCGTCGGCCCTGAACTGGTAGAAGCGGAGCAGCCAGTCGGCCTGATAGAGCCGGTGCTCCCGCAGCAGGGGCGGCTTTGTGTCCAGTGCGGGCAGGCGGGTGTCGTCCGACACCGGGATGTAGGCCGAGTAGAATACCCGCTTGAGGCCGTATTTCTGGTACATCCCCTCGGAGAGCTGTAAAATGTGGTAGTCTGTCTCGGGCGATGCGCCGACGATCATCTGGGTGCTCTGGCCGGCAGGGGCGAACTTGGGGGCGTGGCGGTAGAGGGTCAGCTCCTTTTTGCTCTCCTCGCCCGCCACCGAGATCTGCTTCATGGGCCGGAAGATGGAGTGGCGGCCCTTGTCGGGGGCGAGGAGATGGAGGCTCTGCTCGCTGGGCAGCTCGACGTTGACGCTGAGGCGGTCAGCGAGGAAGCCCATCTGCCGGATCAGCTCCGGGCTTGTGCCGGGGATGGTCTTGGCATGGATATAGCCGCCGAAATGGTATGCGTTCCGCAGCAGCCGCAGGACGGAGAGCATCCGCTCGGTGGTGTAGTCGGGGGTGCCCAGCACGGCGCTGGACAGGAAAAGCCCCTCGATGTAGTTGCGGCGGTAGAACTCGATGGTCAGCTCGGCCAGCTCCCGGGGCGAAAAGGTGGCCCGGGGCACGTCGTTGGACTTCCGGTTGACGCAGTAGCTGCAATCAAAAGCACAGCAGTTGCTCATCAGGACCTTCAGCAGGCTGACGCAGCGGCCGTCTGCGGTGAATGCGTGGCAGCAGCCCGGCGCGTAGCAGCTGCCGAGAGTACCGGCCCTTGCCGCACGGGACGCGCCGCTGGACGTGCAGGCGACGTCGTATTTTGCACTGTCGGCCAGAATGGTGAGCTTGTCCATCAGCGACTGTTCCATAAAACTCCACCTCCCGAAGGGGATACGCCCCCCTTACCCCCACGGAAATGCCCGGGGAGAGGGGCGAGGCTCACCACTTGGCCTTCGTCTCGACCACACGGCCTGCGATGTGCAGGCGGTTCAGGTCATCGCCCTTGATGACCAGCTCGTTGTAGGCGGGGTTGAAGGGCTGCAGCACGACGCAGTTGCCCCGCTGGATATACCGCTTGAGGGTGCCTTCGCCCTCGTCGCCGTAGACCAGCACGCCCAGATCGCCGTTTTCCAGCGTGTCCTGCTTGTGGACGAGGGCGAGGTCGCCGTCCTGAATGCGCGGCTCCATGCTGTCGCCCCGGACGACGAGGTAGAAATAGTTGGAGGGGTCCTTGACGCGGGCATACTCCTGCCCGTAATCCTCCTCAAAGGCCAGCGCGCCGTACCCGGCCTTCACGGTGCCGATGACCGGGATGAGGCTCTCGGCGTAGTTGCCGAAAAAGCGCTCCTCGGGGGTGGCTGCGTTGGACACCGGGCGGTAAAGCCCCAGCAGGAAGTCTGCCGTGGTGCTCAGGATCTCGGCGATGCGGGCCACCGTGGCGGGGTCGGGGGAGGATTTGCCGCTTTCCCACTTGCCGACGGCCTGCTGGGTCACTCCCAGTTTGGATGCCAGCTCCGCCTGACTGATCCCCTTCTGCTTGCGGCACTGCTTCAAAAGCTCTGAAAACGACATGGTCGTACACTCCTTTACTCCGAGGTTAAAATCTTGCATCTCTATTGTACAACAAAAAGATGTTTTTGTAAAGAGAAAAATGAGGGCTTCGCCAAAAAAAGGTTGTCGATGGGCGGGGGTCTGCGGGAATGTCTGAAAAAGTTGAAATTAAGGCTTGACAGAACGGCGAAAATCTGGTAAATTAAATAGGCATTCGGTACGGCGTGTGCGAGTGCCCACGAGGAGAGATGTCCGAGTGGTTTAAGGAAGCAGTCTTGAAAACTGCCGTACGGCAACGTACCGTGGGTTCGAATCCCACTCTCTCCGCCATTTTTTTGAATAAGTGTAACGCACTTTGCTCTGGAGTAGTACTCAAGAGGCCGAAGAGGCGCCCCTGCTAAGGGCGTAGGTCGTCTAAACAACGGCGCGAGGGTTCAAATCCCTCCTACTCCGCCAAGAAAAAGCTCGATGGTTCATTGAAACCATCGGGCTTTTTCCATTTTTATGCGGTTTTTGCAGCGCTTCGGAGCACGGAGGGCTGCTTTTACGCCCCGGAGCGCAGGGTCATTTCAGTGCATCGGCAAGGATGCTCAGCAGGCGGGGGACGTCCAGCGGCTTTGCGATGTGGCCGTTCATGCCGGCCTTCAGCGCGTTCTGGCGGTCTTCCTCAAAGGCGTTTGCCGTCATGGCAAAGATGGGGATGCCGGCCTTTTTCGCATCCGGCAGGGCGCGGATCCGCCGCGTCGCCTCGTAGCCGTCCATGTTGGGCATCTGGATGTCCATCAGGATCAGGTCATACTGGCCGGGCGCAGCCTGCTCCATCTTCTGGACGGCGATCGCGCCGTCCTCGGCAGAATCCACCACAAAGCCCGCTTCCGTCAGAAACTCCATTGCGATCTCGCGGTTCAGCTCGTTGTCCTCCACCAGCAGGAGCTTTTTCCCCTGAAAGGCGGAAGCCTTCGGTTCCGGCAGGCGGGGAGACACCTCGGCAGAGAACGGCTCAGACAGGATCTTGCGCAGCTCGGAAAGGAACAGCGGCTTCTCGCAGAAGGCGGTCACTCCAGCAGCGCGGGCTTCTTCCTCGATGTCGGCCCAATCGTAGGCGGTCAGGATGATGATGGGGCAGTTGTGCCCGATCACCTTGCGGATCTGACGCACGATCTCGATGCCGTTCATATCGGGGATGAGCCAGTCGATGATGTAGACGCTGAATTCATCGCCCCGCTCCACCGCGTACTTGGTGCGGATCACCGCCTCCTTGCCGGAGATCGTCCACTCCGGCCGCATCCCGATCTTGGACAGCATGGTGCTGACGCTCAGGCAGGTGTCGGTGTCGTCGTCCGCCACCAGTGCGCGCAGCCCTTCCAGCTGCGGGAGCTGCCGCTGCTCCACCTTCTGCTCACAGCGTGCAAAGCAGAGGTCCACGATGAACTCGCTGCCCTTGCCCGGCTCGCTCTCGATGGCGATGGTGCCGCCCATCAGGTCCACGATGTTCTTGGTGATGGACATTCCGAGGCCGGTGCCCTGAATGCCGCTGACGGTGGAGCTTTCCTCCCGGCTGAACTCCTCAAAGATGTGTTTCTGGAACTCCGCGCTCATACCGATGCCATTGTCCTTGATGCGGAACTCATAGCGGGCACGCCCGGTGGGCGCATCGTTCTTCTGGGCGATGCGGAGGCTGATCATGCCGCCGGTGGGGGTGAACTTGATGGCGTTGGACAGAATGTTCAGCAACACCTGATTTAGCCGCAGCGGGTCGGTGATGATGTCCTCGTTCTCCACATCCATGGTGTCGATGAAGAGCGACAGCCGCTTGGCCGAGACATTGGGCTGGATGATGGAGCGCACATCGTGGACGAGATCCGGCAGATGCACCGCGCGCTCCTCGAGCTTTACTTTTCCGCTCTCGATGCGGCTCATATCCAGCACATCGTTGATGAGGGAGAGGAGGTGCTGGCTGGAAGTGGAGATCTTTTTCAGGTAGTCCAACACCTGCTCCCGGTTGTCGATGTGGGTCGCAGCCAGAGAGGTGAAGCCGATGATGGCGTTCATCGGGGTGCGGATGTCGTGGCTCATGTTGAACAGGAACTCCCGCTTGGCGCGGTTTGCCGCCCCCTCGTGCTGGAGCGCGATCTCCAGCTTGCGGTTCTGCTCCTCCAGCTGGGTCTGATACTTCTTCTCCTGCTCCTTTTTCTGCTGCTCCATCTCCTGTGCCGAGCGCCTGCGCAGCGTTTGAAGGACGACCACGAGCAGGATATAACCGGCCAGTGCCATCAGGATGGTGGAGACGGACGCACGGAAGATCGTTCTGCCGTCTGTATACGCATAGAGGTCGAAGGTACGCCCGTGGCTGTACATCCCGAAATAGGAGCCGGAGCCGTCCCAGCCGCGGGTGTGGGTCAGCATCTCCGCGACCCCGACTTTGCGGATCTCCTGTACCGTCGGGCTGTCCGTGGTGTCCTGCCCGATCAGCTCCGGGCGGTTGGAGGCGATGACCTGATTGTTCTGCACGATGAACAGGGTGCCGCTGGTCTCTTCCGGGTAGCCATCCAGAATGCTCTGGACCGACAGCGCCGTCCCTTCGACAAGCGCCGCCGGGGTGTACCGATAGGTGAGCAGGATGGCCGCGCCGCTGCCTGCCCGGTGTGCCGTCACATCTACGACAGACCCGTCTTCCAGCAGGACGCGCTTCATATAGGTCTTCTGCGGGTAGCGGAAGACATCCAGAGCGGCATCGGTCCTGAGCTGGTCGCCAAACCGGGCATAGCCGACCCCGTTCGCGGTATACTCGCAGAGAAGCGTGCCCTCCGGGTCAAGGACGGAGATGCCGGTGAGCCAGAGCCGTTCGGCTTCCTTTTTCAGGCACTGCGGGTCGGAGAAGTCCAGCGCGGGGTCATCGGCCAGCGCCTGCACCGAGACCGCCGTGCGGCGAAGGGTCTTCGCGGCAACGGTATCGTTGTATTTTTCGTAGCGGGTGGACTGCGATTTGACAAAATCGAGGATCTGGCAAAAGCGTTCCTCTGTTGAGCACAGCGCTTTCCAGTTCGAGAAAAAGACGACGCCTGCCATGAAGAGCACGCCGACGATCAGATAGAGCGCCCAGATCCGCGCAGCCGGAGCGGGCTTATTTTTATGTTCCAATGGTGTCCACCTCCAGATACTGCGAAGGGTTTTCGAGATATTTGCCGACGATCTGCTCCAGCGTGCCGTCTTCGCGCAGCTGCGCAAAGGTATCGTTCAGCTGGCTGTCCAGCCCCCGGCTGTCGTTCGTTGCAAAGGCCACGCCCAGCCCGGTGACGAGCAGCGGCTCGGACAGGATGCGGAACGCCACGGAGTTGTCCTTCATATATTGCAGGATGGTCGTCTCATGGGAGGCGATGGCGTCCACGTAGCCGCAGCCCAGCAGCGCATACTGGATGCTGCGGTCTTCGATGCTGAACACATCGACCCCCTGCGGGAGGCGGGGGTCGGAGCCGCTGAGAAAAAGCTCCTCCGGCTTGCCGGTGCTCTGGACGGCGATGCTCTTTCCGGCAAGGTCGCTGAGGGACTGGATGCTGCTGTCGTCATTCACGGCGACCACCTGACGGCTCACCATGTAAGGCCCGGCCCAGTGGTAGAGCGCTTCGCGCCCCTCCATGGAAAAGCAGCCCCAGATGCAGTCGATGGCACCGCTCTCCACGAGGGTGGTCTTCTGCTCCCAGTCGATCGGCTCGAACCGGGTGGAATACCCCATGCGGCGGAACGCTTCGGTGGCGATCTCCACATCGATCCCGGCGGGAACGCCGTCGTTGTTCAGATAAATATAGGGAGGATAGGTGTCGCTCCCCACAACGATCTGGGGGAGGCCGCCGTCCTTCGCTTTCGTCTCTCCGCAGGAGGTCAGGCCCCCGGCGGCCGCAGAGGCCGCCAGCAGCCCGCACCCGCGCAGAAAGGCACGGCGTGAGATTCTGTGTTTCATTCCTTCTCCTGTTTTTCCTGCATCTGCGGATGCAGTTTTTCGTTCAGTTCGTCCTGTGTGTCCGTCAGGCATTGCAGCAGCAGCGGGTTGAACGCGCCGCATTCGCCGTTCTGGATCATCTGCACCGCTTTCTCGTGGGAGAAAGCCTTTTTATAGCAGCGCTCGCTGGTCAGCGCGTCGTACGCGTCGGCCAGCGCGACCAGCTGTGCGCTGATGGGGATGTCGTCGCCCTTCAGCCCATCCGGGTAGCCCCGGCCATCCCAGCGCTCGTGGTGCCAGCGGGCGATCTCGTAGGCGGTCTGCAGCAGCGGCTCCTCGCCGAAATTTTCCAGCTTTTGCAGCATCTCCGCGCCCAGCATACTGTGGGTCTTGATGACCTCAAATTCCTCCGGGGTCAGCCTGCCGGGCTTGTTGAGGATCTTTTCGTCGATGCCGATCTTGCCGATGTCGTGGAGGGTAGAGGCCAGAGGAATCAGATCCTGCTGTTCTGCAGAAATTGAGTAGTTGTTGCTGATCTCCAATAGACGGTGGAGCAGCATTTCTGTGATGATACGGATATGCCGCACATGAGCACCGCTTTCGCCGTTGCGGAACTCTACGATATGGCTCAGCACACCCACCAGCGTATCCGTATTATTTTCACGAGCGCGGATCTGGTCGGACACCATCTTCACCAGCCGCCGCTGCTTGGCATACAGCTTGATGGTGTTGGTCGCGCGGCGGTACACGATGCGTGCATCGAAAGGTCGATTGACATAATCACTCGCGCCTAGTTCATAGGACTTCCGAATTACAGCGTTAGAGTCATCGCTGGAGATCATGATGACCGGGATGTCCTCGATGGTGTGGTTGGCGTTCATGGCCTTGAGCACCTCGAAGCCATCCATGACCGGCATATTGATGTCCAGCAGCACCAGTGCGATGTTCCCGGCTTCGGCCTGCAAGGCATCCATACATTCCCGGCCATCTTTTGCTTCCAGAATACGATAGTCGCCTTGCAGGATTTCGGCCAGGATGAGGCGGTTCATTTCAGAGTCATCCACAAGAAGAATCTGCGGCTTCTCCTCCACCAGTTCTTCCTGCGCGGTCAGCGCGTTTTCGGGGAGTTCCACCGTGACGGCATTCTTGCGGCACTTTGCCTGATACATCAGCCGGTCTGCCCGGCGAACCGCATTCTCCATCGGGTCGGTGATGGCCTGCATCGTTCCGCCGATGCTCAGTGAGAGGCGAAAATGCGAATAACCGGGTACAGTAGCCTGCTGCACGGCGGCTCTGATCTGCTCCAGCTTGGCTTGCAGGATGTCGCCCGGAATGCCGGGCAGCACCAGCAGGAACTCGTCCCCGCCGTAGCGGATGAGCAGGTCGGAATCCCGGATGCAGGAGCGGATGGCGGCGGCTGCCGCTTTCAGCGCCATATCACCGGCGTAATGCCCATAGGTATCGTTGCAGATTTTGAAATCGTCCACATCCATCAGCGCGATGCCTGCGGGGCCGACGATACGGGATGCGATATCCTCATAGTAGCGGCGGTTGTATGCGCCAGTCAAGACATCGTAGTAAAGTTTTGCACGGTAGCTCTCTGTTGTTTCTTGAAGCATTTCCTCGGCTTCGGCCTGCATCTTTTCCATGCTGGAGCGCTCGAACTGCCATTGCAGGCGACCGATCAGCAGAATGTTCGCAGCGATACCAAGGCCGATCACGATGAGCTTTTGAAGGTTCAAAGAGGTGTAAAGAAAAAAGCTGTGGTCGGTAGAAAAGAAAAACGCGGAGTATAGGAATGCAATGAGGCCGCTTACGATTCCTGCTGCATAGCCGTATTTCACGAGCACAGCAGAAAGAACAACAAAAAGCGGGATATTTGGATTTGGAATATGAAAATTCCAGACGATCAGGCAGGTGCTCAATTGGGCAAGTGCCGATAGCAGCATAGGCTGGATTTTATTTGGCTGTTGTTCCATACGCAATACCATCCAATACTTTGATTCATCATGATTGCTCTCTCACAAAAAAAGAGCTGGGCCGCAAATGGGCGGCCCTGCTAGGTCGTGAGTGTCGGTCATCTGCGAAACCGTGCGATTCCACTATTTATTTTCGGGGGGGGGTAACGCGGAAGCGCTTTACCGTCTGCTCCAGTGCGTTGATGTCCACCGGCTTTGAGAGATGCTCGTCCATCCCGGCGTCCCGGCTCTTCTGCATATCCTCAAGGAATGCGTTGGCGGTCATGGCGAGGATGGGGATGGTGCGTCCCAGCGGATTTTCGCCGCTGCGGATGCGCCGGGTGGCTTCGAGGCCATCCATGACGGGCATCTGCACGTCCATCAGGATCATGTCGTACTCGCCGGGCTTGACGCTGGCGAAAGCGTCCACGATCTCCTGACCGTTGGAGCAGATGGTGCAGCGCGCACCCTTGGTCTCCAGCAGCAGCTCCAGAATTTCGGCGTTGATGGCGTTGTCCTCGGCGCAGAGGAAGTTCATCCCGGACAGGGGCGAGACGGCCTCGGCCTCCTCCGGGAGAGCCGGCGCCGTCTGCACCTTGTCCGCCTCGGCGTCGATGGGAAATTCCAGCACGACCTCAAAGCGGGTGCCCTTGCCGGTGGCGCTCTCCACCCGGATGGTGCCGCCCATCAGGTCTATGATGCTCTTGGTGATGGCCATGCCGAGGCCCGTGCCCTGCACCTTGTTGGTGCCGGATTTCTCCTCCCGGGTAAAGGGGTCGAAGAGGGTCTTCTGGTAGGCCGCGCTCATGCCGATGCCGTCATCCTGCACGATGAACCGGTATTTGGCGTAGTGCTCGGTATGGGTAAGCTCGTCCACCGCCAACCGGATGTGTCCGCCTTGGGGCGTATACTTGACCGCATTGGAGAGGATGTTCATCAGCACCTGATTCAGACGGTTGGGGTCGGCCAGCACGTTTTCGTGCTGCATATGGGTCTCCACCGTAAAGGTCTGGCGGCGCTGGCTGGCCTGCTGCCGGATAATGCTGTCCAGCTGGCTGACCTGCTGGGAAATGTTCATTTTTTCGATGTTCAGGGTGGTCTTGCCGCTCTCGATGCGGCTCATGTCCAGAATATCGTTGATGATGCCCAGCAGCAGCCGACCGGAAGTTTCCAGCTTGCCCAGATGTTCGGCCAGCCTTTCCGGCTGGTGCAGCTCGTTTTTCATCAGGGTAGTAATGCCGATGATGGCGTTCATGGGGGTGCGGATGTCGTGGGACATATTGGAGAGGAAGTCCGTCTTGGCTTTGCTGGCCTTTTCGGCTACTTCCAGTGCGGCTTCCACAGCCAGCGTGGTCTGGTGCTCGCCCGTGCGGTCGGACATATCCACGATGCACTTTCTTGCGCCCTGCACATCATTGAGGAAGCCGGTCACATGGAGATAGCGAGGCTCACCGGTCTCCTGATTGACAAATTCACATTCCCATTCCTGCTGGACGCCCTGTTCCATCTGCATCAGACTTTCCAGCCGCGATGCACCGCTGTCGTCTCCGGCAGGGTATAGAACGTGGAGATCCTCCTGCACCGCCTCGGGGGAGAGGCCCAGAATGCGCTGGACATTGGGGCTGACGTATTCCGCCTTGCTGGTTTCGGTGTCGATCATCAGGAACACGTCGTCCACATTGCGGGAAAGGTTCGAGAACAACTCCTCGCGTGCCAGCAGCTGCTGGTCCTTTTTCCGCAGCTTTTGCCGGTTGCTCTGCACCACCAGCAGCAGAGCGGCAACAGCCAGCATACCCGTTATACCGCTCATCACGGCCATGGTGGTGTATTGCAGCCGGTTCATGTTGGCGTTCACAACGCTTTTGGGAGCAATGCCAAGGATCGTCCAGTTCTGGAAGGCGGCAGAACCATAAACCATGTAATAGCCGACGCCATTGATGGAAAACTCAAGGTTGCCGCCCTCCCCGGCAGCAAAAGAATCTTGCAGGGCATCGACCTGTTCTGCCGTAAAACCAGCCGAGTTTTTGAGCAGGGCAAGGATATTGTGCACACCGCTCATGTCCGCGCTGCTGCTGTCCAGTACCACACGGCCATCCGGCAGCACCGCAAAGGTGCTGCCGTGCCCTTCAAAGGCAGAGATCTTCAGGGAGTCCACCAGATCCCTGTTGTTATAGGTGATGGCAATGGCTTCGTAATCAAAGCCCTGATAGCTGCCTTTTTCCGTGGGGACTGCAAACACCATGATCTCCGGCTTGTCCGGCACGACCGAGTTTGCCACGATAGGCTGCTGCTCCAGAATCAGCTGCGACAGCGTCCGACCCAGATCAAGATAGCCTCGTTCACCATCCAGTGTGACATAGGAGCCATCCCGCGAAACGAAGAAAAAGTCTGTAAAATGGTATTCTCCCTTTGCCTGTGAAAGGAAAGAGCAGACATCGGCATCGCTTTGCGCACTTTCCAGATAGGGCGCCCACATCCGCATGACGCCCCAGTTGAAGGATACCTTATTGTAGAGGGTCTGGTTTGCCTGATGATAGATCTCGGTAAGGTGTGCAGTGCTTTCCTCGTAGATGGTGTGCTCCATAAAATCCGTAAAGACAACGAGGCTCGTCAGAATGCTGATGCCGAGCAGCAGCATTGCTATGACCGCGAGGATACGGCTTTTTACAGAGCGTTGCATCTTAGTTTCGTTCTTCAAGAGCTTATTCTCCCTGTACAATGGTCAGATACTCGGAGGGGGCGGGGAACTGCTTGCTGACCGCCAGCGAATCCTTCAGGCAGGAGCGGCTGTCTGCCCCTTCAATGGCATATTCCGTTCGCTTGGTCTTCAGGTTTTCCGGCATGGGGCAGCTGCAGTAGACCTCGTTCTCTATCCACACATCGGTGCCCGCCACAAATACGGTATAGGTGGCCGTATCGTCCAGCGGCGCACCATTGACGGTGAGTTCTTCCAGACGGAACTTGCCCTGCTCGTATTCGGTCACTTTGTATTCCATGCCGCTGGTCACGGGCATATAATTCCGGTGCCGGATGGGGTTTGCACCGTTGTCCTTTACATTCACCAGCCACTCCATCATCTGCCGCAGCTCTGCACCGGTATATTCTCCCTGCGAAACGGCGTAGTTTCCTGCCATCACCCACAAAAGCTGCTGCTTGCTGTAATCGCCGCAGTAGATGGAAGTGGACACCAGCGGCGAGTAGCCGATTGCGATAGACGCATCATAGGTGGTGCGCAGGGCGGTCATCAGCGAGGAAGCCGCAGCGCTGCCGTGGTCGGTCATGTCGATGGAGTATGCGGTATTCTGGGTGAACAGGATCTCGGTTTCGGGGTCTGCTTTGGGGGTGACAAGCTGCTCGTTGAACGCCTCGTATCCGGCCTTGGCATCGTATTCGCCGGTGATCATCTTGTGGCCCACATCTTCCGAAATGCGGAAGATCTCGGTGGAGGCCAGACGCATATACAGATGATTTGCGCTGATGACATCCGCAACGTGTTCCAGAGAGGTGGAGGAGGTGATGTTTACCTCCTTGTTATAAGAGAGCACCGCGCCGCCAGCGGCCAGCTTGCTCTGCCCCTCTGCGCTGTACACGGCCCCAAGGACTTTCAGCACAGCAGCCAGCTTTGCCTCGTCCTGTGCTACCGTGTTGGAAACTGCTGCCTGACACATGGGGTAGGTCAGCAGCCAGCTATCATTGGCGGTCTCGCCGAAATAGGGCAGAATGGATGCGTTAAAGCCGTGCAGGTCGAGCATTACATCCGCTATGCCTGCCGTGGTGCGGATCATGGCGGTCTGCCGCGCATAGAAAGGCTTGGCAATGGGGTTCAACTCCAACCGATCGTCACCGGGCTGCACCCGCACATCCTTGAGGAACTGCTCGTATTTTTCAAAGACCTTCGGCCACACCACATCATCCAGACCGGTGGAGCCGTCCTCGGTCTCGCTCTCGTAGTTCATGCGCCATGTGGTGCCCTCCAGACTCATCAGCTCCGGGATAGCACAGCCCTGCATGGTTTCCAGACAGGTGTAGTCATATCTCCAGTCTGCCTGATAGCCCTTAATGCCGACAGCCTCAAAGGCATCAATGGCCGCCACGAACTCGGCGTAGTTGGTGGGCAGAGGGATATTGTACTGAGCAAACAGATCGACATTTGCAGCCGTGCCGTCCACCTCGGCGCACATGGGCAGCCAGCGGATCGCACCGTCCGGCTCCTGATTGTTGTTCAGGTAGCTGGAATAGAAGGTGCCTGCAACCTCGGTCGTGCTCAGATCCATCAGGTACTCTGCCAGAGGAGCCGCATCGTTCAGGGAGAAGCGGCGGCAGGTGATGATGTCCGGCAGCTGCTCCGCACGGTTCAGCAGGTCGCGGTAGTAGTCCATGGTGTTGAAGCCCTGAATGAAGTTGAACTCATACTCCGGGAACTTCTGTTCCAGCCACGGAGTAAGCTCTTTCATCATGGAGCGGTCCCACAGGTAAAAGGTGATCTGGATCTTGCCGTTCTGGCTGCTGCCCTTGTCGGCCTCGGTCTTGCCGCCGCAGGCGGTCAGCGCTGCCGCAGCGGCCACGCCGCCGGCGGCCTGCAAAAAAGAGCGGCGAGAGATTTTGTTCATCATAGGATGCTCCTCACATTTCCAGTATTTTCAAGTTTATCATTATAATAGAGGTGTTTCAAGCGTTTTTGCCAAAAAAAGACGCGCGCGCGGCCTCTTTTGGCCCTCTCCGCCCTCCTTTTGCGTCAGCAGCCCGGAGGGGCAAAAAGAAAAGCACGAAGGCCGAAACCTTCGTGCTTTTGTGGTGGGCCAGGCAGGACTTGAACCCGCGACCAAGCGGTTATGAGCCGCCAGCTCTGACCAACTGAGCTACTGGCCCGCGAACGCGGCGCGCTGCCGCGTGTGGACTGACTATAAGTATACCAAAAAAATCCGGAAATGCAAAGCCCTCCGGGCGAATTTATTTTGTGCGGCGGGCGTCGAGCTTGCCCAGCATGAACTCATCGAGCATCTCGGGCTGGAACAGCGGCTCCTTGTAGCCGAAGGCCTCCCGGATGAAGATGAGAGTCACGACGGTCTGACGGCCCGGGTCCAGCCGGAGGGTGTAGAGGGTGTCCAGCGGCTGCTGGGTGGGCTGGTGGAGGGTCAGGTGAAGGGTGAAGCCGCCGTCGTTCTCCCGGCGGCACTCGTAGGCGAAAAGGTCGTCGGGGCTGTGCTGGTCGAGCCGGTCGAAGCAGTCGTCCAGCGGCAGGTCGGTGCGGAACTCGGAAAGGCCGCTGGGGCCGTACTGGCTACGGCGGCCTTTGTCCTGCTTTGCCAGCAGGAATACGATGAAGCCGAGGATGGCGGCCAGAAGCAGGATGGAAAAAACAGCGTTCATGGATGTCCTCCGATGGAATTTGAATCATGTTTTCCTTATTGTAACACAACCCGCCCCAAATTGTGTTATAATATTTGAAAAATTCCAAAAACTGATGGGGAGCCTGCGCCCTTTCTGCGGGCGGGAGGGACGATATGAAACTCAGATTCACGCGCAAGACATGGTATTTCCTGCTGCTGGCCTCGGCCGCAGCCTCCATGCTCAACGGCTTTGCCGTCCTGAGCGGGAACAGCTTCGGACTCATCGAGCAGATCGCATTTGCGATGGCGGGCATCTCGGCCCTCTTCCTCGCCGCCGAAAAAGGCTCGGCGGGCTGGGAGAAGCGGAACTTCACTGGCGTGTTCGTTCTGCTGATGGTCAGCTACATGGTCAACGGCTGGGCAGGCTACCTCTGCTCGGCGCTGGCGTGGCCGCTGCTGCTGAGCACCGAGTACAAGCGGGGAATGGCCGTCCAGCGCCAGCTCCAGCTGGTGGGTGCGGCGGAGGCCCTCCACCTGCTCTTCCTGCTGATGGCGAAGTACGGCGGCATGGCCGCGCTGGGCTTCTGGACGAATCTGCTCTGGGTGCTGCTGGCCTGCGCCCGGGGCTGGGCAGCACTGAGCCTCTACAAGATGCAGGAGGACGCATGACGCAGCGGCGGAGAAAGCGCCGCAGCCGCTTCGGGCGGCGGGCCTTTCTGGCGGGGGCAGGCTGTGCCGTGCTGGCCGGCGCAGGGCTGATGCTGCGCCGGGGGCAGACCGTCTCGGCCCTGTCGGTGCCTGCCCCGGAGGCAGAGCCGAACGCCGCCCTGCCCGCCGGGGAGTGGCGGGCTGTCTGGGTGAGCTATCTGGAATGGGCCGGGATGGATTTTTCCTCGGAAGAAGCCTTCCGGGCCGGGGCGGCGGCCCTGATGGACAACTGCCTGTCCATCGGACTGAACACCGTCATCGTGCAGGTGCGGCCCTTCGGGGATGCCCTCTACCGCAGCAGACTCTTCCCATGGAGCCATGTCTGCACCGGGGAGCAGGGGAAAGACCCCGGCTTCGACCCGCTGGACGTCCTTATCACCGAGGCCCACAGCCGGGGGCTTTCGCTGGAAGCGTGGGTCAACCCCTACCGTCTCCGTTCCTCGGCGAAGATGCCCGCCGTGCTGGCCGAGAGCAGCCTCGCCAACACCCATCCCGAGTGGGTCTGCGCTGTGGGCGAGGGGCTGTACCTGAATCCGGCCCTCCCCGAGGCGGCGGACTATGTGGTGCAGGGCGTGGCCGAGCTGGTGCAGAACTATGCCGTGGACGGCATCCACTTCGACGACTATTTCTATCCCACCACCGACCCGGCGCTGGACGCGGCCCAGTTCGACTCCAGCGGCGCGGAAAATCTGGACGAATGGCGGCGGCAGAATGTCACGGCGCTGGTCAAGGCGGCCCACGACGCCGTGAAAGCCGCCGATGCCACCCTCCGCTTCGGGGTCAGCCCGCAGGGCAACCCGGACAACGACCTCTCAGAGCAGTACAGCGACGTCCGGGCATGGCTGACGGCAGAGGGGGAGGATGCCGTGGTGGACTACCTCTGCCCGCAGGTCTATTGGGGCTATGGCTACGCCCTCCGGTCCGGCAGCACCCGCTTCGCCTTCGAGAACATCGTGCCCGAGTGGCTGGCCATGCCCCGGGCGGCGTCCACGGCCCTCTATTTCGGGCTGGGGGCCTACCGTGTGGGCAGCGGCGACGGCGGAGCCAACGAGGACAGCCTGAGCCAGTGGTGCACCGGCAGCGCCCTTGCCCGGCAGGTGGGCGACCTGCGCCGTCTCGGTGCGGGGGGATGGGCGCTCTACCGGTACGATTCGCTCTTCCGACCTGCCCAGCCGGAGCCTGCCGCCGCCGAACGGGCGGCGCTGGCCGCGCTGACTGTGGGCTAAGGCCTTGTATGGAAAATAAAAATGCGGTATACTATAGCAATCGTGAGCAATCGTGCAAAAACAATGTTTTGAGGATAAAAAGTCATGAAAAAGACAAAGCGAATCGTACTGCTCGTTCTGGCGGTGGTGGTATTGCTGCTGGCGGCGTATGCGGGAAAGACCGTGCTGGACCTGAAGAACAGCGCCGCCACGGAGGTGCAGGAGGAGGACAGCACCCGCTGGGCTGAGCTGACCAGCGACCCGCTCACCCTCGAGGGCATCGCCGACGGCTCGGCCAAATACGCCTCGGCGGCGGTGAACGGCAGCCTGAATCTTGTGTTCAACGGCATCTGGAGCCGCCAGACCGACTATTTCACCGTCCCGGGCGGCAGCCTGACCATCACCGGCTATGGCACCGCCGAGGGCACCCAGCGGTATAAAATATCCGTCTGGCAGAAGGTGGCCGGCGGCGCACAGTACGTCAACGACAGCACCTATTACTTCAAGACCGACGGCCAGAACTACCGCTGCGTCATCTCCGGGCTGGACCCGGCGGCCAGCTACCGGCTGACCATCTCCTACGATTCCAGCCGCTACTACCTCTACGGCGGACTCAAGGTGGAGGGCATCGCGGCATGAAGACACAGACGAAAAATTCGCTCATGCTGATGCTCTGCGCCTTCATCTGGGGCACGGCGTTCGTGGCCCAGAGCGCAGGCTCCGGCATGGGGGCCTATTCCTTCCTCGCGGGGCGGAGCTGGCTGGCTGTCCTCGTGCTGCTCCCGACCATGGCCGCCTTTGATGCCCTGCGCAAAAAGCAGGGCGCGGCCTACGGCTGGCCCAAGGAAAGAGCGGAGCGGATGACTCTGCTGACGGCGGGCCTCGTCTGCGGCACCCTTCTGTTTGCGGCCTCTGCGGCCCAGCAGATCGGCATCACCATCAACCCCTCCACGGCCAAGGCGGGCTTCCTGACGGCCATGTACGTCGTGCTGGTGCCGGTGTTCGGCCTGTTTCTGGGCCGGAAGGGCAGCGCCCAGCTCTGGGCCAGCATGGTCATCGCTGTGGTGGGCCTTTACCTGCTCTGTATGAAGAACGGCTTCGGCGGCGTCGAGACCAGCGACTGGATCCTGTTCTCCTGCGCGGTGCTGTTCAGCTTCCAGATCATGTCCATCGACCACTTTTCGCCGCTGGTGGACGGCGTGAGGCTGAGCCTCTTGCAGTTTATCGTAGTCGCAGTGGAGAGCACGGCGGCGGCGCTTCTCTTTGAGACGCCGACGCTGGCGGAATTTGGTGCCAATTTCCTGCCCATCGCCTATTGCGGCGTGCTGTCCAGCGGTGCGGGCTATACGCTCCAGATCTTGGGACAGAAAAACCTGAACCCCGCCATCGCCAGCCTTATCATGTGTCTGGAAAGCGTGTTCAGCGCCTTGGGCGGCTGGCTGCTGCTGAACCAGAGCCTTTCGCTGCGGGAGAGTGTGGGCTGCGCCCTCATCTTTGCCGCCGTCGTGCTGTCCCAGCTGCCGCTTGAGGAGCTGCGCGGATGCAAAAAGGGCGCGTGACGCTGCGGGTGGCCGGGGGCATCCCCTACGAGCTGACGCGGAAGAAGGTCAAATACTTCAACCTTCATGTCCGGCGGGACGGTTCTGTGGCCCTCAGCTCCCCTCTGCGCATATCGCCGGAGGCGGCGGATCACTATATCATCGGCCAGATGGACTGGATACGGGCGGCACAGGCCCGGCAGGCCGCCCGCGAGAAGCGGCAGGCGTCGCTGCCCGACAGGGATGTCGCGCTGGCCCACTTCACGGCCATGAGCGATAAGGTCTACCCGGCCTTTGCCGGGGTCCTGAACGGGCAGAAGCCCACCATCAAGGTGCGCAGCATGACCAGCTGCTGGGGCGTCTGCCATATGGCCAAGCGCCAGATCACCTTTGCGCTCCAGCTTTACAATATGCCCGAGGCGGCGCAGATCTATGTGGTAGTACATGAGTACTGCCACTTTTTGCAGCCGAACCACAGCCCGGCGTTCTGGGCCGAGGTGGCCAAGCTGATGCCGGACTGGAAGGCCCGGAGAGATTTGTTGAAAAGATAACGGCCTAGCCCGCTCTGTTACCTTCGGTGACATCTCTCCCAAGGGGAGAGGCAGAAAGGCTCCCCCTCTGGGGGAGCTGGCAGACCCGGAAGGGTCTGACTGAGAGGGCAAGCCACTGAAAAATAAGAGGAATACGTCATTGGAAAACGAAAAAAAAGCCGGCGGCGATAAATATTCGAAGCTCGCCGGAAACACCATCATCTTTGCCATCAGCAGCTTTTCGTCCAAGCTGCTGACGCTCATCGTCCAGCCGTTTCTGACCTACGCGATGGCCGAGATCTCCGACCTTGGCCTGTCCAAAATTCTGAGCCAGTACGCCAACCTGCTCATCCCCTTCGTGTCGATGGGAATGTCCAACGCCATCATCCGTTTCGGCCTCGACAAGGGCAACAGCGAAAAGCAGGTGTTCACCAACGGCCTGCTCACCATCCTCGGGGGCTTCGGCATCCTTGTGCTCTGCTGGCCAGTGGCGCAGTTCCTGCCTGACATGGCCCAGTACGGCCTGCTCATCTATATCTACGTCCTCATGAGCTGTCTGCGCACCCTCTGCACCCAGTTCGTGCGCAGCCGCCAGTGGAACAAGCTGGTGGCTGTGGACGGCGTGCTCTGCACCGTGGCGACCATGGCCTTCTATGTGCTCTATCTGGTGGGCTTCCGCTGGGGCGCGAACGGCTACCTGCTGGCCATCATCAGCGGCGACTTCGTCAGCGTGCTCTTCCTGATGCTGACCGGAAAGCTCTGGAACTTTATCGAGCTGAAGGGCCTCAACAAGACCCTATGGAAGCAGATGCTCCGCTTCTCGCTGCCCATGATCCCGGCCCAGATCAGCTTCTGGATTATCAACGCCTCAGACCTGTTCTTCGTGCGCGAGATGTGCGACGGCCTCGACGGCCACAGCGGCGATGCATGGAGCGGCCTGCTCTCCACCGGCTACTTCCTGCCCACCATCCTCACCACGCTGGGCCTCATCTTCTACGATGCATGGCAGCTGTCGGCGGTGACGGAGGAGGAGGGAAGAGCCAAGTTCTTCACCCAGATCTTCCGCACCTATTCCAGCGTGCTATTCTGCTGCGCGGCGGGCATCATCTGGCTCTGCCGCCCGGTCATGCACATCATGAAGGCCAACTATTACTATGCGTGGCACTTCGTGCCCTTCCTCGTGATGGCCTCCACCTGCAGCTGCTTCAACCAGTTCATGAACAGCGTCTACGTCGTGAATAAGAAGTCCCAGCGGAGCATGGTCACGATGATGGCGGGCGCCGTGAGCAACTGCATCATGAACTACTTCTTCATCAAGTGGTGGGGCCCTGTGGGCGCGACCTATGCGTCCTTCCTCGGCCTCGGTCTGGTGTTCACCCTCCGTGCCATCGACGCCCACGGCATGATCGGGATGCGTGTCCATCCGGGCCGCGTCCTCCTCAACGCCGCCGCGCTGGTGTTCGAGGCCTTCGTGCTGCTGGCAGAGACGCCTCTGTACGGCCTCTGGACGGGCCTCATCACCGCCCTCATCATCCTGTACAACTTCTCCGGCGTCTGGGGCATGGCCCGCATCCTGCTGCCTAAAATTCTGGGCCGCCGGGGCAAGGCCCTTGTGGCTGTCGTGGACGGCTGGGCAGCCAAAAAGTAAAAATGGATCTATAAGCGCTCTGTCAGGCGGCTTTCGGGCCGCCCGGCGGGGCGCTTTTCCATATTCCAGAAGAAAAAGCCCCCACATCGTCAGGCCGATGAAGGAGCTTTGGATTCAAAGATGCAGTTGTTTTTCGAGCCAAGCGGAGATGTCCGCAAAGACCTCGGCTTTGTTCGTCTCCATCAGCAGCTCGTGGCGGGCACCGGGATAGAACTTCGCCTCGATGTTCCGGACGCCGATGTCCCGGAGGCTCTGGATGGCCCGCCGGACTCCGGCGGTGCGCTCGCCTACAGGGTCGGCGTCACCGGCGAGGAAGAGCAGGGGCAGATCCTTGGGCATTCCGGCCAGAACGGCGGGGTCGTACAGCCGCAGGATGCCGGAGAACATACTGTAGTAGGCGTTCAGGGTGAAGGTGAACATACAGCGCTCGTCGGCACGGTACTTGTCCACCTCGGCGGTGTCGCGGTTGAGCCAGTCGTGGGGTGTGCGGCCCTCGAGGCCCTTGTTGTAGCCGAGGAAGGAAAGGCTGGCCACGAGCCGGCTGCGGTGTTCCCAGCCGAAAAAGACGGCCAGCACCCGGCAGAGGGCTTTCGCTGCGGCGACCAGAGCTTTGGGCTGAAAGCCGGTGCCCATGAGGATGGCTCCGTCCAGCTCGCTGCCCCACTCGCAGAGGTACTGGCGGGCGTAGAACGACCCCATGCTGTGCCCCAGAAGAAAATAGGGGACGCCGGGGTAGAGCTGCTTGGTCAGGACGGTCAGGGCGTGGAGGTCGTTGAGGACGGCACGGTTGCCGTCCGGCTGGGCGAAGAAGCCGTAGTCATCCTTCGTGCGGATGGAACCGCCGTGGCCCAGATGGTCGTGGCCGGTGACGAGGATGCCCTGTCCGGCCAGATGCTCGGCCAGCGGCTTGTACCGGTCGATGAACTCCACCATGCCGTGGGATAGCTGCAGAACGGCCCGCACCCTGCCCTCCGGCACACAGCGGAATGCGTGGAGCGTCCGGCCCGGCACGCAGGAGGGGAGGGTGAAGTCGGTCATCTGACTCATGTGAGGATTCTCCTTTTCCGCTTACAGCGCGGCGATCTTGGCCCGGCAGGCGGGGCAGATGCAGTAGCCCTCATACTGGGCCATGCCGGCCACCAGCTCGCCGCAGAAGTCGCAGCTGCCGGCGGGACGGTGCTTTTTGAGGATGATCTGATCGCCCTCCACGAAGATCTCGAGCTTCGAGTCCTTGTCGATGTGCATATTGGTGCGCAGTTCCTTGGGAAGGACGATGCGCCCCAGAGAGTCGATGCCGCGAACGATGCCAGTTGTTTTCATATTCATTTCTCCTTTAGTAGTGTGTCCGGAAGAATGGCAGATATGGCACTGATTGCGACGATGAAACGCAAAAAATGTTCCTGTGCAGGAAAAACAGGAAAAAACTGCCAACTTCTTTCCTGCTCAGTATACAAAAAGTTGAGCCGTTCGTCAATCGAAACGCGGAGTTTCGACAAAAACTTCTCAAAGAAACCGCAAAATCAGGGTCAGGCGCTTCCGGGGACGCCCCTCTTTGCTGTCTCCGTTGACAAACGGGGCCGGAGAGGGTAAACTTAGGCAGAGATATTTGCAATTCATTTGCCTATGATAGATAAAAAGGAGAAATCATTATGCCGAATCCGAAGATCCGCACCCGATTTGCCCCCTCGCCCACGGGTTATATGCATGTTGGCAACCTGCGCACCGCGCTGTACACCTACCTGATGGCCAAGCACGACGGCGGCACCTTCATCCTCCGCATCGAGGACACCGATCAGGGCCGCTACGTCGAGGGCGCTGTGGACGTCATCTACAACACCCTGCGGGAGACCGGCCTGCTGTGGGACGAAGGCCCCGATGTGGGCGGCCCCGTCGGCCCCTACGTCCAGAGCGAGCGGATGGGGATGTTCAAGCAGTACGCCGAACAGCTGGTGGCAGAGGGCAAGGCCTACTACTGCTTCTGCACCGAGGAGCGTCTGGAGGCCCTCCACGCCGAGCAGCGCGCCCACGGCGAGATGACCCACTACGACGGCTGCTGCCGCGACCTGCCGAAGGAAGAGGTGGAAAAGCGCCTCGCCGCCGGTGAGCCGTACGTCATCCGCCAGAAGATCCCCCGTGAGGGCGTGACCGGCTTCGACGATATGGTCTACGGCCACATCGAGGTCAACAACAGCGAGATGGACGACCAGATCCTCATCAAGACCGACGGGATGCCCACCTATAACTTCGCCAATGTGGTGGACGACCACCTCATGGGCATCACCCACGTCATCCGCGGCAGCGAATACCTGTCCTCCACCCCGAAGTACAACCTGCTGTATCAGGCGTTCGGCTGGGACATCCCGAACTACATCCACTGCCCGCCGGTCATGAAGGACGCCCAGAACAAGCTCTCCAAGCGCAACGGCGATGCCAGCTATCAGGACCTCGTGGCCAAGGGCTACCTGACCGAGGCCATCCTGAATTACATCTGCCTGCTGGGCTGGAGCCCCAAGGGGGAGTATGCCGAGCAGGAGATCTTCTCGCTGGCAGATCTGGTCAAGATCTGGACGCCGGACGGCATCTCCAAGTCGCCCGCCATCTTCGACCCTCTCAAGCTGCGGGCCATCAATGCAGAGTATATCCGCCGTCTGTCTCCCGAGGAGTTCCTTGCCAAGGCCGAGCCGTGGATCGACAGCGCCGTCCACACCCCCATCGACAAGAAGCTGCTCTGCGCAAACCTTCAGCCCCGCTGTGAGGTGCTGGGCGAGATCCCCGAGCAGCTGGACTTCTTCGACGCTATGCCCGAGTATGACGTGAGCCTCTACGCCAACAAGAAGCAGAAGACCACCCCCGAGTCCGCCAAGGAGGCGCTGGAGGCCCTGCTGCCCGTCCTGAGCGACGAGGCGCTGGACTTTGGCGACCGTGACACCGTCTTCGACGCCTGCAAGGCCAAAGCCGAAGAACTGGGCAAGAAGAACGGCTGGCTGCTCTACCCGCTGGGCATCGCCCTCTCGGGCAAGCAGCGCACCCCCGGCGGCGGCACCGACCTCGCCTGCATGATGGGCCGCGAAAAGACCCTCGAGCGGGTGAAGGCCGCCATCGGGAAGCTGAATGGGTAAGCCGTTTTTTGGCGAAGCACACTATTTCTGCTGAGATTTTATCCCATCCCATCACCCCGCCAAAAACCGCGCCGCGTCTGGGCTAGAGTATATGCAACAGGCGCGGGAAACAGAACAGTACAACGTGATATTGCAGAAGATCCCCGCCGGAAAGCGGGGATTTTTCTATGCAGGTGTCTTTTCGGACCATCCAGACCTCCGTGGGCAGAAAGCCGGTGGGCGGCGCGCTCCGGGCGCGGGCGGCGGTACGGCCCGCCCTGCGGCAGGGGTGTGCATTTCTGCTGGGGCTGGCCGGAGGCTGGGCTGTGCTATACGGGGCGCTAATGCCCTTCGGGCTGGGGCTGACGCTGGGCTTTGGGGAGGACTGTTTTGCCGTAGGGGCTGCCGGGGCGGCGCTGGGGCTGCTGGCGCGGAGCTTCGGAGCGCTGACGGTGGAGAGCATCTGCCTGCTCTGCGGGCTGGGCGCGGCGGTGGCTGCGCGGTGGCTCTGGCCGGGCCGGTTCGGCCCAGCGGTGCTGGCAGGCTGCGGCACGCTGGCGGGGAGCGCCGTCTGCTTCGCGGCGGGGGAGGAGAACGGCGTTCAGCTCCTGCTGCTCTGCGGCGGGGATGCCCTGCTGGCGGCGGCGCTGGGGCTGGGCCTCCGCCGTTTCCCGCCCGAAAAGCCGGGGATGGGCAGCCTGCTGCTGGCGGCCGCCGTGGCAGCCGCATGGGGCGGGGTGAGCTTCGGGCTTCTCCTGCCCGGGGTGCTGGTCTGTGCGGCGGCAGAGCTGGCCCTCTGCTGCAAGGGCCTTCCGCTGGCGGCACTGGCCCTCAGCGGGGTGACGGGGGCGGCGCTGGCTTCCGCCAACCCTTCTCTTGCCCCTGCCGCCGCCGGGCTGGCCTGCGGGTGTGCTGCTGCGGCGGTGCTTGCCCCGGCAAGGCGCATTGAGGGGCTTGCGGCCTACGGAGGCGGCTGTGTGGCAGGGGTGCTCTGCGTCCAGCCGCTGGCCGGTGCATTCGGCTTCCTGCTCAGCGCCGGGGCGGGCGCGGGGCTTTGCGCCCTGCTGCCTGCGGGCTGGCTGGCCCCTGCCGCCAAGGACGATGACCCGCCCGGGGACGAGCGGCCCCGCCTCTCCGCCGCCGCGACCCGGCTGGAAGCGGTGGCCGAAAGCCTCTCCTCGCTGGCGGAGACGGTGAACGAGGTATACGACGCCTTTCCGCGCCGGTGCGAGGACTTCCGCTGGGTCATCGACAACATCCACGACAGCCTCTGCGCCAACTGCGGGCGGCGGGAGGTCTGCTGGAAGCGGGAGCACGCCGCAACGCTGGGGGGGATGGAGGCCCTGCGCCCCATTCTGGAAGAGCGGGGACATCTGGAGACCATGCTCCTGCCCGGACAGCTGGCCCGGTGCATCCACCCGGCGGCGCTCTGCGCGGCGGGAGACAGGGCCTTTGCCCTCTACCGCAGCCGCCGGGAGGCCCGCGTCCACTCCGAGGCCATGCGGACGGCCCTCACCGAGCAGTACAGCGCGGTAGCCGATGCGCTGGGTGTTCTCAGTGAGCAGCTGGGCCGTCCCGGAAGCCCCGAACCGTATAAATCGGGCCGGGTGGCGGCGCTGTTTGCCCAGCTGGGCACGCCGCCGCTGGAATGCGCCGTCACGCTGGATGATCTGGGCCGCACCCGGGCGGCGGTGACGCTGCCCCGCACCCGCTTCAGCGAAAAGGAGCTGGCCGCGCTGGCCGGGGAGGTGGGGCGCATCTGCCGCCGCAGCCTTGAGCCGCCGCAGGTGCTCTCCTGCAAGGGGATGACCACCCTGCTCTTTGCGGAAAAGCCGCTGCTGCGGGCCGTATTCGGGACGGCGGGCGCGGCGGCACGGGGCGAAATATCCGGCGACGCAGTGCAGCAGTTCTGCAGCGCGGCGGCGGCGCAGATGATCCTCTGCGACGGCATGGGGACGGGACGCCCTGCGGCAGTGGACGGCAATCTGGCCGCAGAGCTGACGGCCCGGCTGCTGAAAGCGGGCTTTACCGCTGAGCTTGCGGCGAGGCTGGTGAATGTGGCGCTGGCCCTCAAGAGCGACGAGGAGAGCGGCGCGACCCTTGACCTCGTCAGCGTGGACCTCTACACCGGCACGGCACGGCTCTTCAAGGCCGGCGCGGCCCCGGGCTTCCTCGTCCATGGGGGCAAGGCCCGGGCCGTGGGCGAAGCCAGCCTGCCCATGGGCATCCTCGGGGGCGTCAGCGGCCAGAGCCGGGTGGTGCATCTGGCAGCGGGGGACTATGTGGTGCTGGTGTCGGACGGTCTGCTGGCAGACGGCCCGGGCTGGGTGCTCCAGCAGCTGGAGCTTTCCGCTGCCAAGGCCGAAGCCCCCGACCTGCTGGCGAAAAAGCTGGTGGAGGCGGCCCGTGCCCGTGCTATCCAGCGGGGCAGGCCCGACGACATCACCGCTGCGGTGCTCCGGCTCGAGAACAGTTGAGATTGCTTTTTGGGCGGCAAAGGGGTATACTGAAAAATATCCCAACTGACCATAGGAGAGATTATCATGCTGACGATCACAGTTGCACAGGACGGCAGCGGCGACTTCGCATCCATCGCGGAGGCGGTGCTGGCCGTACCCTATGAGGAGGAAGCATTGGTGCAGGTCGGCCCCGGGCTTTACCGGGAAAAGCTGATCTGCGAGAAGCGCTGCATCACCCTGCGGGGGGCGGGTGCAGACCGGACACGGCTCGTGTGGGGCGACGGCGGAAAGCTGCCCCACAAGGACGGCCGCCCTACCCACACCTTCCGCAGCTACACCGCCTTTTTCAGCGGCGGGACGCTCTGCGTGGAGGACATGACCATCGAGAATGACGCCGGGCCGGGCGCACAGGCCGGGCAGGCCGTCGCGGCCTATGTGGACAGCGCCCGGGCGGTGTTCCGGCGGGTGAAGCTGCTGGGAAATCAGGATACCCTTTTCTGCGCCCCGCTGCCCGAAAAGGAGCGGGAGAAGGACGGCTTCCTCGGTCCGAGGGGCCTTGCGCCCCGCCGCCCGACAGCCCAGTACTATACCGAATGCGAGATCGCGGGGGACATCGATTTCATCTTCGGCGGCGGAGACGCGCTGTTCGAGAACTGCACCCTCCGCACCGTGGACAACCACATCCCCCACAGCTATGTCACCGCCCCGTCGGGCAAAGCCGACGGGCTGGGCTTCGTGTTCTGGAACTGCGATTTCGTCTCCGACTGCCCGGCGGGCAGCGTCTATCTGGGCCGTCCGTGGCGTCCCGAGGGGAAGACGGCGGTGCTGGACTGCAGCCTCGGCGCCCACATCGCCCCGGAAGGCTTCATCGCGTGGAACGACCGCACGGACACCGGTCTCGCCACCTTCGCCGAGGCCGACAGCGCCGGCCCGGGCGCGGCAGAGCGTCCGGCGTGGGTGCGTGCCCTCTCCGGGCCGGAGGCGGCGGCGCTGCTGGCCCGCGCCCGCGCCCTCTGCCGCCCGGCATGACGGAGGATGTGACCGATGAAAAAACTGCCTGACTTTGTAAAATGGCTCATCATCGCTGCGGTGCTGGCCGGGATGGCCGCCCTGATGGTGGCCGTGAACGACCGGGCCTCCCGGGTGGAGATGCCGATGCCGGACAACAGCCTCGGCATCTACCGCACGACGCCCGCCGCCGGAAACTGAATCCTGAACCTTGAAACGGGACTGCTGCAAAGCGGCCCCGTTTTTTGCATAATCCTGCCCCGCTTTGCGTATGCTGTACGGACAAAACTGAATGGGTGGGAGGCATGGGTATGTTTGTGGTCACACTGAGTAAGGCAAGCGTCAAGAAGGTGGGCGTTGGGGCACTGTGCTGTGCGCTGGTGGTGTTCAGCGCCATGCTGGGGCGTTACATCAGCACCCGCGCGGTGGCCGTCGCGGCGGCGAACAATAAGATCGAAAGTGCACAGGACATCCAGACGTGGTTCACGGGCTACGGGCTGGACGTAGATGGGGCGTCCATCACCGCCGACAAGGTCAAGATCCCCCGGAAGTGGGACGACAGCTTCTCGGCCTTCAATGGAGTGGTGCAGCAGAGCGGGATGGACCTCACCCGCTACAAGGGCAAGACGGTGGAAAAGTGGACGGCGCTCATCCCTGCTGCCAGCCGGGGCGACGTGAGCAGCTACGGCGTGCTGCTGGTCTACCGGAAGAAGGCCGTCGGGGCGTATCTGCTGGAAAAGCCCTCCGGCGTCGTCACGGGACTGAAGGACGCCCAGACCGCCATGGCATTGCAGGAGGCCGAGCAGGTGTCCGGCGAGGACTTCAGCGGCGACTGGGGAGAGCGGCACGATGAGGAGCTGACCGACGAACAGGCCCGGCAGACCTCGGGCGAGGATTTCAGCGGGGACTGGGGCGAGCGCCACGACGAAGAGCTGACCAGTGAACAGGCGCAGCAGACCTCCGGAGAGCCGGAAAATGCACAGAGCCAGCCCGTGCAGTATACCGACCTGCCGCTGGACGCCGAGGGCTACCCTGTCGAATAGGTGTCATTTTGCACGAAAAAGTGCGGTGAAGCAGAAAAGATGTGCAATAGTGGTATTTCTGGAAAAATATTCTGTTCAATGTTACTAAAATTTTTGATAAAAAATCGGCAATATGGAAGGGTGAAAAAAGAACGACTAAGGTTTATAATAGAGATAGACATCCAGCAGCCAGAAGGTTCGAGTGCTGTGTCCCGATGGGCAGGGTGAGCTGCCCGGGAGGATCGGATGAAGTAAGGAGAAAATGATCATGAAGGAATTCCAGTACACCGTTAAGGATGCCTGCGGCATCCACGCACGTCCCGCCGGCCTGCTCGTTAAGGTGGCCAAGGGCTTTGCAAGCACCGCTACCCTCGAAAAGGCAGGCAAGACCTGCGACCTGCGCAAGCTGATGGCCCTGATGGGCATGGGCGTCAAGCAGGGCGACACCGTGACCATCAAGGTGGAGGGCGACGACGAGGCCGCCTGCGCCGAAGCGATCCAGAAATTCCTGAGCGAGAACGTCTGATCGCCCAGTGTGATGAGAAGCCCTTGCGGGGAATGCCTGCGGGGGCTTTTTGTTACGAAAATGAAAACGATGAAATAAGGAGAAAATGCAATGCAGGTAGGCACCGGTAAAAGCATCCTGAATGGCATTGCCATCGGAAAGCTGAAGATCTATAAGAAAAAGAATACCGTTATCTCCGCCGCTGAGGTGGCCGACACCGCCGCTGAACTCCAGCGCTTTGAGGATGCCCGCGCCAAGGCCATCGACCAGCAGACCGCCCTCTACGAGAAGGCTCTGGCTGAGGCCGGCGAGGACATCGCCGAGGTGTTCAACATCCACGCCATGATGCTGGACGACGACGACTTCGTGGACGCCATCAAAGAGATCATCAACGGCCAGCACCGCTGCGCCGAGTATGCCGTCAAGACCGCCGGAGACAATCAGGCCGCCGTCTTTGCGGCCATGGACGACCCCTATTTGCAGGCCCGCAGCGCCGATGTCATCGACATCGCGCAGGCCATCCTCGATATTCTGCAGGGGGTGGACAACGCGACGCTGCAGGGCACCGAGCCGAGCATCCTCGTGGCAGAGGACCTCGCCCCCTCCGAGACTGTCCGGATGGACAAGAGCCTGCTGCTGGGCTTCATCACCCGGGAGGGCAGCTCCAACAGCCACACCGCCATCCTCGCCCGCAGCATGAACATCCCCGCCCTCATCCAGTGCAAGGACATTCAGGACGACTGGGACGGCAAGATGGCGGTCGTGGACGGCTACAATGCCTGCGTCTACGTTGACCCCACCCCCGACCTGCTCAAGAGCCTGAAAAAGCGCCAGCAGGAGGACCAGAAAAAGCAGGCCCTCTTACAGGAGCTGAAGGGCAAGCCCAACACCACCCTTGACGGCAGGACCATCAACGTCTTTGCCAACATCGGCGGCATGGGCGATGTGGGGGCGGTGCAGCAGAACGACGCCGGCGGCGTCGGCCTCTTCCGCACCGAGTTCGTCTACCTCAACTGCAAGGACTTCCCGACGGAGGACTACCAGTTCGAGGCCTATAAGCAGGTGCTGGAGAGCCTTGCGCCCCGCAAGGTGGTCGTTCGCACCTGCGACATCGGCGCGGACAAGACCGTGGATTACATGAAGCTGGACCACGAGGACAACCCCGCACTGGGCTACCGCGCCATCCGCATCTGCCTGACCCGGAAGGACTTCTTCAAGACCCAGCTGCGTGCGCTGCTGCGGGCTTCGGCCTACGGCAACATGAGCATCATGTTCCCCATGATCACCAGCCTGCGGGAGCTGCAGGACGCCAAGGCCGTGCTGGACGAGTGCCGCGCCGAGCTGCGTGCAGAGGGCAAAAAGTTCGACGAGAAGATGGAAGTGGGCACCATGATCGAGACGCCTGCCGCCGTCCTCATCGCGGACGAGCTGGCGGAGGAGTGCGACTTCTTCTCCATCGGTACCAACGACCTGACCCAGTACACTTGTGCGCTGGACCGTCAGAACGCAAAGCTGGAGCCGTTCTTCAACCCCCACCACCCCGCTGTCCTCCGGGCCATCAAGATGACCATCGACGCGGGCCACCGCCACGGCATCTGGGTGGGCATCTGCGGTGAGCTGGGCGCAGACACCGCCCTCACCGAGACCTTCCTGCGGATGGGCGTGGATGAGCTGTCCATGAACGCCAAGAGCGTGCTGCCCGTGCGCAAGATCATCCGCAGCATCGACCTGAGCAAGCCTTCGGATAAATAAGGCATTCCACGCTGAACCCTCGGCCCCCGGCAGGGAACTTCCCCGCCGGGGGCTTTCTGCACCCGAAAAATTTGCAGAAATGCTTTAAAACCATAAAGTGCAGTGCTATACTGATAGCATTGGTACATCTGCTGAGAGGAAATATTTATGACACGACTGCTTATCCGCCTGTTCATCAGGCACCCGGAGGACACGAAGGACGCCGCCGTCCGCACGGCCTACGGCAATCTGGCCAGCCTTGTGGGCATGGCCTGCAACATTCTGCTCTGTCTGGGCAAGCTGACGGCGGGCACCCTTTTCGGCTCCATCGCCATTATGGCCGACGCACTGAACAACCTTTCGGACGCTTCCTCCAACGTGGTGAGCCTTGTGGGCTTCCGGCTGGCAGCCAAAGGCCCGGACGAGAAGCACCCCTACGGCCACGCCCGGTATGAGTACCTCGCGGGCCTCGTGGTCTGCGTCACCATCCTCGCCATCGGGCTTTCGCTGCTGAAGGAATCGGTCCTGAAGGTGCTCCACCCCACGGCGGTGGTGTTCAGCTGGCTCAGCGTGGCGGTGCTGGCGGCGTCCATCGGCGTCAAGCTCTGGATGAGCCGTTTCAACAAGACCATCGGCCAGCGCATCGGCTCTGAGACCCTGATGGCCACCGCCGCCGACAGCCGGAACGACGTACTGACCACCAGCGCCGTCCTCCTGTCCACCGTCCTCTCCCGCCTGACGGGCTGGGATGTGCTGGATGGCCTCATGGGCGTGGCGGTGGCCGGGTTCATCCTCTGGTCGGGGTGGGGGCTGATGATGGATACCCTCAGCCCGCTTCTGGGCGAAAGCCCCTCGCCTGAGCTGGTGGAGCACATCGAGCGCACCGTCATGAGCTATCCCGGCGTGCTGGGCGTCCACGACCTGATGGTCCACGACTACGGCCCGGGGCATCAGTTCGCCTCGCTCCACATCGAGTTCCCGGCGGAGGCCGACCCCTTGGAGGCCCACGACATCATCGACAACATCGAGCGGGAATTTATGGAAAAAGACCGCCTGCAGGTCACCATCCACTACGACCCCATCGTGACGTCGGACGCCGCCGTGGGCGTCCTGCGCAGCCGTCTGATGGAGAAAGCCCGCCAGATGGACCCGCGCCTGTCCGTCCATGACCTGCGCATCGTGCCGGGAGACAGCCACACCAATGTTCTGTTCGACCTTGTCTTCCCGGCGGGCTACACCGGGGATAAGGATGCCCGGCTGGCCGAGATGTGCAATTTCGTCAAGGAGCAGGACCCGAAATACTGCTGTGTCATAAAGGTGGAGCAGAGCTATGCGTCTGCCCCGCCCGAAGAGGAACAATAAGAAAAAGAGGGAAAGTATTATGCTGAACGAGACTTACCGCGCCATGCTGGGCCATAAGAGCGTCATCCGCGAGACTTTCATGTATGGCAAACAGCGCGCCGCCGAGATCGGCTATGAGAATGTGTTCGACTACTCGCTGGGCAACCCCAGCGTGCCCTGCCCGGACAAGTTCACCAAGACCATGCAGACCCTGCTGGCTGAGGAGGAGCCGGTGGCCCTCCACGGCTACTGCCCCAGTCAGGGCGACCCGGGCTTCCGCACCGCTGTGGCGGCCCATCTGGCCGGGACCTTCGGCCTGCCCTACGAGCAGAAGGATATTTTCCCCACCACGGGTGCGGCGGGGGCCATCGCCCACGCTATCCGCGCTGTGACCAAGCCCGGCGACGAGGTGCTGACCTTCGCGCCCTATTTCCCGGAGTACGGCCCCTATGTTGGGGGCACCGGCGCGGTCCTGAAGGTCGTGCCCCCGCAGGCCCCGGCGTTCCAGCCGAACCTCGACGCCTTTGAGGCGATGCTGAACGAGAAGGTCACCTGCGTCCTCATCAACACCCCCAACAACCCCACCGGCGTGGTCTACTCTGCCGGGACGCTGACCCGGCTGGCTGACATCCTGACCGAGAAAAGCAGGGCCTTCGGACACACGATCTTCCTCGTCAGCGATGAGCCTTACCGCGACATCGCGTTTGATGGCAGAAAGGTGCCTTACCCGGCGGCATTCTATCCCCACACCCTGACCTGCTTCTCCTTCTCCAAGAGCCTGAGCCTCCCCGGCGAGCGTCTGGGCTATGTGGCCGTCCGGCCCGGCTGCGAGGGCGAGGAGCTGCTGGTGGATATGATGGCCCAGATCTCCCGCTTCACCGGCCACAACTGCCCGCCCAGCATCATCCAGCGCGCCGTGGCCCAGTGCCTCGACGTGACCAGCGACCTTTCCGTCTACGAGACGAACATGAACCTGCTCTACGACAAGCTCACAGAGCTGGGCTTCGAGGTGGAGCGCCCCGGCGGCACCTTCTACATCTTCCCGAAGGCGCTGGAAGAGGACGCCAATGCCTTCTGCCTCAAGGCCCGGGAGTTCGACCTGCTGCTGGTGCCCAGCGACACCTTCGGCGTTAAGGGCTATGTCCGCTTTGCCTACTGCATCGACACCGAGAAAGTGGAGCGCAGCCTGCCTGCGCTGGAAAAGCTGGCTGCGGCCTATAAGTGAGGAAATAAAATGCATCCGCTCCCCGAATATCCCCGTCCCAGCCTGCGCCGGGACAGCTATCTGAATCTGAACGGCCTGTGGGATTACGCCATCACCAGAAGCCCGGAGTTTCCGGCCCGGTGGGACGGCAGCATCCTCGTGCCCTATTCGCCCGAGGCAAGGGCCTCCGGCGTGAGCCGCACCTTGCAGCCCGGCCAGTGGCTCCACTATCACCGCGCCTTCACGCCCCCGGCGGGCGAGGGAGGGCGGGTCCTGCTCCATTTCGGGGCGGTGGATTATGTCTGCGCGGTGGAGGTCAACGGCCGTCTGGCCGGGGGACACCGGGGCGGCTACTGGCCCTTCACGCTGGACATCACCGACCTGCTCCGCCCGCAGGGGCACAATACCCTCTGGGTGGCAGTCCAAGACCCCACCGGTGCGGGCGCGCAGGCCAGAGGCAAGCAGACCCTCAAGCCCGGCGGGATGTTCTACCCGGCCCAGAGCGGCATCTGGCAGACCGTCTGGCTCGAGCGGGTGCCGGAAAACTATATCGAACGCCTCACCGTCACCCCGGACTATGACGCCCGGACTGTGACGGTCAGAGTCCATACCACAAAGCCCGGCGGCGCGGTAAATGTCTGGGCGGCTGTCCGGGCCGGAGGCGTGACCATCGCCGAGGACTGGGGCAGCGACGAGGCCGACCAAGACGGCGAAGTGACCCTGAATATCTCCGAGGAGCACTTCTTCCCGTGGAGTCCCGACAGCCCCTTTCTCTACGACCTGACCGTGGGTACGACGCAGGGCGAAGAGGAGGGGTTCGACACCGTACACAGCTACTTCGCTCTCCGCAAATGGGAGTGCAGAGGGGATGGGCGGGGCATCAAGCGCTTTTTCCTGAACGGAAAGCCTATCCTCCTCAACGGCCTGCTGGATCAGGGCTACTGGCCCGAGGGTCTTTATACGCCGCCCTCCGACGGGGCAGTGGAGCACGAGCTGCACACCGTGCGGGAGCTGGGCTTCAATCTGCTGCGCAAGCACGCCAAGATCGAGCCGGAGCGGTGGTATTACCACTGCGATAAACTGGGCATCATCGTCTGGCAGGATATGGTGAACGGCGGCGGGACCTACCCCATGTGGTACGTCACCTACCTGACGAACGCTTTGCAGCCGCTGCTGCGCTATGCCCCGGACGGGAAGCTGCTCTGGGGCCTGCTGGGCCGGGGCAGCGCCCGCAGCCGGGAGGAGTACAGCCGGGAGCTGGCCGACACGGTGGCCGCGCTGGGGCAGCACCCCTCCATCGGATGCTGGGTGCCCTTCAATGAGGGCTGGGGGCAGTTCGACGCAGAGAAAGCGACGAAGGCCCTCCGCGCCCTCGACCCGACCCGTCTGGTGGATGAGGCCAGCGGCTGGTTCGACCGGGGCGGGGGAGATGTCCACTCCATCCACAACTACTTCTATCCGCTCCGCATCCGCCCGAAAGCGCGGACGGTGGCCCTCAGCGAGTACGGAGGCATCGCGTGGCCCATGCCCGGCCATGAGCCGCCCCGGAAGACCTACGGCTACGGCACAGTCAGAAGCCGGGCCGAGCTGACCGGACGCTACCGTGACTTGCAGCTCAAGACCATTCTGCCCCAGCTGAGAAAGGGCCTCTCGGCGCTGGTATACACGCAGCTGACCGATGTGGAGGATGAGGTGAACGGCCTGTTCACCTACGACCGCCGGGCCATCAAGCCCGAGGCCGCTGCCATCCGGGCCGTCAATGAGGCGCTGGAAGCGGAATTTGAAAAGGTCGTATCCTGACAGCAAAAAAACTCCGGGAGCCGGAAGGCCCTCGGAGTTTTTTGCATCTTATTCCGGAAAAATTACTGGTCGCTCTGGGTGTTCTTGATCTTGGAGGCCGGAAGCTTCTTCATGGCGGCGGTGTCCAGCGCATGAGGCAGCGAAGCGCCGAAGGACTGGATGCTGTCCTGCAGCTCGCTGCTCTTCATGTCGGAGAGGGCCTGTGCGCGGAGAGCGTCCAGCGTGTCGGCCTCCAGCGGGTCGAGGCGGACGAGGAGCATCAGCGCATAGCCGGAGTACTGCACCGCAGCTGCCTCGCCGGGCTTCAGGGCACGGACGGCGTCGGCAGCGCCCTCCTCAGAGAAGGTGGAGTCGATGTCGGCAGCACCCAGCAGGGCGGTGGAGAGAGAAGCGGCGTCGGAGGACGGCGTGCCGTCCAGCACGGCGTAGATGTCGGGCAGAGCGGCAGAGACGGCAGCGCCGAAGGCGGAGGTCTGCGCTGCGGCGTCAGCGGGGACGGCGGCGTTGTAGCTCTCGGCGGCAGTCTGGGCCAGCTCCAGCATCTGGGTGCTCTGGTCGTCGTCGGCGAAGGCGAAGGTGCTGGTATTGTACAGCGGGATGACGGTGTAGCGGATGTAGACCATATCGTCCTCGAGGTGGCTGGTCAGCTCAGCGTCGGAGACGGGGGTCTCGCCGTCGGTGCCGTAGCAGAGGGTGAGCAGGTCGCTGCTCTTGATGAGGATGCGCTCGAACCGCTTGAGGGTGTCGAGGCCGATGCCGTTGGCCTTATAGAGGTCGCCGTTCTGCTCCATCAGCTGGGAGGCATAGCTGTCGGCCTGTGCCTCCTCGTCGGGGGTCAGCACGCCGCCCAGCGCGTCGAAGCGGGTCTCGATGGCGGCGTAGGACTCGAGGTTCTCGAGGGTCTTCTGGGCCACATAGTCGCTGACCACGGCGGTCTCGCCGGTGGCATCATCGACGGTGATGGTGGCTTTGAGGAAGCTGGACACCTTGGAGGCATCCTGCTCGTCGGAGGCGAGGTCGGCGGCGGTCTGGTAGGCGTCGAACTGAGCCAGCAGATAGAGGCCGGAGGGGATGTCCACATCGCCGATGGTGCCGACGGAATCCGGGGTGGAGAGGCTGCAGCCCACGAGGCCGACGGCCAGTGCGAGGGCGCAGACGAGCGCGATGAGTTTCTTTTTCATAAGTGTACTCCTGATAAAGTTTATTTTTTGCCGGAGGCTTCCTCCTGCGGGGCGGCAAGGATGTCCGCCATCGCCCGGAGGATGCTTTGCAGCAGTTCCAGCGGCTTTTCGTCGGGCTGAAGGACCACGGAGAGGTAGGGCTTGGTGCCCGCGCCTGCCGTCACCCGGCCATTGAAGGCGATGAGCAGGCCGCGTATCATGGCGACGTCCAGCGTCTCGACCTGTAAAAGCAGGGTGTCCTTCTTCTGGGTGACTTCGTAGACGCCCACGGCGGCGGCCTGGACCCGCACCAGCGAGACGCTGACAAGGTCGCTGACCGAGGGGGGCGGGTCGCCGTAGCGGTCGATCAGCTCGTCCAGCACGTCGGCGGCGTCCTCGGGGGTCTGGATGGCGGCGATGCGCTTGTAGGCCTCGATGCGGCCCGGGCCGTCGGCGATATACTTCTCGGGGATGAAGGCGTCTACCCGCAGGTCCACGAGGCACTCGCTCTTGTCCCGCTGGATGGGTTCGCCCTTGGCCCGGGCGATGGCCTGTCCCAGCATCTTGACATAAAGGTCGTAGCCCACGGCCTCCATGTGGCCGTGCTGGCTGTGGCCCAGCAGACTGCCTGCGCCGCGAATTTGCAAGTCGCGCATGGCGATGCGGAAGCCGGAGCCGAAGGCTGTGAACTCCCGGATGGCGGAAAGCCGCTTCTGGGCGATGTCGGTGAGGGTCTTGTCCCGCCGGAAGGTGAAGTAGGCGTAGGCTTTCCGGCCAGAGCGGCCCACACGGCCTCTGATCTGGTACAGCTGGGCGAGGCCCATCCGGTCGGCATCCTCGATGATGAGGGTGTTGCAGTTGCGCACGTCGATGCCCGTCTCGATGAGGGTGGTGCAGACGAGGATGTCGATCTCGCCGTTCAGCAGATGCTGCCAGACGGGGTTCAGCTCCTCCTCGGTCATCTTGCCGTGGGCGATGCCCACCCGTGCGCCGGGCACCATCTGGCTGACATGGGCGGCTGTGGACTCGATGTTGTCCACACGGTTGTGGAGGTAGTAGACCTGACCGCCCCGGGCCAGCTCCTTCTTCATGGCCTCGGCAAGGATGACGTCGTTATATTCCAGCACGAACGTCTCCACAGGCTGGCGCTCGATGGGGGGCTGCTCGATGGTGGAAAGGTCGCGGATGCCGCTCATGGCCATGTTCAGGGTGCGGGGGATGGGGGTGGCCGAGAGGGTCAGCATATCCACGCCGATGAAGTTCTCCTTCAGCTTCTCCTTATGCTTGACGCCGAAGCGCTGCTCCTCGTCGATGATGACAAGGCCGAGGTCGTGGAAGCGGACGTCCTTGGAGAGGAGACGATGGGTGCCGACGACGATGTCCACGCTGCCGGACTGTAAGCCCCGCAGCGTCTCCTTCTGCTGCTTTGCGGTGCGGAAGCGGGAGAGCATCCCGACCTTCACCGGGAAAGCCTCCATGCGGGAGATGATGGTGTTGTAGTGCTGCCACGCCAGCAGGGTGGTGGGGGCGAGGATGGCGCACTGCTTGCCGCCCATGACGCACTTGAAGGCCGCCCGGAGGGCGACTTCGGTCTTGCCGACGCCGACGTCGCCGCAGAGCAGGCGGTCCATGGGCCAGCCTTTTTCCATGTCCTTTTTGATCTCGGCGGTGGCGTTGAGCTGGTCGTCCGTCTCGTCGTACTCGAAGCGGGATTCAAAGTCGCTCTGCCAGTCGCCGTCGGCGGGAAAGGCGTAGCCCACGGCCTGCCGTCGGCGGGCGTAAAGCTCGATCAGCTCCTGCGCCATCTCTTCGGTGGCCTTTTTCACCTTGGCGCGGGTACGCTGCCACTCGGTGCCGCCCAGCTTGGCCAGCTTAACCTTTTCCTCGTCGCCGGGGGCGGTGTAGCGGCTCAGCAGGTCCAGCTGGGTGACGGGCACATAGAGCACGTCCGAGCCGGAATACTGGATCTTGAGGTAATCCTTTATCGCGCCCTGCACCTCGAGGCGCTGGATGCCCGCATACATACCGATGCCGTGGCTCTGATGCACCACATAGTCGCCGGGCTTGATGTCCGACAGGCTGGAGAGGGCGTTCTTATTTTTCTTGCGCTTTTTGGCCTCGGCGGCCTCGTCGCCCAGACCGTGGCGCCGGGACGAGAGGACGGCGGCATGGGCGAAGGGGAAGGTGCAGCCTGCCGTGAGGTGGCCGGGCAGGACCTGCACCAGCCCCTTTGTGGGCCGGACGTCCCGGCTCATGCTGACGGCGTAGCCCTTGTCCGCGAGATCCCGGGTGAGGGCCGCCGCGCCCTTGGGCGTACCGGCAAAGAGGACGACCGCGTACCCCTGTGCCACCAGCGGGTCGAGATCCTCCCGCAGGGAGGCAAGGTCGCCGCCCCAGTTGGGGGCAGCAAAGGCCTCGGCGTTGATGAGGTCTTTGAGTTTGAACTCATTCATGCCCCGCAGGAAGTTCTCGCAGAGCAGGGTGCTCTGCTTCTGGGCTGCGATGGCGAGGTCGTCCATGGTCTGGTAGAGCACATCGAGGCCGGGGCAGAGGACACCCTCTTCCAGCAGGCCGGTCAGCTCCTCGCTGCGGCGGAATTCGGTGGCCTTCTGGGCGTCCCGGATGCCGCCTACCTCGTCGAGGATGAAGATGGGGCTGCGGAGATGGTCAAGGAGGGTGGCGGGCGTCTCATACCGCAGGCCGTAGTATTTGTCCATGGCCTCGGGCATGACGCCGCTGTCCAGCTGGGCAAGGTCGGCCTCCATCGCCTTTTCAAGGGCGGTGCGGCGCTTGCCCCGGGCTTTTTTCTGGGCGGCGCGGAGGGCGTCCGCCGTGTCGGCCGTGCTGCCGAACAGCACCTCACGGGCAGGGGAAAGATAAATTTTCTCGAGTGCGCCGTCCCGCCGCTGGGTCAGCAGGTCGAAGGAGGCCAGAGAGTCGATCTCATCGTCCCAGTATTCCACACGGGCGGGCTGGTGCATATCCGGGGCGTAGATGTCCACGATGTCGCCCCGGACGCTGAACTGGCCCGGGCCGTCCACCTGACTGCGCCGCACATACCCGGCGGCGAAGAGCCGCTCCACCAGCGCTTCCCGGTTGTAGACCATGCCGGGCTTGAGGGTGAGGGTGTTTTTCAGGAACTCATCCTGCGGCACCGTGTATTGGAGCAGGGCTTCGGCGGGGACGCAGACGGCCTGCAGCCGTCCGCCCGCCAGTGCGCCCAGCACCGACAGCCGCCGGTACTCGTACTCGCGGCCCGCGCCCTCCACAGGGCGGAGCATGAAGTCCCGGGGCGGGAATACCGCCGCCGAAAGGCCCAGCGTCTTGAGGTCGTCGGCGAAATGGGTGGCCTCGGCCTCGCCGGGGGTGACGATGCAGAGGACGCGGCCTGTGTCCTTCTGGAGGGAGGCGTAGAGCAGCGCCCGGCCCGCCGGAGGCAGGCCAAACAGTGCCGCCGGCCCCGGCGACGCAAGGCTGGCCGCGACCTTCTGGTATTCGGGGGTGCTTTTCAGGAGCGCTTCGTACATGGGAGACCTCCTTTCGCCCTCTCAGTCATCGCTGCGCGATGCCAGCTCCCCCAAAGGGGGAGCCACTGGCGTGTCGGTCAGGCTTGCGCTGGATGAGAGAGGTTTCTTTTTGTCGGAAGCGATAGTGCCCTGCTGCCTAGGGGAGGCGCCTGTTCAGATGCCGCTGCCCGCGTAAGCGAGGCCCGGCCTTTTGCGTATGCGCGGGCTTTCAGCGGGCAGCGTGAAGTGGCCCGGCCTGCCAATGGCTCCCCCTTTGGGGGAGCTGGCGCGGCAGCGCCTGAGAGGGTTTCACCCGTTATACTTGCTCTGCGCCAGACCGAGCTTGCCGTCCATGATGAGCTTGGCGGCGGCTTCGAGGTCGGGCAGGCGGTCGGCGAGGGCCTTGGCGTCGTCGGGCGGGAACTTACCCAGCACCCAGTCGGCGAGGTCGTAGTCCGGGCGGGGCTTTGCGCCCACCCCGATGCGGATGCGGGGGAAGTTTTCGCCGCCGAGGCGGGCGATGATGCTCTTGAGGCCGTTGTGGCCGCCTGCCGAGCCGGAGGGCCGGATGCGCAGCTTGCCGGGGCTTTGGGTGATGTCGTCGCAGAGGACGATGACGTGGTCGGCGGGGATCTTGAAGAAGCCCGCCAGCGGGGCGATGGAGTCGCCCGAGAGATTCATATAGGTCAGGGGCTTGAGGAGCACGACCTTATGGCCGTCCACCTCGCCCTGCCCCCACAGACCCTGAAACTTGGTCTTGGAGACGGAGATGCCCCATCTGCCCGCCAGATCGTCCAGCGCGGAAAAGCCTGCGTTGTGGCGGGTGCCGTCGTATTTTGGCTCCGGGTTGCCGAGGCCGGCAATGAGCCAGATGTCATTGGTATTCATACTGTATTCTGCCTTTTTGTGTCTGAGCTGTTTTTCGAACAGTATATTATTATAACATACGCGCGCGCAAAAAGATACACAAAAAGCGCAAAAAAAGCCGCCGTGCGGGCTGCACGGCGGCGTGGGGAGCGGGGGTCAGCCCTGCTCCTGTTCCAGTTTCTGTTTTTTTGCAATGTACGCTTCCATCTTCGGCTCGGCCCAGCCGTCGAGGTTGGTCTGGCGCTCGCGGGCGATGCCAAGTGCCTGCGGGGGCACGTCTTTGGTGATGGTGCTGCCGGCGGCGGTGTAGGCTCCGTCGCCGATGGTGACGGGGGCCACGAGGTTGGTGTTGCAGCCGATGAAGCAGTAGTCGCCAATGGTCGTGCGGAACTTATCCTTGCCGTCGTAGTTGCAGGTGACGGTGCCGCAGCCGAAGTTGCAGTATTTGCCCACATCGCTGTCGCCGATGTAGGTCAGGTGGCTGACGGTATTGCCCCGGGCGAAGCTGGAGTTCTTCGTCTCGACATAAGCGCCCAGATGCACGCCGTAGTCGGTGACGGTGTTGATGCGGACATGGGTGAAGGGGCCGATGTTGTTGTGGGGGCCGAGATGGCTGCTGTAGACCTGACTTGCGTTGACGGAGGTGCCCTCGTCCACGGTGCTGTCCTCGATGAGGGTGTTGGGGCCGATGACGCAGCCTGCGCCGATGACCGTCCGGCCCTTCAGGATGGTACCCGCGAGGATGACAGCGCCCGGGGCGATGATGACCTCGGGGTCGATCTCGACACTGCGGCTGCGGATGTCCACGCCGTTTGCGATGTGGCGCAGCAGCACCTCTTCACGCTGTGCCTCGGCGGCGTCGAGCTTGGCCTTTGCGGCGGCCAGTGCGGATGCATCGATATTCTGCATAAGGAAAAACCTCCTCCAACTCTGCCTTTCGCAGAAGCCAAACAGACTGCGACGGCCTCTGCGGAAGAGGGATTGTTGTATCCAAGATAAAAGAAATTCGAAAAGAAGAAAGACAAACAAAAGAGGCAATGAGTTTAATGGATAGAAAGTTGTATCCAACTGCCCAAAAGTGGCGTCAAAACTCGAAAATCCTCTTCAAATCTTTCCCATTTTATATTACCGAAAAAGAGAGTAAAATGCAAGAGTTTGCACAAAAAATATCAAACAAATTCGGTGATTTGCCCGATGGAATGGGCGCGAAATTCTGGTATAATAGTTTAGCATTCACAGAGAAATGTTTATCGTATGACAAGACAGAGCATCGATAAGACCGCCGGAGCATCGCGCCGGGGGCCATCATTTGGGAGGTAAACACGCATGAGCAAAAAGTATCTGTACTACTTCAGCGAAGGCAACGATGCCTTTGGCGGCGACAAGGTCACCATGAAGAACATTCTGGGCGGCAAGGGCGCTGGTCTGGCTGAGATGACTGCAGCCGGTATGCCGGTCCCGCAGGGCTTCACCATCACCACGGAAGCCTGCACCCAGTACTACGCAGACGGCCGTCAGATCAACGACGAGATCACCGCTGACATCTTCGAGCACGTCAAGGGCCTCGAGAAGATCACCGGCAAGACCTTCGGCGATAACGAGAACCCGCTGCTGGTCTCCGTCCGCTCCGGCGCACGTCAGTCCATGCCCGGCATGATGGACACCATCCTGAACCTTGGCCTGAACGACGAGGCAGTCGAGGGTCTGGCCAAGAAGACCAACAACGCCCGTTTCGCATACGACTGCTACCGCCGCTTCGTGCAGATGTTCGCCGACGTCGTCATGATGGTCCCGAAGAGCCTGTTCGAGGTCGAGATCGATAAGATGAAGGAAGCCAAGGGCGTCAAGAACGACGTTGACCTGACTGCCGAGGACCTGAAGGAGCTGGTCGGCACCTTCAAGAAGATCTACGAGGACAACGAGGGCAGACCCTTCCCGCAGGATCCCAAGGATCAGCTGATCGAGGCCGTCAAGGCTGTCTTCCGCAGCTGGGACAACCCCCGTGCAAACGTCTACCGTAAGATGAACGAGATCCCCTACGAGTGGGGCACCGCTGTCAACGTCCAGCAGATGGCCTTCGGCAACTCCGGCGACCGCTCCGGCACCGGCGTCGCATTCACCCGTGACCCCGCCACCGGCGCAAAGAAGCTGATGGGCGAGTACCTGATCAATGCACAGGGCGAGGACGTCGTTGCTGGTGTCCGCACTCCGTCCCCCATCAGCCACCTGCACGAGCAGATGCCTGAGGTGTACGATCAGTTCGTTGAGATCGCAACCCGTCTGGAGAACTACTTCCGCGATATGCAGGATATGGAGTTCACCATCGAGGACGGCCACCTGTATATGCTGCAGACCCGTAACGGCAAGCGTACCGCTCAGGCTGCCCTGCAGATCGCCTGCGATCTGGTGGACGAGGGCATGATCACCGAGCAGGAGGCTGTCCTGCGCGTTGAGCCCAAGCAGCTGGATACCCTGCTGCATCCCCAGTTCGATGCTGCTGCTCTGAAGGCTGCCGAGGTCGTCGGCAAGGGTCTGGCAGCTTCTCCCGGTTCTGCCTGCGGCCAGATCGTCTTCACCGCCGAGGAGGCTGAGGAGATGGTCAAGTCCGGCAAGATGAAGAAGGTCGTTCTGGTCCGTCTGGAGACCTCTCCCGAGGACATCGTCGGTATGCAGGTGTCTCAGGGCATCCTGACCGTCCGCGGCGGCATGACCAGCCACGCAGCCGTTGTTGCCCGTGGTATGGGCACCTGCTGTGTCTCCGGCTGCGGCAACGACAACGAGGTGAAGATCGACGAAGAGGCTAAGACCTTCGAGATCAACGGCCACAAGTTCGTCGAGGGCGACTGGATCTCCATCGACGGCTCCACCGGTAACATCTACGGCGAGCAGGTCGCAACCGTCGCCGCTACCGGCAACAAGAACTTCAACCGCTTTATGGGCTGGGCAGACGCTGCTCGTCAGCTGCTGGTCATGACCAATGCGGATAACCCGCGCGATGCACAGCAGGCAGTGGATCTGGGTGCTGAGGGCATCGGCCTGTGCCGTACCGAGCATATGTTCTTCGCAGAGGACCGCATCAAGGCTGTCCGCGAGATGATCTGCGCCCGTACTGTGGAAGAGCGCGAGACTGCTCTGGCCAAGGTCGAGCCGTTCCAGCAGAGCGACTTCGAGGCGATGTACCGCATCATGGGTGAGCGCCCGATGACCATCCGTTATCTGGATCCGCCTCTCCACGAGTTCCTGCCCACCAAGGACGAGGACATCAAGGAGCTGGCTGCCGATATGGGCATGACCTTCGATGACCTGAAGAATGTCGTTGCTTCTCTGCACGAGTTCAACCCCATGATGGGCCATCGCGGCTGCCGTCTGGCTGTCACCTACCCCGAGATCGCAGCAATGCAGACCCGCGCTGTCATCAAGGCAGCTCTGAACGTCTCTGCTGAGACCGGCTACGTCATCACCCCGCACATCATGATCCCGCTGGTCGGCGAGGTCAAGGAGCTGAAGTTCGTCAAGGACGTTGTCGTCAAGGTCGCTGACGAGCTCATCAAGGCTTCCGGTGTTGATATGAAGTATCTGGTCGGTACCATGATCGAGATCCCCCGTGCAGCTCTGACTGCCGGCGAGATCGCCAAGGAGGCCGAGTTCTTCAGCTTCGGCACCAACGATCTGACCCAGATGACCTTCGGCTTCAGCCGTGACGATGCCGCTAAGTTCCTCGGCGCTTACTACGAGAACAAGATCTACGAGAGCGATCCGTTCCAGCATCTGGATCAGGTCGGCGTCGGCAAGCTGATCAAGATGGCTGCTCACGATGGCCGTGAGACCCGTGCTGATCTGGGTCTGGGCATCTGCGGCGAGCACGGCGGCGATCCCTCCAGCGTCGAGTTCTGCCACAATGTTGGTCTGGACTACGTCAGCTGCTCTCCCTTCCGTGTGCCTATCGCACGTCTGGCTGCTGCGCAGGCTGCTATTAAAAACCCGAGAGCATAAGGTTTTTATAGCGAGTTATAGTTAAAAATCGAGCAAACAAATAAGGCTCACCGTCAATTTTGGCGGTGAGCCTTATTTGTTTGCTCATGTATGAGATGAATCGCGTTTAACACAGAGCTGCTTCCCAGAAGCATCACAGATACACCTCCACGGTCAGGTCGGTCCACGCTGCACGGCGGAACTGGTGGGGCATCTTGTTGGCTTCCCGGTAGTGTTTGGCGGTTTCAAAGTCGATGGTGAAGGTGAGGAGGGGCTTTTCCGATACAGCCATCAGATCGGTGCGTTCCTCTTTGGACTTCTTGCAGCCGGTGTTCAGCTTCCAGCGGTAGGAGTAATCGGCAATGGGGATAACCACTTCAACGAACTGGTCGATCAATTCGGGAGCAAGACGGGCACCGTGCACATCGATCTTCTGAGAGAGAAAATCGTAGATCGTTTTCATGTCCGAAGAAACCGTCTGCGGTTCGGGCGCAGGGGAGAGGTCTTTCAGCTCCTGCTCTAAGTATGCAATCTCGTCATCTGCCTGTTTGCAGAGGGCTTGGTATTCCTCTCTTGGCAGTTCGCCGTCTGCACGCATGGCAGCGTAGTTTAGCTTGCTCTTTTTGATTTTTTCGATCTTGCTCTGAATCGGCGCAGCGGACATTCGTGTGGCAGCTTTTCCGTTCTGACAGCTTTCGATCATCTTGCAGGCACGAAGGATGGCTTTATTCTGATTGCCCCAGACCTTTTCAAAGATCTTCTTCGCCATCAGTTCCAGCTTCCACTCCGGGATAGAAATGGCATCACAACTGAGCTGTTCGGTCATGTTGTGCTCCAGAACAAAGGAACGGGTCGGGTTGACGGTTCGCATATTGCACTGGTACCCTGAAGCAGGAACAGCCGCCGATGTCCTGCATCTGCGCTCGTTGCAACCAGCCCATTAAGAGGGTCAAGCTGAAAGATGGCTCCATCATGCAGGCGGCAGAATTTGCAGCTACCCATGAGGGAATGTGCGCTGACTGCTATAAAGCCACCAGATTGAACGTAGCATAAGGCAAATGCTTGTAAATTTCACATCTGTATGCTACTATAATAACAAGAGAAAAAAGTGATGGGATGGCGCAAAAGGATACATCTGAAAAAATTCTGGAATCCTATAACGATGTCTTTTCGGACATTGTGAATGTGCTTCTGTTCAACGGCAAACAGGTTTTGTTGGCGGATGAACTGGAAGATCAGGCTCCACGCTCCTACTACAAAGTAGATGGCAAGATTCGTGAGATCGAGCGGGATGTTGCCAAACGCTGGAAGAACGGAAATATCCGTGTGGCCTGTATCGGTTTTGAAAACCAGACCGCTTCTGATCCCAATATGCCGCTCCGTGTCATGGGTTACGACGGCGCAGAATACCGGGCGCAGTTGCTTGGCGATGGCGAAAATCTCTATCCTGTTGTGACGTTGGTGCTTTACTTCGGTCACGATAAGCCGTGGAATGGGCCGCTTTCCCTGAAGGAACGGCTGAACATTCCCAAGGAGTTTGAGCCGTATGTCAACGACTATAAGATCAACCTGTTCCAGATTGCCTATTTGACCCATGAGCAAGTGGAGCTTTTCCAGAGTGATTTTAAGGTCGTGGCAGACTATTTCGTACAGAAACGGGAAAACGGCGACTATATTCCGAGTTCACAGGATTTGACCCATGTGCAGGAAACGCTTCAACTGCTGAGTATTATGACGAATGATAATCGGTTTGAGGAAGCGTACAATACAAATACCGATGGCCAGAAAGGAGGCCCACGCAATATGTGTGATGTGCTTGATAAAGTGGAAAATCGTGGAAAGGCTGAAGGCGCAAATAGTGTAGCTCTGCTCATGAAGAAGCTCTTCGATCAAAACCGCATTGAGGATGCAAAACGGGCTTCTGAAGATAAGGAGTATCGCACTCGGCTGATGAAAGAGTTGGGCATCGGCTAAAAAATTCATATGTACAACTGGGGGAGCGTTTTCGGATGCTCTCCCTTTACTTTTGCAGGGCAGTCCGTGTGGATTGTCCTGCTTCTTTATATAAGGAGAAGACAGATTATGATCTTTAATGCAATGACCGAACACTACGAAGAGATCACGGTTTGCGGAAAGCCTGCACTGTTCACCAGCATCCGCATCAAGAGAGATACCATCCCGGACGGCCTGTACGCCTACGATGTCCGGCATGATGACGAGTGCCGGGGCATCCCTTGTGAGATTGCGCCCTTTGTGATGGTCAACCACTGGGGTACCATCATCCTTGCGGAACCGCTGGAACTGCCGGACGGTGGGCGGCGATATATTAACGAGGACACCGACTGGAACTACGCTCCGTTTGGAGGAACAGAGAAAAATCAAAAGCCATGTGTCACAGCGGAAGAATTTATAAAGACCTATGTGAAGCAGGAATAACAGAAAACTTGTGCCGGAGAGGTATTAAAAATGCCGTTCGTCATTTTAGCGTTATCAATCTGCTAAGATAAATTGCCCAATCTCGCTGTAATTGATACTTTTCTGCACCTACGGCATTTTTGATACAGAAAGAAAAAAGTTATGAGTATTTATGGCTATTGCAGAATTTCCACTGCAAAACAGAGTATCGACCGCCAGATCCGCAACATCAAGGCAGAATACCCGACTGCCCATATCGTGCAGGAAGCTTACACCGGCACATCCATTTTTCGCCCGGAATGGCTGAAGCTCTACCGGATTCTGAGAGCCGGAGATGTGGTGGTGTTCGATTCGGTGTCCCGGATGTCCAGAAATGCAGAAGAAGGTTTTGCTTTGTACGAGAACCTCTATCATAATGACATCCGGTTGGTGTTCTTGAAAGAGCACCACATCGACACCGAGACCTACAAAAAAGCCCTGTCCGGCAGCATTGCCATGACAGGGACGAATGTGGATTTCATCTTGAAGGGCATCAACGAGTATCTGATGGCTTTGGCCAAGGAGCAGATCAAGCTGGCCTTTGAGCAATCCGAAAAAGAAGTTGCCGATCTGCACCAGCGTACCCGTGAGGGCCTTTTGACCGCCCGGCTGAACGGCAAGCAGGTTGGCCGCAAGAAAGGCACTGGCTTTGAAACCAAAAAGTCCAAAGCAGCCAAGGAGAAGATCCGTATCCATTGTAAGGCGTTTGGCGGCACATTGGATGACATGGAGTGCATGAAATTGACTGGACTTGCCCGGAATACCTATTATAAGTATAAGAGGCAGATTCGGGAGGACACTGAAATGAGGGATTGACTTTTATGTAGAAGAAGTGCTGCAAAAGCGGACAGAAGGAACACGGGACATTCAAAACGAGAATGCCGTGTTCCTTTTTTGTGGCTTGTGTAGGATGGACAACCATACCGTCCAGCCAAATCCGTATAATGAGAGCAGAAAAGTTGATAGAAACATAAGACAGAAGGAGAAGAGCGTATGAAAAAATTTTTGATGGTACTGTTGAGCATTGCATTTGTGCTGAATCTTACAATTGTGATTGGGCTGATTGGCGGATATGGTTCGCCACGCCAGGCGCTTTACACCATTACAGATGAACTGATGAACAGTGCCTATCGCTTCAAAAGAGGTTGGCAATTTAAGAATAGTCTACCTTGACTTTTTAGGAGATGGACAGGCAGGCTGTCCATCTTTTTTTGTATACTGGGGTTGTGCAAAAGAAACAAAAATTTTTTTGTAATTCCGTGAAACGACAAAACTTCACACAAAGAATTGCAGCGATAGTTGTGTTGTGTTACAATGAACAGAGAAGGAGAATGAACTGTGCGTAATAGTAGATTGGACCGTATACTCTATATCCAGCAAGTGCTGGTACAGGGCGGTGTGCTGAACAAACAGCAGACGGCTGACCGCTTCGTTGTCAGCGAAAAAACCATCCAGCGCGACCTTGATACCCTGCGTAGCTACTTTGCAGACAGCGAGCCGCGTCGGGAAATCTTATACAACTCCGCAAAGGGCGGCTATCTGCTGGATGATACGCTTTCACGCTTCCTCACCAGCAGCGAGATTCTGGCAGTGTGCAAGATCCTGCTGGAAAGCCGTTCCATGGTCAAGGAGGAAATGTTCCCCATTCTGGACAAGCTGATCCTGGCCTGTACACCGCTGGACCGGTTGAATCAGGTCAAAGACCTCATCAGCAACGAACGCTTTCATTACGTTGAGCCGCAGCATGGCCGGAAGTTTATCGAGAGCCTGTGGGAGATCGGTACGGCAGTAGAAAATCACAATGTTATGGAAATTACCTACTGCCGCACCCACGATGGCGAGACCCGCGTGCGTACCATCGAGCCGGTAGGCATCCTGTTCAGCGAATATTATTTCTATCTGGCGGCGTTCATTGAGGGCATCGACAAGGATAAGCACTTCAAGAACCCGCAGGACAATTCCCCTACCATTTACCGCATTGACCGCATCCAGAGCTATAAGACCCTCGATCGGCACTTTGCCCAGAGGTACGCAGATCGTTTTCAGGAAGGCGAGATGCGCAAACGAATCCAGTTTATGTATGGCGGTAAATTGCAGACCATCCGGTTCGAGTATACCGGTCCGAGCTTGGAATCGGTGCTGGATCGGCTGCCGACCGCAAAGGTGCTGCAAGTGACGGAAAAGGGCTGGATCGTGGAGGCCGAGGTGTTCGGTACGGGCATTGAGATGTGGGTAAGAAGTCAGGGAGAATATGTTCGGGTTATAAGACCGTAAGGAGTTATTGCGATATGGGCAAAATTCAGGTGGAAATATATTATACAGATAAGCTAGAGTCCATCCGTGTAGACCAGCAGAAGATGGAAATTCCAACGGCTATCAAGACAAAGCCTGTTATAGCATGGTTTGGGCCGACTGGAGGTCGAGTGAACTGGAGAGGACTAGCAGCTGAAATCAGAGCGATGGATCCCAACCGTGATGAAAATGCTACATATAACTTTCTGTTCAATGGTCCAGACGACAAAAAGCGGGAATTTATGACCTGTGTGAAGAACGAGAATTTGGGCGAGGAAGCACAGCAAGAAAGCAAGGCTAAAACGGAGCAGGACTACCTGATAAATGCTGAAAATTTCCATCAAATGGGCAATGAATCCGCCGCATTTCTGAATTACAAAATTGCTGCAGAAGAATATGATTCTCCACAGGCACAGTATGAAGTGGCAGTCCGGTATCAAAACGGTATTGGTGTGGAAAAAAGCGAGGAAAAAGCTGTCGGGTGGTATTATAAGGCTGCCGAGAATGGTTTTATGGCGGCCCAAATGGAAATAGCTAAGAGAAATGAATGTGGTATTGGAATAGAAAAAAACGATGAAGAAGCAGTAAGATGGTATGAAATAGCAGCTAAAAATGGAAATTTAACAGCGCAAATCAAAATGGCAGAGCAACGTAAAAATGGCGTAGAAGAAATAAAAACTGAAAGAGAAGCGAGCAAATGGTATGAACGTATTGCCGAAAATGAAAATGCAGAAGAATTATACAATGTAGCACTCCGCTATGAAAATGGCAACGGCGTACAGCCCAATGTAAATATTGCCTTTGAATTATACCAGCAGGCAGCCCAAAAGGGGAATTCAAGAGCACAACATGCGCTTGGAGTTATTTATGAGGATGGTGTGATTGCACAGTTGGACATGAAAAAAGCTATCGAATGGTACGAGATAGCTGCAAAAAATGGAAATGCAGATGCAGAATGTGACCTTGGTTATTGCTATCAATTTGGAAAAGGTGTTCAGAGGAATCTGAACAAGGCGATTGAGTTGTATGAAAAATCAGCAAGCCAGGGAAATATGTATGCACAATGTAATCTGGGAGTTTGCTATGAAAAAGGAATCGGTGTTTCCGCGGAAAAAGTGAAAGCAAGAGCACTTTATAAAGCCGCAGCGAATCAGGGACATCCGGGGGCGCAATATAAATTAGCACTTGGATATTTGAAATTTAAAAGTACAGAACAAGTGAAGACATCTAAGCTTGAGAATGACATAGAAGATTTTGTTGAAGTTGATAAGATAAATTTTGTAATGGAGTGGATGAGAAACGCAGCACAGAAGGGCATCCTTCCTGCCCAAATGTTTTTAGGAGACATTTACTGTATCTACGACGACAGCAATGGAAAAGACGGAGTATCAAAAGAAGAACGGAAAAAATATTATCAGATGGCAGCAGAACAGGGAGAACCGAAAGCGGAATATGAATTGGGAAAATACTGTATTGAAGATAAGAATGAATCTATGAAATGGCTGCAAAAGGCAGCATCACAAAACTACATAGATGCGCTGGTTGAGATTGGAAAACGCTATCAGGAGAATAATGATTTTGAAACGGCCAAGAAATGGTATCAAAGAGCAGCGGCGAAAGGAAATGAACGAGCAAAATCATACATAGAAAAGTATAAGAAATGTCATTGCTTCAACGAAAAGCAAGTTTACGAGAAAAAACACCCGCTATTGAGTAAAGCTAATTCAGGTGTATTAGGAACATTAAATTTGATACTGAGACCGTATGATTTTGATGATTGGAATAGCTACATGGAATTTATTGTAGGACCGCTTGAAAGAACTCCTTGTATTATAGAATCTAATACCCATAGGAAGTGGAAAAAGCGGCGTGATGACCCTGAAAATAGCAATGCGCAAAAAACTTGAAGAAATGAGAGTTGAGGCGGTATCTGGGATGATAAAAAACAGAAAGGATGAATGCTTATGAACAGGACTCAGGTGGAAGTACGTTTTACAGATAAACTGGATTCTATCCGTGTGGATCAGCGTGAAATGGAAATCCCCAATGCTATCAAGGAAAAGCCTATTGAAGAGTGGTTTGAAGCGACTACAGGCCGTGTAAAGTGGGGTGGTCTGGGTGCCGAGATCAAGGATATGGATTTTAGCGGCGAGAAAAACGCAGCGTACAGCTTCTTGTTCAATGGACCAGAGGACAAAAAGCGAGAGTTTATGATTTGTGTGCAAAGTTATGGCTTGGGGGAGGAAGCACAGAAAGAAAGCAAGAAGGAAACGGTACAGGAATACTTGAAGGATGCAGAAAATCTTCACCAGATGGGGAATGAGGAGGCTGCTTTTCTGAGATATAAAATTGCAGCTGAAGAGTATGGCGATGCACATGCGCAGTATAAATTAGCCCGTTGGTATCAGGATGGCATTGGTGTAGAACCGAACGAGCAGAAAGCTATTGAATGGTATCGTAAAGCGGGGCAGAATGGCAGTCTGGAAGCGCAGACGGAAATGATTCGACGCTGCGAGAATGGCATTGGTATGGAGAAGAGCCGCACGGAAGCTGTTGTGTGGTGCCGCGAGGCAGCAAAGCAGGGTGATGAGGATGCGCAATATCAGTTGGCAGAATGCTATTTTGAAGGCGATGGCATAGAACAAGACAAAGAGGAAGCTGTCAAGTGGTATCAGGAGGCTGCGAAACAAGGTAAGGTAGACGCACAATATCAATTAGCAGAATGCTATTTTGAAGGCGATGGCATAGAGCAAGACAAAGAGGAAGCTGTCAAGTGGTATCAGGAGGCCGCGAAACAAGATAAGGTAGACGCACAATATCAATTAGCAGAATGCTATTTTGAAGGCGATGGTGTAGAGCGAGACAAAAAAGAAGCCATCAAATGGTATGGTGAGGCGGCAGAACAAGGACACGTAGAAGCGCAATATAAACTGGCTGAACTCTATGAAACTGGGGTTGAAATTGAAAAAAACGAGAAAAAGGCCGTGGAGCTTTATCGAAAATCAGCAGAACAGGGGCATACAAGGGCTCAGAATGCTCTTGGCCGACTCTACATTTATGGGAAAGGTGTAGAAAAAGACGCAAAGCAAGCAATTAAGTGGTTTCAAAAAGCAGCAGAACAGGGCTATGAATCGGCGCAGTATAATCTTGGCAACTGCTATAAGACCGGGAACGGTGTAGAAGTGAATTTAGTCAAAGCAGCAGAATGGTATCGAAAGTCTGCCGAGCAAGGTTTTGCACCCGCACAGAGAAATCTTGGCAACTGTTATAAATATGGAGATGGTGTAGAAAAAGATCTTGTAAAAGCGGCAGAATGGTCTCAGAAAGCTGCAGAGCAAGGAGATAAAACTGCACAGAACAATATTGGATGTTGTTATGAACGTGGTGAGGGCGTAGAGAAAGACCTTATAAAAGCAACAGAGTGGTACCGGAAGGCCGCAGAGCAGGGATCGATAATAGCACAATACAATTTAGGTGTGTTTTATGAGCAGGGCAAGGGGAGGATAACGAAAAATCTTGAAAAAGCATTCGAGTGGTACAGAAAAGCTGCGGAGTCTGATTATCCACCTGCACAAAATAAGATTGGAGATTGCTATAAATATGGAAAAGGATCGATGAGAAATTTGGTAGATGCGGCACAGTGGTATCGTAAAGCGGCGGAGCAAGGAAACAAAACTGCGCAATTCAACCTTGGAAATTGCTATTATTATGGACACGGCGTGGCAAAAGATTTGACCAAAGCAGCAGAATGGTATTGGCACGCTGCATTGAATGGTAGTAAGGCAGCACAGAATGCTCTTGGTGACTGTTACTATTACGGGAAAGGAAGAGAAGAAAATTCCGCGCAGGCTGTGGAATGGTATCGGAAAGCCGCAGAGCAGGGTTATGCACAGGCGCAGTATAATCTTGGCTATTGCTATTACATTGGAGAGGGTATAGCAAGATCTGTATCGCTTGCAGCGGACTGGTACCATAAAGCGGCAGAGCAGGGGCATTCAGAGGCACAGGCTGCCTTTGGCGACTGTTATCGCACGGGCGAAGGTGTGACGAAAAACGAAGCATCGGCAGTATGGTGGTATCTCAAAGCAGCAGAGCAGGGGCATGTAGGAGCACAGTGTGCTCTGGGAGATTGCTACCGCACGGGTGAAGGTGTGACGAAAAATGGTACAGTGGCGATTCAGTGGTACCGCAAGGCAGCAGACCAGGGCTATGCAGAAGCACAGAATATGCTGGGCATCTGTTACCATAATGGAGATGGTGTAGCGCAAGATAATCGGGAGGCTGTGAAATGGTGCTGCAAAGCGGCCGAGAATGGTTTGGCTTTGGCGCAGTACAACATGGGGTTTTTCTGTGAGCAGGGTGTCGGCGGAGCAAACAAGGAGGATGCACTGGGGTGGTACTGTAAGGCCGCGGAGCAGGAAAATGCGAGTGCACAATATAAGCTTGGCGTGTTCTATGAAAATGGATACGGTGTGACACAAAACAAAGAGGAAGCCGCAAAATGGTACAAGAAAGCGGCAGATCAAGGCGACGAAAATGCAAAGAAAGCCATTGACAAAATGCAAAGCAGTGGCCTGGGCTCTGCCGCTGCTGCTGCCGCGGCACTGGCCGGCGTGGGTCTGGTTTGGAAAATCCTAAAAGGTTGATGAATGGAAAGGCGATAAATATGGCAAACGAGCTTGAAGTGCAGCGGGTGCAGCAGCTTTCTGTGCAGCGGTCGCTGAGTGACCTGACGAATCAGCTGACCCTTGCGGATCATCTGGTGTATAAAAAGTATCTTGCAGAATTGCAGAATTATGGCATGGTGGAGCTTTCTCAGCAGATGTTGGAGGTGCAGAATCCTGCCCGGTGCATCCGAATGTTCCAGCTGAAGGAACTGACCCTGAAAAAGGGCGAAGATATGTTCCAGAAACTTTCCACGGTGTACTATTCTAGTATGGCTCAGGGCTGCAGTCTGGCAGTGATGATTGATGTGCCGGATGAACACAATGGAGCAAATATCTATTTGGGTGTGCGCGAAGATTCCTCCAAAAAGAATATGGAAAATTGTGATTTGGATACTTCCAGTAAAGCACTACAGAAAGTTTTGCTTTCAAATTTCCCCGGCTCTGATACAAGAGGCATCATTCAGGATGAGGAAAGAGAACTTTTGAATGGTGCTTTTGGTGAAGAGCAGGAGGCTGTAGCTTCGGTGTCTTGTGTGGCGGCGATGCGAGATAAGTCCAAGACAGAGGACAAGGCTTTTATTCAAGGCATTGAGCGCTTTATGGATGCTATGGAAGGAGAAAAATACACTGCATTGTTTTTGGCGGAACCTGTTTCTAATGAAACGCAGGCGGCCATCCGTAGTGGTTATGAAAATTTGTATAGCAGTCTTTCTCCCTTCCGTAAGAGTACATGGTCCTACACGGAAAGCAAAAGTACTTCAGTGATGGAAAGCCTATGCAATGGTACAAGTCATACTGTCAGTAAGACCATTACAACCACAACAACAGAGGGCACAAGTCAGTCGTCTGCTGTAACAGATGGGACGCAAGCTACAAGGGGAATAAACGGCAGTATCAACGGAGGCGTTACCAATAGTACCGGAGCATCGGTTTCACGAATTTCTCCTGTGGCTGGAGGCATAGCAGCTGTTTTAGGAGTGGGCGGTATTGCGGTAGCGGCGGCGCTGGTTCCAGGCGTGGGAACTGCGATTGGACCATTGCTGGGAAACCTTGGAACGACTGCTATGGGAATGGGACCAATAAAAAGTACTTTTGACAGTGTAGCACGTAACATTGGTGGATCCCTAGGGTTGAGTCTGACAAAAGGGACGAGCCATTCTACGACTGAGCAAAGTGGAACTTCCCAAAGCACATCCAAGGGTGTTTCAGAGGGCGAATCGGATAGTACGAGCCAGCAGGAAACACATGGAACGACCGATACACAGGGAATAGGCCGCTCACAGCAGATTGAACTGTGCAACAAATCGGTGGAAGAGCTGCTGGAGCGTATTGAAAGCCAACTCAAGCGTGTAAAGGAAAGCGAAGATTATGGCTGTTATAACTGTGCAGCTTATTTCCTTTCGTCTGTGCCATCTACTGCGATTCTGGCAGCGAATACGTACCGTGCGCTGATGGTAGGTGAAGGCTCTTCGGTGGAGAGCGGTGCTGTCAATGTGTGGCAGCGTCCAGATCAGGTAAAACCATTGCGGGAATATCTCAAGCGATTTATGCACCCGATGTTTGCCCGTCAACTGTGGAATGATTCACCCGAAAGTCTGATTTATACTCCGGCAACTCTGGTCAGTGGTCAGGAACTGCCAATACACCTTGGGCTTCCTACGCGGTCTGTGCATGGACTGGCGGTGATTGAACATGCAGAGTTTGGCCGCAATGTGCCAAATGCTAGTGCAGAATATGCGGATGAAATAAATCTGGGCAAGATTTACCATATGGGTAAGTCAGAACCGGCAGCCCTGATCTTGAATCGGCAGGCACTTACAGCACATACCTTTATTACTGGCTCTACAGGTTCGGGTAAGAGTAATACGGTCTACGAACTGCTGCGGCAGCTGGATGCTGGTGGAGTGAATTTCATGGTCATTGAACCAGCTAAAGGCGAATACAAGAATGTGTTTGGCGATAGGGAAGATGTGCATGTATTTGGCACGAATCCGAAAATTACAAAGCTTCTGCACATCAATCCATTCCGATTCCCGGAAGAAATTCATGTACTGGAACACATTGACCGGCTGATTGAAATTTTTAGTGTGTGCTGGCCGATGTATGCGGCGATGCCGGCAGTGCTAAAAAATGCGATGCTTCAGGCCTATGAAGTGTGTGGGTGGAATCTGGAAACTTCTGAAAATGAGTATAACAAGAATCTGTTCCCGACATTTCAGGATCTGTTGACAGAGCTTGTGGATGTGATCGAGCATTCGGCATACGACAAAGAGGTTAAGAATAATTATAGAGGATCGCTGGAAACCCGTGTGCGCTCGTTGGCAAATGGATTGAATGGTCAGATCTTTTCGGCAGATGAAATCCCAGAAAAACAGCTTTTTGATGAAAATACCATTGTGGATTTGAGCAGAGTGGGGTCACTTGAGTCAAAGTCTTTGATTATGGGCATCCTGATTATGCGACTCAATGAGTATAGGATGACTTCCTGTACAGAAATGAACAATCCGCTGAAGCATGTTACAGTATTGGAAGAAGCACACAACATTCTGCGTCGGACTTCTATGGAACAGACAGAAGAAGGTTCCAATGTGGCAGGAAAATCCGTGGAAATGATTGCAAATGCAATCGCCGAGATGCGTACCTATGGCGAAGGCTTTGTTATTGCAGATCAGTCACCCGGTGCGGTGGATATTTCGGCTATCCGAAACACAAACACCAAAATTATTATGCGTCTTCCGGATGAACAGGATCGTCAGCTGGCAGGTAAAGCAGCTGCCTTGAAAGATGACCAACTGGATGAGATCGCACGACTTCCAAAAGGTGTGGCAGTTATATATCAAAATAATTGGACAGAGCCAGTATTATGCAAAATAAATAAGTTTGAAGGAGAGGAAAAGCGATACCAATATAAAACTTGTGCTACGGATAGAAAGGCAGAGATGATGTCCGCAATCTTACTGAAGAATTTGCTGAAAAAAGAAAAAGGCGAACCACTGGATCTAAACCTGCGGCAGCTTCAGGACTTGTTGCTGAAAGTCTCTATGCCATCTAAAACGAAAATTGCGGCGCTAAAAGCGTTGCAGAAAAATGGTCGCTGTAGACAGAAAGATATTCAATCGGTGGTCTATAAGTTAGTATGTACGCCTAAGGTGGAGGAAGAATTGACACATACAGAATCAATTGAAGAATGGCGTGATGAAATTGCCTACTTTGGAAGTACGGAACTAGCTGATCTGGATGAGGAAATGCTAAATGAGGTAGCAGAGCTAATTTTGCTGGAACAAATCAAACGCTATGACTGGCCCAAAACATATCTGGAGCAGTGGCAGGAATTTCGGAAAAAGGAGATGTTGGTGTGAGCATGTTCAAAGAAGTTCAGGAGACGGATAAACCTATAGAAACAGAAAAACAAAGATTAAGTACAGCGTTTGAAAATAACAAGAAGAACGAGGGCGGCGAAACAAGACATCTGAAAACAATCAATGAGCAGTATGAAGGACAGAAATATCCCGGAACGGATGTGGAGTATAAGCATGAACGGATTCAGGTGAACGGCGAAAAAGTAGAAGGAGTTTTTCCACAGTTTGAAAGCAAAGATGTGGAAAGGCTACCTCGAAAAATGTGGGAATCTTCGGATGCACAGCAGTTTTCGTTTTGTACGCAGATGCTGGGACAAAAATTGGAACATAATCCCGCTTTAGAATCAAGATTTACCCCTCGCCAACTGGAGCAGATTCGCAATGGAGAACCAAGAATTTCGGGCCTGACATGGCACCACACGGAGCACCCAGGTGTTATGCAGCTTGTGAATTCAAATGTACATAGCATGTGTCGTCACACTGGTGGGAGAAGCATCTGGGGTGGCGGTTCAGATTGCAGATAAGGAGAATATGATGGAAATGATTTGGAAATATAAGATTGAATTGAAGGATTTGCAGGCTTTTGAAGAGGTAGAAACACTAAGAGGAATCCACATTCCAGAAGAACTGAAAAGCTTTGTGACGGAGCACAATGCGGCAACACCGTCGCTTTATCACTTCATGGTGGGTTCAACAGAGCGTGTGTTTGGTGCGGTACTGTCATTTGATAAAACAGAAACGGAAGCAGACACAGTGTACCCCGCATTGGAAGCAATAAAAGACAAAAATCTACTACCTTTTGCAATTGATCCCTTCGGCAACTATATTTGCTATCAGTTGGACCGAAAGCAAATCGTCTATTGGGATCACGAAAGCGATGAAGTGACATCTACAGGGAAAGGTTTGGATGAATTTGCTGAAAGTTTGTATTGAAGATTCCAAGAATATGCTCTTATAGGTCTATTGCGCTTTCGGGTTATTACAATCTCGGTCGATTGCACATACAATACAAGTATCATTTCACTGAACGGAGGGTACTTGTACTATGGTGGACTACGCCGACATCGGAAAACGCATCCGTGCCTGCCGCCTTGCAAAGGGCATGACGCAGGAGCAGCTGGCCAATGAGGTCGGCGTGGTGGTCACGCACATCAGCCATATCGAAACAGGAAACTCCGTGCCCAGCGTGAAAACGCTGATCGACATCATCAACGCGCTGGACTGTTCAGCGGACGAGCTGCTGTGCATCGAAATCAAAAAAGCAAAGCCAGTGTTCGACAGCTGGATGACCGAACAGCTTGCGGATTGCTCCGCCGATGAGGCAAAGATCATCAAAGAAACAGTGGTCAGCCTGAAAAAATCGCTCCGGAAGGTGTATGGAAAGTCCTCTAAATACAGATATGACTAAAACTTCAAAAACTGAATGCCTGTTGGTAGGCATTGAGTGTTTGAAAAAGCACCCATAAAGTAAACGAACCGCCCCGGTTTCCATAGCAGGAAGCCGGGGCGGTTTTTCTATGTAAGGCTATATAGAAAATCCCAATGGAAGTTTGCCGGATGGACAATATTGGTGTCCAATCAACGCTTTATAATAAAAGCATCAAAATGATTCATTTGAATCATTCCGAACGGAATAGGTTATGCATCCATTGAGATGGGAGGAAAAAACATGAAAGAGCTATTTGAAATCTATGATGGCAGTGCAGAAGCTAAAAAAGCCAAAGGAAAATCCAAAAATCTGAGCGGCTTTCATCCGCTGTTTACCGCATCTGCCCGCAGAAGCATTGCGCTGGATGCCTTAAAGATCTGGTTGCTGCTGGGGTTTATTGTTGGCATTGTGACAGGTGTTGCAACCGATGCCGGAGCGGTATCCGCCCTTTTGGGGCTTCTGATCGCCGCAGTAATCTACTTCGGCTTCCGGGATGATGTCTACAAAAAAGTATACGGCCCGGAGCATGATAGAGGCCAGCTGCCGTTGCCGGAAGGAATGAGCTGGGAGGAAGCCGTAGACCGCATCCGCCGTGGATTTGCCAACCCGGACGTTGAACAGGTCACAGATACTGCGGATGCCATGACCTTTTACAGCAAAAAGCGTGGTACTTATCAACTGAAAAACACAGCCGATGGTCTGAAAATGACCATCCTGACCAAACCGTCCAAAAGCAGTAAGAAAGAATATCTGTATGCAGTTTTCAGCAGCGTTCTGCTGTCGCAGGTGATCGCCATCCTGTACCCTGAAAAAATTTCTGCGGAGCAGGTGGAAGAAGAAAAGGCAGCAGTCCGGAAGCTGTTCGGCGCACACAAGATGCCTCTGGTCATTGAACTGGCGATTACAGCAGCATTTGTTGCATTCGCGGCGTATGTGCTCTATACCACGCTCTATTCGGATAGTGCCCGCTCCAAAGGTATCTCGGACAGCTATCTGAATGTGTTCCCGTCGGAAGCTACCGTGGGAGAAGTGCTGGATGACTTCTTTGCGGACGGCAAATGGGACAACTACGAGCAGAACGGCGTGACCTATGTCAGCTATACTGGCATCGGGCAGAATACGCAGACCGGTGAGAAGATCGTGATTGGCATTTATTTCAAGCTGAACAGCGATAAAACCTTTGGCATCGACCGGATGACATGGAACGGCGATACCATGAATACCTTGGAACAGCTTGGCGTGATCTCAGCTCTGAACGACAGCTACCGGGAATCTCACGGCCTTGCCAGCAGCAATGCGCTGGACAGTGCATTCGATGAACTGGAAAATGCACTGGAAGATGCTCTTGCGGATTCATCTTCCAGCGTCAGCATGGCAGAACCTGAGAGCGAAACGGTGGGTGTTGCAGAAAGTACGGTATACGATGAACCGGAGGAGTATACACAAAATCAGACAGAGTCTGATAGCACTGGATATGAGATCCACCAAAACAGTCTGGCTGAAGATATCTATATCTCTATTGGTGATTATACAAGTGGAAATATGACAGAAGAACAAAAAGCAGAGTTCCGGAGCTACGGAGAGAATGCTTTTTATTCGGCATGGCAAGACGCAATGTATAGCGATGTATATCGGTGCTGGGGAAGATATGGCTATCTGGTTGCATGGGAACAGTTTGGCGATTATCTGGACTTTTACGAGGGCATTTTTGGAAGTGAACGCTTGAAGGATTATGATAGTATCTATAATGATGCGCCGACTGGAATGGAAACAGATGATGAGGCCGGATATTATGTAGAAGAAGTTTTTGCCCTTGCAGAGAAGAATAATGCGGACATGATCTTCAACTAAGTAACGAGCAAGTGAATTAAAAGATCGATAGAATCGAATCCCGCTGGATTCCTGCTGCGGAGTCCAACGGGATTCTTTTTGCCCCAAACGA
>OHKB01000051.1_pt1 | contig 79449 bp, 79 predicted proteins | sample 1568741 | NCBI WGS metagenome assembly OHKB01 (sample SAMEA3879575, study PRJEB24766) | human gut metagenome | biome: human-associated habitat; feature: feces | place: USA | collected 1985/1987
CGACGTATTGCGTCTGCCCCAGACGTTCATGAAGGCGGGTCACAAACATGGTGTTCGCAGCAACGAGGTTTGTGGTGTATGTGCCAGCCTCCGGACGCAGGTCATTGTTATGGACGTCCTGTTCTGGCATCGATGTGTTTTTACTGCTGGTTAGATACCAGTTACCATGGTTAGCTCCCGTACCACGTCCCAGCGTGTAGTCATAAGCGCCGGCAGCAATACGCCCTGTCTGAGTAAATTCACCGTCTGACTGCCCGTCGACGTGAATCAGTTCAATCCCATTAAGTGTCTGTGCTCCGGAACCGCCCGTGTGGTTTACGGTAACAAAGGTTTTGCCGCTGGTATTGCCCTGTACAATAAGTTTGTCTGTTGCAGAATTATCGCCAGCCAATATGGTATTAAATTCGATATTCCCGTTATTTCCCCGATAATCTCCGGTTACCGTAACGATATTACCCACATCCTTGGTGGCATCAGGTCCGGAAATAACTAAGTTCCCCTTATCCAGCAGAAGATTTGTCACAGTGGAATTGCCACTGGATATCCAAGAAGCACCATCAGACAGGAGTATGTTAAGAGTGCTTCCTGTAGTAACACTAGTCGTTCCTGATAGTATTGATTTCTGTGATGCATCAACAGTTATTTCTGCATTGCTACCAATATCTGCCAGTATTTCAATATCTGAACGAGCGGTGGAATTAATCATGTTAATCTGACCAACAGAATCTTTGGCCAAGATAGCAGCAGTATTGCCACGCAGGGAAGAGCTGCCAAGGGTGGTAATCGCGCCGTTTCGACTGTTTCCCTGATTAGTAAAGTTCAGTGCTGCATATTGTTTTGAAACCAGAGAACTGTCCTGTAAATCAAGCACTCCTGTATCAGCCATGACGGCAGCATAGGAATTACGTCCTTCTGCAAATACAGCTAAATTTCGGCCCTTCAGAACACCGCCGACGACCAAACCATCAGCACGTTCTCCACCCGAGGTAGTGATACTGACATTATTAAGATCAATTGCTGCCTTGTTGAAAATGCTGATGCCTCTGGCATTATTTCCTTTAGTTTTTATATCAGAATCAGAAACGGTGAGATTGCCCTGTGATGCATGAATACCATGAGAATTTTTTCCAGATGTAATTATCTGACTGTCAGAAATACTAGTATATCCGGATGATGAACTTTCTGAGGCAATGGCATAGTTTTTTTCATTCGTTGTAGTAATTGTGGTTTGCTTTAAATGTATGTCGCCACCATTGGCAAAAACACCATTTGAATTAACTCCTTCAACAATAGTTTGCGTACCGTTAACGTTTACTACTCCCCCTGCTTTGGCTGATATAGCATGTGCACTGACACCATAAACCTCAATTTTTCCTCCATTAATATTTACCACACCACCATCGCTAGCATTAGTAGCGAATGAGCGTGTTCCGGTTGTAGTAATTGTATGCCCATTAGTATCAATTGTTGAATTTTGTCCATTTGCATAAACAGCATTGCTGTCATCGTTACTGTTCAAAACGTCATCTGACATTACTACAGCTGGTCGATTCTGATTCGCTGTTACTGAAGTAACCAGTGCAGCGGATGCCAGCGGGCTAAACAAGAAAGAACTAATGATAACTGAGAGTTGTGATTTTTTCATATTTATATAAAAGGCCAGAAAAATATTTTATGTGTTCAAAGGCTGGTTTGCCTTATGGGAAAACAGTCAGACCATCCACACCACGGTTTTGCGGATTCGCTTAATACCGATAGCCAGAAGTTAGCGTCTTCACTTTTAGTCAGATACAGGCTTGGAACTTCTTTTTTGCCTTTTCGGTTCAGCGCCAGTAAGAGTGTAAACTACTTTACTCGGGTACTGACCATCTTCGCGAATCCTATAGTGATTGGATTCCCAACAGGAAGAATATACACATTCTCCTGTGGACAATGGTGCTATTGTTTTTATTCGGGCTGTAGTGTCTCAGTCAACTTAACCAATTGATTAAAGGTTATATTCTTGTATTAACACAAAACAGGTGAAGTAGTGAATAAGAAAACCAAATGTACTTTCAACCCTGAGTTCAGGCTGGAATGTGCACAGTTGATAGTTGATAGTTGATAGTTGATAAGGGCCTCTCATATCAACAAGCCAGTGAAATGATGAATAACGGTTCTACCATATGAGCAGTTGTTGGAAGAACCGGAAGAGTGGATACAAAAATGAGTTCTCAGCAAGGAAGGACGTGATTATCCTGAGGACATTGTAAATAGACCCGTTTTAGTTCCATGCATTTTTTGAGAACCCGGCAAATAATGGTGAAGTCGGTATTCCTCCGGTGTCATATTGTTCAGTGATTCATGCGGGCGTTCACAGTTATATTCTGATAACCATTTCTCCGTAATTTCCTGTACTTCATTCAACGTTCTGAACAGATAAAAATCGAGTATTTCTGTACGATAAGTCCGGTTAAACCTTTCGATAAAGGCATTCTGTGTCGGTTTTCTTGGTTTGATAAACTCCAGTTTCACTGAATATGTCTCCGCCCAGTCGGCCAGTGTCAGCGAGATAAATTCAGGACCATTAGCCATGCGCAACATTACCGAGTAGCCTCGATTGGCCACAATACGCATGAGCACCCGGATAACTCTTTGTGCTGGTAAATTCAGGTTAATTTCAATGACCAGTGCTTCACGGTTATAGTCATCCACCACGTTAAACGTACGGAAGCACCGACCACATGTCAGAGCATCATGCATAAAATCGACAGACCAGCTCTGGTTCAGAGCTTTTGGCGTAGTCAGTGGTGAGGGATTGCGTACCGGCAGTCGTTGTTTGCCCTTACGGCGAAAATTCAGCTTCAGCAGACAGTAAATACGGTGGAGCCTTTTGTGATTCCACTAGTATCCTTGCCGTCGCAGAATCTGGAAAAGCTTCGGAAAGCCGTATCGTGGGTATCGCTCAGCCGCAGCCTGCAGGGCAGCAATAACGGGTTCATCACGCGCCGTATCTGGTTGGTAGGGGTAAACAGTTCTGCTTAGGTTCATTGTCCGGCAGGCCTGCCGGATGCTGAGGCCAAACGATGTTCTCATATGCGTCACCAGCTCACGTTTAAAGGCTGGTTTTAAAGCTTTTTTCGATAACGTCTTTCAGCGCCTGGTTCTCTAGACTCAGATCAGTAAACATCTGTTTGAGACGGCAGTTCTCGTCCTCAAGATCCTTGATTTTTTAATATCAGAAGCTTCCTGCCGCCGTATTTGGACTTCCAGTTAATGGGATGGGCTACCTCCTCCCGCTACGGTTAACTGTACGAAATGTGCTCACCAGGAGAATCACCATGAATATCGTATTGCAGGGGATTGATCTGGCTAAAAATGTTTTTCAGATCTGTGGGTTAACCAGACCGGCAAAACGGTTTATACGAAACGCACTGCCCGAAAAGAATTGCTCCAGACGCTGACAAATATTCCTGCATGTCTGATTGGGATCGGAGAGCATTTTACTGGCAGCGTGAGTTTGAGAAACTGAGTCATAACGTAAAAGTCATCAGCCCCCAATATGTAAGACCTTTTGGCCGTGGGCACAAAAGATGACGGTAACGATGCGCAGGCGATAGCTGTGGCTCTGATGCAACCTCAGTTTGTTCCACCGAAAAGCCCTTAACAGCAGGATATTCAGGATCTGCACCGTGCAAGACAGCGTATTGTCAATCATCGTACTGCGACAGTCTGTCAAATCCGGGGACTGCTGCTTGATTGGGGAGTAACAATCGGCGCGGCACTTTCAAGAGTTCGTCGTGCTGTACCGCTTATCCTTGAAGATGCTGAAAATGCTCTTACGTTAGAATGCGCAGGACGATTGCCGAACTCTATGATCTCTTTAACGATCTCAAGCGTCTGATCCATTTTTGATAAGGAAATTGAAACAGTATTCAGGCAATCAGAAGCCTGTCAGCGTATCGCCAAAGTTAAATGCATTGGCCCTAAAACGGCCACGGCCGTTGTTGCTGCTATTGGCAAAGGAACTGAATTTAAGAATGGTCACCACTTTGCTGCATGGCTGGGTCTGGTTCCACGCCAGCATTCGAGTGGAGACAGGCGGTGCTGATGAATATGACGAAAAAAGGCGACAAGCATATGCGAATACTTTTTATTCATGGTGCCCGCACTGTCGTCAGGGGTGCCACGAATAACAATGATAGTCATATGAATCAGTGGGGTAACCAGTTAAAGGAACGGCGCGGATTTAATAAACCGACCGTGGTGGTCGTTAACAAGAATGCGAGAATAATCTGGTCGATGCTGAGAAATGAGACCTAGTATCAGGTAGTGTGAAATTAATCCCCTGCCAGCAAAAGTTGCAGCATACTGAGAAATGGTGACAGGTTGCACCTGTACAATCGGAACCTGACTATTATATTGACCCAGAGGCCGTCCAGTTGTTGAGGCGATTGTGTGCGGATTACCCATTTGGGCACAGATTTTCCTGATGCCGGATAGATGTAAGCAACAACTCAAAACCAGATTCAGTACTTGCAAAACGGAGGTAGTCCATAGATGTAGTAGGTGGCTTCAGAGATACCAGGCCTCCTGGCAGACATCTTTAACGGTTCGTCCGACTTCAACTGACTTAATCACAGCGATGATCTGATGCTCAGTAAAATGGGCTTTACGCATAGCGTTCTCCTTACTAATATTTATTCTTTAAACATCATTACATATTGGCAAGTAATATTCAAAACGATAGCTGTCATCGTTGTTTTTATATATTACTTCAAGGTCATATGTATTTCTCTTTTGCAACCCGTAAAATGGCAATGTATTGATAAATTGTATGTAGTTTTTTATATTACCTGAGTACTCGAATCTTGCATATTCTCCCTTCAGTAACACCCCTGCAATCTGATTGTTTTTTTCTTTGTTAGACCAAAAAATGAGTTTGATTTTTGCTTTTCTTCTTGCTGAAGGATTAACCTCATGAGATATAACAATAGATGAGGTCTTATTTTGTATAAAATATTCCTCCACATAATTCCATTTTTTACAGGAGTTATTTCCTAAAAAAGGGATGTCCTCTTCATAATATAACGGCATCCCTCTGAATTTTTTTTCATCAAGGTGACAAAATTGGGGTTTTGGCATAACAATTGACAGGTCCTTTGGTCCCGTAAGGTTCTTGAAGGTCCATAGATTGCTCTTTCTATACTGCAATGGTGTATAGCCTGTGTTTTTTTTAAACTCTCTTGAAAATGTCTGTTGAGAATCATAACAGAGTTTCCCTGCAATACTGACCAATGGCAACGATGTCAGTCGCAATAATACCGCAGCTCTCGAAACTCTTCTAAGTTGTATATATCTCCCAATAGGTACCCCCATGCAAGACTTAAACAAGGTTTGCAAGTAGCGCCTGCTATAACCCGAAAAACAGACTATAGTTTCAATATCGATCGGTTTAACTCCAATATGCTCTTCTATGTATTCGAGAATTGCTTTTATTGTCAATTGTTTAATTTTACTGTATGTCATCATAAACCTCATTTAGAGGAGATAAAGTCTAATGTGGTTGCAATGCATTCGCATTAGCTTATTGTGCACAAGTCTCACAATGTGCACAATAAGCTAACAATGCATGCATGCATTTCTTTAATATATGAAAATTAGTACTTGGCTAATAAATAGGATTGTGGCAGTCAGTTATTGCGATTTTTGTGTAACCATATGTTTAAAATTTGCGATGATGTTAATAAAATATCTATTGTGCAACATATTTTTTACTGTCTTGTCTTTTGATAACTTTTTTGTTAATTATTGTTCCAAAGTTTATTTATTATCGATATGAGGATAGTGCATTATCAGAAGATATCGCAATATTCTGGAGGTGCCTGTGATGCACTATCTCAATGTTGTTAATATAACGAAAAGAGGTGTTCCTCAGTGCGAGGGTGGTTTATAGAATTGTTTAGCGGAGAAACCACAGTATATCTGATATCAGTCAGGATACTTCGGGAGGCACCCGACACACTCAGATACTAATAGTCTTTAATCTCAGAGTTTAACAGCCGTTTCACGGCTGTTTTTTTTGTACACAGAAAACCCCCAGCTAGGCTGGGGGTTCCGGAAAGCTTTCAGCTTTGAGCCAGTTATTAAAACCCCTTTTGATTTGTTAAAACACCTTGCGGTCTGGCAACTGCAAGTGTCAAACAAGAAATCAAAAGGGGGTGATCTTACCCACGTAAGATGGACACCGCCCTAAGCGTTCAAATTGTTCCGGACTAAGATCGCCACACCAACGGTGCCGTTGCCAGCGATTGTAATCACATTCGATATAATTAAACACCGTTACCCGCATTGTTTCCCGTCTGATAAAGTGTTCTCCGTGGATACATTCCATTTTCATCGAATGAAAGACTCTTCTCACGCAGGCATTATCATCACAGCAGCCCTTTGCGCTCATACTGTTCAGCAGTAACTGATAATCTGCTGAACAGTACTGGTCTCCACGGTCCGTGTGAACGATAACCTTCCGGGGGCTCCTGCGCCGCCATGCGTGGCGACATTGACCAGCCAATAACGGTACGTGACCACAGGTCAATGACCACTGCCAGATACAGCCAGCCTTCATCTGTGCGTAATTAAGTGATGTCTCCCGCCCACTTCTGTTTAGGGTCACTGGCGTAAAAATCCTGCTCCAGCAGATTTTCTGACACAGGCTGGTTGTGTGCACGGTAACTGACCGGGCTGAACTTCCGGGAGGCTTTTGCTCTCAGCCTCTGACGGCGCAGGCTTGCCGCCACGGTTTTTACGTTAAAGTGGTAACCCTGAGCACACAGTTCATCCGTCAGGCGTGCTGCATCGTAACGCTGTTTTGACCGGGTAAAAGCCGCGAGGACAACGCTGCACATTGCCTTGATGCTGAACTCAGCATGATGTTTTTCAATAAAGACATACTTCAATTTCTGGCGCTTCGCGAAGTATGCCGCATCCTTTTGGAGGATTACCAGCTCTTCATTTCGTTCCGTTCCGCTAGTTGGCGTTTGAGACGTGCAATCTCGGTAGATATCTCCAACTTACGTTCAGAGGAGGCCTGCTGATTTTGCTGTTTACTGAGCCCGTTGTAGAGCTGTGATTCATACAGGCTGAGTTCATGGGCTACGGCAGTAACACCGATGCGTTCTTTTTTGTGATACTCGTCAGAGGGAAGAGCCCATACAAAACGTCAGCGCTCTTTTTCCCGGGAGCTGACTTTTCTCGCACATCTTCTTTCTGCAGTTATCCCCAGAATCTGTGGATAACTGTTGCTCTGATTCTTCGCAATAGATTGCTCTGAATTAGATGCGTCTTCTCCATTAGATTAACAGTTCTATATTATTTTACCATCTTTAACCGTGTGGGAGTTTTCTGTTTTTTATTGGTGTTTATCTGTATTTTTTGTTTTCAGAACGTTTTTGTAAGAATTATCTTTTATCTTTGAGGCGATGTCTTATTGTGGTTGTTGTAATAGTTTAGAGTCGTAATAAATATAATTGATCGCCACTTTAAATGAAGTTAATCTACTGGAGATGAAGTAACTTCATTAATGCGTCATAAAAATAAAAATTCCTGTTTTGGGAAAAATGAATGTGTCTGTCCCCTCCTTCGGGAGGGTGTTTTTTATCTGGAAACTAGTTTCTGGTTCTGATTTTTCTTTTTGTATTATAGCGAGTTACGCATATTTACCAATCGATGTCTAGCAAACAGGGTATGGCGATGGTGTGATTTGTGTTTATTGGTAAAAAAAACACCCCCGTAGTGGGGGTGTTGAAACTTCAACCTATGTACTCATTATCCTGGGATGGATGAGTAGCGTGCGATATTGAATCATATTCAGCGGGAATAATAATATTCGCAAAAAAATGGATGTGCAAGGAAATTTTTTATATGCTTTTGTGTGTGGTGGTTAGGTAATCAAGAAGATAAATGATGAAGTGTGCCAGTTCAGGATCAATGTTTCCATGGGAAAGCCATTTATTAATAATATCAATTAAGTTCGAAAGCTCAGGGAAGATTTGTTCAATGTTTTCCTCTGTCTCCCGCACAGTCATATAGCGACGTCTCCTTGGGGATTGAAAACAAAAACAATAATACAACAAGTATGAAACAGAAGGTAGGTGGCAGGGGCGGAACAGGAAAACGCATGAGGGCGCTTCCAGGGGGAGATGCTTGGTATCTTTAGGGTTCAGTTTTGAGATCGGAAATTTTTGTACATTAAGTGCATTATTTAATCAATTGAAACGCGTAATGGATTGATTTTATCAGCAACTATCGCGTTTAAGTTGTCGATCATATTTGAGTTGTCTCATTAAGGTCGAATCCCCTGAAAACGGCGTATAACGTAGGAGTTCCCCTCTATAGCAATAGGTAAGGCTGTTCAAAAAAGGCTTACCGTACAATATTCGCTATATCCAGACGGCCCCCCTTGTCATACAAGCTCGTAAGCGGCCCTGACGGCCTGTCAATGCGGTACTGCCCTGTCGGGACTGCTCTACCCACATAAGTTTCTACATAGCTTGAAGCTGGATGGGGAGGTATTACGGCTTTAGCCGTAATACTTTCTTCGTCCTCGCAGCGCTGACAGTTTTCAGGGATCAAATTTAGGTCCGCCATACACTCCGTAAAGACTCTGTCAGTTCACAGGTATTACCTAGTGAAGACGTATCATAAAATGAAAACTGTAGTTGGGTAGTTGCTCCCCCTCACGGCATGCAGGGGCTGAGGGGGAAAATTTCCTTATCTTGTTGTTGCTATTTCAGGCCTAGTTAGTTTTGAATTTTGCTTCCTAAGCAATAATCCCATCACCGCAACAATCGTTCTTCTACACTAATAAGATCCGAAAAAAGGTAGTCACGGATCTTCCTCTCCCCCACACAACGCCACCTCCTGTAAGTACAACATGTAGTGCTTCATTTTGCTACTCATGACACTATATGTTGTGTTATTTCCCTGACCTGTGATGCGCCGTGCAGGGGTGGAAAACAGCGATATGATGATTTCCTCTGCGTGGTACACTTCCGGAAACCCGTCAATAACAGAAAAATCGGATCTGCCGGAAATGGTCCTTCGATAATTACGCTTTGTTTTTATAAGTCTGATTTTAATTTTTATTGGTTAACATAATGCAAGGTAAAATAAATAAGGCTTACTAAAAGCCAGATAACAGTATGTGTATTAACGCGCTGATTTTTGCGGCATAAGAATATATACTGATATGCATACTAGAAGTATGTCAAAAAGAGGTGTGCTATGAAGCAGCGTATTACAGTGACAGTTGACAGCGACAGCTATCAGCTGCTCAAGGCGTATGACGTGAATATCTCCGGTCTGGTCAGTACGACCATGCAGAACGAAGCCCGGCGACTGCGCGCTGAACGCTGGCAGGCTGAAAATCAGGAAGGGATGGCAGAGGTCGCCAGGTTTATTGAAATGAACGGCTCTTTTGCCGATGAGAACAGGGACTGGTGAAATGCAGTTTAAGGTTTACACCTATAAAAGAGAGAGCCGTTATCGTCTGTTTGTGGATGTACAGAGTGATATTATTGACACGCCCGGGCGACGGATGGTGATCCCCCTGGCCAGTGCCCGCCTGCTGTCAGATAAAGTCTCCCGTGAACTTTACCCGGTGGTGCATGTCGGGGATGAAAGCTGGCGCATGATGACCACCGATATGGCCAGTGTGCCGGTCTCTGTTATCGGGGAAGAAGTGGCTGATCTCAGCCACCGGGAAAATGACATCAAAAATGCCATTAACCTGATGTTCTGGGGAATATAAATGTCAGGCTCCGTTATACACAGCCAGTCTGCAGCCATGGTACCGGCAGTGTATTCTGCCGGTACAGTCTCCACAACTTCCTGTTGTCATTGATTATCCGGCAGCTCTGGCACTTCGCCAGATGTCGATGGTTCATGATGAACTGCCGAAATATCTGCTGGCTCCGGAAGTGAGTGCCCTGCTCCATTACGTCCCGGATCTGCGCCGCAAGATGCTGTTGGCCACATTGTGGAACACCGGTGCGCGCATTAATGAAGCACTGGCGCTGACGCGGGGGGATTTTTCGCTCGCGCCTCCGTATCCGTTTGTGCAGCTTGCGACCCTGAAACAACGGACCGAAAAAGCTGCCAGGACGGCGGGGAGAATGCCCGCCGGTCAGCAGACTCACCGGCTGGTTCCGCTCTCTGACTCCTGGTACGTCAGCCAGCTGCAGACGATGGTGGCAACACTGAAAATACCCATGGAGCGGCGTAACCGTCGCACAGGAAGGACAGAGAAAGCGCGGATCTGGGAAGTGACGGACAGAACGGTCAGGACCTGGATTGGGGAGGCGGTTGCCGCCGCTGCTGCTGACGGTGTGACGTTCTCTGTTCCGGTCACACCACATACGTTCCGCCATTCCTATGCGATGCACATGCTGTATGCCGGTATACCGCTGAAAGTTCTGCAAAGCCTGATGGGACATAAGTCCATCAGTTCAACGGAAGTCTACACGAAGGTTTTTGCGCTGGATGTGGCTGCCCGGCACCGGGTGCAGTTTGCGATGCCGGAGTCTGATGCGGTTGCGATGCTGAAACAATTATCCTGAGAATAAATGCCTTGGCCTTTATATGGAAATGTGGAACTGAGTGGATATGCTGTTTTTGTCTGTTAAACAGAGAAGCTGGCTGTTATCCACTGAGAAGCGAACGAGACAGTCGGGAAAATCTCCCATTATCGTAGAGATCCGCATTATTAATCTCAGGAGCCTGTGTAGCGTTTATAGGAAGTAGTGTTCTGTCATGATGCCTGCAAGCGGTAACGAAAACGATTTGAATATGCCTTCAGGAACAATAGAAATCTTCGTGCGGTGTTACGTTGAAGTGGAGCGGATTATGTCAGCAATGGACAGAACAACCTAATGAACACAGAACCATGATGTTTGGTCTGTCCTTTTACAGCCAGTAGTGCTCGCCGCAGTCGAGCGACAGGGCGAAGCCCTCGAGTGAGCGAGGAAGCACCAGGGAACAGCACTTATATATTCTGCTTACACACGATGCCTGAAAAAACTTCCCTTGGGGTTATCCACTTATCCACGGGGATATTTTTATAATTATTTTTTTATAGTTTTTAGATCTTCTTTTTTAGAGCGCCTTGTAGGCCTTTATCCATGCTGGTTCTAGAGAAGGTGTTGTGACAAATTGCCCTCAGAAGAAGCTGTTTTTTCACAAAGTTATCCCTGCTTATTGACTCTTTTTTATTTAGTGTGACAATCTAAAAACTTGTCACACTTCACATGGATCTGTCATGGCGGAAACAGCGGTTATCAATCACAAGAAACGTAAAAATAGCCCGCGAATCGTCCAGTCAAACGACCTCACTGAGGCGGCATATAGTCTCTCCCGGGATCAAAAACGTATGCTGTATCTGTTCGTTGACCAGATCAGAAAATCTGATGGCACCCTACAGGAACATGACGGTATCTGCGAGATCCATGTTGCTAAATATGCTGAAATATTCGGATTGACCTCTGCGGAAGCCAGTAAGGATATACGGCAGGCATTGAAGAGTTTCGCGGGGAAGGAAGTGGTTTTTTATCGCCCTGAAGAGGATGCCGGCGATGAAAAAGGCTATGAATCTTTTCCCTGGTTTATCAAACGTGCGCACAGTCCATCCAGAGGGCTTTACAGTGTACATATCAACCCATATCTCATTCCCTTCTTTATCGGGTTACAGAACCGGTTTACGCAGTTTCGGCTTAGTGAAACAAAAGAAATCACCAATCCGTATGCCATGCGTTTATACGAATCCCTGTGTCAGTATCGTAAGCCGGATGGCTCAGGCATCGTCTCTCTGAAAATCGACTGGATCATAGAGCGTTACCAGCTGCCTCAAAGTTACCAGCGTATGCCTGACTTCCGCCGCCGCTTCCTGCAGGTCTGTGTTAATGAGATCAACAGCAGAACTCCAATGCGCCTCTCATACATTGAGAAAAAGAAAGGCCGCCAGACGACTCATATCGTATTTTCCTTCCGCGATATCACTTCCATGACGACAGGATAGTCTGAGGGTTATCTGTCACAGATTTGAGGGTGGTTCGTCACATTTATTCTGACCTACTGAGGGTAATTTGTCACAGTTTTGCTGTTTCCTTCAGCCTGCATGGATTTTCTCATACTTTTTGAACTGTAATTTTTAAGGAAGCCAAATTTGAGGGCAGTTTGTCACAGTTGATTTCCTTCTCTTTCCCTTCGTCATGTGACCTGATATCGGGGGTTAGTTCGTCATCATTGATGAGGGTTGATTATCACAGTTTATTACTCTGAATTGGCTATCCGCGTGTGTACCTCTACCTGGAGTTTTTCCCACGGTGGATATTTCTTCTTGCGCTGAGCGTAAGAGCTATCTGACAGAACAGTTCTTCTTTGCTTCCTCGCCAGTTCGCTCGCTATGCTCGGTTACACGGCTGCGGCGAGCGCTAGTGATAATAAGTGACTGAGGTATGTGCTCTTCTTATCTCCTTTTGTAGTGTTGCTCTTATTTTAAACAACTTTGCGGTTTTTTGATGACTTTGCGATTTTGTTGTTGCTTTGCAGTAAATTGCAAGATTTAATAAAAAAACGCAAAGCAATGATTAAAGGATGTTCAGAATGAAACTCATGGAAACACTTAACCAGTGCATAAACGCTGGTCATGAAATGACGAAGGCTATCGCCATTGCACAGTTTAATGATGACAGCCCGGAAGCGAGGAAAATAACCCGGCGCTGGAGAATAGGTGAAGCAGCGGATTTAGTTGGGGTTTCTTCTCAGGCTATCAGAGATGCCGAGAAAGCAGGGCGACTACCGCACCCGGATATGGAAATTCGAGGACGGGTTGAGCAACGTGTTGGTTATACAATTGAACAAATTAATCATATGCGTGATGTGTTTGGTACGCGATTGCGACGTGCTGAAGACGTATTTCCACCGGTGATCGGGGTTGCTGCCCATAAAGGTGGCGTTTACAAAACCTCAGTTTCTGTTCATCTTGCTCAGGATCTGGCTCTGAAGGGGCTACGTGTTTTGCTTGTGGAAGGTAACGACCCCCAGGGAACAGCCTCAATGTATCACGGATGGGTACCAGATCTTCATATTCATGCAGAAGACACTCTCCTGCCTTTCTATCTTGGGGAAAAGGACGATGTCACTTATGCAATAAAGCCCACTTGCTGGCCGGGGCTTGACATTATTCCTTCCTGTCTGGCTCTGCACCGTATTGAAACTGAGTTAATGGGCAAATTTGATGAAGGTAAACTGCCCACCGATCCACACCTGATGCTCCGACTGGCCATTGAAACTGTTGCTCATGACTATGATGTCATAGTTATTGACAGCGCGCCTAACCTGGGTATCGGCACGATTAATGTCGTATGTGCTGCTGATGTGCTGATTGTTCCCACGCCTGCTGAGTTGTTTGACTACACCTCCGCACTGCAGTTTTTCGATATGCTTCGTGATCTGCTCAAGAACGTTGATCTTAAAGGGTTCGAGCCTGATGTACGTATTTTGCTTACCAAATACAGCAATAGTAATGGCTCTCAGTCCCCGTGGATGGAGGAGCAAATTCGGGATGCCTGGGGAAGCATGGTTCTAAAAAATGTTGTACGTGAAACGGATGAAGTTGGTAAAGGTCAGATCCGGATGAGAACTGTTTTTGAACAGGCCATTGATCAACGCTCTTCAACTGGTGCCTGGAGAAATGCTCTTTCTATTTGGGAACCTGTCTGCAATGAAATTTTCGATCGTCTGATTAAACCACGCTGGGAGATTAGATAATGAAGCGTGCGCCTGTTATTCCAAAACATACGCTCAATACTCAACCGGTTGAAGATACTTCGTTATCGACACCAGCTGCCCCGATGGTGGATTCGTTAATTGCGCGCGTAGGAGTAATGGCTCGCGGTAATGCCATTACTTTGCCTGTATGTGGTCGGGATGTGAAGTTTACTCTTGAAGTGCTCCGGGGTGATAGTGTTGAGAAGACCTCTCGGGTATGGTCAGGTAATGAACGTGACCAGGAGCTGCTTACTGAGGACGCACTGGATGATCTCATCCCTTCTTTTCTACTGACTGGTCAACAGACACCGGCGTTCGGTCGAAGAGTATCTGGTGTCATAGAAATTGCCGATGGGAGTCGCCGTCGTAAAGCTGCTGCACTTACCGAAAGTGATTATCGTGTTCTGGTTGGCGAGCTGGATGATGAGCAGATGGCTGCATTATCCAGATTGGGTAACGATTATCGCCCAACAAGTGCTTATGAACGTGGTCAGCGTTATGCAAGCCGATTGCAGAATGAATTTGCTGGAAATATTTCTGCGCTGGCTGATGCGGAAAATATTTCACGTAAGATTATTACCCGCTGTATCAACACAGCCAAATTGCCTAAATCAGTTGTTGCTCTTTTTTCTCACCCCGGTGAACTATCTGCCCGGTCAGGTGATGCACTTCAAAAAGCCTTTACAGATAAAGAGGAATTACTTAAGCAGCAGGCATCTAACCTTCATGAGCAGAAAAAAGCTGGGGTGATATTTGAAGCTGAAGAAGTTATCACTCTTTTAACTTCTGTGCTTAAAACGTCATCTGCATCAAGAACTAGTTTAAGCTCACGACATCAGTTTGCTCCTGGAGCGACAGTATTGTATAAGGGCGATAAAATGGTGCTTAACCTGGACAGGTCTCGTGTTCCAACTGAGTGTATAGAGAAAATTGAGGCCATTCTTAAGGAACTTGAAAAGCCAGCACCCTGATGCGACCACGTTTTAGTCTACGTTTATCTGTCTTTACTTAATGTCCTTTGTTACAGGCCAGAAAGCATAACTGGCCTGAATATTCTCTCTGGGCCCACTGTTCCACTTGTATCGTCGGTCTGATAATCAGACTGGGACCACGGTCCCACTCGTATCGTCGGTCTGATTATTAGTCTGGGACCACGGTCCCACTCGTATCGTCGGTCTGATTATTAGTCTGGGACCACGATCCCACTCGTGTTGTCGGTCTGATTATCGGTCTGGGACCACGGTCCCACTTGTATTGTCGATCAGACTATCAGCGTGAGACTACGATTCCATCAATGCCTGTCAAGGGCAAGTATTGACATGTCGTCGTAACCTGTAGAACGGAGTAACCTCGGTGTGCGGTTGTATGCCTGCTGTGGATTGCTGCTGTGTCCTGCTTATCCACAACATTTTGCGCACGGTTATGTGGACAAAATACCTGGTTACCCAGGCCGTGCCGGCACGTTAACCGGGCTGCATCCGATGCAAGTGTGTCGCTGTCGCCGGCCTCCTCACCCGGTCACGTTTCGTCGTTCCTCCTCCACGCGCTGCGGCTTCGGGGCCGCACCTGCATTCGTATGCGGTCGCCCGGTTACAGGTGCGGCACGGCCTGATGGAGGCCGCATGTGAGAGGAGAATTCCCATGCCAAACTGGTGCTCGAATCGTATGTATTTTTCTGGTGAACCGGCACAGATCGCTGAGATTAAACGACTGGCCAGCGGTGCAGTCACACCGCTTTATCGCCGCGCCACAAATGAAGGTATTCAGCTGTTTCTGGCCGGAAGTGCCGGACTTCTGCAGACCACTGAAGATGTGCGGTTTGAACCATGCCCCGGACTGACGGCTGCTGGGCGTGGCGTTGTATCGCCGGAGAATATCGCGTTCACCCGCTGGCTGACACACCTGCAGGACGGTGTACTTCTGGATGAGCAAAACTGCCTGATGCTGCATGAACTCTGGCTGCAGAGCGGTACTGGCCGGCGTCGCTGGGAAGAATTACCGGATGATGCCAGGGAAAGCATTACCGCTCTTTTCACCCCAAAAAGAGGTGACTGGTGCGACATCTGGAGTAACGAGGATGTATCGGTGTGGTGGAACCGTCTGTGTGACAACGTCCTGCCGGAAAAACCATGCCGTTTGACCTGCTGACGGTTCTGTTCACTCGCCTGGATGTTGAAGTGAATGGCTTTAACGGTGGTGTTCTGAACGGTGTTCCTTCTGCATATCACTGGTATACGGAACAGTATGGCGTGAAGGGGCCTTGTGGGTATGAGGTGAATATCAGCAGTCAGGGAGACAACTTCATTCAGGTTGATTTCGACACGCCGTGGTGTCAGCCGGAAAGCGACGTTATTGCAGTATTAAGCCGCCGTTTCAGTTGCACGCTGGAGCACTGGTACGCCGAGCAGGGCTGCAATTTCTGTGGCTGGCAGCGATATGAGCGTGGAGAGCTTGTTGATGTGCTGTGGGGGGAACTGGAATGGTCTTCCCCGACAGATGATGATGAGCTGCCGGAAGTCACCGCGCCGGAGTGGATAGTCGACAAGGTGGCGCATTACGGTGGATGAAGTATGACGGAGACTGGCGGGCAACCGCCCGTTTCTTTTCCGGTAAAGGATGTCGCCGGGCTCCTCTTTTTACTGCGCCGGCTGACGCGGCGCGGCAGGAACGCTGCCTGTGGTCAGTGTCCCGCGTCCGGCTGGGCACGGGACGGGCGCTTTTACCGCTCCCGGCTGGCATCGGTGACAGTGTACGCCAGCCCGTCGCCCTTTTCTGATGAACGCCCTTCAAGCCGCTTTCGCGGCATATTCTCGCCGTCAAAAAGACGACGGCTGCGATATTCCACGGTCGGCCTGACCCGTTACCGGACGCGGTGAACAGCCCACAGGCCGCGGGGAACGGGCGCCACAGGGGCGCCCTCCCGGTGCCCTCTGTAAGAGAAGGAGTGCTGTTATGTCCCGTTTTATCCAGGGTGACTGCGTGCGTGTTATGGCCACGTTTCCGGGCAATGCTGTCGATTTCATCCTCACCGACCCGCCATATCTCGTCGGTTTCCGTGACCGTCAGGGGCGTACCATCGCCGGCGATAAAACCGATGAATGGCTGCAACCGGCCTGTAATGAAATGTACCGCGTGCTGAAAAAAGATGCGCTGATGGTGAGCTTCTATGGCTGGAACCGCGTCGATCGCTTTATGGCCGCCTGGAAAAATGCGGGATTCAGCGTGGTTGGCCACCTGGTGTTTACCAAAACCTACACATCGAAGGCCGCATATGTGGGCTATCGCCACGAATGCGCTTACATCCTGGCAAAAGGGCGTCCGGCGCTGCCTCAGAAGCCATTGCCCGACGTGCTGGGCTGGAAATATTCAGGCAATCGTCATCACCCGACGGAAAAGCCTGTTACCAGCCTGCAACCACTGATTGAGAGCTTCACACACCCGAACGCGATTGTGCTGGACCCGTTTGCAGGCAGCGGCTCAACCTGTGTGGCCGCCCTTCAGTCCGGACGCCGGTATATCGGTATCGAGCTGCTTGAACAGTATCACCGTGCCGGACAGCAACGTCTGGCTGCCGTACAGCGGGCCATGCAGCAGGGGGCTGCAAATGATGACTGGTTTATGCCGGAGGCTGCGTAAATGAACTATGCCGGACATAAAAAACTTCGCGCCGACGTGGCGGAGGTGGCCAACACCATGTGTGACCTTCGGGCCAGGCTGAACGATATGGAGCATCGCTGTCGCTTTGATTCCGATGTGCTTGTTGAACGCCTGGCACGCCAGACGCTGTATCGCGCCAATCGCCTGTTCATGGAGGCGTATACCGAAATTCTGGAACTGGATGCGTGCTTTAAAGATTGAGAAGGAGACGAGAATGTACGGAACATGCGAAACGCTATGCCGGGAGCTGGCAGCAAAGTATCCGGGATATACACCGCTGATGCTGGTTATCTGGTCCCCGGAAGAGATTCAGGCCCTCGCTGACGGAATGGATATTTCCCTGTCCGATCCTGAAATCAGGACCGTCCTGGCGCGCCTGGAGGACATCCCGGAAGACCAGCGAATTGAGTCCGGTATTTCTTCTGCCGCGGCGATGGAGATTATCAGCAACGTGAGCGAAAACCGCCAGGTGACCGTCCCGGCTGAACTGCTGGCGTCCCTGATTCAGACCGCCGAACAGGCACTGTGGAAACGTGAATGGGCCGCCCGTGATTACGGCCTCGCCGTCCCGGAATGCGTTACCCGCCGTCAGGCGGTGGTTAATCAGGCCCGCATCCTGCTGAAAAACAACACACACGAAAACGGCTGATGTTATCGCCGCCTGCGGGCGGCGATACAGGGAGAACGATTAATCATGAACGAAAACACAACGCTGAACGCACTGATTTGTCGTCACGCCCGTAACCTGCTGCTGGCGCAGGGCTGGCCGGAAGAGACGGATGTCGACCAGCGTAACCCGAAGTATCCGGGCTGGATCAGCATTTATGTTCTGCTGGATGCGCCCCGGCTGGCGACGTTACTCGTTAACCGCCACGGCGGCGTACTGCCGCCGCACCTGGCCTCCGCCATTCAGAAACTGACCGGAACCGGAGCGGAACTTGTTCTGTCCGGCAGTCAGTGGCAGTCGCTGCCGGTGCTTCCGGCAGACGGAACGCAGGTGTCTTTTCCGTATGCCGGTGAATGGCTGACCGAAGACGAAATCAGGGCTGTACTTGCGGCGGTGCGCGATGCGGTACGCAGTGTCAGTTGCCGGGTGGCAGAAGATATGCGGCGTATCCGGGCGGCGCTGACCACCACCGGTCAGACGTTACTGACCCGCCAGACTCGCCGCTTTCGCCTGGTCGTGAAGGAAAGCGATCACCCCTGCTGGCTCGATGAGGACGACGAAAACCTGCCCGTGGTGCTCGATGCCATCCTGAACCGGGGCGCACGTTTTTCGGCGGTGGAAATGTATCTGGTCAGCGATTGTATTGAACATATCCTGTCTAGTGGGCTGGCCTGCGATGTGCTGCGTATACCGGATGAACCGCCCCGCCAGTGGTTTGACCGTGGTGTTCTGCGGGAAGTTGTCCGGGAAGCCCGGGCCGAAATCCGCAGCATGGCGGATGCCCTGGCAAAAATCAGGGGCTGATGATGGCGGGGAAAATCCCCGCTTTTTTTCTGCCGGTCCCCGGACAGAGCACAAAGGAAGTCGCCGCCGGCTCCGCTTTACCCGGCCATGCAGGCATGGCCTTGTGGGTTTTCAGTTATGTGGCCGCCGTGTCGTGTGCGGGCGGTGCCGTGCCTCCATCTTAGCCGGGCTGGCGGGGATGCAAGGGTACGCTTCGCCGCTGCGGTCACCCGGTCCCTCCTTCCCGTCTGCCGTGATTTTCCGGTCGTTCACCCGCTCAGGTTTCGCGGTCTCACCCTCCAACTCCCGTCAGCCGTGTGCGTCAGGCTGCGGCTTCCCTTGCGCCCTGTGCATCCCCGCCTTATCGCCCGGCTTTTATGGAGGCACGGCACCGCCCGGTGTCGCGGAATATGTGAATAACGGAGGAAAACATCATGCAATATGCGAAACCTGTCACTCTGAACGTTGAAGAGTGCGACCGTCTCTCCTTTCTGCCTTACCTGTTTGGCAACGATTTTCTGTATGCCGAGGCGTATGTGTACGCGCTGGCGCAAAAAATGATGCCGGAATATCAGGGAGGCTTCTGGCACTTCATCCGCCTGCCGGACGGTGGCGGTTACATGATGCCGGATGGCGACCGTTTTCATCTGGTCAACGGTGAAAACTGGTTTGACCGCACGGTCAGCGCCGATGCCGCAGGCATCATTCTGACTTCCCTTGTGATTAACCGCCAGTTGTGGCTGTACCACGACAGCGGGGATGTAGGACTGACCCAGCTTTACCGGATGCGCGATGCGCAGTTGTGGCGTCACATCGAATTTCACCCCGAATGCAACGCGATTTACGCGGCACTGGACTGATTAACGGACGGGGCGGCAATGCCGCCCCTGTAAAGGAGACGAGAACATGTACTGTACTGTTAAAGAAATCATCCGCGATGTACTGGATACAGACGTGCCGGACAGTGAATGCGTTTTTGCCGTGGTGCTGACCCGTGGGGATGTGCGCCACATAGCCCAGGACTGGAACCTGTCAGACGATGAGCTGGAAACCGTCATGCAGCGGCTGGACGATGCCTTTGAATATGGTGCGGATGTCAGCATTGTTCACGACGTTGTTCGTGAGCTGATGGAAGAAAAGCGTGCCAGCCGTCAGGTGACAGTTCCGGCGGTGATGCTGGAAAAAGTGATGGCGCTGGCAGGCAGTGAAATGAAGCGCCTGTATGCCGTCGGGAGTGAGAACGGGGGCGACGGTGATGCGTTCGTCAGGGAGGAACGCGAAGCAATGGACGTTGTGTTACAGGCGCTGGACGGGGAGCACATGTCATGAATATCAGCACAGAAACCCGCGAAATTCTGCGCAATTACAAAGCCGTGATTAATGCGCGACGTCGTGAAATGGGGCAGAAACCGCTCACCACCGCGCAGATTGTTGATGAAATCTGCGATTTTGTGGCGAATCAGCAGGCTGTTTTCCTGGGCGGTCACTACATCTTACAGGGCAGCAGAAACAGGTGATACAGGGCAGGCGGTGGAGGCCGCCTGTCAGCCCGCGCGAAAACCCCTGGCAGGCTGACGCCTGCCGGAAGGGAAGCGGGCCACGCTGACGCGTCGCCCGTTACCCTTCCTGTTTGTGATGTGTCCGGAATGTTTTTTTCTGATGTTATTTTTCTGTGGTTACCGTGCCTGTTACTGTTCTTCTTCTTTTTCCTCTTCCTCTTCTTCCTCTTCTTCCTCTTCTTTCCGTTCCTCTCCTGCTTATGGCTTTTCCGGGCGTCCCCCTGGTGGGGCGGGCTGTCGTGAACGGAGCCAGCGAAGCTGTCTCCGCCCTGGCGGGCTTCCATCCCTGACGCGAAACCCTGGCTTGCAGCGACCGTTCCGGTCGCGCCGCCTCTGTCGCGCCGTGGCCTGCGCTCCCGGCATCCCGGCAAAAGGCCGCCGGGATGTAAGGGGCAACGCCGTTTCGCAAACCGCGCTTCACGTCGTTGCGGCGGGTCCCTGCTCATTGCCTGCCGGGTGCCACACACCCGTATGAGTCCCTGTCGCCGGGGCTGATACAGCCACAACCTGCCGCACTGACTGTCCAGGGTAAATGAACAGCCCACAAAATTTTTTACCCAAAACCCGGTAAAAAATTTTGCGTTCTGCCCAGGACAGGTGTGTCAGGCCGTGGCAGTGATGCCCCTTGCGGCGAAGGTTCTCAAAAAGGTGATGGTGAATACCGGAGGGAACAAAAGGCAGGTCCCCGCAAAACGTCAAAACCGCGGCTCCCGAAACTCAAAAGATGATGGGGGCTGAAAACATCAACAGAAGGAGACACATCATGGCAGTTCGTGGCATTAACAAGGTCATCCTCGCAGGACGCCTGGGAAAGGATCCGGAAGTCCGTTACATCCCCAACGGGGGCGCAGTGGCAAACCTGCAGGTGGCCACGTCAGAAAGCTGGCGTGACAAACAGACGGGGGAGATGCGGGAGCAGACAGAATGGCATCGCGTGGTGCTGTTCGGCAAGCTCGCGGAAGTGGCAGGTGAATGTCTGCGCAAGGGCGCGCAGGTCTACATCGAAGGTCAGCTTCGCACCCGTAGCTGGGAGGATAACGGTATCACCCGTTACGTCACCGAAATTCTTGTTAAGACCACGGGCACCATGCAGATGCTGGTACGTGCCGCAGGTGCTCAGACTCAGCCGGAAGAGGGGCAACAGTTCAGCGGTCAGCCTCAGCCGCAACCGCCGGAGGGTGACGATTACGGGTTTTCAGACGATATCCCGTTCTGAACGACTGACTGTGACAACCGCCCCGTCCTGTGCGGGGCATCACCGGAGAGATGAGGATGAGCGAATATTTCAGAATACTTCAGGGACTGCCTGACGGTCCTTTTACCCGCAAACATGCCGAAGCCGTTGCCGCACAGTACCGGAACGTCTTTATCGAGGATGACCACGGCGAACAGTTTCGCCTGGTTGTCCGTAATAACGGTGCAATGGTCTGGCGTACCTGGAATTTTGAGGACGGTGCCGGGTACTGGATGAACCATGTCATCCGTGATTTCGGGATTCTTAAGTAAGAGAGGTGCCGGACGGGAACGCGTCCGGCAGACAATCATTATTACCGTTTTGGGAGGTACTAACTATGTCAGTTACAGAGTCTAAGGCAAAAACGGAGCGTAAATCCAGCCGTAAACCTGCAAAAACGCAGGAAACAGTCCTGTCGGCCCTGCTGGCGCAGACGGAGGAAGTGAGCGTGCCGCTGGCCTCGCTGATTAAGTCTCCGCTGAATGTGCGCACGGTGCCGTATTCTGCGGAGTCCGTCAGCGAACTGGCGGACTCCATTAAAGGTGTCGGCCTGTTACAGAATCTGGTTGTTCATGCCCTGCCAGGTGACCGTTACGGTGTCGCCGCAGGTGGTCGCCGACTGGCAGCACTCAACATGCTGGCAGAGCGTGACATCATTCAGGTTGACTGGCCTGTCCGTGTGAAGGTCATTCCGCAGGAGCTGGCGACTGCCGCATCGATGACCGAGAACGGTCATCGTCGGGATATGCACCCTGCCGAACAGATTGCCGGATTCCGTGCAATGGCGCAGGAAGGCAAAACACCTGCACAAATCGGTGATTTGCTGGGTTATTCGCCCCGCCACGTTCAGCGAATGCTGAAACTGGCAGACCTTGCGCCTGTCATCCTCGATGCGCTGGCAGAAGACCGCATCACCACCGAGCACTGTCAGGCGCTGGCGCTGGAGAACGACACCGCGCGTCAGGTGCAGGTGTTTGAAGCGGCCTGCCAGTCAGGATGGGGCGGTAAACCGGATGTGCGGGTTATCCGCAATCTGATTACGGAAAGTGAAGTGGCGGTGAAGGACAACACTAAATTCCGCTTCGTGGGGGCTGATGCTTTCTCACCTGACGAACTGCGTACTGATTTGTTCAGCGATGACGAGGGTGGCTATGTGGACTGCGTGGCGCTCGATGCCGCCCTGCTGGAAAAACTCCAGGCTGTCGCTGAACACCTTCGGGAAGCCGAAGGCTGGGAATGGTGCGCCGGACGCATGGAGCCTGTCGGTGAGTGCCGTGAAGATTCCCGGGCATACCGCAACCTGCCGGAGCCGGAAGCGGTGCTGACGGAGGCAGAAGAAGAACGCCTGAACGAACTGATGATGCGTTACGACGCGCTGGAAAACCAGTGTGAGGAATCTGACCTGCTGGCAGCAGAAATGAAGCTGATTGACTGCATGGCGAAGGTCAGGGCGTGGACGCCGGAGATGCGTGCCGGAAGTGGCGTGGTGGTGTCCTGGCGTTACGGTAATGTGTGTGTCCAGCGTGGTGTGCAGTTGCGCAGTGAAGATGACGTGACTGACGACGCTGACCGCACGGAACAGGTGCAGGAAAAAGCGTCAGTGGAGGAAATCAGTCTGCCACTACTGACGAAAATGTCCTCAGAGCGCACGCTGGCAGTCCAGGCAGCGCTGATGCAACAGCCGGACAAATCTCTGGCACTGCTGACATGGACGCTCTGCCTGAATGTGTTTGGCAGCGGGGCGTACAGTAAACCAGCACAAATCAGCCTGGAATGTAAACATTATTCGCTGACCAGCGATGCGCCGTCAGGGAAGGAAGGTGCCGCATTCATGGCGCTGATGGCAGAAAAAGCACGTTTGGTCGCCCTGTTGCCGGAGGGATGGTCACGGGACATGACGACGTTCCTGTCACTCAGCCAGGAGGTGCTGTTATCCATGCTCAGTTTCTGCACTGCGTGCAGCATCCACGGCGTTCAGACCCGCGAGTGTGGTCACACGTCACGCAGTCCGCTTGACCCGCTGGAAACCGCTATCGGATTCCACATGCGCGACTGGTGGCAGCCGACAAAAGCAAACTTCTTCGGACACCTGAAAAAGCCGCAGATTATCGCAGCCCTGAATGAGGCCGGACTGTCCGGTGCTGCACGGGACGCGGAGAAGATGAAGAAAGGCGATGCGGCTGAACATGCAGAGTTCCACATGAAAGACAACCGCTGGGTGCCTGGCTGGATGTGTGCACCACGCCCACAGACGGATGCCACTGAACGTACCGATAACCTGGCTGATGCCGCCTGATGAACAACCATACCGCCCCGCCGGAGACGGGGCGGCAGCAAGGGAGATACCGTGATGAAAACTGAACTGACCCTGAATGTATTACAGACCATGAACGCACAGGAATATGAAGATATCCGGGCTGCCGGAAGTGATGAACGCCGTGAGCTGACTCACGCCGTGATGCGGGAGCTGGATGCGCCGGATAACTGGACGATGAACGGCGAGTACGGCAGCGAGTTTGGCGGCTTTTTCCCCGTCCAGGTCCGTTTCACGCCTGCCCACGAACGTTTTCACCTGGCGTTATGTTCACCGGGCGATGTCTCTCAGGTCTGGGTGCTGGTTCTGGTGAATGCCGGTGGTGAGCCGTTTGCGGTGGTTCAGGTACAGCGGCGGTTTGCATCGGAAGCCGTCAGCCATTCACTGGCACTGGCGGCGTCACTGGATACGCAGGGGTACAGCGTTAACGACATCATCCATATCCTGATGGCGGAAGGAGGTCAGGTATGAGCGTACGTTCACAGGCACTGGTTCCCCTCAGCACAGAGCAACAGGCCGCATGGCGGGCGGTGGCGGAGACAGAAAAACGCCGCCATCAGGGTAACACGCTGGCGGAATATCCGTATGCGGGGGCGTTTTTCCGCTGTCTGAACGGAAGCCGCAGGATATCGCTGTCTGACCTGCGATTTTTCATGCCGTCCCTGACCGCAGAAGAACTGCACGGCAACCGTCTTCAGTGGCTGTATGCCATCGATGTGCTGATTGAAACACAGGGCGAGGTCTGCCTCCTTCCCCTTCCCGGTGATGCAGCAGAGCGGTTGTTTCCGTCGGTGCGGTTTCGTGTCAGGGAGCGCAGTCGCCATAAATCCGCGCTGGTCATGCAGAAGTACAGCCGCCAGCAGGCACGGGAGGCAGAGCAGAAAGCCCGTGCGTACTAGGCGCTGGTCGCTCAGGCTGAAATCGAACTGGCATTCCATTCGCCGGAAACAGTCGGAAGCTGGCATGCACGCTGGAGTGACCGGGTGGCAGAGCATGACCTGGAAACCCTGTTCTGGCAGTGGGGCGAGCGTTTTCCGTCACTGGCCGGAATGGAACGCTGGCAGTGGCAGGATATGCCGTTCTGGCAGGTTATTGCGGAAGCCAGTCTTGCAGCAAGAGAGGCCGGTCACGCTGTCCGTGAGATGGAGCGGTGGATGGTGCCGAACAAACTCCGGGAGGCAGCGTGATGCGGCAACAATCACACAGATTACCCGTAAACAGCCTGAATGAGCGGGTTATTTTCAGGAAAAGTGAGTGTGGTCAGCGTGCAGGGATATGGGCTATGATGTGCCCGGCGCTTGAGGCTTTCTGCCTCATGACGTGAAGGTGGTTTGTTGCCGTGTTGTGTGGCAGAAGGACAAAAGCCCCGTAGTTAATTTTTCATTAACCCACGAGGCCCCTGCATGCTTAGACAACATCAGGATAGCCTCTTACTGCGCTTTGCGCAAGGAGAAGAAGGCCATGAAACTACCACGCAGCTCTCTTGTCTGGTGTGTGTTGATCGTGTGTCTCACACTGTTGATATTCACTTATCTGACACGAAAATCGCTGTGCGAGATTCGTTACAGAGACGGATACAGGGAGGTGGCGGCTTTCATGGCTTACGAATCCGGTAAGTAGCAACCTGGAGGCGGGCGCAGGCCCGCCTTTTCAGGGCTGATGCTGGTCTGACTGCACTGAAGCGCCTTTATAAAGGGGCTGCTGGTTCGCCGGTGGCCCCTTTCTCCTTGCTGGCATTGTACGGGCATGAACAACCAGACTGCCAGGAAGGCCGTTTCCCTCTGGGAACGGGGATGAACGTGCGCCTGCGGCGCCCGTTCTTTTCCCCCGCCTTCTCTGTTTATGACCTGTCAGAAATCACATCACCTTCCCTTTGATTATTCTCTTTTTCCTCCTGTTCTGACTCTGATTACTGCTGCCCTGATTCCTGTCTGTTTTGTTGTTCTCCTGGCAGTGTCTTTTCCGGGCGTCCCCCTGGCGGGGCGGCTGTCGTGAACGGAGCCAGCGAAGCTGTCTCCGCCCTGGCGGGCTTCCATCCCTGACGCGAAACCCTGGCTTGCAGCGACCGTTCCGGTCGCGCCGCCTCTGTCGCGCCGTGGCCTGCGCTCCCGGCATCCCGGCAAAAGGCCGCCGGGATGTAAGGGGCAACGCCGTTTCGCAAACCGCGCTTCACGTCGTTGCGGCGGGTCCCTGCTCATTGCCTGCCGGGTGCCACACACCCGTATGAGTCCCTGTCGCCGGGGCTGATACAGCCACAACCTGCCGCACTGACTGTCCAGGGTAAATGAACAGCCCACAAAATTTTTTACCCAAAACCCGGTAAAAAATTTTGCGTTCTGCCCAGGACAGGTGTGTCAGGCCGTGGCAGTGATGCCCCTTGCGGCGAAGGTTCTCAAAAAGGTGATGGTGAATACCGGAGGGAACAAAAGGCAGGTCCCCGCAAAACGTCAAAACCGCGACTCCCGAAACTCAAAAGATGATGGGGGCTGAAAACCAGAGAGAGGAGAAAGCAGGATGAGTACCCGAAATATCCACGTTAACACCGCGTCGTACACGCTTCTTGTTGCCGGGAAGAAAAAAAACACCGGGGAAGAGTGGGACGTCCTGGAATTCAGCAGCCTGACTGAGCTGAAAAAATATCGCAAAAGCCACCCGGAAAAGATGGCCTTCAGCTATAGCTACGCGCTCAGCCGGGGTGTGGATACGCAGTTCCGCCATATCAACATTGCGGAAGCCGATCACTTCAAACAGTTCCTGCGTCAGATTAAGCGTGCCGGCCTCGATATCCGGGCGATCTGCTGACCGGATGTGATGAATATCCCTCCTGATTGTTGCAATCTTGTTAATGGTGACCAGGGGGGATGATATTAAGCGGAAAAATTTTTTATTAAATTTATTCTTTCATAAAGGAGTAGCTGTTATGCGATTAGCTTCCCGTTTTGGTCGGTATAATTCCATCCGCCGTGAACGTCCTTTAACGGATGATGAATTAATGCAGTTCGTGCCTTCGGTATTTTCCGGTGATAAACATGAGTCCCGGAGTGAACGTTATACGTATATTCCAACAATCAATATCATCAATAAGTTACGTGATGAAGGTTTCCAGCCATTCTTTGCCTGTCAGAGTCGGGTTCGTGATTTGGGACGTCGCGAATACAGTAAACATATGTTACGTCTTCGCAGGGAAGGGCATATTAACGGGCAGGAAGTTCCTGAAATTATCCTGCTTAATTCACATGATGGTTCATCCAGTTATCAGATGATCCCCGGAATTTTTCGTTTTGTCTTCACAAATGGCCTGGTGTGCGGAAATAATTTTGGCGAAATCCGCGTTCCACATAAAGGTGATATTGTCGGGCAGGTTATAGAGGGCGCGTATGAAGTGCTCGGTGTCTTTGATAAGGTCACTGATAATATGGAGGCGATGAAAGAAATTCATCTTAACAGTGACGAGCAACATTTATTTGGCAGAGCTGCACTGATGGTCAGGTATGAAGATGAAAATAAAACGCCAGTGACGCCTGAACAAATAATTACTCCCCGTCGTTGGGAGGATAAACAGAACGATCTCTGGACAACCTGGCAGCGGGTTCAGGAGAATATGATAAAAGGTGGATTATCGGGGCGAAGTGCCTCCGGGAAAAATATCAGGACAAGAGCCATTACAGGTATTGATGGTGATATAAGAATCAACAAGGCGTTGTGGGTGATTGCCGAACAGTTCAGAAAGTGGAAGTCATGATAATATAAGTAAAGCCCCGGAAAAATTTCGGGGCTTTACTTATATTATCATTCTTCGGCATCGCTGTGTCGTCTGATATACCTCAATTTCATCAACTGGCTTTTCGGTTGTCTGTAAATATTGTGCCCGCGAAAATGGTCTGGCAGGAGGCTGCGCAGTTACCGGGTATATATAAGATGGGTTACTGCTTCGCGGGGCTTCGGCCAGTCAGTATTGTCACTCATATGATATTTTTGTGTGTGGCCTTCCATGCCGCTTTTGCGGCATAACCGGTATCTGACAATGCCTGTAAGATTAATTGTTCTGCACGCTGTTAATTTCCGGAAGTGATTTCTTCGTGGCCGGAATCCGGATACCTTTACTGCTTTTTATCCCGGTATAAATCCGGTAAACATCTGATGCGTAGGCAAGACGTCTCTGGTTCTGGCGTTCGGTCTTCCTGAATCCAGCATTGTATGCACCAACGGCCTCCCAGGAGACGCCCCATTTTTTAAAGGCTATTGCCAGATAATAAGCACCGGTATAAATGTTCATGCAGGGATCTGTTGTCAGATGTTCCGGCTTAATTCCATAGCGGGCCAGTTCGTTAAAATGCTGGGAATCTACCTGCATCAGTCCGCTGCCATATCCCGTTACCGGATTAATACCGATGGCATTAACCCGGTAACGGGATTCTTTCCATGATATTGCTCTCAGTAAATCAGGATCTATTTTGTAATCCCGGCCTGCAAGATCAAAGCAATCAGTGGCATGGCAGATCTCATTTATAAACATCAGGCAGATGGCTAACATCCATTTTTTCATTTTTCCACCTCTGGTGACTTTATCCGTAAATAATTTAACCCACTCCACAAAAAGGCTCAACAGGTTGGTGGTTCTCACCACCAAAAGCACCACACCCCACGCAAAAACAAGTTTTTGCTGATTTTTCTTTATAAATAGAGTGTTATGAAAAATTAGTTTCTCTTACTCTCTTTATGATATTTAAAAAAGCGGTGTCGGCGCGGCTACAACAACGCGCCGACACCGTTTTGTAGGGGTGGTACTGACTATTTTTATAAAAAACATTATTTTATATTAGGGGTGCTGCTAGCGGCGCGGTGTGTTTTTTTATAGGATACCGCTAGGGGCGCTGCTAGCGGTGCGTCCCTGTTTGCATTATGAATTTTAGTGTTTCGAAATTAACTTTATTTTATGTTCAAAAAAGGTAATCTCTAATGGCTAAGGTGAACCTGTATATCAGCAATGATGCCTATGAAAAAATAAATGCGATTATTGAGAAGCGTCGACAGGAAGGGGCAAGGGAAAAAGATGTCAGTTTTTCAGCAACAGCTTCAATGCTTCTTGAACTGGGGCTTCGTGTACATGAGGCTCAGATGGAGCGTAAAGAGTCTGCATTTAATCAGACTGAGTTTAATAAATTGCTTCTTGAATGCGTTGTAAAAACACAATCATCAGTAGCGAAAATTTTGGGTATTGAGTCTCTCAGTCCTCATGTCTCCGGAAATTCAAAGTTTGAATATGCCAATATGGTTGAAGATATCAGGGAGAAGGTATCATCTGAGATGGAACGATTTTTTCCAAAAAATGATGATGAATAAACGAAATTTGACTTCGTTCAAATATCAGAGTTTTTATGATTTAAAAAGGTGACAGTACGAAAGATAATTAGTATATTAATTACGTGGTTAATGCCACGTTAAAATTTGAAATTGAAAATCGCCGATGCAGGGAGACGTGAACTCCCTGCATCGACTGTCCATAGAATCCTTTGTGAGGAGGTTCCTATGTATCCGATGGATCGTATTCAACAAAAACATGCTCGTCAAATAGATCTGCTGGAAAATCTGACGGCAGTTATTCAGGATTATCCAAATCCAGCCTGTATCAGGGACGAAACTGGAAAATTTATTTTTTGCAATACGCTGTTTCATGAGTCATTTCTTACACAAGATCAAAGTGCTGAAAAATGGCTTCTGTCGCAGAGAGATTTTTGTGAATTGATCTCTGTCACAGAGATGGAAGCATATAGGAATGAGCATACGCATCTTAATCTTGTAGAGGATGTTTTTATTCAGAATAGATTCTGGACAATATCTGTCCAGTCATTTCTTAATGGACACAGAAATATTATTCTGTGGCAATTTTATGATGCTGCTCATGTTCGTCATAAAGACAGTTATAATCAAAAAACGATTGTCAGTGATGATATCAGAAATATAATCAGAAGAATGAGTGATGATTCTTCTGTATCATCATATGTAAATGATGTCTTTTACTTATATAGCACCGGAATCAGTCATAATGCTATAGCAAGAATATTAAATATATCCATCTCCACATCAAAGAAACACGCATCTCTGATATGCGACTACTTCTCTGTTTCTAATAAAGATGAGTTAATTATCTTACTCTACAATAAAAAGTTTATTTATTATTTATACGAGAAGGCTATGTGTATCATAAATACGCGTTAATAAGGTGTTAATAAAATATAGACTTTCCGTCTATTTACCTTTTCTGATTATTCTGCAAACATAAGTGGTAACCAGAAGATAAACAGCGGGAGGTGTTATTGAAAAGATTTGGTACACGTTCTGCAACAGGTAAGATGGTAAAACTAAAATTACCTGTAGATGTGGAAAGTCTATTAATTGAGGCAAGTAACAGAAGCGGAAGAAGTCGATCGTTTGAGGCAGTAATAAGACTTAAAGATCATCTTCACCGCTATCCAAAGTTTAACAGGGCAGGGAATATCTATGGTAAGTCGCTGGTTAAGTATCTGACAATGCGTCTGGATGATGAAACTAACCAGCTACTTATTGCAGCCAAAAATCGTAGTGGATGGTGTAAAACAGATGAGGCTGCAGACAGAGTTATTGATCATTTGATCAAGTTTCCTGATTTTTATAACTCGGAGATATTCAGGGAGGCAGATAAAGAGGAAGATATAACATTTAATACACTCTAGTTTTATTCATTTATCCGAAATTGAGGTAACTTATGAATGCTGTTTTAAGTGTTCAGGGTGCTTCTGCGCCCGTCAAAAAGAAGTCGTTTTTTTCCAAATTCACTCGTCTGAATATGCTTCGCCTGGCTCGCGCAGTGATCCCGGCTGCTGTTCTGATGATGTTCTTCCCGCAGCTGGCGATGGCCGCCGGCAGCAGTGGTCAGGACCTGATGGCAAGCGGTAACACCACGGTTAAGGCGACCTTCGGTAAGGACTCCAGTGTTGTTAAATGGGTTGTTCTGGCTGAAGTTCTGGTCGGTGCTGTCATGTACATGATGACCAAAAACGTCAAGTTCCTGGCCGGTTTTGCCATCATCTCTGTATTTATTGCTGTGGGTATGGCCGTCGTTGGCCTCTGACAGGAAATAAAACGATGTCGGGAGACGAGAATAAACTTAAGAAATATCGTTTCCCGGAAACACTGACCAACCAGAGCCGCTGGTTTGGCCTGCCACTGGATGAACTGATCCCCGCAGCAATCTGTATTGGCTGGGGTATCACAACATCGAAATATCTGTTCGGTATTGGTGCAGCGGTTCTGGTTTATTTCGGGATTAAAAAACTGAAAAAAGGGCGGGGCAGTTCCTGGTTACGTGACCTGATTTACTGGTATATGCCAACAGCCCTGCTGCGCGGTATTTTTCATAATGTTCCCGATTCGTGTTTCCGGCAGTGGATTAAATAGAACTGATACCAGGATTGTTATATGGAACACGGTGCCCGTTTAAGTACCAGTCGTGTAATGGCCATCGCCTTTATATTTATGTCAGTGCTTATTGTTCTCAGCCTCTCTGTTAACGTCATTCAGGGGGTGAATAACTACCGTCTTCAGAATGAGCAACGCACTGCCGTGACGCCAATGGCATTTAATGCCCCCTTTGCCGTGTCACAGAACAGTGCCGACGCCTCTTATTTACAGCAGATGGCGCTGTCATTTATTGCCCTCCGTCTGAATGTTTCATCAGAAACCGTCGATGCCTCACATCAGGCGCTTCTGCAATATATCCGCCCGGGCGCACAGAACCAGATGAAAGTTATTCTGGCTGAAGAAGCGAAGCGTATTAAAAACGATAACGTGAACTCAGCCTTTTTCCAGACCAGTGTTCGTGTCTGGCCTCAGTATGGCCGTGTGGAAATTCGAGGTGTGCTTAAAACCTGGATTGGTGATTCAAAACCTTTCACTGATATCAAACATTACATCCTTATTCTGAAGCGGGAAAACGGGGTGACCTGGCTGGATAATTTCGGGGAAACAGACGATGAGAAAAAATAATACGGCAATAATATTCGGCAGCCTGTTTTTTTCCTGCAGCGTGATGGCCGCAAACGGTACGCTGGCCCCCACCGTGGTGCCAATGGTGAACGGTGGTCAGGCCAGTATTGCCATCAGCAATACCAGCCCGAATCTGTTTACCGTTCCCGGTGACCGGATTATCGCCGTGAACAGTCTGGATGGTGCCCTGACCAATAATGAGCAGACCGCCTCCGGCGGTGTGGTGGTTGCCACCGTCAACAAAAAGCCCTTTACGTTCATTCTGGAAACAGAACGTGGTCTGAATCTTTCCATTCAGGCCGTTCCCCGTGAAGGCGCGGGGCGTACCATTCAGCTGGTCAGTGACCTGCGCGGAACCGGAGAAGAAGCCGGTGCGTGGGAAACGTCCACGCCTTACGAATCCCTGCTTGTAACCATCAGCCAGGCCGTCCGTGGCGGAAAATTACCCGCAGGCTGGTATCAGGTCCCAGTGACAAAGGAAACCCTGCAGGCCCCGGCGGGGCTGTCTTCAGTGGCAGATGCCGTATGGACGGGGAATCACCTGAAGATGGTCCGCTTTGCCGTGGAAAATAAAACGCTGTCTGCCCTGAATATCCGGGAAAGTGACTTCTGGCAGCCGGGAACCCGTGCCGTGATGTTCAGCCAGCCTGCCAGCCAGTTACTGGCAGGTGCGCGCATGGATGTGTATGTCATCCGTGACGGGGAGGGCAACTGATGGCCAGTATCAATACCATTGTGAAACGCAAGCAGTACCTGTGGCTGGGGATTGTGGTTGTCGGTACAGCCTCCGCGATTGGTGGGGCACTGTATCTGTCTGATGTGGACATGTCCGGTAACGGTGAAACCGTGGCTGAACAGGAGCCTGTGCCGGATATGACCGGTGTGGTGGATACGACCTTTGATGACAAGGTGCGTCAGCATGCCACCACCGAGATGCAGGTGACGGCAGCGCAGATGCAGAAGCAGTATGAGGAAATCCGTCGTGAGCTGGATGTTCTGAACAAACAGCGCGGTGATGACCAGCGTCGTATTGAAAAGTTGGGACAGGACAATGCCGCCCTGGCAGAGCAGGTAAAAGCCCTGGGTGCTAATCCCGTCACGGCGACCGGTGAGCCTGTACCGCAGATGCCTGCCTCACCGCCCGGCCCGGAAGGCGAACCACAGCCAGGAAACACCCCCGTATCCTTCCCGCCGCAGGGCAGCGTTGCTGTTCCACCGCCGACGGCGTTTTATCCCGGGAATGGTGTCACGCCACCACCACAGGTGACGTACCAGTCTGTGCCGGTGCCTAACCGGATACAGCGTAAGGTGTTTACCCGTAATGAGGGAAAACAGGGACCATCACTGCCGTACATTCCGTCAGGAAGTTTTGCGAAAGCCATGCTGATTGAAGGGGCGGATGCCAATGCCTCTGTCACCGGTAATGAATCCACGGTGCCGATGCAGCTGCGTATCACCGGCCTGGTGGAAATGCCGAACAGCAAGACGTATGACGCAACGGGATGTTTTGTGGGTCTGGAAGCCTGGGGGGATGTGTCCAGTGAGCGTGCCATTGTACGCACCCGCAATATCAGTTGCCTGAAGGACGGCAAAACTATTGATATGCCGATTAAGGGGCATGTCAGCTTCCGGGGTAAAAACGGTATCAAGGGCGAAGTGGTGATGCGTAACGGCAAAATCCTCGGCTGGGCATGGGGCGCGGGATTTGTTGACGGTATCGGTCAGGGAATGGAGCGCGCCTCCCAGCCGGCTGTCGGGCTGGGTGCCACAGCCGCTTACGGGGCTGGTGATGTCCTGAAAATGGGTATCGGTGGCGGCGCATCGAAAGCCGCACAGACGCTCAGTGACTACTACATCAAACGTGCCGAACAGTATCACCCGGTGATACCGATTGGTGCGGGCAACGAAGTGACCGTGGTGTTCCAGGACGGCTTCCAGCTGAAAACCGTGGAAGAGATGGCGCTGGAACGCACGCAGAGCAGAGCGGAAGAAGACAATCCGGAAAGTCCGGTTCCTGTTCCGCCATCGGCTGAAAGTCATCTTAACGGCTTTAATACTGACCAGATGCTGAAGCAGCTGGGCAACCTGAATCCGCAGCAGTTTATGTCCGGCAGCCAGGGAGGGGGCAACGATGGCAAATAATATGTCGTCCCGTCAGGCGTGCCATGCCGCCCGGTATGTTGTCGCCCGGGTTCTGCGAGGACTGTTCTGGTGTCTGAAGTACACCGTCATTCTGCCACTGGCCACAATGGCCCTGATGGCTCTGTTTGTTTTATGGAAGGACAACACCACGCCGGGGAAATTACTGGTTAAGGAGATTAACTTCGTAAGACAAACAGCACCTGCCGGACAGTTCCCGGTCAGTGAATGCTGGTTTTCTTCCTCTGATTCTTCAGGCAGATCAGAAATACAGGGTATCTGCCATTACCGCGCGGCTGATGCTGCAGATTATGTCAGGGAGACTGACCGGTCACTGATGCAACTGGTCACCGCATTATGGGCAACACTGGCACTGATGTATGTCTCGCTGGCAGCGATCACCGGGAAATATCCGGTGCGACCCGGAAAAATGAAATGTATCCGGGTGGTAACCGCAGATGAACATCTGAAGGAAGTTTATACGGAAGACGCTTCCCTGCCGGGAAAAATCAGGAAATGCCCTGTTTATCTTCCTGATGACAGAACAAACAGAAACAACGGAGATAAAAATGAACATGCGTAATATTAATGTTATTACAGTCCTCTCTGTGCCGGGTAAAACCGTGTCAGATGATTTTATGCATGCTGTTCTCAGTAACTGCGCCACAAGAATCGTACTTCCTGCACCGGAGAAATTCGGTTCTGAGTCATTGCCGGACAATTTTAATATGACTGCTGTCGGTGTGATGAAGAATTCAGAAATATAAGGAACCCTTCGATGAATAAGCTGGTTTCTGATGGCAGCGTCAAAAAAATAAATTATCCGGTGCTGTATGAGTCCGGAATAACACCTCCGTTATGTGAAGTCAGTGCACCAGAACCTGATGCGGGTGGGAAACGCATTGTGGCATATGTTTATAAATCATCACGGAGTACGGTTTTTGAAAATCCTGACATTGTAAAAACCTGTACGGTCAGGGATTTGAAGAAGGATTTTGTGAACTGCGATGAGAAAGGTGAGGGACAATGAAACAGATTTCTTTCTTTATTCCTCTGCTGGGGACCTTATTACTTTACGGCTGTGCCGGAACCAGTACGGAATTTGAGTGTAACGCCACCACATCCGATACCTGTATGACGATGGAGCAGGCCAATGAGAAGGCCAAAAAACTGGAGCGGTCCTCAGAAGCAAAGCCGGTTGCGGCATCACTGCCGCGCCTGGCTGAAGGGAACTTCCGGACAATGCCGGTGCAGACCGTCACCGCGACCACTCCGTCCGGCAGCAGACCTGCGGTGACAGCACATCCGGAGCAGAAACTGCTGGCACCTCGCCCGCTGTTTACCGCTGCCCGGGAAGTGAAAACGGTTGTTCCGGTCAGTTCAGTTACGCCGGTAACACCTCCTCGTCCGCTAAGAACGGGTGAGCAGACGGCAGCATTATGGATAGCGCCTTATATTGATAACCAGGATGTTTATCATCAGCCATCCAGCGTGTTTTTTGTTATTAAACCGTCTGCGTGGGGAAAACCACGTATTAATTAACTGGCCCTGAAGTTGTATATCAGCCGGCAATGCCGGCGGGCTTTCTGTATTCAAAATCTGCCTGTAAAACGAGTGCCCTGTGCGTGAAAAGGGATGGGCGGTAGCGTGTCAGAACATGTCGGGAGGAATATTCCGTGAGTGATGAAGCCGATGAAGCATATTCAGTGACAGAACAACTGACCATGACAGGAATAAACCGGATACGCCAGAAAATAAATGCTCATGGTATTCCTGTTTATCTCTGTGAAGCATGCGGAAATCCTATTCCGGAAGCCCGGCGGAAAATATTTCCCGGTGTGACGTTGTGCGTTGAATGTCAGGCGTATCAGGAAAGACAGAGAAAACATTATGCATAAGTCAGTCGCAGAACATAGTGATTTAATTCCGGATGAACATGAGTGGATATTCAGAAAACAGAAATCTTTGTATATGCGCCGGGAAATGGCGCGTTAATTACAGGTATTCCCTTCATGGCTACCGCATTTCTCGCTTTATTTTTCAACTAAGGAATTCATGTGAATAACCCACTTGAGGCCGTCACTCAGGCGGTTAACTCCCTCGTCACAGCACTGAAACTGCCTGACGAATCCGCAAAGGCCAATGAAGTTCTGGGCGAAATGAGCTTCCCGCAGTTCAGCCGTCTGCTGCCGTACCGTGATTACAACCAGGAATCCGGTCTGTTCATGAATGACACCACGATGGGCTTTATGCTGGAAGCCATTCCCATCAATGGGGCGAATGAGTCCATTGTGGAGGCCCTCGATCATATGCTGCGCACCAAACTGCCGCGCGGTATTCCGTTGTGTATCCATCTGATGTCCAGTCAGCTGGTTGGTGACAGGATTGAATACGGGCTGCGTGAGTTCTCCTGGTCTGGCGAACAGGCCGAACGGTTTAACGCGATTACCCGGGCCTATTATATGAAAGCGGCAGCGACACAGTTTCCGCTGCCGGAGGGAATGAATCTGCCCCTGACCCTGCGCCATTACCGGGTGTTTATCTCGTACTGTTCTCCCTCGAAGAAAAAAAGCCGGGCCGACATTCTGGAAATGGAAAACCTGGTGAAAATCATCCGGGCGTCGTTACAGGGGGCCAGTATCACCACACAGACGGTGGATGCACAGGCCTTTATCGATATTGTCGGGGAGATGATTAACCATAACCCGGATTCCCTGTACCCGAAAAGACGTCAGCTGGACCCGTATTCTGATCTGAATTATCAGTGTGTGGAGGACAGTTTTGATCTGAAAGTTCGGGCTGATTACCTGACACTGGGCCTGCGTGAGAACGGCAGGAACAGCACGGCCCGCATCCTGAATTTCCATCTGGCCCGTAACCCGGAAATCGCCTTCCTGTGGAACATGGCCGACAACTACAGCAACCTGCTGAACCCGGAACTGTCCATCTCCTGTCCGTTCATCCTGACGCTGACTCTGGTGGTGGAAGACCAGGTGAAAACCCACAGCGAAGCCAACCTGAAGTACATGGACCTGGAGAAAAAGTCGAAGACCTCCTATGCCAAATGGTTTCCGTCCGTGGAGAAAGAGGCGAAGGAGTGGGGGGAACTGCGTCAGCGGCTGGGCTCCGGTCAGTCCTCTGTCGTGTCCTACTTCCTCAACATCACAGCCTTCTGCAAGGACAATAATGAAACGGCACTGGAAGTGGAGCAGGACATCCTGAACAGCTTCCGTAAAAACGGTTTTGAGCTGATTTCACCGCGCTTTAACCACATGCGCAATTTCCTGACCTGTCTGCCCTTTATGGCCGGGAAAGGGTTGTTTAAACAGCTGAAAGAGGCCGGAGTGGTACAGCGCGCAGAGAGCTTTAATGTGGCCAACCTGATGCCGTTAGTGGCGGATAACCCCCTGACACCGGCAGGTCTGCTGGCACCCACCTACCGTAACCAGCTGGCGTTTATCGATATTTTCTTCCGGGGGATGAATAACACCAACTATAACATGGCGGTCTGTGGCACCTCCGGGGCCGGTAAAACCGGGCTGATACAGCCACTTATCCGCAGCGTGCTGGACTCCGGAGGCTTTGCCGTGGTGTTCGACATGGGGGATGGATACAAGTCCCTGTGTGAGAACATGGGCGGGGTGTATCTGGACGGTGAAACCCTGCGTTTTAACCCGTTTGCGAACATCACCGATATTGACCAGTCAGCGGAGCGTGTCCGTGACCAGTTGTCAGTGATGGCCAGCCCCAACGGTAACCTGGATGAAGTGCATGAAGGTCTGCTGTTGCAGGCGGTCAGAGCCTCCTGGCTGGCCAAAGAGAACAGAGCACGTATTGATGACGTGGTGGATTTCCTGAAAAACGCCAGTGACAGCGAGCAGTATGCCGAGTCACCGACTATCCGCAGCCGTCTGGACGAAATGATTGTGCTGCTTGACCAGTACACTGCCAACGGCACTTACGGCCAGTATTTTAACTCTGATGAGCCGTCCCTGCGGGATGACGCAAAAATGGTGGTGCTGGAGCTGGGCGGACTGGAAGACCGTCCGTCACTGCTGGTTGCGGTGATGTTCTCCCTGATTATCTACATCGAGAACAGGATGTACCGCACGCCGCGTAACCTCAAGAAACTGAACGTTATTGATGAAGGCTGGCGTCTGCTGGACTTCAAAAATCACAAGGTCGGTGAATTTATTGAGAAAGGCTACCGTACGGCCCGCCGTCATACCGGTGCCTATATCACCATCACACAGAACATCGTCGACTTTGACTCTGATAAGGCCTCCAGTGCTGCCCGCGCGGCATGGGGTAACTCCTCCTACAAAATTATCCTCAAACAGAGTGCGAAGGAGTTCGCGAAATACAACCAACTGTATCCGGACCAGTTCCTGCCACTGCAGCGCGACATGATTGGTAAGTTTGGTGCGGCCAAAGACCAGTGGTTCAGTTCCTTCCTGCTGCAGGTGGAAAACCATTCCTCCTGGCACCGTCTGTTTGTGGACCCGTTAAGCCGCGCCATGTACAGCTCTGACGGCCCGGATTTTGAGTTTGTGCAGCAGAAGCGTAAAGAGGGGCTGAGTATTCATGAGGCAGTGTGGCAGCTGGCGTGGAAGAAGTCAGGGCCGGAAATGGCTTCGCTGGAAGCCTGGCTGGAAGAACATGAGAAATACAGGAGTGTGGCATGAGTTCAACGCAGAAACCCGCCGACGTCACGGCAGAACGACGCAGCCACTGGTGGTGGACGGTGCCGGGATGCCTGGCAATGGTGTTACTGAACGCAGCCGTCAGTTACGGCATTGTCAGACTGAACGCACCGGTGACTGTCGCCTTCAACATGAAACAGACCGTGGATGCGTTTTTTGACAGCGCCAGTCAGAAACAACTGTCAGAAGCGCAGTCAAAAGCCCTTTCAGCGCGTTTTAACACGGCACTGGAAGCCAGCCTGCAGGCGTGGCAGCAGAAACACCACGCGGTCATTCTGGTGTCGCCTGCTGTGGTACAGGGGGCACCGGATATCACCCGGGAAATCCAGCAGGATATTGCCCGGCGAATGAGGGCGGAACCATGAGATGCCGGGGGCTGATTGCCCTGCTGATATGGGGGCAGAGTGTGGCCGCCGCCGATCTTGGTACCTGGGGCGATCTGTGGCCGGTAAAGGAGCCGGACATGCTGACGGTGATCATGCAGCGCCTGACGGCACTGGAGCAGTCCGGTGAGATGGGCCGGAAAATGGATGCCTTTAAGGAGCGGGTGATCCGCAACAGTCTGCGGCCCCCTGCCGTGCCCGGTATCGGACGCACGGAGAAATACGGCAGCCGGTTGTTTGACCCGTCCGTCAGACTGGCTGCGGATATCCGGGATAACGAAGGGCGGGTGTTTGCCCGTCAGGGTGAAGTGATGAATCCGCTGCAGTATGTTCCTTTTAACCAGACGCTGTATTTCATCAATGGCGATGATCCGGCGCAGGTGGCCTGGATGAAACGCCAGACGCCGCCCACACTGGAGAGCAAAATTATCCTCGTGCAGGGCAGTATCCCGGAGATGCAGAAGTCTCTGGACAGCCGTGTTTACTTTGACCAGAACGGTGTGCTCTGCCAGCGCCTCGGCATTGATCAGGTCCCGGCACGGGTGAGCGCCGTTCCCGGCGATCGCTTCCTGAAGGTGGAATTTATTCCGGCAGAGGAGGGCAGAAAATGAAGCGAAGGCTGTGGCTGCTGATGTTATTCCTTTTCGCCGGTCATGTCCCTGCGGCGTCTGCGGATTCTGCCTGTGAGGGGCGTTTTGTAAACCCGATCACAGATATCTGCTGGAGCTGTATTTTCCCGCTCTCGCTGGGCAGTATCAAAGTCAGTCAGGGCAAGGTCCCCGACACGGCGAACCCGTCGATGCCCATTCAGATTTGTCCGGCACCGCCGCCGCTGTTCAGGCGTATCGGGCTGGCCATTGGTTACTGGGAGCCGATGGCGTTGACGGACGTCACCCGGTCACCGGGATGCATGGTGAACCTGGGCTTCAGCCTGCCGGCTTTTGGTAAAACGGCACAGGGAACGGCGAAAAAGGATGAGAAGCAGGTAAATGGGGCGTTCTATCACGTTCACTGGTACAAATACCCGCTGACGTACTGGCTGAACATCATCACATCGCTGGGCTGTCTGGAAGGTGGTGACATGGATATCGCTTATCTTTCTGAAATCGACCCCACCTGGACGGACAGCAGCCTGACCACCATTCTCAATCCGGAAGCTGTCATCTTTGCCAATCCGATAGCACAGGGAGCCTGCGCAGCAGATGCGATTGCCAGCGCCTTTAATATGCCTCTCGATGTTCTGTTCTGGTGTGCCGGTTCGCAGGGAAGTATGTACCCGTTCAATGGCTGGGTGAGTAATGAGTCCAGTCCGTTGCAGTCCTCCCTGCTGGTCAGTGAACGCATGGCGTTCAAGCTGCACCGTCAGGGCATGATTATGGAAACCATCGGGAAAAATAACGCCGTCTGTAATGAATATCCGTCCCCAATCCTGCCCAAAGAACGCTGGCGTTACCAGATGGTGAATATGTATCCGGACAGCGGGCAGTGCCACCCGTTCGGGCGCAGCGTGACCCGCTGGGAAACCGGGAAAAATCCGCCCAACACAAAGAAAAACTTCGGCTACCTGATGTGGCGTAAACGTAACTGTGTCTTCCTGTGAGGTGAATGATGAAGCTGAGTATGAAATCTCTGGCAGCACTGCTGATGATGCTGAACGGGGCGGTTATGGCGTCAGAAAACGTGAACACTCCTGAAAACCGCCAGTTCCTGAAGCAGCAGGAAAATTTAAGCAGACAACTGCGTGAAAAACCTGACCATCAGCTGAAAGCCTGGGCGGAGAAACAGGTGCTGGAAAACCCCCTTCAGCGTTCAGATAACCATTTCCTGGATGAGCTGGTTCGTAAACAGCAGGCTTCGCAGGACGGGAAACCCCGGCAGGGTGCTCTGTATTTTGTGTCGTTTTCCATTCCCGAAGAGGGGCTGAAACGAATGCTGGGCGAAACCCGGCACTTCGGTATTCCGGCCACACTGCGGGGCATGGTGAACAATGACCTGAAGACCACCGCTGAAGCTGTGTTGTCCCTGGTGAAAGACGGCGCGACTGATGGTGTTCAGATCGACCCGACGCTGTTTTCACAGTACGGCATTCGCACTGTACCGGCACTGGTGGTGTTCTGCAGTCAGGGATACGACATCATCCGGGGAAACCTGCGGGTCGGCCAGGCGCTGGAGAAAGTGGCCGCCACGGGTGACTGCCGGCAGGTGGCTCATGATTTACTGGCAGGGAAAGGAGATTCCGGGAAATGAAACGTATTTTACCTCTGATACTGGCTCTGGTTGCCGGCATGGCACAGGCTGACAGCAACAGTGATTACCGGGCCGGCTCTGATTTTGCTCACCAGATCAAAGGACAGGGAAGCAGCAGTATTCAGGGCTTTAAGCCACAGGAGAGTATCCCCGGCTATAACGCGAATCCGGACGAGACAAAATACTACGGTGGCGTGACTGCCGGCGGGGATGGCGGCCTGAAAAATGACGGCACCACGGAATGGGCGACCGGTGAAACCGGAAAAACCATCACAGAGTCCTTCATGAACAAGCCGAAAGACATTCTTTCACCGGATGCACCGTTTATCCAGACCGGCAGGGATGTGGTGAACCGGGCTGACAGCATTGTGGGAAACACCGGGCAGCAGTGCAGTGCGCAGGAGATTAGCCGGAGTGAATACACGAATTACACCTGTGAGCGGGATTTACAGGTGGAGCAGTACTGCACACGAACTGCCCGTATGGAGCTGCAGGGGAGTACCACATGGGAAACCCGGACGCTGGAGTATGAAATGAGTCAGCTACCTGCACGTGAAGTGAATGGTCAGTATGTTGTCTCCATTACCTCTCCCGTTACCGGTGAAATTGTCGATGCGCATTACAGCTGGAGTCGTACTTACCTGCAGAAGAGTGTACCTATGACAATTACAGTACTGGGAACCCCACTGAGCTGGAATGCCAAATACTCAGCAGATGCCTCATTTACACCAGTACAGAAAACACTGACGGCCGGTGTTGCTTTTACGTCATCTCACCCCGTCCGGGTCGGGAATACAAAATTCAAACGTCATACGGCAATGAAGCTGCGTCTGGTTGTCAGGGTAAAAAAAGCCTCGTACACCCCGTATGTTGTCTGGTCTGAAAGCTGCCCGTTCAGCAAGGAGCTGGGGAAACTGACAAAAACAGAATGTACGGAGGCTGGCGGGAACAGGACGCTGGTGAAAGACGGTCAGTCATACAGCATGTACCAGAGCTGCTGGGCATACCGGGACACGTATGTCACACAGTCAGCAGACAAGGGAACCTGTCAGACCTACACCGACAATCCTGCCTGTACCCTGGTGTCACACCAGTGCGCCTTTTACTCCGAAGAAGGTGCCTGTCTGCATGAATATGCCACGTACTCCTGTGAGTCAAAAACATCCGGGAAAGTGATGGTCTGTGGGGGAGACGTCTTCTGTCTCGATGGCGAATGCGATAAGGCTCAGAGCGGGAAGAGTAATGATTTTGCCGAAGCCGTTTCTCAGCTGGCGGCACTGGCCGCAGCAGGTAAGGATGTTGCGGCGCTGAACGGGGTGGATGTCCGTGCTTTCACCGGTCAGGCGAAATTTTGTAAGAAGGCTGCAGCCGGATACAGCAACTGCTGTAAGGACAGCGGCTGGGGACAGGATATCGGGCTGGCCAAATGCAGCAGTGATGAAAAAGCCCTGGCTAAAGCAAAATCAAACAAACTGACCGTCAGCGTCGGGGAGTTCTGTTCGAAGAAAGTGCTGGGTGTCTGTCTGGAGAAAAAACGCAGCTACTGTCAGTTTGATTCGAAGCTGGCGCAGATAGTCCAGCAGCAGGGGCGCAACGGTCAGTTGCGTATCAGTTTTGGTAGTGCGAAGCATCCTGACTGTCGGGGGATTACGGTTGATGAGCTGCAGAAAATTCAGTTCAACAGACTGGATTTCACTAACTTCTACGAAGACCTGATGAATAACCAGAAAATCCCGGACAGTGGCGTTCTGACGCAGAAAGTGAAAGAGCAGATTGCTGACCAGCTGAAACAGGCAGGACAGTAAGGTATGGGAAATAACCGGGGGAAATGATGAAAGTCATATTCACGTCGAACCGTTTTATTGATTTTCTTATCCGGCTTTTGATTACAGCGATTGTCATTTCTCCGGTAATTATCTGGTCGTGGGATACGGTAAAAGAAACCACGGCAGACGGGATGCTTGCCGCTGCTTTCGTTATCCTTTACTCCGGTGTGCTCCTGTTTATTCTGTATTTTTGTTTTTCTGCCCTGACTGACCTGCAGAAACCTGATGAAAGAAAAAGTGATGAAAGGAATGAAGATGAATAAAGCATTACTGCCACTGTTACTCTGCTGCTTTATTTTTCCGGCGTCAGGAAAAGATGCAGGCTGGCAGTGGTATAACGAGAAAATAAATCCGAAGGAAAAAGAAAATAAACCTGTACCTGCAGCCCCCCGTCAGGAACCGGATATTATGCAGAAACTGGCCGCACTGCAGACGGCAACAAAGCGGGCGCTGTACGAAGCCATTCTGTATCCCGGCGTGGATAATTTTGTGAAATATTTCCGGCTGCAAAATTACTGGGCTCAGCAGGCCGGGCTTTTCACCATGAGCGCCAGAAAGGCCATGCTGGCACATCCTGAACTGGACTATAACCTGCAGTACAGTCATTACAACGGCACGGTACGGAACCAGCTGGCAGCAGACCAGGCGCAGCAGCGACAGGCCATTGCGAAACTGGCTGAACACTACGGCATCATGTTTTTTTACCGGGGGCAGGACCCCATCGACGGGCAACTGGCGCAGGTCATTAATGGCTTCCGGGATACGTATGGTCTGAGTGTTATTCCCGTTTCCGTGGATGGCGTGATTAATCCGCTGTTGCCGGATTCCCGGACTGACCAGGGGCAGGCGCAGCGCCTCGGCGTGAAATATTTCCCGGCCATGATGCTGGTTGACCCGAAACAGGGCAGTGTTCGCCCGTTATCATACGGCTTTATTTCGCAGGACGACCTGGCAAAACAGTTCCTGAACGTTTCTGAAGATTTTAAACCCAATTTTTAATCGCGGATTTGATTTATGAGTGAAGATTATTTGAAAATGTTTACAGGTGTTGTTCTGTTAATATTTGTCATTATTGCCGGTTATTTCTTTTCTGAGCGTAATGACAGGAAAATGTTTCTCCTGAGCTCACTGGTTTTCCTTGTTGTTAATATCGCGTGTTTATATGTGCTTACCGCCAGTCTCTGGTTTCTGTGTGGTGCAATTATGAGTCAGGGCGCAGCACTGGTTGTTTCAATAGTTGCGGCCGCATTACCGGACGTTACGAGCTTCGACAGGTTCAGAAGAATATTTATCTGTATTATGTTGTCATCGGTATGGTCCGGAGTGATGTGGTTTTTTATAAGGGGGCTTATGACAGGCTAAGTCATATAAAACGGTCATAAAAACCATACAAAATAATGAGGTTGATTACTGAAGACCATATGATAAACCATACCGCAATCCAGTGGCTTCTGAATAGCTCACAAAAATAAATATAGATAATTGAAAATAACCATAATACAACGATGCCTGCTGCGATACTTAATAAACTTGTTACAAGATAGTCAGGGAAAGCATTGACCGGTAATGAATGTGATGCTGCATATATCAGCGCAATAATTGCCGCATTTCCCAGTAACGACTCTCTTATTATGTTTCTGATTATTTCCAGTTTTTCTTTAAAAGATCGCTTTTCCATTTGTACCTCTGATTAATATCACACAAACGCGAATATTACAGACATGAATACTCTCATGTAAATAATAACCGGAGTTTAACATGATAAGTAAACGCAGATTCTCTTTACCCCGGCTTGATATTACGGGAATGTGGGTATTTTCCCTGGGTGTCTGGTTTCATATCGTCGCCCGTCTTGTTTACAGCAAACCCTGGATGGCTTTTTTTCTGGCGGAGCTGATTGCGGCCATTCTCGTACTGTTCGGCGCATACCAGGTGCTGGATGCATGGATTGCCCGTGTCAGCCGGGAAGAGCGTGAGGCACTGGAAGCCAGGCAACAGGCCATGATGGAAGGGCAGCAGGAGGGCGGACATGTCTCTCACTAAATCACTGCTGTTCACCCTGTTGCTGAGCGCCGCTGCTGTGCAGGCCTCCACCCGGGATGAAATAGAGCGACTCTGGAATCCGCAGGGTATGGCTACGCAGCCTGCACAACCGGCAGCAGGCACGTCAGCCAGGACAGCAAAGCCGGCTCCCCGCTGGTTCCGTCTCAGTAATGGCAGGCAGGTTAACCTGGCCGACTGGAAGGTGGTGCTGTTTATGCAGGGGCATTGCCCTTACTGTCACCAGTTTGACCCGGTACTGAAACAGCTGGCACAGCAGTACGGCTTTTCCGTTTTTTCCTACACCCTGGATGGTCAGGGGGATACGGCCTTTCCTGAAGCATTACCGGTGCCACCGGACGTGATGCAGACCTTCTTCCCGAATATCCCGGTGGCCACACCGACCACCTTCCTGGTCAACGTCAACACGCTTGAGGCATTACCGCTTTTACAGGGGGCAACGGATGCCGCCGGTTTTATGGCGCGGGTGGATACCGTTTTGCAGATGTACGGAGGAAAAAAAGGTGCGAAATAAGCAGGTGGTGTTACTCATTGCCGGAATATCCGGCATCGTGACGGGAATAATCGTCAGCCTGAATATCCCCTTTATCCGTCAGGGGCTTTTTTATCCCGCCAGCCCTGTAGAAATTGTCGTTTCGCTGAGTCTTACCTTTTCTGTTTCTGTTGTGTTTTTTGTGGGGGCAATTGTGGGATGGATTTCGGTGTCTGAAATATATTACAGCCGCATGACCGGTCTGAATGAATCATCGGAAATATCAGAGGGAACTTATAATGAGAGAAAATAAAAGTAATCCTGAACTCAAAATCAGAAGTACAGAACGAGATTATAAATACATTTCCAGAATTACTGGCAGGTATGCTGGATTGTCTCTGGTATTCCTGACTGCCGGAATTGTTTTATGGACAGTTATGGATATTATTTTTGATGCCTGTATTGATTCGTGGAAAGCGGACCCGGAATTAAATAATTCGAGTTATATGTGGAATATCCTGATATATGCCATTCCGTATACGTTATATGCGCTTGCAGCCGGGTTTCTTGTTACATTTTTTTCTGTCCCCAATGTACGAATTAATATACGGAAATATCGAGATATTCCTGCTGAAATGTCGTATGCACCGGGAGAACACATTAAGGGAGGGCAAGAATGATGCCACGCATTAAACCTCTTCTGGTTCTTTGTGCCGCCTTACTGACGGTGACGCCTGCAGCGTCAGCGGATGTGAACAGCGACATGAATCAGTTCTTTAATAAGCTGGGATTTGCTTCCAATACCACACAGCCGGGCGTCTGGCAGGGGCAGGCCGCCGGCTATGCTTACGGTGGCTCCCTGTATGCCCGTACTCAGGTCAAAAATGTTCAGCTAATTTCCATGACGCTGCCGGATATCAATGCTGGATGTGGCGGCATCGACGCCTATCTCGGCTCGTTCAGTTTTATTAATGGTGAGCAGTTGCAGCGTTTTGTTAAGCAGATTATGAGCAATGCTGCCGGTTACTTTTTTGACCTTGCCCTGCAGACAACGGTGCCGGAAATAAAAACCGCAAAAGACTTCCTGCAGAAAATGGCAAGCGACATTAACAGTATGAACCTCAGTTCCTGCCAGGCTGCACAGGGGATTATCGGCGGGCTTTTCCCCCGGACGCAGGTGTCCCAGCAAAAAGTCTGTCAGGACATTGCCGGTGAGAGCAATATTTTTGCTGACTGGGCGGCTTCCCGGCAGGGATGTACCGTTGGCGGGAAATCTGACAGCGTCAGGGATAAAGCCAGCGACAAGGATAAGGAGCGGGTGACCAAAAACATCAACATCATGTGGAATGCGCTTTCCAAAAACAGAATGTTTGACGGCAACAAAGAGCTGAAAGAGTTTGTGATGACGCTGACCGGCTCACTGGTGTTTGGTCCCAACGGCGAAATCACACCGCTGTCAGCCAGAACCACTGACCGTTCAATTATCCGGGCCATGATGGAAGGCGGCACAGCAAAAATTTCTCACTGCAACGATTCTGATAAATGCCTGAAAGTGGTGGCAGACACACCGGTGACCATCAGCCGGGATAATGCACTGAAGTCTCAGATTACTAAACTTCTGGCCAGCATTCAGAACAAGGCTGTCAGTGACACGCCTCTGGATGACAAGGAAAAAGGCTTTATTTCCAGTACCACCATCCCCGTCTTCAAATACCTGGTTGACCCGCAGATGCTCGGTGTTTCCAACAGTATGATTTACCAGCTGACGGACTATATCGGTTACGACATCCTGCTGCAGTACATTCAGGAGCTGATACAGCAGGCACGGGCGATGGTGGCCACGGGAAATTATGACGAAGCGGTTATCGGGCATATTAACGACAACATGAATGATGCCACCCGGCAGATTGCGGCGTTTCAGTCACAGGTGCAGGTACAGCAGGATGCGCTGCTGGTTGTCGATCGTCAGATGAGCTACATGCGTCAGCAGCTTTCCGCCCGCATGCTCAGTCGTTACCAGAACAACTATCACTTCGGAGGGAGCACGCTGTGAATGAAGTTTATGTGATTGCCGGTGGTGAGTGGTTGCGGAATAACCTGAACGCCATTGCCGCCTTTATGGGAACCTGGACGTGGGATTCCATTGAAAAAATTGCGCTCACATTGTCTGTTCTCGCGGTGGCCGTAATGTGGGTACAGCGGCACAACGTGATGGATTTGCTGGGCTGGGTGGCCGTGTTTGTGCTTATCAGCCTGCTGGTTAATGTCCGCACATCGGTGCAGATTATTGATAACAGTGACCTGGTCAAAGTTCACCGGGTGGATAATGTGCCGGTCGGTCTGGCGATGCCACTTTCACTGACGACCCGTATCGGGCATGCAATGGTGGCCAGTTACGAGATGATCTTCACGCAACCGGACAGCGTCACCTACAGCAAAACGGGGATGCTGTTCGGGGCGAATCTGATTGTGAAAAGCACCGATTTCCTGTCCCGGAATCCGGAAATCATCAATCTGTTCCAGGACTACGTCCAGAACTGCGTGCTGGGTGATATTTACCTGAATCATAAATACACGCTGGAAGACCTGATGGCCTCCGCTGACCCCTACACGCTGATTTTTTCCCGCCCCAGCCCGCTACGGGGCGTTTATGACAACAATAATAATTTCATAACTTGTAAGGATGCGTCGGTCACGCTGAAAGACAGGCTGAATCTCGATACAAAGACGGGAGGCAAGACCTGGCATTATTATGTGCAGCAGATATTTGGCGGCAGACCGGACCCGGACCTGTTATTCAGACAACTGGTCAGTGACAGTTACAGTTATTTCTACGGCTCCAGTCAGTCTGCCAGCCAGATTATGCGCCAGAACGTCACCATGAATGCCCTGAAAGAGGGTATCACCAGTAATGCAGCCCGTAACGGTGACACCGCCAGCCTGGTAAGTCTGGCCACCACGTCATCGATGGAGAAACAACGTCTGGCACATGTCTCCATTGGTCATGTAACTATGCGAAACCTGCCGATGGTCCAGACTATCCTGACGGGGATTGCCATTGGTATATTCCCGCTCCTGATACTGGCGGCTGTCTTTAACAAGCTGACATTGTCTGTATTAAAGGGGTATGTGTTTGCCCTGATGTGGCTGCAGACCTGGCCGTTGTTGTATGCCATTCTGAACAGTGCCATGACATTCTATGCGAAACAGAATGGTGCGCCGGTCGTGTTGTCTGAACTCTCTCAGATACAGCTGAAATACTCTAACCTGGCCTCCACTGCCGGGTATCTTTCAGCCATGATCCCCCCGTTGTCATGGATGATGGTAAAAGGCCTTGGCGCAGGTTTTTCCAGCGTGTACAGCCACTTCGCCTCTTCATCTATCAGTCCAACGGCCAGTGCAGCAGGCAGTGTGGTTGACGGTAATTACTCCTACGGCAACATGCAGACGGAAAACGTGAACGGCTTCAGCTGGAGCACCAACAGCACCACGTCGTTTGGTCAGATGATGTACCAGACCGGCAGTGGCGCAACCGCCACACAGACCCGTGACGGTAATATGGTGATGGATGCAAGCGGAGCGATGTCCCGGTTACCGGTCGGTATCAATGCAACGCGTCAGATTGCAGCGGCACAACAGGAAATGGCCCGGGAGGCGTCGAACAGAGCCGAAAGTGCCCTGCATGGTTTCAGCAGCAGTATTGCCAGTGCCTGGAACACACTCAGTCAGTTTGGCTCTAACCGGGGGAGCAGTGACTCTGTCACTGGTGGTGCTGACAGCACGATGAGTGCTCAGGACTCCATGATGGCCAGCCGTATGCGCAGTGCAGTGGAAAGCTATGCGAAGGCGCATAATATCAGTAATGAGCAGGCGACGAGAGAACTGGCCTCGAGAAGTACAAATGCGTCGCTTGGCCTTTACGGTGATGCTTATGCTAAAGGGCATTTAGGCATAAGTGTATTGGGTAACGGTGGAGGGGTTGGTCTCCAGGCCGGAGCTAAGGCAAGCATTGATGGCAGTGATCTTGACTCACATGAAGCCAGTAGTGGTTCACGGGCCAGCCATGATGCTCGTCATGATATCGATGCCAGAGCTACACAAGACTTTAAAGAAGCCAGCGATTACTTTACCAGCCGCAAAGTCAGTGAATCCGGCAGCCATACTGACAATAATGCTGATTCCCGTGTGGATCAGTTGTCTGCAGCCCTGAATTCAGCGAAACAGAGTTACGACCAGTACACGACGAATATGACCCGCAGCCATGAATATGCTGAAATGGCATCCCGTACTGAGAGTATGAGTGGGCAGATGAGTGAAGATCTGTCGCAACAGTTTGCACAGTATGTGATGAAAAACGCACCGCAGGATGTTGAAGCTATTCTGACAAATACCAGTTCGCCGGAGATTGCAGAACGCCGTCGGGCTATGGCGTGGTCTTTTGTGCAGGAACAGGTACAGCCTGGTGTTGATAACACCTGGCGTGAATCCCGTAGAGATATAGGTAAAGGAATGGAGAGCGTACCTTCGGGTGGTGGCAGCCAGGATATTATTGCTGATCATCAGGGACATCAGGCCATTATTGAGCAAAGAACGCAGGACAGTAATATCCGTAATGATGTAAAACATCAGGTTGATAATATGGTCACAGAATATCGAGGTAATATCGGAGATACTCAGAACAGCATCCGAGGCGAGGAAAATATTGTAAAAGGGCAGTATTCTGAACTACAAAATCATCATAAAACAGAAGCATTAACTCAGAATAATAAATATAATGAAGAAAAGCTGGCTCAGGAAAGAATACCTGGTGCTGATAGTCCGAAAGAGCTTTTAGAGAAAGCAAAGAGTTACCAGCATAAAGAATAATCATAACATGTTGGGTAGGGTATGGAGAGACCATGATTACACAACAAATTATCAGTAGTGAGTTGGAAGTTTTAAAGAAACATATTGACTCAGGAGATATTAGAATTCCGTCACTATGGCAGGGATTAAAACCCGGGCTTATCATCATGGGGTGGATGATTTTTTGTCCCTTGCTAATGTCATTTCTAATAACACAAAAGACAAGTGAAACACTCACTGCTGTGTTAGCCGGAGGATGGCTTGGACTTATTATTCTGTTTATTGTGGCAAGGATTAGAATGTTATATTTCTCTCTGCCGGAAGAATTCCTAAAGACATCATCCGTAATGAGGGTTATATCATCAAAACTTAAAGTGTATTTCATTGTGTATATGGGAGTTATATTTTTATGGTCTTTTTTAGGTGGAGGGATTATATACGGTTTTGGCGCAATTTTAGTGACGGTTATTATGGCGTTCTTGATTCAATTAGATATCGGTAGATATCAATTTGTTGGTGTTATTGATGCAATCAATAGTTACGTCAAAAACAAGAAGTTATCAAGAGTAAAATAAAAGATATTAGAGAGTAAATATATGATGAAAACAAAAAAACTAATGATGGTTGCACTGGTCAGTTCCACTCTGGCCCTTTCAGGGTGTGGTGCGATGAGCACAGCAATCAAGAAGCGTAACCTTGAGGTGAAGACTCAGATGAGTGAGACCATCTGGCTTGAACCCGCCAGCGAACGCACGGTATTTCTGCAGATCAAAAACACGTCTGATAAAGACATGAGTGGGCTGCAGGGCAAAATTGCTGATGCTGTGAAAGCAAAAGGGTATCAGGTGGTGACTTCTCCGGATAAAGCCTACTACTGGATTCAGGCGAATGTGCTGAAGGCCGATAAGATGGATCTGCGGGAGTCTCAGGGATGGCTGAACCGTGGTTATGAAGGCGCAGCAGTTGGTGCAGCGTTAGGTGCCGGTATCACCGGATATAATTCCAATTCTGCCGGTGCCACACTCGGTGTGGGCCTTGCTGCCGGTCTGGTGGGTATGGCTGCAGATGCGATGGTGGAAGATGTGAACTATACCATGATCACGGATGTGCAGATTGCAGAGCGTACTAAGGCAACGGTGACAACGGATAATGTTGCCGCCCTGCGTCAGGGCACATCAGGTGCGAAAATTCAGACCAGTACAGAAACAGGTAACCAGCATAAATACCAGACCCGTGTGGTCTCAAATGCGAACAAGGTTAACCTGAAATTTGAAGAGGCGAAGCCTGTTCTCGAAGACCAGCTGGCCAAATCAATCGCAAATATTCTCTGATTATCTTCCGGAGGCTGGTCTGACCGGCCTCCTGACTGACGCCTCGCTTTGCTCGTTGTCCAACCCCGGAAAGAAATAAAATAAATTTTATTTCTCCCCGGCGTTTCCGAAATAAATATGAAAACACTGAGCGGTTGTGCAAATTCTTTGTGCGACCGTGAAGTGTTGCCGGCGAAGCCGGAATTTAACGGTTATTAATCTTTTCATCATTAATAATCAGTCCGACTGACTTTTTTTCTTCGGAATATCATCATGAGTTTTAACGCAAAGGATATGACCCAGGGCGGTCAGATTGCGTCCATGCGTATCCGCATGTTCAGCCAGATCGCCAATATCATGCTTTACTGCCTGTTTATTTTTTTCTGGATACTCGTTGGTCTGGTTTTATGGATAAAAATAAGCTGGCAGACGTTTGTGAACGGCTGTATTTACTGGTGGTGTACCACGCTGGAAGGCATGCGGGATTTAATCAAATCCCAGCCGGTCTATGAGATCCAGTATTACGGTAAAACCTTCCGCATGAACGCTGCTCAGGTACTGCATGACAAATATATGATCTGGTGCAGTGAGCAGTTATGGTCCGCCTTCGTGCTGGCTGCTGTTGTGGCACTGGTTATTTGCCTGATTACCTTCTTTGTTGTCTCCTGGATTCTGGGGCGTCAGGGTAAACAACAGAGCGAAAATGAAGTCACAGGTGGTCGTCAGCTGACAGACAATCCGAAAGACGTTGCCCGGATGCTGAAAAAAGACGGCAAGGACTCCGATATCCGGATTGGAGACCTGCCGATTATCCGGGATTCCGAAATCCAGAACTTCTGTCTGCACGGCACGGTCGGGGCCGGTAAGTCGGAAGTTATCCGTCGTCTGGCCAACTACGCCCGTCAGCGCGGTGATATGGTGGTGATTTATGACCGTTCGGGGGAATTTGTTAAAAGTTACTATGATCCCTCCATCGATAAAATCCTGAATCCGCTGGATGCCCGCTGTGCCGCCTGGGATTTGTGGAAGGAGTGCCTGACACAGCCGGATTTTGATAATACCGCAAATACTCTGATCCCGATGGGTACAAAAGAGGACCCGTTCTGGCAGGGTTCAGGACGTACCATTTTTGCGGAAGCGGCGTATCTGATGCGTAATGACCCCAACCGCAGCTACAGCAAACTGGTGGACACACTGCTTTCCATCAAAATTGAAAAACTGCGTACCTACCTGCGTAATTCACCGGCGGCCAACCTGGTGGAAGAGAAAATTGAGAAAACGGCGATTTCCATCCGTGCTGTGCTGACCAACTACGTGAAAGCCATCCGTTACCTGCAGGGGATTGAGCATAACGGTGAGCCTTTTACCATCCGTGACTGGATGCGTGGTGTCCGGGAAGATCAGAAAAACGGCTGGCTGTTTATTTCGTCGAATGCCGACACCCATGCCTCCCTGAAGCCGGTGATCTCCATGTGGCTGTCCATTGCCATTCGTGGTCTGCTGGCAATGGGAGAAAACCGTAACCGTCGTGTGTGGTTTTTCTGTGATGAGTTACCCACGTTACACAAACTGCCGGACCTGGTGGAGATCCTGCCGGAAGCCCGTAAGTTCGGTGGCTGTTATGTGTTTGGTATCCAGTCCTATGCCCAGCTGGAAGATATCTACGGTGAGAAAGCGGCTGCCTCGCTGTTTGACGTCATGAACACCCGTGCCTTTTTCCGTTCTCCCAGCCATAAGATTGCAGAGTTCGCTGCCGGTGAAATTGGTGAGAAAGAGCACCTGAAAGCCAGCGAGCAGTATTCCTACGGTGCTGATCCGGTACGTGACGGGGTATCGACCGGTAAGGATATGGAGCGCCAGACGCTGGTCAGTTATTCCGACATTCAGTCTCTGCCGGATCTGACCTGTTATGTCACCCTGCCCGGACCGTATCCGGCAGTAAAACTCTCTCTGAAATATCAGACACGACCGAAGGTCGCTCCGGAGTTTATTCCGCGTGACATCAACCCGGAAATGGAGAACCGTCTGAGTGCCGTACTTGCCGCAAGGGAAGCAGAAGGTCGTCAGATGGCCAGCCTCTTCGAACCGGATGTCCCGGAGGTTGTTTCCGGAGAAGACGTGACTCAGGCTGAACAGCCGCAACAGCCGGTGTCTCCTGCCATCAACGATAAGAAGTCAGATTCAGGTGTGAATGTTCCGGCAGGGGGGATCGAGCAGGAGCTGAAAATGAAACCGGAAGAAGAGATGGAACAGCAACTGCCACCCGGGATCAGTGAATCCGGTGAAGTGGTGGATATGGCCGCTTATGAGGCATGGCAACAGGAAAATCATCCGGACATCCAGCAGCAGATGCAGCGTCGTGAAGAGGTGAACATTAATGTGCACCGGGAGCGCGGGGAGGATGTTGAGCCGGGAGATGATTTCTGATGAACAGGTCAACTCCAGTCTTCAATTCTCAGGCCGCCCACACGTTCAAATTCCCGGGTGTTATTAGTCACAATAATCAGTCCCCGACTGCGGGCATGACCTGCGATCATTTGATCAAATGGCCCGACAGGGCGTCCCTGAAGGGCAAGTTCTGCTCTTATCTGGCCGGTGTGTGTGGCAGCAGCAGCGTCGTAATCCAGAACGTCAATGCGGGAAACAAATCCCTCGATCACAGCGAGATTACGTTCAGGCATCTGGCTTTTTTCTGCACCATATATCACCTCCATCAGAGTGACCGAACTGATGCACATTCTCCCCTGGTTCAGGTTAAAACGTTCCCTGACACTGGCGGGTTTGTTCTTTATCGTAAAAATGCAGATGTTGGTATCGAGCATAAACTTCAGCATCAGAATGACTCCCTTTCCTGCATACCAGGCTGTTCCCTGTTATCCATAAAATCAGCGCTGACACTGTTTCCGTCGAACCATTCGTCCCATGTCTCTCCGGCAGGCGTAATGATTCGGGTTCGTCCGACAGCAATCACTTCAACGCGTTTTACGTTTTCCGGCAATGCAACCGCTTTTGGCAGTCTGACCGCCTGGCTGCGGTTGCTGAGAAATACGGTGGTTTCCATTATTTGCCTCCTTATGTGGATATGTCTTGTGTATATCCATTGTGGGATTGATGCCGGGATATGTCAAAGGGATATACGTTTATGATGAGTATTGCGCAGGTCAGATCGGCCGGAAGTGCCGGGAACTATTATACCGACAAGGATAATTACTATGTGCTGGGCAGCATGGGAGAACGCTGGGCCGGCAGGGGGGCTGAACAGCTGGGGCTGCAGGGCAGTGTCGATAAGGATGTTTTTACCCGTCTTCTGGAGGGCAGGCTGCCGGACGGAGCGGATCTAAGCCGCATGCAGGATGGCAGTAACAGGCATCGTCCCGGCTACGATCTGACCTTCTCCGCCCCCAAAAGTGTCTCCATGATGGCCATGTTAGGTGGCGATAAGCGCCTGATTGATGCACATAATCAGGCCGTGGATTTTGCTGTCCGTCAGGTGGAGGCGCTGGCCTCCACACGGGTGATGACGGACGGACAGTCAGAAACGGTGCTGACCGGTAATCTGGTGATGGCACTGTTTAACCACGACACCAGTCGCGATCAGGAACCACAGTTACACACGCATGCGGTGGTGGCTAATGTCACGCAGCATAATGGCGAATGGAAGACACTGAGCAGTGACAAAGTGGGGAAAACGGGGTTCATTGAGAATGTGTACGCTAATCAGATTGCCTTTGGCAGGCTCTACCGGGAAAAACTGAAAGAGCAGGTTGAGGCGCTGGGCTATGAAACTGAAGTGGTTGGTAAGCACGGTATGTGGGAAATGCCGGGTGTACCGGTGGAGGCCTTTTCCGGACGCTCACAGACTATCCGGGAGGCCGTCGGGGAAGACGCCTCGCTGAAATCCCGGGATGTGGCGGCGCTGGATACGCGTAAATCCAAACAGCATGTCGATCCGGAGATCAAAATGGCCGAGTGGATGCAGACGCTGAAGGAAACCGGGTTCGACATCCGGGCATATCGTGACGCGGCGGATCAGCGTGCGGATCTCCGCACGCTGACGCCCGGGCCTGCTTCACAGGACGGGCCGGATGTGCAGCAGGCGGTGACACAGGCGATTGCCGGATTAAGTGAACGAAAAGTGCAGTTCACGTACACGGACGTACTGGCCAGAACGGTCGGCATACTGCCGCCGGAAAATGGTGTGATTGAACGGGCACGCGCCGGTATCGATGAGGCCATCAGCCGTGAGCAGCTTATCCCCCTCGACCGTGAGAAGGGGCTGTTCACGTCCGGGATTCATGTGCTCGATGAGCTGTCAGTCCGGGCACTCAGTCGTGACATCATGAAACAGAACCGGGTGACCGTACATCCGGAGAAAAGTGTTCCCCGGACGGCCGGTTACAGCGATGCCGTCAGCGTGCTGGCACAGGATCGCCCGTCGCTGGCCATTGTGTCCGGGCAGGGCGGTGCAGCCGGGCAGCGTGAGCGGGTGGCTGAACTGGTCATGATGGCCCGGGAGCAGGGGCGGGAGGTGCAGATTATCGCTGCTGACCGTCGCTCGCAGATGAACATGAAGCAGGATGAACGGTTGTCCGGTGAGCTGATAACCGGACGTCGTCAGCTGCTGGAAGGCATGGCCTTCACGCCGGGCAGTACTGTTATCGTTGACCAGGGCGAAAAACTCTCCCTGAAAGAGACGTTAACCCTGCTGGACGGTGCCGCACGTCATAACGTACAGGTCCTGATAACCGACAGCGGGCAGCGAACCGGTACAGGCAGTGCACTGATGGCCATGAAGGATGCCGGGGTGAACACATATCGCTGGCAGGGGGGAGAACAGCGACCGGCCACCATCATCAGTGAACCGGACCGTAATGTCCGCTATGCCCGGCTGGCAGGAGATTTTGCGGCCAGCGTGAAAGCCGGAGAAGAGAGCGTGGCACAGGTCAGCGGGGTACGGGAACAGGCCATACTGACACAGGCCATTCGCAGTGAGCTGAAAACACAGGGCGTGCTCGGACTCCCGGAGGTGACCATGACTGCCCTTTCACCGGTCTGGCTGGACAGCCGGAGCCGTTATCTGCGGGATATGTACCGTCCGGGGATGGTGATGGAGCAGTGGAACCCGGAGACACGCAGTCATGACCGCTATGTTATCGACCGGGTGACGGCGCAGAGTCACAGCCTGACCCTGCGGGATGCGCAGGGTGAAACGCAGGTGGTGCGTATTTCCTCCCTGGACAGCAGCTGGTCGCTGTTCCGGCCGGAAAAAATGCCGGTGGCAGACGGCGAGCGACTGAGGGTGACAGGGAAAATTCCCGGACTCCGCGTCTCCGGCGGTGACCGCCTGCAGGTGGCATCCGTCAGTGAAGATGCGATGACGGTTGTTGTGCCGGGACGGGCTGAACCGGCCACCCTGCCTGTGAGCGATTCACCGTTCACGGCACTGAAGCTGGAGAACGGCTGGGTGGAAACGCCCGGGCATTCCGTCAGCGACAGTGCGACGGTTTTTGCCTCCGTCACACAGATGGCAATGGACAATGCCACCCTGAACGGTCTGGCCCGCAGTGGTCGTGATGTCCGGCTGTATTCCTCACTGGATGAAACCCGTACTGCGGAAAAGCTTGCCCGCCATCCGTCCTTTACGGTGGTTTCTGAGCAGATAAAGACGCGGGCCGGTGAGACATCGCTGGAAACGGCTATCAGTCATCAGAAGTCCGCACTTCACACGCCGGCACAGCAGGCCATTCATCTTGCCCTTCCGGTGGTGGAAAGTAAAAAACTGGCCTTCAGCATGGTGGACCTGCTGACAGAGGCAAAGTCGTTTGCTGCAGAAGGAACCGGTTTTACTGAACTGGGAGGGGAAATCAATGCGCAGATAAAACGGGGTGATTTACTGTATGTGGATGTGGCAAAAGGCTATGGCACAGGTCTGCTGGTTTCCCGTGCGTCGTATGAGGCAGAAAAGAGCATTCTTCGCCATATTCTCGAAGGTAAGGAGGCGGTCATGCCGCTGATGGAGAGAGTACCTGGCGAACTCATGGAGAAACTGACATCAGGACAGCGTGCCGCCACCCGCATGATACTGGAAACGTCCGACCGTTTCACGGTGGTACAGGGCTATGCCGGTGTGGGTAAGACCACACAGTTCCGGGCGGTGATGTCAGCCGTGAACATGCTGCCGGAGAGTGAGCGTCCCCGAGTCGTGGGGCTGGGTCCCACACACCGTGCGGTCGGGGAGATGCGCAGCGCCGGCGTGGATGCGCAGACACTGGCGTCCTTTCTGCATGACACGCAGCTGCAGCAGCGCAGCGGAGAAACGCCGGATTTCAGCAACACGCTGTTCCTGCTCGATGAGAGCTCAATGGTGGGCAATACCGACATGGCACGGGCATACGCCCTGATTGCGGCCGGTGGCGGTAGGCCAGTGGCCAGTGGTGACACGGACCAGCTGCAGGCCATCGCGCCCGGTCAGCCTTTCCGTCTCCAGCAGACGCGCAGTGCTGCCGATGTGGCCATCATGAAGGAGATTGTGCGTCAGACGCCGGAACTGCGGGAGGCGGTATACAGCCTGATTAACCGGGATGTGGAAAGGGCACTGTCCGGGCTTGAGAGTGTGAAACCGTCTCAGGTGCCACGTCAGGAGGGCGCATGGGCACCGGAGCACTCCGTGACGGAGTTCAGTCACAGCCAGGAAGCGAAACTGGCAGAAGCGCAGCAGAAGGCGATGCTGAAAGGCGAGGCTTTTCCGGATGTCCCCATGACACTGTATGAAGCCATTGTCCGCGACTATACCGGCAGAACACCGGAAGCACGGGAGCAGACGCTGATTGTCACGCACCTGAATGAGGACCGGCGCGTACTGAACAGCATGATTCATGATGTACGGGAAAAGGCCGGTGAGCTGGGGAAAGAGCAGGTCATGGTGCCTGTCCTGAACACAGCGAATATACGTGACGGGGAGCTGCGTCGTCTCTCCACCTGGGAGACACATCGGGACGCACTTGTCCTGGTGGATAATGTGTATCACCGGATTGCCGGTATCAGTAAGGATGACGGGCTGATAACCCTGCAGGATGCGGAAGGTAACACGCGGTTGATTTCTCCCCGGGAGGCGGTGGCTGAAGGTGTCACACTGTACACCCCGGACACCATCAGGGTGGGGACCGGTGACCGGATGCGCTTCACGAAGAGTGACCGGGAGCGCGGTTATGTGGCCAACAGCGTCTGGACGGTGACAGCAGTTTCCGGTGACAGTGTCACGCTGTCGGACGGACAGCAGACCCGGGAGATTCGCCCCGGCCAGGAGCAGGCAGAGCAACATATTGACCTGGCCTATGCCATCACCGCTCACGGTGCGCAGGGGGCAAGTGAAACCTTTGCCATTGCGCTTGAAGGAACGGAAGGTAACCGGAAACTGATGGCCGGCTTTGAGTCAGCCTACGTGGCCCTGTCGCGTATGAAGCAGCATGTGCAGGTGTACACCGATAACCGTCAGGGCTGGACGGATGCCATTAACAATGCCGTACAGAAAGGAACGGCCCACGATGTATTTGAGCCGAAACCGGACCGGGAGGTCATGAATGCAGAGCGGCTGTTCAGTACGGCGCGGGAACTGCGGGACGTGGCGGCAGGGCGTGCTGTTCTCCGTCAGGCGGGGCTGGCCGGGGGAGACAGTCCGGCACGGTTTATTGCACCGGGGCGCAAATATCCGCAGCCGTATGTGGCACTGCCGGCGTTTGACCGTAACGGCAAGTCAGCAGGTATCTGGCTGAACCCACTGACCACGGATGACGGAAACGGGCTGCGGGGATTCAGTGGTGAAGGACGGGTGAAAGGCAGCGGGGATGCGCAGTTCGTGGCCCTGCAGGGCAGCCGTAACGGAGAGAGCCTGCTGGCTGATAATATGCAGGATGGTGTCCGGATTGCCCGTGATAATCCTGACAGCGGTGTGGTGGTGAGAATCGCCGGTGAAGGTCGTCCGTGGAATCCCGGTGCCATCACCGGTGGTCGCGTGTGGGGGGATATCCCGGACAACAGTGTCCAGCCGGGAGCCGGAAATGGCGAACCGGTCACGGCAGAGGTGCTGGCACAGCGGCAGGCTGAAGAGGCCATCCGTCGTGAAACGGAACGCCGCGCAGATGAAATTGTCCGTAAAATGGCAGAGAACAAACCTGACCTGCCGGATGGCAAAACAGAGCAGGCTGTCAGGGAGATTGCCGGGCAGGAGCGTGACCGGGCTGCCATAACTGAACGGGAAGCCGCGCTGCCGGAGGGTGTACTGCGTGAACCTCAACGGGTGCGGGAAGCTGTCAGGGAAATTGCCCGGGAAAATCTGCTGCAGGAGCGACTTCAGCAGATGGAGCGGGATATGGTCCGCGACCTGCAGAAAGAGAAAACCCTGGGTGGAGACTGATACAGGAAGACAAACGCTGATGACAACGGATAACACGAACACGACACGTAACGATTCACTGGTTGCCCGGACCGATACCTGGTTGCAGTCGTTGCTGGTCTGGTCACCCGGACAGCGGGATATCATCAAAACGGTGGCACTGGTGCTGATGGTTCTGGACCATGCAAACCGTATTCTGCATCTGGACCAGTCGTGGATGTTTCTAGCCGGGCGCGGGGCCTTTCCGCTGTTTGCCCTGGTGTGGGGGCTGAATCTGTCCCGTCATGCGCATATCCGGCAACTGGCCATTAACCGGCTGTGGGGATGGGCAGTTTTTTCCCAGTTCTGGTATTACTTTGCCGGCTTTCCCTGGTATGAGGGGAATATCCTGTTTGCCTTTGCAGTGGCGGCACAGGTGCTGACATGGTGTGAAACGCGCAGTGGGTGGCGTACTGCAGCGGCCATTCTCATGATGGCACTGTGGGGGCCTTTGTCCGGCACCAGTTACGGCATTGCCGGGCTGCTGATGCTGGCTGTCAGCCACCGGCTGTACCGGGCGGAAGACAGAATGGAACGTCTGGTGCTTGTCGCTTGCCTGCTGGCCGTGATTCCGGCGCTTAACCTTGCCACCAGTGATGCGGCGGCTGTAGCCGGCCTTGTGATGACGGTGCTGACCGTTGGTCTGGTGTCGTGTGCAGGGAAATTATTATCCCGTTTCTGGCCCGGAGACTTTTTCCCGACGTTCTATGCCTGTCATCTGGCTGTGCTGGGCGTTCTGGCGCTGTGACGGGTGTGGTATCTTTGGCCGCAAGAGGATGATTCGTCAGAGGCAGAACACAGCATGACAGAGCAGAAGCGACCGGTACTGACACTGAAGCGGAAGACAGAAGGGGAGACGCTTGTCCGCAGCCGGAAAACCATCATCAATGTCACCACGCCACCAAAGTGGAAGGTGAAAAAGCAGAAGCTGGCCGAGAAAGCCGCCCGGGAAGCAGAGCTGGCGGCAAAAAAAGCGCAGGCCAGACAGGCGCTGTCCATTTATCTGAATCTGCCCACGCTGGATGATGCCGTGAACACCCTGAAGCCCTGGTGGCCGGGATTATTTGACGGTGACACGCCCCGGCTTCTGGCCTGCGGTATCCGGGACGTGTTACTGGAAGACGTGGCGCAGCGGAATATCCCGCTCTCGCATAAAAAACTGCGCAGGGCGCTGAAGGCCATCACCCGTTCAGAAAGCTATCTGTGTGCCATGAAAGCCGGTGCCTGCCGGTATGACACGGAAGGGTATGTGACGGAGCATATTTCTCAGGAGGAGGAAGCGTATGCGGCAGAGCGTCTGGATAAAATCCGCCGCCAGAACCGGATAAAGGCAGAACTTCAGGCCGTGCTTGATGAGAAATAAAAAAAAGCCTCCATCAGAGAGAGGAGGCAGGGAAATAAGGCTTAAAAGGAAATAACTTCCGTACCCGAAAGGAAGCCAGTCCACTGAATTATTTACCACAATAATACTGACGACTAAAAGGGAGGGGCAGAAAAATGAATGGATTCAGAAACAGTTCACGGAACGGTCAGGTCTGGCGCTGGCAGCGTGCCGGAAGCCGGGCCGTTATTCTGGAGGTCAGTGGACGCTGGATGGAAGCGGCAGAAGCATGGCGACGGGCTGCCGGGGAAAGGTGTAACGAAAAAAGCAGCCTTCATTACTCCAGGAGTCAGAAGGCTGAATAATGCATGAGATTTACTTTTTTAATCTCCGGTCGGGTAGTATGACCGGACAATTCTGAGTAGCACAGAGTTTTTTTTCGTATTAAGTCGTGATTTTATATTTTGTGATTTATTTCACAAAATAAGGTGTTATTCAATGTGTGCTGCAATATTCAGGATGCCTGAAATACAGGTGCCATTTATTTGATATGGAGAATAACATGAGGGAATATATTCCACTGGTATTATTTATCTTTTCATAGCCGGTATTGTCTGCAGATATTTATGGGCAGGTTGTTCGTGTACTGGGCCAGCAGGAAAGTCTGTGCAGAAACTTACGGTTTGAATAAGTTGACCCCCATAAGACTCTGATTAATATAATTTGTGGCACACAGATACTTGCGGGAAAAGTGTTTCGCACTGAATCTTAACTGGAAATGTAAACTATTTTTAACACCCCCAAAATCCTTTTGGGGAACAACTCATGCTTACAATTTCTGCCCCATACATTTTCTCCAGGCACTCCCCTCATTACCATTGTCGAGGAACGTAGAGGTTGCATATGGAATGCCTCTGATTTTTGTTGATGTGAATGGGCCATCAGACGTCGAAGTTGTACGGAGTTTTGATGTTAGTACGTATTTACCACTTATGCCTTTCTCTGCCAGAGCTCTTGATTTTATGATAACTAAATCTGCACATTTCTCTGCGGCTACATATTGCGGGTCTTTTTCAACCTTTCCAGCACATGCAGTTATCGTTAAAACGGTAGCGGCGGCTAACAACTTACCTGGTTTCATCTTCATACCTTATTGGGTGTATTAAAAACAGTAGGCTGCCAAAGTCTTAAACAAGTTTCAATTCTCCATGACTGCTCAACATCAGACAGAGGGAATTCCCATTCTGGACCAGCGGGAGCATACGAACAATAATTTACGGTTTCGCGCTATAGCTGGCTCAAGTTAGGTTGGACCCTGAATCTCCAGACAACCAATATCTGATCGCGCCAGTGGTGGCAGTTATTAAGCAACAGGGAATGTGGTATTATCGCGGCGGGTGTCTGAGCCTTTCTGGTTCAGGCAAGACGCAGGTACCAGAAATGCGAAGACCCCACTTGTTAATCCATTAACTCGTGAGGTCTGCATGAAGTACCTTAACACTACTGATTGTAGCCTCTTCCTTGCAGAGAGGTCAAAGTTTATGACGAAATATGCCCTTATCGGGTTGCTCGCCGTGTGCGCTACGGTGTTGTGTTTTTCACTGATATTCAGGGAACGGTTATGTGAGCTGAATATTCACAGGGGAAATACAGTGGTGCAGGTAACTCTGGCCTACGAAGCACGGAAGTAAGCTGCCGGGCGGGGACGGAAGTCCCCGCTTTCCGGAAGTGTGAGGTATTTCAGGGGCAGACACCCGACATGCCAGAAACAGCCGGTCCCGCCCGGGGCCGGCACCCAGGTTCAGGCATTTCCTGCTTTTCAGTCATTTCATTATCAAAATCACATTAAACGGTCGTAATCAGACATGATTTGTGCGCCAACACAGATCATTGTCACAATTCTCAAGTCGCTGATTTCAAAAAACTGTAGTATCCTCTGCGAAACGATCCCTGTTTAAATATTGAGGGGGCGAGATGTCGCAGACAGAAAATGCAGTGACTTCCTCATCAGGTAACAAGCGTGCATACCGGAAAGGTAACCCTGTTCCGGCCAGAGAGAGGCAAAGGGCTTCTCTAGCTCGCAGAAGCAACACTCATAAGGCTTTTCATGCGGTTATCCAGGCCCGGTTAAAAGACAGGCTGAGTGAACTGGCAGATGAGGAAGGTATTACCCAGGCGCAGATGCTTGAAAAACTGATTGAATCAGAGCTGAAACGCAGAGCGACTTTGTAAATATTCACATTCTTGCTTATCTCAGGCGTGAGTGATAGATTGCTGATCGTTTAAGGAATTTTGTGGCTGGCCACGCCATAAGGTGGCAGGGAACTGGTTCTGATGTGGATTTACAGGAGCCAGAAAAGCAAAAACCCCGATAATCTTCATCTAGTTTGGCGACGAGGAGAAGATTACCGGGATCCACTTAAACCGTATAGCCAACAATTCAGCTATGCGGGGAGTATAGTTATATGCCCGGAAAAGTTCAAGACTTCTTTCTGTGCTCACTCCTTCTGTGCATTGTAAGTGCAGGATGGTGTGGCTAATCATGAAACACATTCAGTAATAGCGGGTGGGATTGAATCAGATCTTCACATTGATTCCAGCAAGTATCCTCACCCGTTTTGCAGCCTTCTCCAGAAAAGGGCTCATTTTGACTCCTTCAAGCATCTGATCTTCATCAGAGGTTTGCTTGTAATAGCGCATGGCAAACGTAAAAATAAAATCAGCGCGTCGATGGTTAGTTTTTATGTTTCCCTCGTACAAGTAATGTGCGCACACTACATCCCTGATACGAACAAAGTTAACTTATCTGTTAAAGAGCTTTCAGTTTGTAGTGGAGGTTCATACACTCGTGTTTGGAGAGCCCTCAAAACTCTTGATAATGATCTTCATCTCATCGCTTTTGATGGAGGAACCATCTGGTTCAGACCAGATATGTTCGAAACTTTACGTGTCGGCCCAGACGAGCTAGTTGCCGCCCGTAGGAGGGGGAATAGTGTTGGAGGGGGACATGGCTGATCTCCTTCAAAAATACTATTCACAGGTTAAAAACCCGAATCCGGTGTTCACACCCCGTGAAGGTGCCGGAACGCTGAAGTTCTGCGAAAAACTGATGGAAAAGGCGGTGGGCTTCACCTCCCGTTTTGATTTCGCCATTCATGTGGCACATGCTCGTTCGAAGGGACTGCGTCGGCGCATGCCACCGGTACTGCGTCGCCGGGCTATTGATGCGCTGCTGCAGGGGCTGTGTTTTCACTATGACCCGCTGGCCAACCGCGTCCAGTGCTCCATCACTACGCTGGCCATTGAGTGCGGACTGGCGACGGAGTCTGCTGCCGGAAAACTCTCCATCACCCGGGCCACCCGAGCCTTGACGTTCCTTGCAGAGCTGGGACTGATTACCTACCAGACGGAATATGATCCGCTTATCGGGTGCTACATTCCGACCGATATCACGTTCACACCGGCGCTATTTGCCGCCCTTGATGTGTCTGAGGATGCAGTGGTTGCTGCGCGCCGCAGTCGTGTTGAATGGGAAAACAGACAGCGCAAAAAGCAGGGACTGGATACCCTGGGTATGGATGAACTGATAGCGAAAGCCTGGCGTTTTGTGCGTGAGCGTTTCCGCAGTTACCAGACAGAGCTTAAGTCCCGTGGAATAAAGCGTGCCCGTGCGCGTCGTGATGCGAACAGGGAACGTCAGGATATCGTCACCCTGGTGAAACGGCAGCTGACGCGTGAAATCTCGGAAGGGCGCTTCACTGCCAATCGTGAGGCGGTAAAACGCGAAGTGGAGCGTCGTGTGAAAGATCGCATGATTCTGTCACGTAACCGTAATTACAGCCGGCTGGCCACAGCTTCCCCCTGAAAGTGACCTCCTCTGAATAATCCGGCCCGCACCGGAGGCATCTGCACGCCTGAAGCCTGTCGGCGAACAAAAAAACAGCACCGCATACAAAAAACAACCTCATCATCCACCTTCAGGTGCATCCGGTCCCTCCTGTTTTTGATACAAAACACGCCTCACAGACGAGGAATTTTGCTTATCCACATTTAACTGCAAGGGACTTCCCCATAAGGTTACAACCGTTCATGTCATAAAGCGCCATCCGCCAGCCTTACAGGGTGCAATGTATCTTTTAAACACCTGTTTATATCTCCTTTAAACTACTTAACTACATTCATTTAAAAAGAAAACCTATTCACTGCCTGTCCTGTGGACAGACAGGTATGCACCTCCCACCGCAAGCGGCGGGCCCCGACCGGAGCCACTTTAATTACAACACTCAGATACAACCACCAGAAAAACCCCGGTCCCGCGCAGAACTGAAACCACAAAGCCCCCCCTCATAACTGAAAAGCGGCCCCGCCCCGGCCCAAAGGGCCGGAACAGAGTCGCTTTTAATTATGAATGTTGTAACTACACAGCATCATCGCTGCCAGTCTTCTGGCTGGAAGTTCTCAGTACACGCTCGTAAGCGGCCCTGACGGCCCGCTAACGCGGAGATACGCCCCGACTTCGGGTAAACCCTCGTCGGGACCACTCCGACCGCGCACAGAAGCTCTCTCATAGCTGAAAGCGGGTATGGTCTGGCAGGGCTGGGGATGGGTAAGGTGAAATCTATCAATACGTACCGGCTTACGCCGGGCTTCGGCGGTTTTACTCCGGTATCACATGTAACCACAGCGTGTCGCCTTACATGCCGCTGAAGCGGCATTCAGTAGACAGGCTATGCACGACTCGCCAGTCTGGCCTGAACATGATATAAAATGAATATAAATAGACAGAATAGGGTTATTTATGGATTTATATCACTTTACAGCAATTCCTATGTTGCATTCCATACTTGCATCTGAAGGCCTGAGAGAAGGATATCTAACGTTGTATGATGGAACAATTTTGTATAATAAAGTATGGTTAACGACATCTCCATTACCATATGGTCACGGATTATGTAACGGTACTGAAAAATTAAGTGAATCAGAAAAATCATTTATGCGAAGAGTCGGTAATATATCTGAGTCTACGTCTATAAATGGAACACATAATAAAAAGTTAATAAGGTTAAAAATAGATACTGAATGGATAAAAAAGCAGCCTGGATTTTGCTCATATAAAAAGCTAATGCGTGACCTTGGACAACCTAAAGCTTATGTTAAGTACGTAGGTGCAATGGGGGTTGAGGGGGCAAGGGGGATGACCGATGAGCAGATAAGTAAAATTATGCGAAAAGGTAACACAAAAGAAGATACCTGGTATATCTTTAATGGGGTCATCCCACCTTCAAAAATAGTCTCTGTTGAATATATGGAAACTAAAGATAAATATATACCATATGATTTTGAATTGCATGGAAGGGGATATATAGAAAACTCCGGCATTTATCCGATTTCGAGTTTATTATTATCTGATCTGAATCATACAATGCGAAATATTACATTTTTACCAGGTTCTGTCATAGCGTTTTGTCATAAAGCAAATTCAGAAGAAAATATTTTATTCAGACATGTATTATTCACATGTTCAATCTCCTTGAGAAATTTTTCAGTACTGATAGCAACAGGTGATGAGACATCTTTCTATATTCATCTGGATGTATTAAAAAGTTGGACTCAAAAAAACAGTAAAGTACTATGCCAACTTTTTGAAAAAGCACGTGAAAGTTACCACAGATACTATGGTTAGAAACCACTGCGGGGAGAACATCAGTGGCACAAAACTAGACCGCCCGGAACCGGGACGCTTACTGATGGACAGTCATCGCAATGATATCTTGCTGGTTGAGCAGATAGAACAACACGAGTGTGGATTGTCATTCTTGATGTGCCCATATCATGGCAGCCTCTGTCAGGCTCTCTATAAGGGGTCAGTTTGGATATAGAGAATTATTGTACGGCAAGCCTGTTTTTTGAACAGGCTTGCCTGTCGCGATAGGGTACACTCCCGCGCTATACGGTGTTTTCAGGAGAATTGGTCTTAATCGGATAACCTAAATGCGATACAGCAAGAGCGACAACTTAAAAGCGATAACTGCTGACGTAAAATCGGCTATTTGCATTCTAGGGTTGGAATTCATCCATTCTAACCCTAGAATGCAAATAGCCAAAAATACTTATGGTGGCAGGTTCGCTGTATACCGAATTGCAGACTGTGTTCCGATGCGTGAGAAACGCCCTCTGACGAGTAAACAACAGCTGGCTGGCCAGCGGCTTTCCGTTTTATCCCGACAAAAAAGCTCAATGGCGCGGATTTTTTGTTTTTCAGTAAACATGTTTCATCTCCTGAGAGTCCAGGAAATCGTCCGCATCCCCATTACCGTCTTATATCACTGGCGCTGACAAAGACGCAGAGGCCATCAGTCTGACATTTGCGTCTTTTATCCAGGCATTCAGCCGCCAGGCCCACTCTCCGGTCATGGCCGCCTTAAGGACGGTTCCGTTCTTCAGCTAAGAATACGCTCATAGCGCGAACGAAACGCTTTTTCTCCCCCCTCCATTTGACGGCATATCAGTGCCTTCATCGGAGCTTCCTGCAGTGCACCGCAGAGTCCTGGATACAGGCCTGTGCGATCGTGCTGCATACTGATAACATATTCTGCATCGCCGTTAACCACTATAGGGGCAGAGTGCGACACGATAATCAGCTGCCGGCGTTTCTTGTTCGACATGATGGCAGGGATCACGCTCATGCTCAGCATCAGGCAGTCCAGGTCATCCTCCGGTTGATCCAGTAGTAGAGGATCGGTGCCATAGGATAAGAGGAACTGCAGCATACTCGCTCCCTTTTGCCCCGGAGAAGCAAAGGCAATGTCTTCCATCTGCCCCCCGGGGGTCTGGTAACGTATGTGGATGCCGTCATCAGGATACCAGCATTGCAGGGCATCCAGCTGCTGGTCATTCAGACTCCTGAGACGATTCCGGAAAGAACCATGAAGCCCCGCCCCAGCCTCTGAATTATCCAGCCGGATGCTGTGATGCAGCGCTTTCAGCTCGTCCAGCGCCCTGTATTTTTTCTCTGTTGCGGCAGGCAACGGGCTGAACGGACGTTCACTGATAAAGTCGCTCAGTAATCCGCTCCCGTCACTGTTATCGTAGATACGTTCGGCAAAATTACTGATGCCGGTAACCGTCTGGTAACCAGATATAACATCTTCATAAGGGGCGCAGAGGGGAAGAATTTTGATTTCCAGAGCGCTGAGCGACAGGGAGGAGAGAAACGCCTTCCGGTTATCTGTCAATGCCATTCTGTGGGCACGCATTTCAGCCAGCAACTGCTCAGACCGTGCAACAGAGGCAGAGATCGCCCCATCAAGACCGTCGTAATTTCTCAGCTCATTTTTCAGTGACTCACAGCGTGCCATCAGTTCGTTGAGAACATCGGGATTAAGCCCTCTGGCCCGCAGGGAAACAGCTTCACTTTCTACATTTGTTTCCTGGTCACTCACTGCTGTTCGGAGGGCAATAAAAGATTGCTCTCTCCTGATACCCGCGAGCTCTGCAGCATATTCTGCCAGGAGAGTATTGAGCCGCTGGTCATACTGCTGTTGCACAGATGACAGGCGCGCCATAAATGCCATCAGCAGACCGGAAGGTTCCGGCGGGATATCGGATCTCTGCAGCGGTTCTTCTGCCAGAGCCTGAATGGCTGCAATACGCCGCTCAAAGTGCTCCAGGGGTAAGGTTGCTGCGGACAGCTCGTTTCTGGCGAGGGCCAGCTGTCTGCAAACCGGATAATAGGCGCTTGACTGCAGCTGACTGACGGCACGTTCAGCATCCGATAATTCCCCCCGCAGCGAATCCGCACTTCCCTGTCTGGCACGCAGGCCCCGCAACGTGATTTGTTCATTCAGATATTCCCTTTCCAGCTGATCCCAGCGCTCTTTCCAGGCCCGTTTGTTAACCACCGGGCTCTCATCACAGACGCGCAGGAATGCACCAGTATCCGAAGCCAGCTCATAGAGCATTTTCTGGCTGTAAATCGAGAGTGGAAAACGGTCAGCCGACCAGTGACTGTCAGGCATCCATTCTCCGTCACTGAAGATATGTAATTCATGCTTACTGTCTGGTCGCCAACTGAGCCGGAAATCTGTGCCTTCTTTGTGGAAAATACATTCGATGAAGGAATCCGCTTCCATCCCCGTCCGAATGAACTGGTCCAGCTTACTCCCCTGGGTCGCAGTGAGACCTTCTGTTTTGCGCATTGCAAGACGAATGCTTTCAATGAGCGTGGACTTCCCGCTGCCTCTTGAGCCGATTACAGCGTTATAGAACGGGCTGAATTCCACCGAGGCCGAATCCTGACCCACAGGATGGCAGTGGCGGGTTCTGAATTTCAGGCTGCGCAAATATGACGCAGGTTCCTCCGGAGGGAGCTGATCAAACAGCACACAGTTTTCCGGATCGAGCAGTGCATGCCTGAGTCCGTCAAAATCAGGGGATGACATTTTCAGCCAGCAGGTTCGCACGCCGGCTTGTTCAGGATGGTGCGCATCAGAGCCCCGTAGCCACGGTAAATTATCAATCAGCCGCCGGCGGGTTCCGTCGGTGATATCCTCCACCCGGTGTCGAATCTCAACGGCATGGGGACTTTCCTGAAAGGCTGCGGTGAGCTCTGCCTGATTAGTCAGACTTAAGACACCTTTGGCTGCATCAATGTGCGCAAGAATACAAACAGCCTTCGGATTACGGCGGATATTACTGATGATGCCGGCGGGGCCCAGTTGAAGAACGAGCTGATGGTTAGGGACTTCACTCGGAATGGGGCTATTATTATTGCACTGGGCCAGAAGCCTTTCCACATCGGCACTTGTACTGTGCGTGTGCAGCACAGCCAGAATATGTACGTTACCGGTCGCTGTCAGTTCAACCCCCGGAAAGAGTGTCAGTGGCCGAAATTCCGGCAGGTCGCCGGTGCTGGCGTCCCGGGACATATTCTCCAGCTCACCCTTCAACACGTCGACCCAGGCTCCGCTGTTATGATCGCTGATTACAACACAATCGACATGCTGTTTCATATAAGCCAGAAGCCACTCTCTGGGGCTGATGTCAGGAATTTTGTAATCATGCGAAGCCGGAGTATGGTTATGAAAATCAAATTTATACCAGCGCGAACCTACCATAACAGTTCCTTTTCTAGGGTATTTCTGAAGTCCCTCACTATAAAAGCTTTCAGGCTATCTGTCCTGACCTAATCCCAATAGATGTAACAGTCTTATAGCTAGATCCGGTTAAATGTATAACCGGAAGCAAGAGATTCCCCTTAAGACTCACGATATAATTCTTTCGGAGATGTCAAGCGTCCCCGGCAAAGACTCAATGATTACGGCGTTACATTGATGTGTTAATGTTCTGCTCACCACATAATAGATTCGCTGGTCCACGGTGAATCTACAGTACCAGTCCATCAAGGATGATAATTTCCATGACCGAACCATTAAACCTGCGGACCGACGTTGTCAGGCAGCACACAGTCCCCCGTTTTTTACTGAAGCACTTCAGCAAGCCGGTAAAGGGAAAACGCCAGCGTTTACACGCCTTTGATAAGGCTGCCGGGCGTGCTTATGCCACCACGCCGGATGACGCCACCGTCCGGAATACGTTCTACAACTTCGATAATCACCCTCAACGATTCAGTCTTGAACCGTTGTTGGGGATTTACGAACATGACGCGGCACCGGTCATTGCCGGCCTACTGGAGCATAAGGACATTCGCCGGCTGACTGAAGATGACCGCTACAAGCTGGCCGTGTTTGTTGCCGTGCAGCGCGCACGTACCTTCGGTGAGCTGGAACGTATCTCAGGCATGATTTCGGTGCTGACTGATAAGCTGGCGGCAATGGGCGTGACTGAGGAGCAGGCAGGAGAAACTCTGGGTTTATCGCCCGGGGGCGATACCAGAGACATTTTTCTGCGGCAGCTTGTCCAGCAGGTGTCGCATATTAAACACCTGCTAAGTAAGGACTGGTACCTCCTGGAAACCAGGCCAGAACATCCGTTCTATGTGTCAGACAATCCGGTGGTACTGGAGAACCGCAATGACTTCGGTGTGTACGGTAATATCGGCCTAGCCGTGCCCGGCATACAAATCTATCTGCCCCTGTCATCGACGCTGATGCTGGCCATGTATTGCCCTTCCATCCGTGAACAGAAAGTTCGTGAAAAGCAGCATCTCCTTCATCTTATTGCCAGAGCGCCGGATCTAATCCCGCGTCACATGCGCCCGTTTGAAATGCTCGAGCATGTCAACAGGCATACGGACTATCTTCTTATGCCACTTTCTGCAGAAAATGTGATGCATTATAACGCGCTGCAGGTGGAGTATGCGGAACAGTACGTGTTCTGCGGTGAAAACGATTTTTCTCTGGCTGAAAGAATGCTGGCTGCAGATGACCGTTACCGGACCGGGCCGCGGTTTACATTTTAGGGCAACTTCCGGTCAGCGCAGTGCCGCAAAATGCCGATGTCCGTTCCCTGCAGGACATTGTATAAATGTAACTCTGTCATACACGTTCGTAAGCGGCCCTCACGGCCCGGCTGCGGGTAAATTCTTCAACCGCGTACAGCAATTTTCATTGCTGACAGACCGTATAGCCTTGCAGGACAGGAGGTACTGGAGAATATCTGGTCCCTCTAATGCGGGAATTCATTTTATTCATCTTTAATTTGTGGATTCACAATGAGGTAACTTGTGCCGTATTCATCGTTCATTTCTATGGCATCAAATCCAAGATAAGCGGCTACACGACCACGCAGGCGTTGCAATTCCCATGAGTATGCTCCATTAATATCGGGGGTTTGAGGGCCAATGGAACGAAAACGTACGTTTATGGTATAACTTATTGATTATAATACAGTATACAAAGGTCCCTTTTCAGGGACCCTTTCGTATGTTGTAGCTGATTTTATTTTCTTCTTTTCTTTTGGGTGCTTTTAATAGCCATATATGATGTTTCATATAAAGTTAAAAGTTTCCCCATCTGTCTATCTATAGCGTCATGTTTTTCAGGATTTCTTAATTTCTGCAGCAGTTTAGATATATATTTCGCAGGTAACTTTATTATTAATGAATTATGGGATTGATACATTTCCTTTGTCCAATCTAAATCTTTTCCTGATTTCAATACCTCACTCTCATCTCTATTAATTATAAAACCGAGCTTTCCATACGGACCTGTTAAATATGATTGTAATTGTCTATACTCAGATGGACCTAATTCTTCAAAATTTTTAGCATCAAAAACAACTTGTCTTGTTTTATAGTCCTCCAATACTCGTTTCCAAAAATCAGATTTGCCACCATTGGTGCCTATAATATCTCGTCTCTGAACTGCGTTACCATTTGGATGGGACTTGATGTCTGTTAGGTGGGATGCAAATACTATTCTTAGTGCGTCTAAACACCATTGTTCAAATTCAGTGGCACCTTCATTTCCTATCGGTATCTGATCTAGATGAGTAGTTATTTGACCTATTGTTTTATTTCTAATGGCTGAATTATCTGAAATAATATTAATATCATATTCGTCATTTATCTCCTCTGCTTCCTCTGGAGCAAGTGCATTACGATTTAGATTCAAACCAAGCCAGTAACATGGATGAATTAATAATTTCTCATTACTTTCAAAACCTTTATCTGGAGTTCGCCCGTCATGGCAAAATGAATAGGATGAGGTGTTTTTATCACGAATACCAACAAATCCTACACTATACAAACTTTGGAGAATTCCACTTGCCTTTAACAACTGTATTTCAGACGTTATTTTAGGATCTCCATTTTCTTCGATTAATTCGAAAGATGCTTCTATTTTTTTTAAGCACGTATAAACTGTTAATTCAGGTTCAATGCTACGAAATGCACTAGTTATAACCTGTATTGAAGGAAAGATCTTCTGATACTCTTTCCAGAGATCTTCAAGTCTGGCCATGGAAATTGACTTGGCTGCATATTCTAGGTCAGTGTTTATGATAGTTTCTCTATTCTCTCTGAATGCGGAAAAAAAAGCTTCATTCAACAATGATAGTAAATCCCTGGGCCGGTAAAGGGTAAATTGCAAACATCGCTTAAAACCATTCCTCCCTTTAAGATCATCCGCTGTGCATCTATCCCAAACTCGTTGATCTTTCTCAATATCTAGCTTAAATGCTACTTTCATTCTTTTAGCTGACAGCATTAGGAGTTGTGCCCAGTCCCAATGCAACCTTATGACTTGACCCTCTATATTTCTCGAGTAATCAGGATCTTCCTTTGATAGCGACCTAAATATATTATCCCTTAAAAAAATTATTGGACGAATGCATTTTGCTTTTTGATTTAATTCAATAGATGCATATGCTAGACCTGCAATGATTCCAATTCCTATATTATCCGGTTCATACGCCTCATCTAGCTTATCCATTAATATGACAACTTTCCTGTCTGAGCGTTCAAGAAGTGATACTATATTATTTTCTATTTCTGAGATATTCAAATTGAATTGAAGATCACCAATTGATTCTTCTGGGTTATTTTCATCTAAATACTCCTTTGCGACAAGCCTACACTTTCTTAAAATGTCACCTTGTGCAGAATTCCATTTTTTCAAATGTTCATTCAACAATGTTTCTGATGATATTTGAGATGACAATTTGTAATGAGATGATATATATGATGCTATCTCCATTAGCATAGCGTATCGCCATAATAGTCTTGTTGCTGCCCTTGCTAAATTAAATGATCCTGTAAATGGTTTCAACATTGATCTGAAACCAATAATTTGAGAATCGTCTGGTGAGAAACTCAGGATTAATATTTTTTTGTCTTTCTTCCAATGCTCATTTAGCTGAATAAATAAAGCACTTTTACCTGTCCCTCGTCTACCAACAACAATGGTCCTGTCATCAGTTTCAATTAGAGTCCTAAAGTCAGCAGTTTCAATGAAAGCATTACTCAACATCTTTTTATCATTTTCTGCTGTCGTATCACCAAACGGATTAGACTTTGAAGTAATATTCAATTCCATATTCAACCTTTTATGTTAGTTGCTTTCATTTATTACTTTATATACTGTTGAACGAGCAATATTCATTGTTTTTGATATATGTGAGGCACCTAACCCCTGTTGCCACATATTTAATACTGCATCTCTATCTATTTTTCTTTTTCTACCAAAAACAACTCCTTTTGCCATTGCCTCTTGGCGACCTTCATTGGTACGCTCTAGTATTCTCTGTCGTTCTGCCTGGGCCACTGCAGATAGAATAGTGACAACCATTTTACCCATCTCCCCATCGGTACTGATTCCGTCATCAATAAACCGAATGGATACACCTTGGGCGTCAAACTCTTTTATTAACTGGATCATGTCAGCAGTATCGCGCCCAAGGCGGTCAAGTTTCTTCACCAAGATGACGTCACCTTCCTCCACCTTCATCCTCAGCAAGTCCAGCCCTTTCCGATCGCTTGAACTGCCCGATGCCTTGTCAGTAAAGATGCGATTTGCTTTCACGCCTGCGTCTTTGAGTGCCCGAACCTGAATATCGAGAGATTGCTGGCTGGTTGATACCCGTGCGTAACCAAAAAGTCGCATAAAAATGTATCCTAAATCAAATATCGGACAAGCAGTGTCTGTTATAACAAAAAATCGATTTAATAGACACATTAACAGCACTGTTTTTATGTGTGCGATAATTTATAATATCTCGGACGGTTGCAAAATTGTTAATGAATAACTGTCAGGTAGGGAGCCTGATATGCCTGTCGACTTTCTAACCTCTGACCAAAAACAGAATTACGGTTGTTATGCTGCAGAACCTAATGACGTGCAACTGGCGCGCTATTTTCATCTTGATGAACGGGATCTGGCCTTCATTAACCAACGACGGGGCAAACATAATAGGCTGGGCATTGCGCTTCAGCTCACCACAGCCCGTTTTCTGGGAACATTTCTGACGGATTTAACTCAGGTTCTGCCTGGTGTTCAACATTTTGTCGCGGTACAGCTTAATATCCACCGTCCAGAAGTTCTCTCCCGCTATGCTGAACGGGACACTACCCTTAGAGAACATACTGCATTAATTAAGGAATATTACGGCTATCATGAATTTGGTGATTTTCCATGGTCTTTCCGCCTGAAGCGTCTGCTATATACCCGGGCGTGGCTCAGTAATGAGCGACCGGGTCTGATGTTTGATTTTGCCACTGCATGGTTGCTTCAAAATAAGGTATTACTGCCCGGAGCAACCACACTAGTACGTCTCATCAGTGAAATTCGTGAAAGGGCAAATCAGCGGCTGTGGAAAAAGCTGGCCGCACTGCCGAACAAATGGCAGGCAGCTCAAGTGATGGAGCTTCTGGTCATTCCGGAAGGTCAGCGTGTATCAGCACTGGAACAGTTGAAAAAAGGCCCTGTTACAGTCAGTGGACCTGCGTTTAATGAAGCGCTGGAACGATATATCCGATTACGAAGTCTTGAGTTTTCCCGACTGAACTTTTCCGGTCTGCCTGCCATTCAACTGCGTAATCTGGCTCGTTATGCTGGCATGGCGTCGGTAAAATATATCGCTCGAATGCCACAGCAGAGAAAGCTTGCTGTACTTACTGCATTCGTTAAAGCACAGGAAATAACGGCATTAGACGATGCCGTTGATGTGCTTGATATGCTAATTCTGGACATTATCCGCGAAGCAAAGAAAACCGGGCAAAAAAAAAGACTCAGGACACTGAAAGATCTTGATCAGGCCGCATTGTTACTGGCGCGGGCATGTGCATTGTTGCTGGATGATAATACAGATGTCCCAGATCTCAGGCAGGTTATCTTCAAGTGCGTACCCAAAAACAGACTGGCAGAATCTGTAAGCAAGGTTAATGAACTTGCTCGTCCACAGAACAATAATTTCCATGACGAAATGGTTGAGCAGTACGGTCGGGTTAAACGTTTTCTTCCGGCGGTGTTGCGGGACCTGCATTTCCGTGCGGCACCGGCAGGTGAACATGTACTGGCTGCGATTCATTATCTGGCAGAACTGAATGGTTCGAAAAAGCGCATCCTTGATGATGCGCCTGAACATATTATCACCGGTCCCTGGAAACGCCTCGTATACGATGCGGAGGGACGGATACAGCGTGCAGGTTATTCACTATGTTTGCTGGAACGCCTTCAGGATGCACTGCGCCGCCGGGACATCTGGCTTGAAAACAGTGATCGCTGGGGAGATCCTCGCGAGAAGTTGTTGCAAGGTGAAGAGTGGCAGACTCAGCGTATTCCTGTCTGTCGGGCACTGGGACATCCTGTCGATGGACGTAAAGGTGTGCAACAACTGGCTATTCAGCTGGATGAGACCTGGAAAGCCGTGGCATCACGATTTGAAAAGAATGCGGAAGTTCATATCTGTAATGAAGGTAAATATCCATCCCTGACTATCAGTTGTCTGGAGAAACAGGAAGAGCCACCATCATTGCTTCGTCTAAATAATCGGATCAAACAGCTACTCCCACCGGTAGATTTAACGGAACTGTTACTTGAGATAGATGCCCAGACAGGATTTACACATGAGTTTGCGCATGTCAGTGAATCTGGTGCTCGAGCGCAAGATTTGCACATCAGTTTATGTGCGGTATTGATGGCTGAAGCCTGTAATATCGGACTGGAACCGCTGATAAAGCACAATATACCAGCACTGACCCGCCATCGGCTCAGTTGGGTGAAACAGAATTACCTTCGTGCAGAAACGCTGGTCAGCGCCAATGCCCGCCTGGTTGATTTTCAGTCCACACTGGAGCTTGCTGGTCGTTGGGGAGGTGGAGAAGTGGCATCAGCTGACGGCATGCGCTTTGTCACACCAGTGAAGACCATCAACTCAGGATCTAACAGAAAATATTTTGGTTCTGGACGAGGCATCACCTGGTATAACTTCGTATCTGATCAGTACTCTGGGTTCCATGGCATTGTGGTACCCGGTACATTACGGGATTCGATTTTTGTACTGGAAGGACTTCTTGAGCAGCAGACAGGGCTGAATCCAGTTGAAATCATGACAGACACTGCGGGTAGCAGCGATATTATTTTCGGTCTGTTCTGGCTACTGGGGTATCAGTTTTCCCCCCGGCTTGCCGATGCAGGTGAGGCGGTGTTCTGGCGGGTGAATAAATCGGCAAACTACGGAGTACTGGATAAGTTGGCCCGAGGATATGCAGATCTGTCAAAAGCGGAGAGTCAGTGGGATGAGATGATGCGAACCGCTGGTTCGCTGAAGTTGGGTACAATTCATGCGTCAGAACTCATTCGCTCTTTACTGAAAAGCTCGCGCCCATCAGGACTGGCACAGGCAATTATGGAAGTAGGGCGTGTAAACAAAACGCTATATCTCCTCAATTATATTGATGATGAAGATTATCGTCGGCGGATCCTGACGCAGCTTAATCGAGGAGAAGGCCGCCACGCTGTGGCTCGTGCGATTTGTTACGGACAACGCGGAGAGATCAGAAAGCGTTATCGTGAAGGGCAGGAAGATCAACTGGGGGCGCTGGGCCTGGTTACTAATGCAGTGGTTCTGTGGAACACGCTCTATATGGAGGAAGCGTTGAGCTGGATGCGCCGTAATGGCGAAGAAATTATAGATGAAGATATCGCTCGGCTATCTCCCCTGATGCACGGGCATATCAATATGTTGGGCCATTATACATTCACGTTGCCAGAGGATATTTTAAAAGGGGAACTGAGAGCTCTAAATTTAAATATAAACAACGAATTATCTCCTTAACGTACGTTTTCGTTCCATTGGCCCTCAAACCCCATATACTGGTGACGATCACCAAACTGCCCCTATTCTGAAAAGTCAACCTGTCGGTTGTTTTGTTATGCGCGCCATTCTCTACTCAGTGCTTTCTTCTGACAGCATGTTGATTTAATGTAAATATCCCAGCCTTCTCCGGAGAATCGCAATGGAACTTCGCCAGCTACGTTATTGTTTGGTGACCGCCATGACAATTACCCTTGAGCAAAGAAATTTACCCCAAAATGGGCAATAGATTTAAATTTAGGAATTTACACATCACATTTAACATTAAGAACAGGTATAAATAAGAAACTTCCATTGATAGTGGGGGTGACTTGAAGTAAGCCTTATTTTTCTCCTCCTTTGAATTCAAAGGAGGTTTTTTTCTTATTTCATACCAATAAACCCTTAATCTTTTTGTTGTTTAACAAATCGGACAGGTTTTGCGCACTCGAAAATTATAATCTTCGCTGATATCAATTTTAAGAAAATTCATATCAAATGAAAATGGTATAATATTTACCAGGTGATATTAAAAAAATCAGAACCACCCGCTATATGGGTGGTTCTGATTTTTAGACTTGTTTTAATGAAGCTAACAATTTTCGTACAAATGCATCTGCAGGTAGCGGTGATGATAATGCAATGCCTTTTAAATATTTAACTCCTCTTTCAATCATATAACCTGCCTGTTTCTTCGTTTCTATACCATCAGCAATAACATCTATATGCAGTTGTTTTGATAAATCAATAATTGTAGTTGCTATTATATCTGTTAAACTATTGCTTTCTATATCATGGAACATTGTTTTATGTAGGTTTACATAGGAGAAAGGTATGTTTTGCAAGTGTGAAAGCTCAGCATATCCCATACCGAAATCATTAAGCGATAAATAAACATTATTATTTCTGATACGTCT